>VFSW01000846.1_pt1 | contig 45078 bp, 46 predicted proteins | sample 5358111 | NCBI WGS metagenome assembly VFSW01 (sample SAMN11554181, study PRJNA540505) | mine drainage metagenome | isolation source: sediment from site ElyBrook_90M | place: USA: Ely Copper Mine, Vershire, VT | collected 2017
GAAGCGTCCGTCGTCAATCGTGGGGCGTCGTTCGCGATGACGTTTGCCGCAATCGTCGAACAGAAAGGAGAAATCGTCGAAGCGGGGGCGACCGGAGTCAGTCGGTGTCGCTCGTCTCGTCGTGCAGCACCGCCGTCTCCACGCGATCGAGCCTCACGCCTCGCACTTCCCGCGTCTCGACGTCCTCGCACTCCAGCATCGTCATCGTCCGCTCCATCAGCACGCGGGCGATGCGCACGGTGCGCGTGTTCGAGGAGCCGTCGCTGCGGCGGTAGGTCACGCACACGGCGCGCTGCTCGAACCACGCCTCCTCGATGATCTTGCGGATGCGCGGCGGCGTCGGGAGCACGGGGATGGCGGCGAAGACGAGCTTGTCGGCGTGGGCCAGGGCTTCGCGCTGCTGGCCCGCCGTGAGCGCCCCGCGCACCTTGGTGAGCGCCGCGTCGAGCGTGTCGACGAACGGGACCAGGCGCGTCTCGGTGGCGAAGCGTCCCAGCACGACCAGCAGGGCCGCCTCGCGCGGCGTGAGGTTCACCGGCGGCAGCGTGTAGGTCCGGTCGAGGGCGAAGCCTCCTCCGGGGCCGCGCTCGGCCGAGACGGGGAGCGACGCGTCCCGCAGCGCGTCGAGGTCGCGGTAGATGGTGCGGACCGTGACGCCGAACTTCTCGGCCAGCTGCTCGGCCGTGACGCCCGTGCGGCGCCCCTTGAGGTACTCGGCGAGCGCGAAGAGGCGGGACTTCTTGCGCATGACGACCGCGCGAGCTTATCAGCGCTCGGTCACGATGACCGGATCGGGCCCCACCGGCAGGACGTAGCCCGGGTTGGTCGCCGTGTCGTCCTTCGTGGTCCCGTCGACGTACGTGACGAGCACCAGGCCGTTCGCGGGCACCGTCACGTTCACGGGAGATGCTCCGTCGAGCGCCCGCCAGGCGATCCACGCGCGCTTGCCCGCGGGCTCCTGCAGCTGCACCAGGTACACGTCGTCGGGCTGGGCCGGGAGGCGCTGCTGCACGGCGTAGTCGCCGACCGCGGTCATCAGCGCCTTGACCGCGACGAACGACGGCTTGCCCACCGGCATCCCCGCGTCGGCCGCGAAGTCGCCGTACGTCATCAGGCCGAACGCGTCCTCGGGCGGGAAGGCCGTGGGGTCGGGCCCGTCGAGCAGCGTGTAGAGGAAGACGCGATCGGCGCCACCCAGGGCGCCCAGGACGCACGCGCGCACGGTGTAGCGGGCCTGCTGCGCGAGCGGATCGGTGCTCGTGACGGGCCAGCCGATCTCCGTGATCCACAGGGGCACGGGCTTCGCGCCCTGCGCCGCGAGCACGCCGCTCATCGTCGCGAGCTTGTCGAGCAGGGGGACTTCCCCGGACACGCGGCTCTCGGGCCCGCGGGTCGGGGGGTAGCTCTCGTAGGCGTGCAGCGCGAAGGTGCCGAGCGAGGCGGCGAGACCGGGGTTGTCCTGCAGCGACTGCTGGACGAAGACGGGGCCCGGGACCAGGTAGTTGTAGACCACGCCGGCGTAGGCCACGTTCGCGTTGCCCTGCGCGGCGAGCAGCGACTTCTGCGTCGCGAGGAGAAGCGAGCCGTACGCGGCCGGATCGCCCTCGAGCGTGGGCTGCCAGAAGCGAAGGCCGTTGTTCGGCTCGTTCCAGACCTCGTAGTCGGTCAGGTGCGCGGCGTAGCGGGTCGCGACGGCGGCGGCTAAGGTCGCGAAGGCGCTCGGAGGGTCGGGCGGGTAGCCGTCGCCGGCGTCGGGCACGCTCGCGGCCCCCGGGACGCCGTAGTCGAGCACCGCCAGCAGGTCCACGCCGTGCGCCGTGGCGTCCGACACGAGCGTGTCGTACGGCGAGAAGTCCCACGCGCCCTGCGAGGGCTCGACGGTCGCCCACGTGACGTCGGTGCGCATGCGGTGGAGGCCCAGCTCCGCGAGCCTCGCCCACTCGAACGTGCGCTCGGCGGTCGAGACGGCGTCGGAGCCGAGCATCGGGTGGCTCGACAGGCCCACGACGTCGCGGAGCGCGAGCTTCGACGGCGGCCTGGGCGATTCCGGCAGCCCCCCGTCGCTCGCGTCCTCGACCCCGGCGTCGACCGGCGCGGCGGGAGCGCCCGAGCTCTTTCCACAAGCGGCTGCGAGCAGCGCCGTGCCGACGAGGAGGGGGCTCGCAATGGTTCGCATGACGAGGCATTCACCATACGCGGGCTGGCCCCCGCGCCGCACCCCCGTTACAACCACGGGATGCCCGTCGCCCCCACCTCTTCCCGCGACCGCCTCGGCTACGTCGTCGCCCAGCTGGGCTTCGTCGTCGTCGCCGCGCTGTTCGTCTACGGCTTCGTCGCCGTGACCAAGGAGGCCGAGGTCCGGCGCGAGTGCAGCGCGCCCTGCTACCTGCACCCGGACTACATGGCCGCCGACAGGCGCGCCCCGGGCTTCACCCTCAAGGACCTCAACGGCTCCTCGTGGACGCTGGACAGCCTGCGCGGCAAGGTGGTCCTGCTCAACTTCTGGTCGAAGTCGTGCGGGCCGTGCCTGGAAGAGATGCCTTCGCTCGCCGAGCTCGCCCAGATCCTCAAGGACCGCAGCGACGTCGTCGTCCTCGCGGTCTCGATCGACGACGGTCCCGACGACGTGAACCCGACCCTCAAGACCGTCCTCAAGGGCCCGCCCCCGTTCACCGTGCTCTTCGACCCCGACGGCGCCGTCGTCGCGAAGGCGTACGGGACGCACCTGTTCCCCGAGACGTGGCTCATCGATCCGCGCGGGGTCATCCGTGCGAGGTTCGACGGCGCGCGCGAGTGGAACAACCCGCTCGTCGTGAACTTCATCGACGGGCTGCGCGCCCACGATTACTGCCCGGTGAAGATCGACGGCAAGCTCCTGGCCGGCAAGGCCGGGCGCGTGTGCGAGGAAATGACGGGGACCTGAGCTCCCGTCAGCCGCGCGCCTCGCGCGCCTTCTTCTCGATCCGCTGCCCCAGCTTCGCCGTGAGCCCCGGCACGAACCGCTTGCCGAGGTACGCCCCCCACGCCTCGGCCCCGACCGGCACGACGGCGACGTTCTTCTCGATCGCGTGCAGCACCGCCCGCGCGACCTCGTCGGGACTGCGGCCCTTGCTCTCGAAGGTCTTCGCGATCCCGCCCCGCAGCTTCTCGTCGGCGAACCGGCCGCGGTTGATGATGTCGGTGTTGATGAGGCCCGGGCAGATGGCGGACACGCCGATGCGGTGAGGCTCGAGCTCCGCGCGCAGCGACTCCGAGAGGCCGACCACGGCGAACTTGGTGGTGCAGTACGGCGCGACGTTGGGCCCCGCCATGAGGCCGAACGCCGACGCGACGTTCGCGACGTGGCCCCCGCGGCCGCCGTCGACCATCTTCGGCACGAAGAAGTGGCACCCGTGGATGACGCCCCAGAGGTTGACGCCGACGACCCAGTCCCAGTCCTGCAGGCTCGAGTCGAGGATGCCGCCGCTGTGGCCCACGCCGGCGTTGTTGACGAGCACGTCGAGCGCGCCGAGCTTGCGGTGCACGTCGTCGGCGAGCGAGCGCATCGCGTCGGGCCTCGAGACGTCGACGGCGCGGTCGAAGACGCACCGGTCACCGAGCTCGCGCTTCGTCTCGGCCACCCGCTCCTCGTCGATGTCGGTGACGACGACGCGCGCGCCGTGCTTCGCCAGGAGCAGCGCCGTGGCCTTGCCGATGCCGCTGCCCGAGCCCGTGACGAGCGCCAGCTTCCCCGTGAGGTCGGTCTTCATGAGGCCTGGAGCATGAGGCCAATTGAACGAAAGTCAATGCTGGGCTACCACACCCTGGTGCCCCGAAGCCGACGCGCCACCGCCGCCGTCCGCGACGAGCCCCCGCGCGCTCGCCTCGACGTCGACGAGCGCCGCAGGCAGCTGGTCGCCCTCGGCCTCGACCTGTTCGGCGAGCGGTCGTACGACGAGGTGTCGATCGACGAGCTCGCCGCCGCCGCCGGCATCTCGAAGGGCCTTCTCTACCACTACTTCCCGACCAAGAAGGACTTCTACGTCGCCACGGTGCGCGAGGCGGCCGCGCAGCTCGTCGCCCTGACCAGCCAGGACACGACGGGCGATCCGCTCGAGCGCCTGCGCGCGGGTCTGGACGCGTACCTCGACTACGTCACCGCGCACCAGAAGCCGTACGTCACCCTCATGCGCAGCGGGGTGGGGGTCGACGCCGACGTGGCGCGCATCGTCGACGACACGCGCGCCGCCCTGTGCACCCGGCTGCTCGAAGGAACGCCGGTGGACGCGCAGGACCCGATCGTGCGGCTCGCGCTGCGAGGGTGGATCGGGTTCGTGGAGGCCGCGGTGCTCGAGTGGCTCGACGCGAAGAAGCGGGTGAGCCGGGCGCGCCTGAGGGAGCTGCTGGCGGTGGCGCTGTTGAAGGTGCTGGAGGGGGTGGCGGGGGCTTCGTAGGTCGAGCGCGCGCTACGGATGCGCCGGCGGCATCATCCGCCCCTCGTTCACTGCCCTGCGCACCTTCTCGAGCTCCTCGCGGCTCGCGTACGGCTGCGGCGACGCGGCGGTCTCCTCGAGGTACGTCGGCAGATCGACGATCTGCCAGCCCGCATGGTCGGGGTGCTTCGGATCCCAGCGGCTGCCGTCGAGCCACCGCACCAGCCGGTTGAACGCCTTCACCGACGGCCAGTGCACGTCGTGGAGCAGCACGATGCCCCCGTGCTTGTACTCCAGCTGCGCCTTCAGATCCTCGACCATCGCGTCGGGGTCTTCCTTCTTCATGTCCTCGACGTCGATGCTCCAGAGCATCATGTCCAGGTGCCGGTCGCGCGCCGCGGCCTCGAGGAACGGGTTCATCGCGCCGTAGGGCGGGCGGAAGAGCACGGGGCGCTTGCCGACGGCGCGCTCGATGGCCGACGCCGAGTCGTCGATCTCCGCGAGGGCCTCGGCGCGCGGCAGGTCGGGCAGCAGGCGGTGGCTCATCGTGTGGTTGCCGATGAGGTGGCCTGCGTCGGCGATGCGCTTGGCCCACATGCGCGTCTCCTCGGCGTGCTCGCCGTTGCCGGCGAGGTACTTGCCGATGAAGAAGAACGTCGCGCGGATCTTGTGCAGGTCCAGGATGCGCAGGACGGTCGGCGCGGTCTCGGGGAAGGGGCCGTCGTCGAAGGTGAACGTGACCAGGCGCTTGCCGTCGTTGGGGGCGTGGAACGGTCCCTCCGCCACGAGCCACGCCTTCTCGACGGTGTCCTCGGGGTCGAGGCGCGGCCAGGGTGGCGGCGCGTCGGGGAGCGAAGGGACGTCGGGCGAGGCGGGCGTCTTGTCGAGCGGCGGCGGCGGGACGACTCTCGGCGCGAGCTCGTGCGCGCCTCGCGTCACCGACGCGATGGCCTGCGTGCCCGCGCTCAGCGCCGCCTGCGCGTCGGGCCGACCCAGACCGAGCCACGTTCCGAGCCCGAGGGCCAGGGCAGGGACGAAGGCGCGCGACAGGACGGACATCGACGTGCGCGCGATCCTAGGGAGGCACGGAGAGGGGGGCCAAGAAAGGCGACCACCACGCGTCGCACGCCCACCTCGCGCGGAACGCGTCCCTCATCACGCGCTCGGCCAGCTTCCCGCGCGGCGAGAAGCCCCACGGCGCCTCCTGCGAGGTGTCGTCGGGGTCGGCGTAGACGCGCCACACGAAGAAGCCGGCGAAGTCGGGCTCGTCGAGCTCCGGGGCGAGCAGCGCGCGGTACGCGGCGGCCTGCGCGCGCTCGTCGACGACGACGTGGCTCATCGAGTCGGGCCACTCCCAGGGGCGGACGGCGGGGTCGGGCCTCGTCGTGTAGCCGATCTCGGTGAACAGGACGGGCTTGCCCCACGCCTCGGCGAGCGCGTGGACCTCGTCGCGCACCCGCTTGCCGCCCTCGAGCAGCTCGGCGTCGGAGGCGCCGGCGTGCTCGGCCAGCGGGTAGAAGGCGTTGATGCCGATGACGTCGACGCTGCCGAGGACCGCGGTGCGGTCGACGTCGTCCCAGTTCGCGGAGTACGTCAGGACGCCGTGGTAGACGCGCCGGACGCGCGCGACCATGTCCTCGAAGCTCGGGGCGTGGTGGCCCGTCACCCAGGAGCGCATCTCGACGCCGACGGAGAACATGTCGGCGCCCCCGAGCTCGGCGACCGCGGCCCACGCGAGCACGAACTGCTGGTAGCTCGCCGCCCACGCCTGCCAGCCCTCGTCGCTGCCAGGATCGACCAGGGCGCGCCACTGCCCGGACTCGACCCAGAGGTGCGGCACGAGCAGGACGCGGAGGCCGCGCGCGCGGGCCTGGGTGATGGCGCGCAGGACGTCGGCGCGGTTCTGCGCGAAGGGTGCCTCGAAGGTCAGGTCGACGCCCAGTCCCTCGAGGCTGCCGACGCGGCCGAACGGCGTGATGGCCACCCAGGTCGCCCCGTCCTTCAGGACCTCGTCGAGCGTGCGCTCGTAGGCCGCCGAGCCGTAGCCGACGCCCGGGTGGTAGCCGTTCTCGATCGGGCCGACGGTGACGCCCCGGACGCCGCCGACCTCGGAGTCTGCCCAGGCGTGCGCTCCCGGTGGGGAGAGGGCCAGCTGGGCCGCGAGCGTGAGGGCTGCACCGGGCAGCCCACCGGACATCTACGTGCCCTCCAGCAGGGCATCGTCGAGCGAGTCGAGCGTGTCGCCCACCGCGGCTGCGCCGGATGCCTCGAGCTGCTCGCGCGGGTACGTGTGCGCGACGGCGACGCACCGGACGCCCGCGCCCGTCGCGGACCGGATGCCGCCGACCGAGTCCTCGATCGCGACCACGCCTCCGGCGTGCCCGAGCCTCGAGAGCGCGGACAGGCCCGCGCGGTACGGCGCCGGATCGGGCTTGCAGGCGGTGGTGTCGTCGGCCGCGATGATGAACGCGACCGAGTCGCGCACCCCCATCCTCGACAGCCCCACCTCGACCTCGGCCAGGAGCGCCCCCGACACGACGCCGACGGGCCCGCGGTTCGCGCGGCGCTTCACGAGCTCGCGCGCGCCCTGGAAGACGCGGAAGGTCGCGGCGAAGCGGTCGAGGAACAGCGGCGTCTTGGCCGCGACGAGCGCCCGGACCTGCTCCTCGTCGATCGTGATGCGCGCGCGGTTGAGCACCTCGCGGAAGACGCCGGCGTCGTCGAGGCTGAGGTAGCGGGCGATGTACTCGTCGGCGGACAGCTTGATGTTGAGCCGCGCCAGGACGTCGTTGAACGCGGCCAGGTGGATCGGCTCGCTGTCCACGAGCACGCCGTCGAAGTCGAAGAGCGTGGCGAACACGGGGGAGTCCGACATCTACTTGCTCAGGCGCTCGAGGTCGAGCGACACGATGACGGCGCGGCCGTACCGGGCCTCGAAGGGGCGCGTCTCGGGGGCGTAGCCGTCGTGGCGGATGGTCAGGCTGTGGGCCCCGGCGGCGACGTCGACCGTCAGGGGCGTCGGGCCGACGGTCTGGTGGTTGTCGATGACGACCACGGCGCCCGACGGGACCGTGGTGACGGTGAGCATCGACGTCCGGCTACTCAGGGCGCGTAGCTCGCGCTCGGCCTCGCTGCGGTCGGCGGGGGCGAGGTCGCGCAGGAGCAGGTACTCCTCGATGGACTTGGCGGCGCGCTCGGGCTCGTCGAGGCGCTCGTCGCATCGGGCGAGGTTCCAGAGCTCCGAGGACGGTCCGCCCTTGCGATACGCGGCGCGGAAGAAGCGCGCAGCGTCGCCGAAGCGCCCTTCCTTGAACGCGCGCACGCCCGACTGGTCCAGCTCGCGCGCCGACTCCACGTCGGGGGCGGTCCGGCCGTGCGAGGCTGGTTCCTCGTCGACGCCCCGGGCACGGCCGCCCTGCTGCACGCAGCCCGCGAGCGCGAGCAGCGCGACGAAGCTCGGCAGATGGCGCTGGGGCATCCACCGGAGAGCTTATCAACGTCAAGCCGCCACGAGCACGATCCGTGTGACCTCGGGCGGAGCGTTGACGCGCGCGGGCGGACCCACCGTGCCGAAGCCCCGGTTGACGTAGAGCGTGGTCCCCTTCACCTCGTAGCGGCCCGAGACGTACTGGAAGAAGACGTCGGCCGGCCGCAGGCCGAGCGGATTGATCTGCCCGCCGTGCGTGTGACCCGACAGCTGCAGCGCGACCTGTCCGGCCCAGTGCTCGACGCTCGGCGGCTGGTGCGAGAGCAGGATGCGGGGCGCTTCGCGGGGCACCTTCGCGAGCGCGTTGGCGAGGACGGCGCCCTGGCCGCGGTAGCGGTGCGACCAGACGTCGTCGACGCCGAGCAGGGCGAAGCCGCCACCGTCGCCGGGGCGGATGAGCAGGCCGTCGTTGACGAGCATGCGGATGCCGGCGGCCCGCAGCACCTCGGTCACCTCGCCCGCGCCCGCGTAGTAGTCGTGGTTGCCCAGGCAGGCGAAGGCGCCGTCGCGTGGGATCACGCCGGCGAGCTTGCCGGCGATCAGCGGGGCGAACCTCGAGTCCACGTCGACCAGATCGCCGGTGACCACGAGCAGGTCGGCTCTCGCCTCGCGCACCCGGTCGAGCCCCTCGTCGAGCTGGGCCTCGGTGACGTGCTCGCCGGTGTGGATGTCGCTGATCTGGGCGATGACGTAGCCATCGAGCGCGCGGGGCAATCCGACGATCTTCACCTGTAGCTCGTCCACCTCGAAGGCGTGGCGGCCCCGGGCCATGCCCCAGCCGAGCATCGAGCCCGTGGCGCCGAGAAGAGCGACGCCGGTCGTGGCCTCGACCATCTGGCGGCGCGTCATGACCTCGGGCGCGCCCTTCGCGGCAGGCGGGAGCGGACGCACGCGCGCGTAGAGCGCCGACACGATGCGGACGAGGCCGATGGGGAGCGCCGTGAGCACCAGCGTCATCAGCATCGTCTCGAACACGGCCTGGGCTCCGCCGCCCACGTGCCACTTCAGGTCGATGCGCTTCAGGGCCATCTCGACGACGAGCACGCCGGCGAGCATCCCGGCCGTCGCGCGCTTGTGCTTGCCGCACCAGGGAACGGACGCGGTGGCCCACGCGTAGATGATGCCGCACAGAAGCGCGGCGACGATCGGGAAGACGATGTGCATGCGGGAGCGGGAGGCTACCCAGTGCGTAGCACGCCGCTGACGACGCGTTCGATGCGGGCGTAGTCGCGGCGGATCTGCACCTGCTCGTAGCCGGCGCGCTCGAAGAGCGTCACGGCCGCGCCTGCCTGACCGGCGCCGACCTCGACGGCGAGCGCCCCGCCTCTCACGAGCCACGGAGCCGCGCCCGCGACGACCCGGCGGACCAGAGCGAGGCCGTCCTCGCCGCCGTCGAGCGCCGGGCGGGGTTCGAAGTCGCGCACGTCGGGCATCAGGCCGGCGAGCTCGCCGGTCGCGACGTACGGGGGGTTGGCCGTGACGACGTCGAAGCGGCAGCCGGGCGGGACGGCGGCGTACAGGTCGCCCCGCGCGAGAGCGACGCGGTACGCGCCGAGGCGCAGGGCGTTGTCGCGCGCGACCGCGAGGGCCCCGTCGCTCCGATCGGTGGCGAGGACGAGCGACGTGGGCCGCTCGAGCGCGAGCGAGACGGCGACGCAGCCGCTGCCCGTGCACAGGTCGAGCGCCCGCATGGCGAGCGAGACGTGGCGGGTGCGCACGAGGGCCTCCTCGACCAGCGCCTCGGTGTCCGGACGCGGTACGAGCACGCGCGAGTCCACGCGGAAGGCGTGCCCGTAGAACTCCCGCACGCCCAGGATGTACGCGATGGGCTCACGGGCCCGCCGCCGCTTGACCAGCTCTCGGAAGCGCGCGAGCGCGTCGGCCTCGAGCTCCTTGCCTGCCTCCACGATGAGCTGGATGCGCGTCAGGCCCGTGGCATGGCCGAGCAGCAGCTCTGCGTCGAGCCTCGGGCTCTCGATTCCGCGCGTCCGGAAGTCATCCGTCGCCCAGCGAAGGAGCTCTCCGATCGTCCAGATCTTGACGTCCTGGACCAACTCTCACGCCGCCCCGAGCCGCGCGCGCGCTTCGGCGACGACCTTCTCCACCTGCGACTGCAGGGCCTCGAGCCGATCGAGCGCGCCGGCCTCGAACCGGAGCACGAGCACGGGTCCGGTGTTCGAGGCGCGGACCAGCCCCCACGCGGGATCGTCGGGAGTGCCGAAGGAGATGCGCGCACCGTCGATGTCGACGACCGGACGCCCGGCGGCCTTGTAGTGCTCGCGCACGGCGGCGACGACGTCGAACTTGATCGCGTCGGGGCAGTCGACGCGAAGCTCGGGCGTGGCGAACGTGCGCGGCACGTCGGCGAGCATCTCGGTCAGGCTGCGCGGGTCCCTGGCCAGGATCTCGAGCAGGCGAAGCGAGGCGTAGATGGCGTCGTCGTAGCCGTAGAAGCGGTCGGCGAAGAACAGGTGGCCGCTCATCTCGCCGGCCAGGAGGGCGTGCTCCTCCTTCATCTTGGTCTTGATGAGCGAGTGCCCGGTCTTCCACATGATGCCGCGGCCGCCGTGCTTCGCGATGTCGTCGTAGAGCGTCTGCGAGCACTTGACCTCGCCCAGGATGGCGGCGCCCGGGTGGTCCGCGAGCAGGGCCCGCGAGAAGAGGATCATCAGCTTGTCGCCCCAGATGATCTCCCCGTTGGCGTCCACGGCGCCGAGACGATCCGCGTCGCCGTCGTAGGCGATGCCGATGCGTGCCCCGGTCTCGCCCATGCGGCGGATGAGCGCCTCGAGGTTCTTCGGCATCGACGGGTCGGGGTGGTGGTTGGGAAAGCGCCCGTCCATGTCGCAGAACAGCGCGTCCGGGCTGAGCCCGAGCTTCTTCATGCACGCCAGGGCGAGCGGCCCGCCGGCGCCGTTGCCCGCGTCGACCACGAACTTCAGGTCGGTAGCGGCGAGCTGGATGCCGGAGGTGACCATCTCGACGTACCTGCCGGTCATGTCGACGCGCTCGACCGAGCCCGGAGCCGCCGGAGTGACGAAGCGCTCTTCCTCGATGAGCTTGCGCAGCGCCTGGATGTCGGGGCCGAAGAAGCTGGCCTTGCCGCGCATGATCTTGAACCCGTTCTCGTCGCCCGGGTTGTGGCTGCCGGTGATCATGATGCCGCCGTCGGGGTCGAGGGCGAACACCGAGGCGTAGAGCATGGGCGTGGGGCCGATCCCGACCTCGACGACGTGCACCCCGCTCTTCACGAGGCCGTCCACCAGCGCCGCAAACAGGCGATCGCTCGACAGGCGGCAGTCCCGTCCCACGGCCACGCGCACCTTCTTGCCCGCCACGCCCGCCCCGAGGACGGTGCCGTATCCCCGGCCGATGCCGCGCGCGACGTCGTCCGTCAGGTCCCGGTCGGCGACGCCCCGGATGTCGTACTCGCGGAAGGCCTGGGCGGGGAGCTTCATGAGGGCGCAATGTGGCGCGACGGGCACCGCCCGCGCAAGCCCTCCGGTGATGCCAGGACGTGTGGATCACACGGCACAGCCTCCCGAAGGTCGGCTAGATTCGCCGCCGCCTTGGACGCCCTGCCGCCGCAACCGGCCCCCACGTACGCGTACGCGCCGGGCGACATCTACCCGCGCGGCGATCGCGAGCGGGAGCTCTGCGAGCGTGCCAGCCACCCCGACTGGTGGTACCTGGGCGGCCTGCTGCTCCTCAACGGCGCCACCATCACCTACGGCAGCCTCGGCCAGATCCAGGACAACAGCAGCGCCTTCGTCCGCTACACGGCGCCGACCGTCGTGGGGCTCGCGTGGGGCGCGGGGCTCGGCGGCGGGTGGCTCGCGCTGCCGCACTGCGATCCTCACTTCGTCGGCGAGCTTCCCCGGGAGGGCGACGTGAGGGCCAACTGGCCCGTCGCGGTCTCGATCGCCCTGCTCGCGGGCGCCACGGCCCCCCTCATCAACAAGATCCTGGTCGGCAACGAGCCCGAGGACTGGACCAACGAGGAGCGGTTCGCCCACGTGCTCACCGCCGGCCTCTCGGGCTTCGCGGGCGCCCTGCTGCCGTACCTGCTGCCCCCCACCTCCTGGTCCGCAGCCCGGGAGCTCGAGCACATCCGCGTCGGCACCGACGGACGGGGCGCTTTCAGCTTCGGCTACACCCTCGCGTTCTGAGGCCGGGAGCGCCTCCGCGCGCACGAGCACGGCGTCTTTTCACCCGCGCTGTATGTCCTCGATCACGGGGACGTTTCTGAGGCGCGATCGTGTGTTGACGGACCCGCGATCGAGCGGGAGGGTCCAGGCATGGAGGGCGTCCTCCACCACGGAAAGGGGGTCACGATGCAGACGAAGCCCGTCGAAGCGATAGAGCTGTGCCGCCGTGTTCTCACGAATCCCCACCACGTCGACAATCCCCGCTGGGGCGAGGACTTCATCGCCCACCGGATCGCCGAGCACCCGCACATCGCCGCCGAGGTGAAGCGCATCCGCGACGAGAGCTCGGGTCGCTTGCCCGGCTCCTGATCATGCCGGCTTGAGGAACCTCGCCAGGATCTTCTTCTCGCCCCACCCTGGGAAGAACGCGACCACGGCGGGCTCCCCCATGCTGACGACGCTGCGCACCTCGCCCTCGCCGAAGCGGGCGTGCTGGACCCGTGCGCCTCGGCGCAGGGGCATGTCGGTCACGTCGTGCGAGCGGTCGTCGAAGAACTCGTGGTCGACGAAGCGGCCCTCCGGGGCGGCCTCGCGGGCGACGGCCTGCGGGTGGCGCCACGGGCGCGCGACGGGCTCGCGCTCGACTTCACGGTCGACGTAGCGGGTGGGGCGCGCCTCGCCCGCCATCGCTCGGGTGGCGACGTGCTCGAAGCTGCCGGCGGGTAGCTCCGAGAGGAAGCGGCTGGGGCGGTTCCAGCGCGTGGTGCCGAAGATCTGGCGCATCTGCGTGTGCGTCATCGCCAGCTCGCGGCGCGCGCGGGTGATGGCGACGTACGCCAGGCGCCGCTCCTCCTCCAGCTCGTCGCGCTCGCCGGGATCGATGCCCTTGTACGGGAACATCTCCTCTTCCATCCCGGTCAGCAGGACCTTCTCGAACTCCAGCCCCTTGGCCCCGTGGACCGTCATGAGGGTGACCTTGGGCACGTCCTTCATCCCGTCGACGTCGCTGATCAGCGTGACGCGCTCGAGGAAGCCGGCGAGCGACGGGGCCTCTCCCGCCGCCTCCGCCTCGGCCTCGTAGTCCTGGAGCGAGCCTACGAGCTCCTCCAGGTTCTCGATGCGGGCGTCGGCCTCGGCGTTGTCTTCCTTCTTCAGGGCGGAGATGTAGCCCGTCGACTCGAGGACGGCGGTGAGCAGCTCGCTGGGCGAGTCCTGACCCATGCGCACGCGCAGCGCGTGGAGAAGCTCCCGGAAGGCGACGAGCTTCTTCTTCGCCGCGGCTCCCAGGTCTTCGACGGCGTCGACCGCCTCGAGCGCCGAGAAGAGCGGGACGCCCTGCAGCGTGGCCCACGCGGCGAGCCGTTCGACCGTGGTGCTTCCGATGCCGCGCGCGGGGACGTTCACGATGCGCGCGAGGTCGACGTCGCTCGCCGGGTTGGACAGGACGCGCAGGTACGCGAGCGCGTCCTTCACCTCGGCTCGCTCGTAGAACTTCATGCCGCCGATGATCTGGTACGGCACGTTGGCCGCCCGCAGCGCCTCCTCGAGCACCCGCGATTGCGCGTGGATCCGGTAGAAGACCGCCATCTCCCTGGGGTCCACGCCCTCGCCCCGGGCGCGCTTGATGGCCTCGACCACGAACGCCGCCTCGTCCCGCTCGTCGCGCGCGGCGACGACGTGGATGGGGACGCCGTCGTCGTTGTCCGTCCACAGCTCCTTGGGCTCGCGCTCGTGCGACCGCGAGATGACGCCGAGCGCCGCCGAGACGATGCGCTTGCTCGAGCGGTAGTTCTGCTCGAGCTTCACCACGGTGGCCTCGGGGTAGTCGCGCCGGAAGCCGCGGATGTTGCGCACGTCGGCGCCGCGCCAGCGGTAGATGCTCTGATCGTCGTCGCCGACGACGCACAGGTTCTTGTGGTCGCGCACCAGGTCGCGCAAGAAGCGGTACTGCGTGGCGTTGGTGTCCTGGAACTCGTCGACCAGCACGTAGTCGTAGCGCCGGCGGATGCGGTCGCCCTCACCCTCGCCCTCCAGCAGCTTCGCCACCAGCAGGATGAGGTCCTCGAAGTCGACCGCGTTGGCGGCGCGCAGCCGCTGCTCGTAGGCGCGGAAGACCTTGAGCGCGATGTCGTCGACGTACGAGTGCGACGCGGCCTCGTCGGGGCCGCGCCCCTCCTGCTTGTGCTTGTGGATGGCCGACAGCACGGCCCGCGCGGGCCACCGCTTCTCGTCGAGGTCGAGATCCTTGATGGCGCGCGAGACCACGGCCTTCTGGTCGGCGGCGTCGTAGATGACGAAGTTCTTCTTCACGCCCACGGCCTCGCCGTGAGCGCGCAGCAGCTTGGCGCAGGTGGCGTGGAACGTTCCCACCCAGAGCGCGCGCGCGACCTCGGGGCCGCAGAGCTTCTGCAATCGCGCCCGCATCTCGCCCGCCGCCTTGTTGGTGAACGTCACGGCGAGGATGCGCCACGGGGGGACGTTCTCGCACGCGACGAGGTTCGCGATGCGGTACGTGATGACGCGCGTCTTGCCGCTGCCGGCGCCGGCGAAGACCAGCAGAGGTCCCCGGGTGTGCGCGACCGCCGCCGCCTGCGGCTCGTTGAGCGAGTCGTCCATCGTCCGACGGGTGAACCTAGGCGTGCGGGACGGGCGAGTCGAGAGGCAGGCGCGTCCGTCAATCCAGTCGTAGACTTGGGCCGTGAACCTGCGCACCGCGCTCGCGCTGCTCCCGCTCGCGGTCTGCCTGCCACCGCTCGCGTCGTGCTCGTCGTCGAGCAGCTCTGTCAGCCCGATCGCCTCGCCTCCCATCCCGACCGTCCCGCCGCCCGTTCATCGCACGGACCCCGCCGCCGTCCACGTCGACGGCAAGACCTTCCGCGACGGCAAGGGGCGGCAGCTGCTCTTCCGCGGTTACAACGCGAAGGCGACGCTGCTGTTCGACGTGGTGTTCGACGACGGACGCGTCGCGAACGAGACGTTCGACGACCTGACCGAAGAGCGCGCCGCCCGGATCGAGCAGCTCGGCTGGAACGTCCTGCGCATCCCGGTGAGCTGGAGCGGCCTCGAGCCTCATCCGCTCCAGTACTCCGCCGCGTTCCTCTCCAAGCTCGACGCCGTCATCGCCCTGGCCGCCGCGCACGGCTTCTACGTCTTCGTCGACATGCACCAGGACGGCTACTCCAAGGAGATCGGCGAGGACGGCGAGCCGCTCTGGGCCATCGAACCGCCCCCGACCGTCCTGCTCCAGGGGCCGTACAGTGACGCGCGCCGCACCATGGGGCCAGCGCTGAACGCGGGTTACAACTTCTTCCTCGACGTTCCGGCGGCCGACGGGCGCCCGCTGCAGAGCGCGTACGTGGAGGCCGTGCAGCAGATCGTGCGCCACGTCGTCGGCAAGCCGCAGGTGCTTGGTTACGAGGCGTTCAACGAGCCCATCCCCCACCTGACCTCTCAGCTCGACGCCTTCGACGTCACCTTCGCCCAGGCCGTCCACGCCGTCGACGCCGACGCCCCGGTGCTCTTCGAGCCGGTCGCCACGCGCAACCAGTTCGACTCGTCCGTCATTCCGACCAGCCCGTGGTCGAGCGGGCCGGGCGTGTACGCCGTGCACATCTACACGTGCTGGTTCTCGAGCTGCACGCCCTCCGGCTGGACCAACGAGGACCCGTCCGTGCTCGCCCCGAGCATGGCGCACGCCGAGCTGGAGCGCGCGGGCTGGGGCACGCCCCTCTTCGTGACCGAGTTCGGCACCGACTGGACGCTGCCGGTCGGCCCCGCCTGGTACAGCGCCGAGCTCGATCTGCAGGACCAGTACCTCGCGTCGAGCACGGCGTGGGAGTTCTCGGGCGCGGGCAACTGGGGCTTCCACGACGACAGCGACCAGGAGCGGCCCATCTCGGACTTCACGATGTCCCGCATGTTCCCGCGCGCGGTGGCCGGCACGCTGTTGAAGATCGAGCGGCCGAAACCCGGCGACATGCTGGTCACGTACCAGGCGTCGCACGCCACCAACGGCCTGGAGCACGAGGTCTCGCTCTCGACCGCCTACGTGACCAGCCCGACCATCACCTGCGATGGCCAGAAGGTCGCCTTCACCCCGCTCGCCGGCCGCGCGACCTTCACGTGCCCCGTCACCGACGACGCCGTGCACGTGTTCGAGGTCGTGGGCACGCCGGCGATGTAGACACACAGCGAACGTGGCTGCGCGGGGGGCCGCGTAGCTACGCCCTCGAGCATCCTGCAAACCCAGAACATTGCTGGCGGCGCGGGGATTGCTCTTCCGCTGGGGCGACCATGCGACCCGATCTCGTCGTCGTGCATTCCCCCGTCGGTGGCGGACACAAGGCTGCGGCGCTCGCCGTGGCCGAGGCCGCGCGCGCTCGCGGGCTCTCCGTCGTCGTGCTGGACACCTTCGAGCATGCCCCGCGCGTGCTCGGAAAGGCGTACCTGGGGGCGCACCTCACCGCCCAGGGCGGCATCCCCGCGCTCTACGGCACCGCGTACGCGACCACCAACCGCCGCGACGGCGCCCTCGAGCCCGTGCGACGCGCGGTCGATCACGTGGCGTGGGCGGGGCTGGTGAAGCACGTCGTCGAGCTCGATCCGCGCGCCGTCATCGCCACGCATCACCTGCCGTTGGTCGTCCTCGGTCGGGCGCGACGAAAGGGGCGCTTGCACGCCCCGCTCGTGGGCGTCGTCACCGACTACGGGGCGCACGCGGTGTGGGCGGAGAAGGGGCTCGACGCGCTCTGCGTCCCGGTGGGACGCGCCGCAGCCGACGTCGCGAAGCACGGTTTCCCCGTCCGGCGCATCGTCGTCACGGGCATCCCCGTGCGCCCCGCCTTCGACGCCATCGCCGCCGTGAAGGATCCGGCCCCGGGCGAGGCGCTGCGCGTGCTGGTCACGAGCGGCGGCTTCGGGGTCGGGCCGATCCGCAAGGTGGTGCGGTCGTTCGAGGGCGTTCGAGACGTGGAGCTCACGGTCGTTTGCGGCAAGGCTGAACGGCTCGCGAGGCGGGTCGCCGCGATCGCCGAGGAGCACGGGGTCCGCGCCCGGGTCCTCGGCTTCGAAAAGGACATGCCATCCCGCGTCGCGGAGGCGCACCTCGTGGTCGGCAAGGCGGGCGGGCTCACCGTCAGCGAGACGCTCACAGCCGGCAGGCCCATGATCGTGGCCGGCCTCATCCCCGGCAACGAGGGCTTCAACGCCGAGCTGCTCGCCAAGACGGGGGCCGGGGTCGTCGCCCTGCCGGCCGAGGTAGGCTCCCTGGTCGCCCGGATGCGCGAGCTCGGCCTCGTGGCCTCGATGGGACGCACCGCGCGGGCCCTCGTGCCCGCCAGGGCAGCCCACCGCGTCATCGACGTCGCCCTCCGCCACGCCGCGGCCCTGGAGAGCGAGAGCGACGCCGCCTGAAAGAGGCTCCCGGGCCGCCCGCGGGCGTGCTACGTCACTCACCTCTGAGGCAAGGGCACGAAATCGGCGCCCTCGCCCGACAATCCGTCGCACAATCCTCCCACCATCATGTCAAGCCCGGGGGTCACCACAGCGACCTCGACGCGGACGAAGAGCCCCGTCGTCGACACGCCCATCGAGAGCGAGAGAGCTCCGGTGCCCCCGCGTTCCATCCGGTGTGCGGTCCGCGGCGTCCAGAAGGCCTTCGGCAGCAACCCCATCCTGAAGGGCGTCGACGTCGAGATCCCCGAGGGCGCCTTCGCCGTGCTCGTCGGGCCGAGCGGGTGCGGCAAGAGCACGCTGCTCCGGCTCGTTGCCGGCCTCGAGACGGCCGACGCGGGGCGGATCGAGATCGCCGGCCGTGACGTCACGGAGCTGCCCCCGCGCGACCGGGACATCGCGATGGTGTTCCAGTCGTACGCGCTCTACCCCCACCTCACGGTGCGCGACAACCTGGCCTTCGGCCTGAGGCTCCGCAAGGTCGCCTCCGCCGAGATCGAGGCGCGCATCAAGGAGGCGAGCGCGATGCTGGGGCTCGACGCGCTGCTCGGACGGCTGCCCAAGCAGCTCTCCGGTGGCCAGCGTCAGCGCGTGGCCATGGGGCGCGCGATCGTCCGGCGGGCCAACCTCTTCCTCTTCGACGAGCCGCTCTCCAACCTCGACGCCGCCCTGAGGGCCGAGGTGCGCGTCGAGATCCGGCGCCTTCACGACCGGCTGGGCGCGACCACGCTCTACGTCACCCACGACCAGGTCGAGGCCATGACGCTGGCCGACACGCTCTGGGTCATGAACGGCGGCGTCGTCGAGCAGAAGGGCGCGCCGCTCGAGGTGTACGAGCGCCCGCGGTCGAAGTTCGTCGCGACGTTCCTGGGCTCGCCGCAGATGAACCTCGTCGACGCGGTCGTCACGCGCAAGGACGGGCGCACGCTGGTCGACGGGGGCGGCGTTCTCGCGGCGGTGGACGAGGACCGCTTCGGCGCCGAGCTCGAGCCGGGGCGCAAGGTCGTGGTCGGGGTGCGCCCGCACGACTTCGTCGTCACCGGGGCCGCCGAGGCGGTCGCCACGCTCAAGGTGGAGCTCGTCGAGGCCCTCGGCTTCGAGGCCTTCGCGTACGGCTGGCTGCGCGCCAGCGGGCCGCGGGTCGTCGCGCGCCTCGAGGCGGCCGACGCGAAGCGCGTCCGTCCGGGGACCGAGCTGCCGCTGGGCGTCGAGCCCTCGCGCGTGCACCTGTTCGACCCGCAGTCCGGTCGCGCGCTCGACGCGAGGTAGCTCTTGTCACGTCGGCTCCTGGCGGTACTCGCGCTCGCGCTGCTGGTCGTCCTCGGCCTCGGCTGCGAGGCGCCGCCCAGCCTGGTGGTGTGGCACTCGTACCGGGGCGAGGAAGAGAAGACGCTCGTCGCGCTCGCGAAGCGCTACGAGGCCGAGCGCGGCATGCACGTCGAGCTGCTCGCGCTGCCGTTCGACGCCTACACCGCCAAGCTCGTCGCCGCCGTCCCGCACGCCCACGGCCCCGACCTGTTCATCGACGCGCACGAGCGCCTGGGGATCTACCGCCGCGAGAACGTGGTGGCGCCCATGGGCGACGCGCTGCCCGACGCGGACGTCGCTTCGTACGACCCCGGCGCCGTCGACGCCGTGACGCTCGACGGCCAGCGCTGGGCCGTGCCGCTGTCGACCAAGTGCCTCGCGCTCTACGTCGACGACGACCTCGTGAAGCAGGTCCCGGCGCTCGAGGACATCCCCGCGATGCGGGCGTCGCTGCCGCCCGACGTCTATCCGCTCGCGTACGAGGCCGAGAACCCCTACCACCACGCCGCCATCCTCTCCGCGTTCGGCGGACGCCTGCTGAACGCGGACGCGTCGTACGGCTTCATCGGTCCCGCGGCCGAGCAGTCGCTCGCCCTGGTGCAGCGCTTCATCGCCGAGCGCGCGATCCCGGCCGACACGAGCGGCGCGCTCGTGAAGCAGCTCTTCGCGAGCCGTCGCGCGGCCCTGGCCATCGACGGCCCGTGGCTCGCCGCGGACCTGCCCGCCGGGTTGCACTACCACGTGCAGCCGTTGCCACCGCGAAGGGATGGCGCAGGCATCATGCGTCCGCCGCTCACCGTCGAGTCGGTGATGCTCTCGCCGTCGGGCGCCGCGCGTCCGGAGGCGAGGGATCTCGCGCGCTGGCTCGGGGGAGAGGAGTCGGCCATCGCGCGCGCCACCGAGGCGCACCAGGTCGTCACCAACCTCGCGGCGTGGCGCGATCCGCGCGTCGCAGGTGACGAGCTCCTCGCCGCGTTCCACGCGCAGCAGAAGGACGCGGTGGCCATGCCCACCTCGACGCGGATGCGCGCGGTGTGGGTACCCGTCCAGGAGGCGATGCGAAGCGTGCTCCGGGGGGCGGACGTGAAGGCGACGCTGGTCGAGGGACAACGCCGCTTCGAGGATGCGTTGAAGCCACCACCGCCTCCTCCGTCGCCCGCTCCTCTCGCCATCGCGGTCGGGGCGCTCGCGCTGCTGGGGGCGTTCGCGGCGCTGCGACGCGCGAGGTCGCCGGAGTTTAGCGCCGAGCTGCGCGCCTCCCGGACCGCGTATCGCTACGTCGCCCACGCGGCCTTGGTCGTCGTCGTGCTGGTCGTGCTGCCGCTGGCGGCGGGCGCGCTCACGAGCCTGTTCGCCGGGACACGGAACGATCCGCGCTACGTCGGCCTGGGCAACTACGTCGCCATCCTGACGGCGCGAGGGGGGCCGTTGCTCGGGCACGGGTCGTTCTACGTGACGCTCGTGGTGACGGTGCTCTGGACCGTCTGCAACGTGGCGATGCACGTCCTGCTGGGGGTCGTGCTCGGGGTCGTGCTCTCGCGGCCCGCGATGAAGCTCAAGGCGGCGTACCGCGTGCTGCTCGTCCTGCCGTGGGCGGTGCCCAGCTACGTGACCGCGCTCGCCTGGAAGGGGATGTTCCACAGCCAGTTCGGGGCGGTCAACGCGCTGCTCGGGATGCTGGGGGTGCCCCCCGTGAGCTGGTTCTCGCACTTCGCGACCGCCTTCACGGCGAACGTGGCCACGAACGTGTGGCTGGGCTTCCCCTTCATGATGGTCGTGACGCTCGGCGCGCTCACCTCGATCCCGAAGGAGGTCCTCGAGGCCGCCGAGGTCGACGGCGCCACGCGCTGGCAGCGCTTCTGGGGCGTGACCGTCCCGCTCCTGCGCCCGACGCTCTTGCCCGCCGTCGTGCTCGGGAGCGTGTGGACGTTCAACATGTTCAACGTCGTCTTCCTCGTCTCGGGGGGCGAGCCCGACGGGTCGACCGACATCCTGGTGTCCGACGCCTACCGCTGGGCCTTCACGCGCGACGCGCAGTACGGCTACGCCGCCGCCTACGCCGTCCTCATCTTCCTCATCCTCGCCGGGGCCTCGCGCCTCGGCTCGAAGCTGCAGGCGTCGGAGCCCGAGCTCGAGAAGGTCGCCATCGCACGCCGCGCCTCTGCGTCGGAGGCGGCGTGAAGCGACTCGAGTCCTTCCTCGCGCACGCCGTGGTCCTCGCCGGTGTCGTCTTCGCCGTCTACCCGCTGCTGTGGGTCGTCTCCGTGGCGCTGTCGCCGGGCGCGATGAGCACGCACGCCCGCGCGCTGCCCTGGCCGGAGAACGCGTCGCTCGACTCGTTCGCCGTCGTGCTGGGCGTGCGCGACGGACGCTCGCTGATCTTCTTCCGGCAGGTCGCCAACTCGCTCGTCGTCTCGCTCGCGACCGCCACCGTCGCCGTCGCGATCGCCACGCCGGCCGCGTATGCGCTCGCCCGCTTCCGCTTCGTCGGCAAGACGTGGGGCCTGCGCGCCCTGCTGGCCACGCAGATGTTCCCCGCGGTCGCCAGCGCCGTCCCTCTGTACCTCCTGCTCGAGGCGCTGCACCTGCTCGACTCGCGCTCGGGCCTGGTGCTCGTGTACGCGTCGACCGCCGTGCCCTTCGCCATCTTCCAGATGCGCGGCGCGTTCGAGGCGGTGCCGGTGGATCTCGAGGAGGCCGCGATGGTCGACGGGGCGACGCAAGCGGGGGCCTTCTGGCGGGTGTCGCTGCCTGCCGTGCGTCCCGCGCTCGCGGTCACGGCGCTCTTCGCGTTCATGGCTGCGTGGAACGAGTTCATCCTCGCCGCCACGCTGCTCGGTCGCGAGTCGGCGTTCACCCTGCCGGTCGTGCTGCAGCGCTACGTGGGCGAGCACGACACCGCCTGGGGACCCTTCGCGGCCGGCGCGATCGTGGTGAGCGTGCCGGTGATGGCGCTCTTCTACGTGGCGCAGCGTCAGCTCGTGGCGGGGCTCACCGCAGGGGGCGTGAAGGGGTAGAGCGGGAGGCGGTATGCGCGGGGCTCCGACGATGTGCGAGAGCAGCAAGCGCCGAGGTCACGTGAAGGTTGAACACGGGGGCCTTTCAGGGCACACAGATGGTAGGGAGCTGCGACCTGCGCGCCGTGAGGGCGGCCGCGGGGCACGGCACTTCCATCGGAGGAGCTTGGCCATGAAGACATCGTTCCGCGTCTTGACCGCGTGGGCCCTGGGTCTGGTGCTCGCGTGCGGCGGGGGTACGAGCACCACCGGAGGCTCGCCCGATGCGTCCACCGACGGCACCGGGAGCAGCTCCGGTAGCGGCTCCGGCAGCGGGAGCGGCTCGGGCAGCGGCAGCGGCTCCGGCAGCGGGAGCTCGTCGGGCGCCAGCTCCTCGGGGGGTCGCGATGCTTCGGCCGATGGCAGCAGCAGCAGCGGGAGCAGCAGCGGCAGCGGGAGCGGCAGCAGCAGCGGCGACGGCGGCACCTGCGGCGCCGCGGGCACGGCGTGCTGCGCGGGCAACACCTGCAACAGCGGGGCGATCTGCGCCAACGGCGTCTGCGAATCGTGCGGCGGGGGAGGGCAGACGTGCTGCACGGGTCGCACCTGCGGCAGCGGCAGCGTGTGCACGGGCAACGGCAACGGCACTTGCACCACGTGCGGCGCCGCAGGCGACGCGTGCTGCGCGGCCGACACGTGCGCCAGCGGCGGTTGCTGCGTGGCCAACGTCTGCATCGCCTCGGGCTCCACGTGTCCGCAGGTGACCGGGACCTGTTCGAACGGCAGCTGCGGCACGTGCGGCGGCATCGGTCAGGCGTGCTGCGGCGGCGGCGCCGTGAACGGTACGTGCACCGCGAGCGGCGCCGCGTGCGTGGGAGGGCAGTGCGTGGCGTGCGGTTCGTCGCCAGGTCAGACCTGCTGCCCGGGCGACACGTGCACCGGCGCCGGTCTGGCGTGCAACAACGGCACGTGCGCCCCGTGCGGCGCCGCCGGAGACGTCTGCTGCGCGGGCAACACGTGCACCGGCAGCGGGCTGGCCTGCCGCAACGACACCTGCGCCACCTGCGGCGCCGCGGGCGACGTCTGCTGCACCGGTGACACCTGCAACTCGGGCCTCGGCTGCACCGCGGGCGGCACCTGCGGCATGTGCGGCGCCTCGGGCGAGGCGTGCTGCGCCGGCGGCACCTGCAACAGCGGCCTGGGGTGCAGCGGCTTCGGCAACGGCGGCACCTGCCAGGTGTGCGGCGGCTCGGGTCAGGTGTGCTGCGGCGGCGGCGGCACCACGCTCGGGACGTGCAACTCCGGCTTCGCCTGCACGTTCGGAATGGGGATGGGGCCCAGCTGCCAGGCCTGCGGCGCGTCGATGGAGCCGTGCTGCGCGAACCGCACGTGCAACAACGGCCTGACCTGCGGCCCCGCTCAGACGTGTCAGTGAGTCAGCTGGCGTAATCCTCGGGCGTGAAGCGCACGTCGGCCAGGCCGCGTGCGCGCATGTCCTCGCGCAGCGCGTCGACCACGATGTTCACCACGTCGAAGCGCGTGCTCGGCGCGTAGTACTCGTCGTCCTCCACCTCCGGAAGCGCGGCGAGGCGCGCCTCGATGCCCTCCCGCTCTCCGGGATCGAGCTCGAAGTGGGCGTGCCACCCCTCCGCCTCCTGCAGCAGCAGCGACTCCCGCACCATGCCGACCGGGTTGAACGCGCAGTACACCGTCGACAGGTACAGCCGCCACCCGTCCTCGTCGCCGTCGCAGAACCACCGCCCGCCGAACTCGCGACGGACGACCTCACCCAGGTACGCTCCAGCCGCCGACGTCACCAGCGCCTCGAGCTCCGGCCTTTCCTTCAGCTCCTTGCGCGCGTCCCGCACCCACTGGTCGACCAGGCTGAGCGTGTCGGGCGAAAAGTCGAGCATGACGGCGTAACGCTGCGCGACGAAGCGCACGCATGCCGCAGCGAGCTCGGCTACCTTCGGCGGAGCGTCGGCCGTGGCATCAGGCTCGGGATCCGGATCGGGGCCAGGCTCCGGTGTAGGCACCGCTTCGCTGACCTCGGGGGTGTCGTCGTCGGCATGCGCCGCCGCGCCCGCGACGTCGTCCGTCTCTTTCCGCTCATCATCCGGCACGCCGGGGGCGTATGCTGATTTGCCGCCTCACGCAAGCCAGCCACAGCGCGAGCGTGGGCCGCCAACCGGAGTACGGATGCGCCTCGGGATCTTCAGCGACGTTCACGCCAACTACGAGGCCCTCAGCGCCGTGCTCGAGGCCTACAAGACCGAGCGCATCGACGTCTTCTATTGCCTGGGCGACACCGTGGGCTACGGCGGCTCGCCCAACGAGTGCGCCGACATCGTGCGCGAGACCGCGCGCAAGACCATCCTGGGCAACCACGACGCCGCCGTCAGCGGCCGCATGGACTACTCGTACTACTACGAGGCCGCCCGCCACGCGCTCGACGCCCACGCTGCCCTCCTGTCCGAGGCCAACATGAGCTGGCTCAAGGCGCTGCCGTACCAGGAGATGCTCTCGGAGATCGACGTGCTGCTCTGCCACGGCTCGCCGGTGCGGCTGGAGGAGTTCGAGTACATCTTCGCGCCCGAGCAGGCGCGCGAGTGCCTCTCGATCTGGGACAAGATCGGCCACATCACGCTCATCGGCCACTCGCACCTGTGCAAGGTGTTCGCGCTCACGCAGGGCAGCGTCGAGGAGCTGCCGGCCATGGACTTCGAACTGGAGCCCGACAAGAAGTACATCGTGAGCGTGGGCTCGGTGGGCCAGCCGCGCGACTTCGACAACCGCGCCAGCTACACCGTCTACGACAGCGACAAGAAGCGCTTCGAGTTCAAGCGCATCGAGTACGACATCGAGCTTGCCGCCGACAAGGTTCTGCGCGCTCGCCTGGAGCGCAACTTCGCGCACCGGCTCTTCATCGGGGTGTAGGCGGGGCGATCGGATCGCTCCATTCCCGCACGCCCTGCCTCCATGGCCGCGCCATCCCCTGCCATGGCGCCACAAGATCTCCCCGTGCCGAGATCGCGCGCCGCCATGGAGGGGCCCGCCGCCGCCGTGGAAAGAACCGGTCACTCCATGGAGGGACTCCCCACTTCCATGGAAAGACCGCGTTTCTCCATTCCGAGATCCCGTCCCCCCAAGGAGCGCGGCTCTGCCGCCATGGAGGCCACTCTCTCCCCCTCCATGGGCCCCCGAGGTAGTCAGTTCGGTGCTTCGGTCGCGCGCCGACCGAACGTTCGCTCCCAGCTCTCCCGGTACTGCTTGGTCGCCACCTGCGCCGGCTTTTCCGAGGCGCGAGGCGACTCGAGCTTGTGCTCGACGTGCACGTCGTAGAGCGCGGGTGCGTCCGGGCGCGGCTCGAGGCGCACGATCTCCCCGCTGCCCAGCGGTTTGCCTTCCTGCATCGGCCGGACTTCTCCGGTTTCGATGCGACCGGGGCGCGCGCGTAGCACCTTGGTCCCGCCGCCGTCGTCGGTCTTGCCGCGGAGCATCACGACGTCGAACGCTTCGCCCGACGGCTCTGGAGACTTCTTCGGCGCGTCGTCCGCCATCGTCCTTCACCAAGTCTAGCGCATGAAGCCCGCGTCGCCGAATCCGCCGCCTCCCGGCCCGAGCTTCCCGCCGTAGATGGCCCGCGCCGACACGACGTCGCGCACGAACGTCGTGGCCTGCACGCGCACGTGGAACGTCCCGGTCGAGTCGCCCAGGTCCCCCTCGAGCGACAGGCTCACGGCGCCGCCGCGGGCGTGCTCGAGCTTGTCGATCTTGGCCGCGAGCGTGGAGCGGGCCAGCGGGGTGGCGAGGGGCGAATGGCCGGGCAACGACAGCTCGACGCGGTCGACGCGCACGCGCTTGCCGTCGGCGCTCGCGAACAGCTCGGCCGCGAACGTCGCCAGCGTGTGGGGAGACGCGGCGATGAAGCCGGGCCCCGCCGCCGAGGTCGAGCCGAGCTCGAAGCGCTCGCCGTCGAGCTGGTCGAGCAGGACCACGCCGCGCGCCAGCGTGGCCGCGAGGTCGGTGTCCCCCGGGGCGCCTGCGTCGGTCCCCTCGACGTGCAGCGTCCCCGTCGGCGCGGCGAGCGCAGCGAGCGAGGCGTCCGGCGGGGGCGTGACCGAGCGCCAGCGCTCGACGTCGCGGCGACAGCGCGCCTGGTCGGCCTTCACGGGGAGCTTGGTGCACGGCGCGGGATCGTGCCGGACCGTCGCCTCGCACGTCGCCCGCGAGGCGCTCGTCTCCTCGGCCGCACACAGGCGCGGATCCCGGGCCGCCACGGCGAGGCACCACGCGTCGCGTCCGGCCTCGGGTCGCGAAGGGATGCTCCACGGGCACGCGTCGGCGTTGCCGACCACCGCGGCCACCGTGGCCTCGCACTGGTGCCGCAGCGACGAAGCGTCGATGCCCTCGCACCGCCGCGCGTCCCTGGCCTTCGCCGCGTCGAGCACGCGGCAGGCGTCGCGGACGAAGGTGTCGTAGCCGATGGCCTCGAGAGCGTCGCCCAGCAGCGGGTCGATGTGGGCGCGCTGCTCGACGCACGCGTCGAGGGTCGTATAGGCCTGGATCTCGGCCTGGAGGTCGCCGGCCGCGGCGGGAGGGTCCACGGCGGGCTCCACCTCGCCCGCGTCGATTCCCAGGGCCCTGGCGACGCTCTCCACGGGGGCGGGGGGAGCGCCCCGCTCGGGCCGGACGGGCTCGTCGCGGTCGCAGCCGGAAAGCACGACCACGCAGGAAAAGGCCGCCAAGAGGGGGCACGGGCCGGCGTTCACGCCGCTACGGTACCAGCTCCGGGGCCCGCGTCCCCCTTGCGGAAATCCGCCCTCGCGCTACGTTGGCGGCCGTTCGCAACCGTCTCCCGACGACTCTCGGCTGACGCGCGTGAAGCAGCAGATTCACTGTTGCAGCCCGTCGTTTGATCCGCGGCTCATCGGATGGCAGGCCCACTGGCGCTTCGAATCGAGCGCTTCGCACGCAGTCGCTTCGAATCGAGACCTGTCATGTCCAACCGCCTCTACGTCGGCAACCTGTCCTTCAACTCCACCGACGAGACCCTCCGCGCCGCCTTCGCCAGCTTCGGCGAGGTCGCCGATGCCAAGGTCATCACCGACCGTGAGACCGGCCGTTCGCGCGGCTTCGGCTTCGTGACCATGGGCAACGCCCAGGAGGCCCAGAAGGCCATCGAGGCGATGAACGGCGCCAACCTCGACGGTCGCGCCCTGCGCGTCAACGAGGCCGAGGAGCGCGCTCCCCGCGGCGACGGCGGCGGTGGCGGTGGCGGCGGCGGCCGAGGGCGCCGCGAGCGGTGGTAACTTCCGAGAGGGCCCTGTCTTCTCGTCGTGTCGTGCTCGAGCGTGCGGCCACCGACGCCGCCAAAGCCTGGGCCGACCGCTGCATGATCGAACTCCGTAACGAGGGCCGGCCGCTCGCCGGTGGATGGCCCGGTACGCTCAGCGAGGCCCGCGGATGGGCCCGCGCCGAGCTGTCGACGCGCATCGTGCACCCCACGCACGAGGAGCTCGAGTGGCTCGCCCACACCACTTACTCGCGCGCGCGGGACGTCTGGCTCGCTCGCGCAGGCGACGACGAAGAGCCCGTTGATCTGGAGGCAACCGGATGAATCCGAGTGTCAGCAAGCGACAGAAGGAGCGAGACCGTAAAGAGCACCAGAAGGCCAAGGCGGAGAAGCGCAAGCAGCGCCGCGACGAGCCTCGCGACCGCCCGAACGTCGCTCCCGGCGAGGATCCCGACATCGCGGGGATCAAGCCCGGTCCGCAGCCGATCCTCGAGGAGTAGGCCGAATGTCGATGTACGGTAGGTCACGCGAGGCCTCCGAGCGCTTCGCCGAGAGGCGCCGCCGGGAGGACGAGGCGCCGCGCCTGAAGGAAGCCGTGCCGAACCTGGGCTCGCTCCGCCTGGAGGTGGAAGAGCATCGTGGGACCTCTGCAGTCGCCGAGACGAGGCACGTGCGCATCGTCATGGTCGACCGTGGGCCCGCGCTCTTCGTGCTCCCCTGCGGGGATTCGGAGTGCCGCGACGGCGGACACGACATCACCAACGAGGTCATGGACCGGCTCCGTCACGGGGCGAAGGACTTCGTCGTCGAAGACCGGTGCTTCGGCAACGTGCGCGACGTGGCCTGCGGGCGGATCGTCCGCGTCCTCGCATCGGCTACGTACACGTCTTGATTGGGTTTTCACTGGCATTGCTTCGCCTCGAGGACAGGCGCTCCGTCCACTGCGCATACCTTCTTGCCATCTGAACAGATAGCCAGTAAAGGTTGGGGACCGCCATGGACGACCCGAAGAACAAGGCCAAGGCCATCGACCTCGCGATGGCCAGCATCGAAAAGGAATACGGCAAGGGCTCGATCATGCGCCTCAAGGAGGGCGCGAGCCTCGGGGGCGACGTGCAGACCGTGCCCACCGGCAGCCTGGGGCTCGACATCGCCCTCGGCATCGGCGGCTACCCCCGCGGTCGCATCATGGAGATCTACGGTCCGGAGTCGAGCGGCAAGACCACGCTCACGCTCCACGCCATCGCTCAGATCCAGAAGGCGGGCGGCGTCGCGGCGTTCATCGACGCCGAGCACGCGCTCGACCCCGCCTACGCCCGCAAGCTCGGCGTGAAGACCGACGAGCTGCTCGTGAGCCAGCCCGACTACGGCGAGCAAGCGCTCGAGATCGCCGACATGCTCGTCCGCAGCAACGCGGTCGATCTCATCGTGATCGACTCCGTCGCCGCGCTCGTGCCCAAGGCCGAGATCGAGGGCGACATGGGCGACAGCCACGTCGGCCTGCAGGCGCGCCTCATGAGCCAGGCGTTGCGCAAGCTCACGTCGAACGTCGCGCGTAGCAACAGCCTGCTGTTCTTCATCAACCAGATCCGCATGAAGATCGGCGTCATGTTCGGCAGCCCCGAGACCACCACGGGCGGCAACGCGCTCAAGTTCTACTCGAGCGTCCGGCTCGACATCCGCCGCATCGGCGCCATCAAGGAAGCGGCTGCCGCCACCAGCGGGAAAGACCCGGCCGTCGTCGGCAACCGCACGCGCGTGAAGGTCGTGAAGAACAAGCTCGCCCCCCCGTTCCGCGAGGTCGAGTTCGACATCCTCTACGGTCAGGGCATCTCCCGCTCGGGCGACGTGGTCGACCTCGCCTCCGAGCTCGGGATCGTCGAGAAGAGCGGCGCCTGGTTCTCCTTCAACGGCGAGCGCATCGGCCAGGGGCGCGAGAACGCCAAGACGTTCCTCGAGCAACACCCCGACCTCATGGACAAGATCGAGGCGATGGTCCTTGCCAAGCACGGCATCAAGCGCGCTCCCATCCTGCCCGTCGCGGCGCAGGTGAACGGGGCCCCGCCCGACGACAAGGCGGCCGCGAAGAAGCCCGCGACCGCCACCTCCAAGCCCGCCAACTGAACCGCCGCGCCCAGCGCGCGCATCGCGAGCCGACCCGATGAAGCTCTACGTCATGCGACACGGCCCGGCCGAAGAGCAGGCGAACAGCGGTGTCGACGGCGACCGAGCCCTGACGACCTCCGGCCGCGCCCGCGTACGGGCCGTGGCCGAGGCGCTCGCGCAGCTCGGCGAAGAGCCCTTGCTCATCCTCACGAGCCCCCTCGTGCGCGCCGTGCAGACGGCGGAGATCGTCGCCCTCGACACCAAGCTGGGCGACCGCGGGGGCTCCGTCGAGGTGCGCCGCGCGATGGGCCCCGGTGGAGACAGCACCGCGCTCGCTCATGCCCTCGTGGCGGAGGGCCGGAAGCGCGTCATGGTCGTCGGGCACGAGCCCGACCTCTCGGACCTCGTCGGCGGCCTGCTGGGCACCTTCGGGCGGGCGTTCGACAAGGCCATGGTGGTAGGCCTCCACTTGCCGTCGGCGACCGGGCGCGCCCGGCTCCGGTTCGTGCTCGACCCCAAGAGCCTGAAGCTGTCCCCGGACGCGCGCTCTGGCGCGTAGAGGGGGCCCGGTCAACTGAATTTCGACCCCTGCCGTCGAGTCTGCGCAACCCTGCAGGGTGCATGCAGACGGGCTCGATGGGGGCGGGGCCCCTCGCGTACAACACCCCGAGTTTACAGCTCAAAAGTCCCTTCCTTGACACCCCTCCCCCTGTCCTCTACCCCCCAAGAGAGACATCGAAATGGGCAGCCGGAGCCTGGTCCCGCTACTGAGCACGAGCCGCGCAGTGGCGGCTCGAATGGCTCGCGGTCAGGCGGCGGCGGCCATCCGGATCCCGGAGCGCGTGAGGGCGCAGCTGCGCCTGGTCTTCCCGGCTCAGTCGCCCCGGCTCTTCGTCCACGAGGGGGCCCGGCAGGCTCTGGAGCGCAAGCTGCGCGCGGCCTTCGGGGGGCCGGTCATCCTGTCGATCACCGACAATCGGCACTCCATCATCACGCATCGCGTCAGCTCCAGGGGCGTGCGCACACTGAACGCGCGCATCCACCACATGTTCCTCGACGCTCCCCCGTTCGTCGTGGACGCGCTGGTCCGCTACGTGACCCGGGGCGACCGGGACGCCAGCGCCACGCTGGGCGACTTCATCGACGACAACGGCTTCCAGGTCGCGCGCCGCAAGCGCAGCGCGCCGCTCTCCAGCAAGGGCAAGCATCACGATCTGCTCGCGATCTACGGCAAGCTGAACGACCGCTACTTCGACGGGACGATGAACGTGCTCATCACGTGGGGCAAGCGGCCCACCACCCGCTCGAAAGAGCGCCGCACCATCAAGCTCGGTAGCTACAGCGCAATCGACCGCCTGATCCGCGTCCACCCGGCGCTCGACCGCAAGTGGGTGCCGCGCTACTTCGTCTCGTACGTCGTCTACCACGAGATGTTGCACCACGTGATTCCGGGGAGCCGCGGTCTGGGTCGCGTGAACATGCACCCGCCCGAGTTCAAGGAGCGCGAGCGCGAATTCCGCTACTTCCAGCGCGCCCTGGAGTGGGAGAAGCGCCACGTCGCGAGGCTGCTCCGGACCTAGGTGGCGGCTGCTTTTCAAACTATCCTCGGCGCGTGCTCGTTTCCGGGACGATTCCCGCCACGTCGCTGGCTGTACTCATGCGCATCCCGTGCGGCAGCTCCCTTGCCAGCGTGACACCATGAACCCCGGCGCGCGGCACGCGCTGGGCGCGCTCCTGTTCGCCGTCGCGGGCTCGGCCGCGTGCGATGATCCCGGCGTCGAGTGCGAGTGCGCCGATCCCACCATCTTCGTCACGGTCCCGGCGGACCGCGCGGCTCACGTGGTCGACGTCCAGCTTTCGGGACAGGGGTGCGCGGCCTCGTCCGTGGCCTGCCTCGAGGCCGTGGGCTCGGGCTGCGCGAAGATGGCTTTCCGCGGCAGGGCGATCGGGTCGTGCACCGTCGAGGTCGAGCTCGACTCGGGGCCCGCCACCTTCAGCGAGAGCTTCGAGCTCGTGCGCTACCCGTGCTGCCCCGGGGTCTATGCCGAGCTCGCGTCCGGGAACACCGTAGAGGTTCCGGATTTGCCGGACGGGGGGGCGGCCGAATGAAGCGAGCGATGGTTCTCGCGCTCGCCCCGCTCGTCGCGCTGGGCTGCGGGGGCAAGGGAGCGAAGGCTCCCCCGGCTTCCGCCCTCGTCGTTCAGCCCCTCTCCAGCGCGTCGACCGCCCTGCATCCCGTTCCACCGGGTCCCAGCGTGGCTCGCTCGCACCTCGTCGGCACCATCGCCGGAAAGGCCCTGGGCCCCTTCATCGGTCGCTCCACCGGCGGCGGCCTCGTCGCGTGGATCGGCCCCGGCGAGCGCGGCCTTGGACAGGAGCTCGCGGTCGTCACGATCGCGCAGGACGGCGCACCCTTCGGGCAGCCACGCATGGCGACGACGGTGCCGCAGGAGGCTACCTCGCTCATCGTCCGCCCGAACGGAACGTCGCGCGGCGGGTGGCTGCTCGCGTGGAGCGCGCTTCTCGACCGCGGCGAGTCGCTCTCGGTGCTGGGCGTCGGCCCTGACGGCAGCAGCCAGAAAGCCGCGTTCGACGTGTCGCGCACCACCGACCACGTGAAGTGGATGGACATCGTGCCTCAACCGAACGGGGGCATGTGCGTCTGGGCCGAGGAGACTCCCGCCGGCGACGCGAACATCCTGGTGGCGCCGGTCGACAGCGACGGCAAGGCGCGCGGGCTGCCCGTGCGCGTGGCGCGCGGCATGCTCGGCTGGGCCGCCGCACGCGATGGCGACGGCGTCGTGCTGGCGCTCGTCCAGCCCGGCGGCGATGGGGCGGGTGGAGCCGGCGCGCTCTCGTGGCTGCGCCTCGACGGGGAAGGGCGCGCCCGCGGCGCCCCCATGCCCATCGGGACCAAGCCCACGGTCTCGGGCGACGTCGACATCGTCCCCGTCAACTTCGGCTGGCTGCTGGGCTGGACCGACCGCACCAGCGAGGACGCTCAGGTCACTCTCGCGACAGTCGATCAGAGCGGCAAGGTCACGGGCCCTCGTCACGCGATGGACGCCGTGGGAGGCGCATCCATCGTCGGGCTCGCCTCGGGACCCACGGGCGTCGCGCTCGCCTGGACCGAGCCCCGCGGGCGCGCGCGCACGATGCGCCCGATGCACCTGGCCAGCGTCTCGCTCGATGGCCTCTCCGCGCAGCCGGTCACGTCGGTCGACGTCGCGGCCAGCGCAGCGCCGGAGCTCGTCGCCACCGACTCCGGGTTCGCGCTCCTGTCGACCGCGCGTGCCTGCACGGCCGACGACGGGCCCACCTGCGGCGGTGACCTCGTCCCCTCCGTCATCCGGTTCGACGGGCGGCTCGCGCCCGCGCAGACCGAGCCACTCTACGTCGGCGACAAGCGGGTCCCGGCCGCCCTGGGGTGGAACCTCGCATGCCTGGGCGACCGGTGCATCGCCCTCGCCGCCGACGCGGCGTCGCCCACCGGGGTCTTCGCCGTCGACCTGGCCGCGCGCAGCTCGCCCTTTCTCCCGCCCATCACGCCGCCTCTGCCCGTGGACGCGCCGCGCGTCGTGGGCGTCGTCACCGTCGCATCGGGTCAGCCCTTCGCCGACGTCGCGACCGCGCGGGTGGGCGAGGCCACCCTGCTCGCCACGCTCACCACCGCGCTGGAGGCAGTCGACGAGCGCTCGCGGGGCAATCGCGCGCCCGTCTCCGTCATGGCCGTGCGCGCTTTCGACGTCGACGGGCAGCCGCTGGGGCCGGCCAGCACGATCTCTTCCCGCGCGCTGCCGGTCGGCGGCGTGGCCATCGCGCCGGGTGGCAAGCCCGAGGACGGCGTGGCCGTCGCGTGGGTCGCGCGCGACGACGGCGACCCCCAAGTCCACGTCGCGCACCTCGACCGCCGCGGACGCCGCACCAACGAGGTGCAGCTCACCACGGCCAAGGGCGACGCCAGCGACGTCGCCATCGCCTGGGCCGGCGATGGGTGGATCGTCGCATGGGTCGACTCGCGCAACGGCAACGGCGAGGTGTACGCCACCAAGGTCGACCGCGAGCTGCAGCGTACCGCGCGCGAGACGCGCATCACGCGCGCGCCCGGCGACGCGGGCGACGTCGCGCTGGTGGTGCGAGGCGACACCGCGTGGCTTGCCTGGAGCGATCCCCGCGAGAGCCCGCGCGAGGGATTGGCCGACATCTACGCGACCACCCTCCGCACCGCCGACGCGAAGCGCCTGGGGGACGAGGTTCGCGTGTTGTCCACCGCGTCGCACTCGCGCTCCCCGGTGCTCGCCGTCGCCGGGGACGGTGCGTTCGTCGGGTGGATCGAGGACGCGCCGCAGGGGCTCGACGCGCACGGTACGGCGGTGATCGCCCGCCTCGACAAGAGCGCGCACGTCGTGGGGACCCCCGCTCCGCTGCCCCTCGCCGATGCGGGCAATCCGGCGTCCATCATCCTCGTCCCCGACGGCGACGGCGTCCGGGCCTTCGTCACGCGCTCCCATCGCGAGGACCTGAGCATCGACGCGGTCGCGCTGCGCGCCGACGGCTCCGCCATCCCTCCGGCGTGGCGCCTGATGGACCTCGATGCCCCCGCCACGTTCGACGTGGCGCTCTCCGCCTCGGGCGACGCCATCTTCTTCTCCGACATCGGCCTCACCGCGGCGGACCACCGGGTGCGCCGGGCCGCCCTCGTCTGGCGACACTGATCCGCGCCTGGAGACGATTCCACGCAACTCCGCCGGCGCGCCGGTCGACGGGAGGACAAACGGGCCAGAAGCGCCCGCGAATCCACCGAGGAACCACATGGACCCCATCAATCCCTCCGCCCTCACCACGCCCGCTGCTCCCGTGACCCCCGACGTCGTCGGCATCCAGACCGCCCCGCGGCCCACGGCAAGGACCGTCGGCGCGCCGTTCTCCGAGGTGCTCGCCGGCGGCGCGCGCGCCTTCGTCCGCACCGCGGGCGCGGCGGTTCGATCGCTACCCGGCTCGCCGCTCATGGCCGTTGCAATCCGCGGCGGCAACCTCACGACCCCGCTCGGCGCGACCAACCCCGCCGGCCCCGTCGGAGCGTTCTACGACCCCGGCATGGGCATGACGAACGCGGGCGTGGCGACAGGTCTCGGGAGCCTGCCCGGAGGCACCCTGTCGGGCACGCTGGCCGACGGCTCTGCCGCGGGGACCAACGATCCGAGCATCACGTCGGCGCTGGCCCAGGACCAGGAGATGAACCTCTACTACCTGCAGGTGCAGGAGCAGGTGAACGCGCAGAACCGCACGTACAGCGCTCTGTCGAACGTCATCGAGGTCGAGCACAACACGGCCAAGACGGCGATCGGCAACATCCACTGACACGAGGTCGACCCGGCCGAGCCGGGCCGTTCGACGGGACGCACGAAGCCGTGGCGGCCGCGCCCTCACGCTCGTACGCTTCGCAAGGAGAGCGTCATGGGTATCGACGGCATCGGTAGCAAAGGACCCCCCGCCGTTCCGCCTCCGCAGGTCGGGACCCAGGGTCCCGCTCGCGCACCCGAGGCGGGTCGCACGTTCGAGGTTCCCCGCTCGCCCGGCTCCGCTCCCCCCGCCGACGCTGCCCCGATCCAGGCTCCGCGTGGCCCCCTCGAGCGCCTCCGCGCCGGGGAGATCGACGCGAACGGCTACGTCGACGCGAAGGTGCAGGAGGCGACGGCGCACCTCGGCGTGCTGCCGCCCGCGCGCCTCGAAGAGATCCGCGCCGCCCTGCGCGACCGCATGACGAGCGATCCGGCGCTGGCCGAGTTGCTGCGCACCGCAGCCGGCCGCATTCCCGTGCCGCCGAGTGACGACTGAGAGGCTGGCGTGATCGGAAGGCGCGCGCTGCTCACGGGAATGGCTGCGGTCGCGGCGGCCTGCTCGAGGAGCGAGCGCGCATCGGGGGGGCCTCCGCCATCGCCGACGTCCATCGTCTCCAGCAACGCTCGCGTCCTCGAATGGGACCTCGGCGACCAGGCATGGGGGCCTGCGCGCGCGGTCGTCGTCGTGCCCACGTGGGGCGCCCCGGCCGAGCACTACCCGGTGCTGGTCGCGCTGCACGGGCGCGGCGAGGCGGTCAAGGCGCCGGCCGACGGCGCGATGGGCTGGCCTCGGGACTACGCGATGATCCGCGCGATCGACCGGCTGCGTGCGCCGCCGCTCACGGCTCAGGACTACGAGGGCTTCGTGGACCCCGCGCGCATGGCGACCCTGAACGCGTCGCTCGCGTCGCAGCCGCTGCGCGGGGTCATCGTCGCGTGCCCACACCTGCCCGACTTCCGGACCCCGACCACCAACGACCTCACCGCGTACCTGCGCTTCCTCGTCGACGTGCTGCTGCCGCGCGTCCGCCGCGACACGCCCGCGCTCGCCGCGCCCGAGTCGACGGGCATCGATGGCGTCTCGCTCGGCGGCGTGGTCGCGCTGCGCATCGGCCTGACGAGCCCCGACGTGTTCGGGGCGGTGGGCGGCATCCAGCCGGCCGTCCAGGAAGGCCAGAACGGCGACTGGACGGCTCTCGCCCAGGCCGCTCGCGCCCGCCGGCCCGGCCTGGCGCTGCGCCTTCTCACCAGTCACGAAGACTACTTCCACGACGGCATCGTCGGCATCTCGCGCGCCTGGCGCGCCGCCGGCGTAGCGCACGACTTCGCCGACGTCCCCGGCCCCCACGACTACGTCTTCAACCGCGGGCCCGGGTCCATCGAGCTCCTCACCTGGCACGACCGCGTCCTGGCGCGTGGCTGAGCCGGCCTGCCTTGCCGCGGGGCCCCCCCCGATGGCTGCAGGCATCGACCAGCCGCTCGGAAGGCACGGATCTCCGCCAGAAAGGAGTCGGCCCGCGGCGTGCTTGCTACGATTGGCCCATGACGCGCTTCACTGCTCTTGCCTTCCTCGTGCTGGCGGCCTGCGCGGGAGGCATCCCCGACCACGTCGAGCTGACGCCCCAGGCCGAGAACGTCGAGTTCGCGTACGAGCCGCCCGGGGCCACCGGTTACCAGGAGATCGGCAAGGTCACGGGCGTCGCGCAGGGCACCGACACGGACGCGACGACCGAGGCGGCCAGGAACGACCTGCGCAACAAGGCCGCGGCGCTCGGCGCGACGGTCGTGACCATCGACCAGAACGTCGGCAAGGGCGTTCCGCTGACGAATCAGGTCCGGGTCGAGCTGACGGGGCGAGCCTACAAGCCCGTGGAGTGAAACGCCCTCCGGCGTTTCGCACTACCATCGCGTCATGACCCTGGGCGTCGCCCAGCCCAAGCCCGGTACGACGTGGCTCGTCGCCCTCGACGCGCTCGCGCACAGGCGCGGGGGCGACGATGCCCGCGTCGTCGGCGGCAAGGCCTCGCGCCTCGCGTGGCTGCTGCGCCACGGGTTCGACGTGCCCGACGCCGTCGTGCTCCCGGCCGAGGCGTTCGAGCATGCGCTGCGCGATCTGCCTCCGGGATGCGAGCCTCGCGCGCTCCTGCGCGTGGCGCAGGGCCGCGCCGGCTATGCGCGGGCGGCCGAAGCCCTCCAGCAGATCCGCAGCGCCCCGCTCCCGCGCGGCCTCTCCGAGGAGCTGCGCGCGCTGTGGCGCGAGGTCGGGGCGCGCTCGCCCTGGGGGCTCGCGGTCCGCTCGAGCGCGACGTGCGAGGACGGCGCCCTCGTCTCGATGGCCGGGCTGGCGGAGAGCGTCCTCGGGGTGCGCGGCGAGGATGCGCTGGCCGACGCCGTGCGCGAGGTCTGGGCGTCGATCGCGAGCGGGCGCGCACTGTCGTACCTGGCGGCGCACGGCGTGCGGGACGTCGGCATGGCGGTGGTCATCCAGCGCATGGTCGAGGCCACCGCCGCGGGCGTCATGTTCACCCGGGCTCCCGGCGTGCGAGCGACCGGCGCCCATGGCGACGGCGACGAACGCATCATCAACGCGGGGCTGGGCCTGGGTGCGCCCGTCGTCAACGGCGTCACCACACCCGACGTCCTGCGCATCGACGCCCGCGGTCGCATGGTCGCCTCCATCATCGCCCGAAAGCCCCGCGCGCTGGTCGTCGGCCCGGAGGGCGCCCGCGAGACCGAGGTCGCCGACCCCGACGCGCCCGCCCTCTCCCGCGAGCGCATCGCCGAGCTCGCGAGCATCGCCGCCCGGCTCGAAAAGCTCGAGGACGTCGCCTGGGACGTGGAGTTCGCGTGCGATGCGGAGCGCACGTGGGTCGTGCAGGCGCGCCCTGCCACGGGTCGCGGCTTCCCCGAGGGCGGCGACGCCGAGACCGTGTGGAGCAGCGTGAACGTGGGGGAGGCGATCCCCGGCGTGGCGACGCCCTTCACGTGGTCGGTCGCGGGTGCGTTCAGCGAGGCGGGCTTCCGCAGCGCGTTCTCTGCGCTCGGCTGCCGCGTCCCGAAGCACGCCCGCCTGGTCGGCAACGTCCACGGGCGGTTCTACCTGCACCTCACGAACTTCATGCGCGTCGCCGCGCAGGTGCCGTTCCTCGACCCGCGCACGCTGGTCGAGCTGGGGGGCGGATGGGGAGGCGACGAGCTGGCGGTGCAGGTGCAGGACGTCAGCCGACGCGGGTTCTACGCGCGTCTGCCGCTCACGGCGTCGCGCCTCGTGCGCGAGCAGCTGCGCCTCGACGATGACGTGAAGGCCTTCGAGCTGTTCGCCGAGAAGCACTGGCGGGCGCAGAGCGCGCTGGATCTCGCCATCCTGCCCGACGACGGCGTGGCGCGGTGCCTGCGCGACGTCCAGGCCCTGCTCGAGCGCACGGGCACCGTCATGCTCACCAGCGCGTCGAGCATGCTGGGCGCCCACCTCGCGCTCAAGACGATGCTCGAGCGCGTCGCCCCCGTCGACGCCGAGCGCCTCGTGCAGTCGCTCACGAGCGGCATCCGCGACGTCGAGAGCGCGCGTCCCGGCATCGGGATCATGCACCTGGCGGCGCTCGCCCGTCGGGAGCCCGAGGCCCGCGCCGCGATCGAGCGCGAGTCCACCGCCGGCCTCGACGCCCTGCCCGAGGGCGCGACGCGGCGCGCCCTGCAGGCTTTCCTCGAGCTGTACGGCGATCGCGCCGTGCGCGAGGCCGAGCTGTCGACGCCGCGGTGGAGGGAGGACGCCCGTCCGGTGCTGCGCATGCTGCGCGCCGCCCTGCGCACCGAGGGCCGCGAGGTCGAGGGGACGCTCGCGCGCGCGAAGGCCCACGCCGAGGACGAGATGGCGCGCCTGCTGCCCAAGCTCAACATCGTCGAGCAGACGGTGCTGCGGCACCTGGTCGCGAGGGCGCAGCGCGCGGCCCGGCTCCGGGAGCGCATGCGCGCGTGGGTGACGCGCGTGCTCGGGATGCTGCGCGAGGCGGCCCTCGACGCGGACCGGCGCCTGCTGCGCCGCGATCCGGAGCTCGACGAGGACTGGCGCAAGCTCGCGGCCACGAGCGCGACGCTCGCCTCCGTCCGGAGCGTGTTCCTGCTCACGATCGACGAGGTCGTGGGCGCGCTGCGTTCTCCACGCGGCGACCTGGCACCTCTCGTGAAGGCGCGCCGCGGCGAGCTGGCGCGCGACCAGGCGCGCCCCGATCCTCCCGCCACGTTCGTCGGCACGCCGCCGCCCGTCGTGTTGCCGCCGTCGGGGGGAGATCTGCTGCGGGGGTTGCCCGCGAGCGCGGGGATCGTGCAGGGACGCGCCCGCGTCGTGCTGCGCGAGGACGAGATGGACACGTTGCTGCCGGGCGAGGTCCTCGTGGTCCACACCACCGACGTCGGCTGGACGCCGCTCTTCCTCGTGGCCGCAGGCGTGGTGACCGAGCTCGGGGGGCCCCTGTCGCACGCGGCGGTCGTGGCGCGCGAGTTCGGGGTGCCGAGCGTGGTCAACGTCGAGGGCGCGACGCGGGCCATCCGCACCGGCGACGTGCTGCGCGTCGACGGCGACCGCGGCGTCGTCGAGCGAGTCCGGGGCTAGCGCTTGCGCTGGACCGTCCGTCCGGGTGACGGCTCGACCGTCGGCGCGGTGCTCGCGCGCGCGGGCGCCGACGCGGACGCCGTTCGCGAAGGGCGTGTGTTCCTGGGGCGCACGCGCGTTCGCTCGGGCGACGAGCGCGTGAAGCCGGGCGACGAGATCGCCGTGGCGCCACGCCGCGAGCCCCCGGGAGCGAACGAGAACGTGACCTTCCTGGCGAAGGAAGCGGACCTCGTCGCCGTCGACAAGCCCGCCGGCATCCCGACGATCCCCGACCACGCCGGCGCGTCGCACTCGCTCCTCGCCCGCGTCGCGCGTGCCCTGGGCCTCGAGCCCGCGCGCGTGCACCCCACCTCGCGCCTCGACCGCGACGTCTCGGGCGTCGTCGTGTTCGCTCTTTCGAGAGCGGCGGGCGAGCGGCTGATGAAGGCGCGCGCGGAGGGGCGCTACGAGCGCCGGTACGTCGCGCTCGCGCAGAGGGCGCCCGCTCCCGAGCGCGGACTCTGGGATGCGCCCATCGGTCGCGCCCGCGATCCGAGGCTGCGCAGGGTGGAGGGCCGCGACGCGGTCGCCGCCAGCACGCGGTACGCCGTCGCCGCCGTCGCGCCCACGGGCGTCGCCCTGCTGGCGCTGTCTCCGGTCACCGGACGCACCCACCAGATCCGCGTCCACGCCTCCCACGCCGGCGCCCCCCTGCTCGGCGACCGCGCGTACGGAGGCCCGACCCGGGTCACGCTGCCCGGCGGCCGCGTCCTCGAGCCCGGTCGCATCGCGCTGCACGCCGCGCGGGTCGTCGTCCCGCGCGAGGGCGGCAAGAGCGCCGGATCGCTCGTCCTTTCGGCCCCGGTACCGGCCGAGCTGGCGTCGCTGTGGTCCGCCCTTGGCGGCGAGCCCGCGGCGTGGGAGGTTTCGCTCGCTTGCGCCCTCTCCGCCTGATCCTGGGCCTCGCTCTCGCGTCCGCGCTCGCCGGCGCTGCGCTCTCCGCCGTGGCCGACGAGCCGCGCCGCGCCATCGACGTGAGCCGGGTGCTCGACGCCGGACTGCCGACGGTGCCGGACATCGTCATCACCAAGACCCCTCCCGACCCGCCGGCCATGGTCGAGCGATCGCAGTGGGTCTTCGACCTGCGGTGGGACCGGGGCGACGTCTACCTCGTCGGCATTCATCCGCTCGACCTGCCAGCGCCGCAGGCCACCCCCCGCGTCATGGGCCGGTTCGCGCTCGAGCTCTTCGAGGGCCCCACGCTCATCGAGCGAGCCCGCTTCGACTTCCCCCTGCTCGGCGCCGAAGAGCCCGACGCCGCCCTGTCGTTCACGCCGAAGCTGCGGACCCGCATCGGCGTCGTCTTCCCGGCCAGCAAGCGCGGCACTCGCCTCGAGCTGCTCGACCGCGCGACCCGCAAGCGCTGGGCCCTGCCCTGGCCGGTGGAGGGCGAGCCCGTCGTGGCCGCCGACGCCGGCCCCGGCTGAGTCGATCGTTTCCTCGGCTCGGCCGTCTCACCTCGGAGGAATGCCGTCCAGGCCCGATCTGTGAGACCATTCGGCGAGCCAGCCATGCAATGCCCCCAGTGCCAGACCCAGGTTCAAGACGGGACGAAGTTCTGCCCGGGCTGTGGAACGACGCTCAGCTCGGGAACCACCGACGGGGGCGGCGAGGCCAAGCCCGAGGTCGACCCCATGCTCGGCCAGACCCTCGGCGGCAAGTACAGGGTCGTCCGGCTGCTCGGCGAGGGCGGCATGGGCGCGGTCTACGAGGGCGAGCAGACGCTGGGCACGACGAAGCGCAAGGTCGCGGTCAAGACGCTGCACCCGCACCTGTCGCGTGACGAGAAGATCAAGGCGCGCTTCGAGCGCGAGGTCGGCACCATCGCGGAGCTGGAGCACCCCAACACGATCCAGGTCTTCGACTTCGGCGCGAACGCCGAGGGGATCCTCTACATCGTGATGGAGTTCTTGCAGGGCAAGAGCCTGGCCGACCTGCTGGAGAAGAACGGGCCGATGGAGCCCGAGCGGGTCAAGCGCATCATGGAGCAGGTGTGCGGCTCGCTCGCCGAGGCGCACGGACGCGGCATCGTCCACAGGGATCTGAAGCCCGACAACGTGGTGCTCGTCGAGCGCGCCGGCAAGAAAGACTTCGTGAAGGTCCTCGACTTCGGGATCGCCAAGCGCTCCAAGGAAGAAGACAAGAACGAGCAGAAGCTCACCCAGCAGGGCATGGTCCTGGGAACGCCGCCGTACATGAGCCCCGAGCAGTTCACGGGCAGGCCCATCGACGCGCGGAGCGACATCTACTCGCTGGCCGTGATGGCCTACGAGATGCTCACCGGCAAGCTGCCCTTCAAGGCCGACACCGCGTGGGAGTGGGCCACGCAGCACATGACGCAGAACCCCATCCCCATCGAATCGCTGGCCGAGGGGATGCGCGCGCCCGAGCCCATGCGCGCCGCCATCCGCAAGGCGCTCGCGAAGAACCCCGACGACCGCTTCCAGACCGTGAGCGACTTCGACGCGGCCTTCGCCGGCGGCGCCATCGTGTCGACCGGGACGGGCACGGCGGCCGTGCCTGCCGTACCGGGTGGACGCCAGAAGACGGAGATCGGGGCCCCCGTCGACGTCGCCGCGGCCTTCGGGCAGCCTGGCTCGGGCGGGATGGTGGGCATGGGGCCAGGGCCCGTCGCGCCCGCGTACACGCCCGCCGCGGGCAACATGGCGATGCCCACGCCCGCGGGCATCCCCGCGCCCCCCGTGCGCGGCGCGGGCGGCGGCGACAAGAGCAACAAGGGTCTCATCCTCGGCATCGCCGGCGTCGTGGGCGTCGCGAGCATCATCGCCATCGTGTTCGCGGTGAAGGGAAGCGGCAGCGCGCCTGCCGCGCCCCTGCCGTCGGGCGCGTTCACCAACTCCGATCCGATGACGGTCCTGTCGAGCCCCGCGCCGACCGGAACCGCGCCGCCGCCGTCCACCGGCTCGGCCGGCGGCGACGTTCCTCCGCTCAACGGCGGCGATGTCCCACCGCTCAACGGCGGCAGCAGCGGTGGCTATCACGGCGGCAGCAGCGGCGGCCACAGCAGCGGCAGCAGCAGCGGCGGCGCCAAGCCCGAGCCCCCGCAGTGCGCGAAGGCGCGCGGCGAGAAGCCCGGCACGCCCCAGTACCAGAGCGACAAGCTCGCCTGCCTCGCGGGCGGCGGGCACGTCTAGCGGAGCTTACCGCTTCGCGGGCTCCGGCACGAAGCACGCGCGGCACCGCGCCTCGTACTCCGCCGCGCCGCCCACGAAGAGCTGCGCCTCGGCCGCCACCAGGCGCTGCGAGCGCGTCGCGGCGCCTCCGCAGCGGGCGCAGACGGCGTGCAGCTTGCTGACGTACTCGGCGACCGCGAGCAGCGCCGGCATCGGCCCGAACGGCACGCCCTTCCAGTCCTGATCGAGCCCCGCCGCGAGCACCCGGAGGCCCCGCGAGGCGAGCACCTCGGCCACCGCGACGAGCCCGGCGGCGAAGAACTGCACCTCGTCGATGCCCACCACGGCGGTGCCGTCCGTCACGAGCGAGAGCAGCTCCGCCGAGCTCGAGACCGGGATGGCGTCGGCGTTGACGCCCTCGTGCGAGACGACCTTCACCTCGTCGTAGCGGTTGTCCACGCGCGGTTTGAACAGCAGGACGCGCTGCCGGGCCAGCCTCGCCCGCTTCACGCGGCGCAGGAGCTCCTCGGTCTTGCCGCTGAACATCGACCCGCACATGACCTCGATCCAGCCGGTACGATGGGGGGTCGGCAGCTCCAGCACGTTGCCCGCGGCATTACCCCAGCGCGCTCGCCTCGCCAAGGCGCGAGCGTCCCGGGTGAAGCCGGGCTCGTTCGCGCGTTTTCCCCGTTCATGTCGGCCGCTGTCCGTCCGTGTGGTGGGCCGGGGTGGTGGCGCCCCCTTTGCGCTGTCATTCCGGCTCTTTGCATCTACGCGGCAACGTGTCGGCAGCTACTCGTCAGCGCAGTAGACTGGCAGGCGCAGGATGCTAGATTGATTGTCGTGGACGTGGTGTTGCGCAAGCTCGGGAAGGGCGCACGGGCCGTAGCGGGCCGGTTGGTACGGGCACCACGCAAAGGGTCCGTCGTCGTCATCGAGTTCCCCGACGGGATGCACGAGTACGTGACCACGCCGGTGAAGCGGGTTCTGCGCATCGCGGGACGCGAGGTCTTCTACATCGAGACCATCAACAGCCGTTACCGGCTGGAAGTCCGCAGCCGCGAGACCGCGGCGGCCGAAGGCACCGGCTAAACGCCAGACCGGCTGGACTCGGCAGCCCGGCCGCGGGCAGCAGGTGCTTGACGGCGGATGCGCCGGCAGGGCATGGTCCGCCCCGTGGGTAAGCACGACAGCCGCAATTCGATGAAGATGAAGCGACGCAAGTCGCAGGTGAAGAAGAAGGCGCGCCTCAAGCGCCAGAAGGCCGAGCGGTCCGCCGCGCGCTCGCCCGGGGCCAAGAAGGCCTCCGCGCCGAAGAAGAGCAAGGCCGCCGCTTCAGGCTCTGCGGCGCCCGCTCCCGCGCCGTCTGCGCCGGCCGCCGCCGCGCCGCCCTCGTCGCCGTCGACGCCCGAGAGCTGAAGCTACTCGGCCTGCGCGGCGCCCGGGTCGCCGCCGGACAGACGGATCGTCGGGAACTGCGGCGCCGGTCGCGGTCCGCCCGGTGATTCGACCACGACGGGCTCGCCCAGCAGGCCCATGTCGCCGTCCATGCGCTCCTCGGACGTGAGAAGCCACGCGTCGGTCTTGCTGTGCCAGTGCTGCTTGAGCGTCGTCTGCTTGAGGTCCTGTTCGTTCATCCGGTACCAGGAGACCTTGATGAACACGTCGACGTCGTCGTCGCCCTTGGGCTTCATCCCGGCCATCTCGATGTCGGCCACGCGGATGGCGGAGCCCCAGAAGCGGTGGTGATTCGCGTACTCGTCGCGCTCGGCGGCGTCCACGCGCGGCAGCACCAGGTCGCTGCGGCCGAAGCGGGAGTCGACGTTGAAGTCCTGCGCGGTCATCTGCGCGCGCTCCACGCCCGTGGGGGGAAGAGCGCCGCACGCGGTGACGACGAAGGCCAGAAGCCCCGTGGACGAGAGGCACGCGAGACGAGGGGAAGGCCGCATGCGAAGAGCGGAAACACACTTGCGGGGGAGGGGACAAGTTTTCGGACGTGGGCGTGCACTTCTTGTGCAACGAAACGCGCCCTCGTCCGGCTCATTGAGTACCCCCCACGACGACGAGGGACGAAGAACGCTCGTCGTCGTCAGGAGGTGAGTCACCGACGCGCGTCGGTCGACCATCGAAGCGCGGCGATTTCACATCGTTCGAAGGAGATGGCTCGACGATTCACGTCGGCGAACCATCTTTCTTGGACGATTGACCATCGATCGACGACGGCTGCACAAAGTCGTCCACCTCACACACATCGTCCCGCGTCGGGCATCCATTGTTTCTCGTCGGCGAGCAATCGTTTCTTGGCGACGACCCATCGACGCCTATTTCCTTCACAGAAATCCTTGTCGCACGACCATCGTCGTCTTTCGGGCACTCGACGTCGCGAGACGATTTCAAATCGCTCGGCGTCGGCTGCACGAAGATGTCGGAAGAACGACCGTTTTCCCGCGTCGCCTGCTCGACGACGCACATCGATGACACTTCGATCGACGACGATGTGTTCCCGACGTCGATCGCCTTGCAGTCGAAGACAAATTCTTTGTCTTGTACGTCGAACGCCGTGCAATCGACGACGAATTCTGTGCGTTCGATGTCGAACGCCTTGCAATTGACGACGAATTCTTTGTCTCCGTCGTCGAACGCCTTGCAAACGAAGACTAATTCTTTGTCTTCGAAGCCGAGCGATTGCTCGACGATCGAGACGAATGGCTTCCCGAAGTCGATCGATGGTTCGTCGATCGACGACGGTT
>VFSW01000847.1_pt1 | contig 45066 bp, 41 predicted proteins | sample 5358111 | NCBI WGS metagenome assembly VFSW01 (sample SAMN11554181, study PRJNA540505) | mine drainage metagenome | isolation source: sediment from site ElyBrook_90M | place: USA: Ely Copper Mine, Vershire, VT | collected 2017
CGGCCCCCCTCGGCCCGCCCCAAGACCTTCCTATCCGATGCGTTTCGAACCGAGCTCGACTCGTTTCTCCTCGCTTGCGAGGCGGAGAATCTCGCCCCCAAGACGCGCCGTACCTACGAGGAAGCGGTCGCGCTTCTCGGGCGGTTCTTACAGGAGCGGGGCATGCCGACCGAGCCCGGGCGCATCCGGCGCGAGCATGTCGAAGCCTTCATCGCCGACCAGATCGCCCGCTGGCGCCCCAACACCGCCCGGAACCGCTATCTCGCGCTCAAGCGCTATTTCGACTGGCTCGCCGGCGAAGGCCTGACCGAGGTCTCGCCGATGGCCCGCACGCGTCCGCCGCGGGTGCCCGAGGAGACGATCCCGCTCATCCGCGAGGACTCGGTGCGGGCGCTGTTGCGGGCCTGTGAGGGCCACGCCTTCATCGATCGTCGCGACGCCGCCCTGGTCCGCCTGCTCCTCGACTCGGGCGCCCGCCGGAGCGAGATCGCCGGGCTCACGTTGGATGCGCTCGATCTCCACGCCAAGACCGCGACCGTCCTCGGCAAGGGGCGGCGGCCGAGAATCATCACCTTTGGACCGCGGACCGCCCAGGCGCTCGATCGCTACCTCCGGGAGCGCCGAACCCACCGCGACGCCGAGCGCCCCGAGCTCTGGCTCGGGCATCGGGGTCCTGTCCGGAGCGACGGCATCGCCGAGATCCTCGAGCGCCGCTGCGAGGCGGCGGGCATTCCCCGTATCGGCGCCCACGCGTTTCGGCATCTGTTCGCCCATACGCAGCTCTCCGCGGGTATGCAGGAGACCGATCTCATGCGTCTCGCGGGCTGGCGGAGCCGCCAGATGGTGGCCCGCTATGCCGCGTCCGCCGGCACGGACCGAGCGATTGCCGCCTACCGGCGCATCGCGCCGAGCGACAAGTTCTGACTAGCGGCTACGCTACCTACCGCGGCCGAGGGGCCCGTTCCTGGTCGAGTGAGGAGTCATTCAGCTCGCAGCGCCTGACGAGCCGAACGTGGACCTAGAAACCGCGTTCCGGCAGCACGTGCCTTGGCTTCACCTGCGGGTGTCTCTGATCGTTGGAGATCCAGACGAAGCGTCAGATATCGTCCAGGAGGTGTTCGTACGAGCTGCGACTAGGTGGCCTCTCGGCAGTCGTGATGAGGTTGCCCGCTGGTGTGCCACTGTTGGGATTCGATTGGCTATCGACGAGGTTCGCAGACGCCACAGGTGGGGTTTCTTTGAACTAAGGGAAAGTACGGCGGAGTGGGCGCTCCAGGTTGATCCCGACCTCTGGCACGCAATTCACCGTCTCGAGCCAACGGTCAGGGCTGCTCTCTTGCTGACGGTGCTCGATGGATACAGTCAGGAAGAAGTTGCCAGCGCACTTAGAGTGCATCGCGGAACAGGTGCTAGTTGGCTGTCGCGAGCTAGGGATGAACTCCGACCGATAGTCGGGAGTAGCTCAGATGAAAGATGACTTTGACGATCGCCTCGCGCGGCGTCTTCGAGTAACGCGGCGGTGCCGCGCCCAAGTCTGAGGGAGAGCAGTATGTCATCGGCTCGATCGACCCGCGTCACTAGCAGGTTGCCGCTGGGGCTGGTCACCATTGGTCTGTTGGTGGTCGTTGCCGTCGCGTTGGCAACAATGAGCCTGCGAAACTCTCCAAATGCGGGCAGTGGACCTGCTGGGTCGACACCAAGTTCCGTTGCATCTACAACGTCCGATCCCGGCTCCCCCATAGCCAAGCGGACGGGCAGTCAGACGACCGGGACCGGCGTCGCAATCAGCGCCGCTCAAGCCGTCGCTCTGCCTGGCACCGCGCATCCAGTTAGTGTGGTTGCTCTAATTCGGAACAACACGGGAAAGGACATCAAGCTGCGCGGAGCTTCATCGCCCATTGCCAAGACCGCAGGGCTCTACGCGACAAGCGGCGAAATGCCGGACCCATCGGACACCACCGGCATGTCCTTTCTCAGACCTATGCCATGGTGGCTTATCCCGGCCGGACAGTCGATCGAATTGCGCCGCGGAGATGGCGAGATCGTGCTCAGCGGGCTTGCCGGACCGCTGACTGAAGATCATGTTCAGGTGACATTCCTATTCGAAGGAAGCGATCCCGTCACCGTGTCGGTCCCGGTAGCAAAGTGAGGCGTTCGACCGCACGAGCGGGCCGGACGCTTCCCCACTTAGCGAAGTTTCTACCCCGAGCAGTGCAGAGGAATTGGGACGAGCGGTGCGCGAGGCCCTCGGACGCCACTCTCCCCATCAAGGGCTGGTCTGTATCAATCGGACGCCAGAGCCCGAACCCTAATCGCCTCGAAGGGCTTCGACCAACCTCGCTCCCACCTCCTGCTCACTGACCTCCTCGAAGTCCTCGCCGGGATATCGGCTCCGCCACATCTCGGCCTGAATGGTGCGTCTCGACCAAGCCGGTCACCACGTGCAAAGCCGCAAGCGCGGATCCGAGCGACGGACGAAGGAAGACCTTGGCTCCGAGGCCGGCCCGAGAAAGCTCTCCTTGTGGCGCGGAGCCACTCGACGCTGTCGATGCCGTCTCGGTCACTGCGACTGCAGGATCGTCAGCGCTGCAGTATCGCTGCCCGCCGAGAGCCGCTACAGATCCGGGATCACCAGCCAGCCGAGCACTTGCGCCGCGTTGAAGGGGTCCGTGACACCCAGTGGAGTGAACAGCCTGTTCAGCTGTGCCCCCGACCGCCGCTTCCTCCTCGGGGCCATTCGCCTTCGTCGCTTGCATCGAGTACCGGCAGCAGACAAATGGCTCGAGTCGTGGCGACCAGCACCGACGCGGAGAGTCTCCTTATGATGCCCCCGAGTCGTCCAGAGAGCGGGCGAATTCAGGCCGCGCAGCGAGGAGGTTCCGTTGGGTCTGATCGCAAGCATGTTGCTGATCCTTGTCCTCGGGCTCTTCTGGGCGTACTGGTACGGCGGCAAGCGCGGTGACGAGGACGGGCCGCTCTCCGTCGCGACGATGCTGACCGTCGTAACCGGGATCTTCGCGGTGGCCACCTTCTATGGCGAGGAGCCGAAGTGGGCTCCAGTCGCGCTGATGGTCGTGCCGCTCGCGGTCTGGTCTCTCGGAGGCTACCTGCTTACGGCCGTCGACAAGAAGTTCTTCCAGGGGCCGCTGATCTGCTCCTCCTTCGTCCAGATGGGGCTGCTGCTCGTCCACACGATCGACTGGGCCTTCGTTGTCGAAGCCACGGTCGGTTCGTTCGTCGTCTTCGTCGTTCTCGCGTTCGCGATCCACGCCAACCGAGGCCGGACCACCGCCAGCCGCTGACTGCTCAATCAGCGCTTGATCTAAAGGTTGCGGACCAAAGGTCCTGACACGGGCGTTGCTACCGTGAGGTCCGGTCGGCTGAGGTACAACCCCTTGCGACTCGACGGGCCTTTGCCGCTACGAGCGCCCCGTCGGCCCTGCTGGTGAGCCGCTCGAGCGTGTCGTCTGGCTCAAGCGCGGCCAGACCCGCGGTGATCCCGACGCCGACTTCGTCGCACATCTCGGCGCAGACCTGATCCAATCGCTCTTCGGCCTCCTCGAGACCAGCGCCGCCAAGGCCGGCGACAAACTCATCGCCGCCATAGCGGACGATCGGATCGAAGGGCCGGAGCCTGGCCCGCATGGTCCAGACGAGCGTCTTGAGGACCCGGTCCCCGGCGGCATGCCCGTCTCGATCGTTGACCTGCTTCATGCCGTCGACGTCGACAAAGGCGATGACAAAGGAGCCATCACCGCGTCGGGCGCGCTCGATCTCATGCTGGAGGGTCAGGTTGCCCATTTCGCGCCGATAGGCGCCCGTGAGATCGTCGAGCGGGGCGGTCTCGGGCTCGCCGTGTGGCCTCCGGCTTTGGGCCGCGGCCTCGGAGCGCTCCCGGGCGGCTCGATCTCGATCGGCGGCGGCACGACGTCGATCGGCAGCGGCCCGTTCGCGCACCCTCGCAAGCTCCGCGGCAACCGCACTCGGCAGCTCGGTGATTCGGTCCGCCTCGCTCGACTCGGTGTCAAGCAGGTCGGCGGCGGTGTCGCGCTCTCGGGAGGTTGCGTCGCGACGCTCGGCCGTGCTCAGCCGCCGGCGCGAACTGTCGGTTCGGGCGACGCGGGCGCCGAGCCTCTCGGTTGCCGACGCCAGTCGCGACGCCTGGGATCTGGCATAGGCTGCCTCGTCTTCGGGGTCAGCCCGATAGCTCGGGTCTCGGGCTCGTTCCCTGCGGACCCGATCCGCCCGCGCCTGATCTTCCTCGGCGGCCGATTGGTCGGCCTGAGCGCTCGTCGCATCCCGGTCCGAGGCGGTTTGATCCACATCGGACGAAGTCTGATCGAGGTCGGACAGCGTCTGTTCGGATCTCGGCTCTTGCCGCCTGCCACGGTCACCGGCCACTCGTGCGACTCGCGCGTCTCGCGTGTTCGCGTTGGGTCTGCCGTTGCTCGCCAAATGTCACCAAGTTCCAGGACCGACCATTTGAGTCGAACCTGGGGGAATCGTAAGCCCCCTGGCATTACGGCCCGTAATGACGACCGAAACCTAGAGCTGCATCCTCGGTGCGGCGCCACGCCGTCCCACGCCCGCGGTGCGCCCACCGAGGTAGCCTCTCGTGTCCGTTCAACGGAATGACAACCCGGAATTCGAAGACTCACCTCAGCGCAGCGACGGTCTCCGCGAGCCATACGAGCAGCCGATCGCCCTCGTGGTCGATGACGAGCCCCTCGTTCGCCATCTGATCTGCTCGGTGCTATCCAGACTCGGCTGGCGAACTCACGAAGCCGCGAGTGGCGCCGAGGCTCTGCGGATGGGCGCCGATACGCGGATCGATCTCCTTATCACAGACTTCGACATGCCCGGCATCAAGGGCACCGGAGTTGCAGCAGAGTGGCGTCGGAGGGTGCCGCACTTGCCAGTCGTTGTCGTTTCTGGCGACGAGGAGATCGGTCAACTTGCGGGCAGCCGTGGCTACCGGTTCCTGGCCAAACCATTCGATCCACCCGAGTTGTCCTCCTTGGTCACGGCCCTGACGGCTCGGCAGATGCGCGATACGGATGGGCCGGCGGCAGGGGCACCCGAGGTCGCGACGGCCGTCCAGACCACTCGCATACCGTACGGTCCGGCAAGGTCGCCGGGTCGAGCCCGCTCCAGCTCCGGATTGAAGCCACGGCCGACAACCCGAGACGATGCGGACCGACCCATCGGAACTCACCCATGCACGCTGCGTTGTTTCCCGGCCGACGACCCGCAGTTCGATGACAATCCGAGGAGTGGATAACGGCCGCCGGGCAAGGCCGGGTTTGGTTCAGGGTCAGAGCTTCTGACCGCCAGTCCTTTGAGCTGTCCGAGCTCGGGGTTCGGTCAAGTCGAGCCGACACGAAGCATTCGTCCGCCTATCGCTTGTGACGCTCCTCCGTCCGGGGCGACCGGCTTCCAGGGGCCAGACTTGATACGGACATCGCGGCCTAACTTGGCGAACGACGCGCAGACCTTACTTGGGCAGACGCCTGATGGCCCGCATCGCGAAACGAATGCATGGCTCGCGAGAGCTTTCATATCCTCGTGTCCTCGCGCTCGAGGACACGCCATGGAAGAAGCCGCGCGGATCATTGTCGATGGCGATTCGCACGTCCTCGCTGCGTCGAACGAGGCGCTCGCCCTCCTCGAGATGACGCTGGAAGAACTGCGCGCCTTGCCGCCGGGTGGTCTGTCGCTCGAGGCAGACCGCGAGGCTGGAGAGGGCTTCGAAGAGGAATGGCGTCGCTCTGGTGCGCACGCCATTGTGGGCGCTGGCACGATCCGCCTCCTCGACGGCCGGCTCCTTCGGCTCCGCTATCTGGCTACTCCCAAAGCCGATGGGACCTTCGAGATCCAGCTCGAGCCGACGACCGAGTCGACGTCCCATCCTGCCCGTACCTTCACGGTGGGCGCCGCGCTCGCCGCATGGCGGGCTGCGGAGCGCCGTCTGGAGGAGCTCGAGCCGGGCAAGCCTGAGTGGCAGCTCGCGATGACCGATCTCGAGCAGTTCAAGAGCGAGTACCAGCGCCTGGCGTCGCTAGCCCTTGCCAAGAATGCGGCCGCTTTGAGGGACTTCTAGGAAGCCAGCGTCGCGCGTCCCGGACATCGCGCGGATCAAGAGCGTCTCCGGATCGCAACACGCGGTCGCCGCTTGCGTCGTGTAGAGCGTGAGTCGTGCCCGCAGCTGCCATCGGCCAGCCCCGGCGCCCTCAAAGGGGCAGGACGGGCTGACGCGTCTCGCACGAGCACTAGAGCAGGGTCAGGGGTCGGAGCTCCTGACCGCTGCTCAGGTTCACTCGGACCGTTGGCCCCAGGGACTCAGCGTCAGGAGCCGTGTTCCTGCGGGGCGCGCGGCGGCTTGGGCACATCGTGGCCGGCGGAACCTCTTCAAGACTGCAGGAGGGCCTCGTCGTACTGTCGCCACATCGAGGGCTACTCGAGGCCCGCAAAGGCCGCGGCTTCCGACCTGCCGAGTGGCCGCTCACCGGTCAGCTGGCGAAGCCGGTTGATCCGATCCACGATCGGCGGATGGGTGGAGAAGAGCGACGATCCACCCCCGAGCTTCTTCATCGGGTTGACGATGTACATGTGCTGCGTGGCTCCGTTGGCCACCATCAGCGGCTCCGGGTCCGAGGAAATCGCAGCGAGGGCACGCTCCAGGCCATAGGGATTCCGCGTGAGCTCGACGGACGAGGCGTCGGCCAGATATTCGCGCTGGCGGCTCACCGCCATCTGGGCGAGCGTCGTGAAGATCGGGGCGAGGATCGAGAGGACCAGCCCGATCAGCAGGAAGATCGCGCCCAGGATGCCGCCATTGCCATCGCGGTCGTCCCGGCGACCTCCACCGAACCAGAACGTCCAGCGCAGAAAGAACTGCGCCAGCAAGGAGATGCCGCCCACGAGGACGCCGACGATGAGGCTGAATCGGATGTCGTAGTTGCGCACGTGGGACATCTCATGACCGATGACACCCTGCAGCTCCTCGCGGTCGAGTCGCCGGAGTAGTCCCGACGTCACCGCGATCGAGGCACGACGGGGATCGCGACCCGTCGCGAAGGCATTCGGCGAGTCATCGTCGATGATGTAGACCCGCGGCATGGGAACCCCGGCGGCGCCGGCCATCTCGGCGACGACGTCCAACAGGCCCGGCGCCTCTTGCCGCGTGACCTCTTGCGCGTGCGACGAGCGCAGGACGACCGTGTCGCCGGAGAAGTACGAGAAGAGCGCACTCACCACGCTCATGGCCAGGGCGATCGTCGTGGCGACGAGGGCGCCGCCCGAATCCCCACTCAGCGCATAGCCGATCACATAGCCGAACAGCCCGAAGGCGCACATGACCAGAACGACGAGCACGGCCGAATTCCTTCGGTTCACCGCCTCCTGGCTGTAGAGACTGACCATCGTGAATCTCCCAGTGCGTTGGAAATCGATGGTCGTAGCGTCGCCGTGCGGCGGATGAGAGGGCCTCGTCCGATCCGGTCGAATGGCTGACCTTCCCGGCAACGAGGTACTAGCGGCGCCCTCGAACGGAGGGGCCGAGGAGCCCGAGCTCGCGCGCCCGCTCGACGGCCTCGGCCCGCTTGTGCACCCCGAGCTTCTCGTAGACGTGGCGCATGTGGGTCTTCACCGTGCTCGTAGACAAGAAGACCTCCGCCGCGATCTCCGGCGCGGACAGATTGCTCGGCAGGTATCGAAGGACGCGAATCTCGCTGTCGGTGAGATCCTCGGCAAGCGCGGCCGGCTGACCACGACGGGCGGGCGGCACCGCCCCGGCCAGGACGTCGAGGATGCTCGACAGGAGGGCGGCGTGGGCGGTCCGATGCCGAGGGTGCCGCTCGAGCAGCTCGTGAGCGGGAGTGATGAGGAAGGGCAGGATCAGGGCGTCGATCTCGGCGGCATCGAGTGCCTGCTCGACGTCGTCTTCGGCCGCCTTCGCCTCGCCCAGGAGCTCGTGGGCGATCGCATTGAGCATGTAACCGTTCGGGAGCGAGAAGTCCACAATGGCCGGGACCTGGCCGGTGCGAACGGGCGCGAGCGCATCGAGGGCCCCTCGCGGGTCCTTCTCGGCAAGGAGGATGGCGGCCAGGCCGATCCTGGTTTCGGCGACGTCCCTGTCACGCAGTGTCGAGGCCCCCAGCGCTTCTCGGGCCGCCGACGGCTCCCCAAGACGTGCGAGCACCTGCGCCCGAAGAGCCCCTGCCGCTACCGCGACGGGGTCGGCCGCGACGAGGGCGGACTGAAGTCCATGCGCCTCGGCGAGAAGGGAGACAGCCTCACCGAGCCGCCCCTGCCCGATGCGCTGGAGGCCACGGCCATATCGCACAAGGATGACCTTGGCGGGCTCGGCGTTTGGTCGAAGCCCCTGCTCGGCTCGCGTCAACCACTGCTCTGCGTCGTCGAATCTGCCCTGGAGCGCGTCGGCTGCTCCCAGTGTCGCCATCACCAGCGGAACCACCGGCTCGGACAGCCAGCCATAACGCTCGAGGATCCCGAGGGACTCGAGCGCGAGATCGCGCGCGGTTACAACGGAGTGCCGAGCCGCCGCGATGGCGAGGTGAGCCAGCGATCCCTGCTCCACGAACGGCCGGTCGATCCGGTGGGCAAGATCAGCCGCATCGCGTAGATGCAGCGTCGCGTCCTCCGTGGCGCCGGCCCAGACTTCGACGATGCCGAGGGTCATCAGGGCCACTGCCCGCACGTCGTTCTCCGCGGCGAGCTCGCCGGCGCCCTGGGTCGCGGCGGGCTCGAGCGGCGGAGGTACTTCTCGGATGGCGGCTTCGTAGTCGCCGCGCCACCGAGCAAGCGTCAGTTTGGCCGTGGTGAGCATCGCCTGGAAGAGCGCGCGCCGTTCCGGCGGCACCTCGTGGGCACGACGCTCCGCGAGCGCGATGTAGGCCTGCCCGCTCTCCAGCGAAGGCCGAATGACCTCACCGTATGCGAGAAACGCGGCGAGCTCGGGATTGTCGAGCGCGTTCTTGGGGAAGCGCTCGAGAAGGCCCCGGAGCGTGGCGAAGCTCCCATCGAGCGCGAGGCTGAAGCCGTGCCGGGCAAGCAGCTCGGCGGCGAGCTTCCAATCCTCGGCGGCCTGAGCATGACGAACCGCCTCGATCGGTAGCTCATGCTCGGCAAACCACTCGGCCGCAGCGTGATGGAGCTTGGGGATCAGGGCAGGTTCGGCCCGCCGCAGCTCTAGTTGGAGCAAGTCGCCGAAGAGACTGTGATAGCGGAACCAAGCCCGGCTCGCGTCGGTCGAATAGACGAACGCCCCGCCGTCCTCGAGCTCGAGCAGCAACCCTTCGGACCCGGTCGTCCCGAGGAGGCGGTCCGCGAGCGAGCCGCAGACCCGCTCGAGGATCGAGGTTCGCAGCAGGAGCCGCAGCACGGATTCCGGCTGACGCGCGAGCACTTCGGCGAACAGGTAGTCGGCCACGGTTCGTTCGCTGCCCGAAAACTGCGCCACGAAGGTGACCGGGTCCGGGTTCCGCGCGAGCGATAGTGCGGCCAAACGAAGTCCGGCGGCCCAACCCTCCGTCCGGGCAAGCAGCGTGCCGATCGTCTCCGGGGAGAGCGTGACATTCGCCGCAGCGAGCAGCCTGCCGGCGTCGTCGGCGCCAAAGCGGAGGTCGTTGCCTCGCAACTCGGCCAGTTCGCCATTGACTCGGAGTCGGTGAAGGCCGATCGGGGGGTCGTGGCGAGTGGACAGGATGACGCGAAGCTGCGCGGGTCGGTGGGTCAGGAGGCGTTCGACCTGGGCGAGGGCGTTCGGCTCCAGCAGATGATGGAGGTCGTCGATCACGAGGAGGACCGGCTCCTCGAGGGACCGCGCACCTTCGATGATGCGCTCCACGACGGCCTCGCCGTCGAACTGTGTCGAAGGACCGAGATCTTCGATCGTGCCCTGCGCGCCCGCCGCTCGGACGAGCACCTCGACGACGGCGAGCCAGAACCGCTGGCCATCCCGCTCGTCGCGTTCCACGGAGACCCACGCGACCAGGTCGGCCAATCCTGCCGAGTCGATCCACGACCGAAGGAGAACGGTCTTGCCGCTGCCCGCCGGCGCCGAGATGAGCATGACGCCGGTTTCGTACCCGGCCGAGAGCCGCTCGAACAGCGCCGGCCGCGCCACCACCGAGGGCAGGCGAGCGGCCATGGCGCGTTCCGGAGCAACCATGCACGCTATCGTCTCATGCCACGTCGCCGCAAGGAACACGAAAGCGGCCGGCCCACGCAGGAGATGGGCCGGCCGCGAACGCGGAAGGGAGTGCGAGGGCTAGGAGGCGGCCACGAGTGCCGCCTTCTCATTCGCGCGCGCTCGGAGGTACAGCGCATCGAGGATGGCGAGCTCTGCCGCCTCGATCGTCCAGGCGGCGTAGTCGATCGCCGCGGCGGCCTCGGCCTCGGCGATGTCGGCATCGGAGGCCGCCATGCTGGCGTCGTGCTGCTGTCGGCGAGCCTGAGCCTTGGCCTTGAGCTCCACCGTCCGACCCTGTGCATCGGCGCGCAGCTGCTCCCAACCGCCGCGGGTTCGATCGGCCGCCGCGCTGGCATGCTGCTTGGCTTCGGCGAGCTCGCGCTCGGCGCCGGCCTGCGCCTGTGAGACGTGCTCCTTGAGCTGGTCGTTGGTCTCGGCCGCCGCCGTCGTGACCGAGTTCTTCACCCGGGAGACTCGAGCTTCGAGCTCGTCGAGCTGCTTCTGGTAGTCCATTGGTAATCGTTCCTTTCGAAGTTGCCGATTGATCTAAGAAATTGGTTGGCTCTTGCCCCCGCCCAGCCCAACGACGTGTTCGTGGACTTCCCGGGTGAGCTTGTGGATCTCGCGGGTGAGCTCGGTGTTGAGCTTCAGCTCCTGTTCTTCCTCCTCGAACTCGTGGTCGGCCTTGGCCTGCTGGAAGGTGGCCTGACGGTTCTGGCCGATCATCACGAAGGTCGAGAGGAAGATCGCCTCGAGCGAAACCGCGAGGGTCAGGGTGGGCCATGGGCTTCGCTCAAAGACGAGCATCCAGAGCCCGAAGGCCACGATGTGGAGGTAGACGAAGGGCATCGAGCCGGCGAATCCGGTGACACGATCGGCGAGCCTGAGCTGGACGTCGGCGGCCCGCTCGGCATTGAGTTGGGTGACGACCGGATGGTGTGACCTCGTGAGCGGGACGTTCATCGGTCCTCCATGGCTCGCCGCCAGTTGGAGCGCGCCCCCCGCGGTCGTCGGGCGGGGGCGCCGGTGATGCCTGGACGCCTCGGGTCAGGCGTTGCTGGAAGCGACGTGGAGGCGGGCCTTGTTCAGGTCGCGGTTGATGCCGTGGAGCCGGTAGGCGACGCCCAGGCTGGAGAACCCGAACAGCTCGGCCCACAGCCCCACCAGCCAGACCAGCGAGAGCAGGCCCGCGCCCGGGAAGGCGACGAGCACGGCACCGAAAACGATCGAGAAGACCCCGCCCAGGACCAGGAAGAACTCGCCGTCGATCTCCTTGCGGAACTCCACCGCGGCAACAATCTGGAGCATGCCTGTCGCGATCGCCCAGATCGAGACCATGTAGAGAAGGGTCAGGGCCGTGATGCCCGGCCAGGCGAGCGTGGCGATGCCGACGACGATCCCGAGCGCGCCCATGATGCCCGTCGCCCACTTGTGGCTTCGGGCGAGAACGTCGCCACGGCCGAGTGCTACGAGGAGCGCGATGCCGTCGACGAACGCGTACGCGCCGAAGAGCAGCACGAGGACGGCAAGGGTTGGGGCGGGCCACACGAGCGCCATAAGCCCGAACAGGATCGCGGCGATCCCACGGATCGCGTAGACCCACCAATCGCGAGAAACGAGACTGAGCATTTGTGTGAACTCCTTCGCTGAAAGTGCTTGGCGACCCGCAGCGTCGGGGGCCACAGGATGAGAAGAAATCGGTCGATCCGGCCGATTTGGCTCAGCTCCGGTCCATGCGGTCGAGCCGTCAAAGATCGCCTGAAAGCACGCTCCCGCCCGTCCCGAAGGCGCGGCGGCAGCAGGCGACAGGCCCGGCGTCTTGCCGGCCATCACCCGATCCGACTGACGCCTCCTCATCCGGCCCGGCCGGAGGCTTCCGCCATGGACGAGAACGACGCAACCAGGCACTACGAGATCCGGGTACGCGGCCAGCTCAGTGAGCGACTAGCGGGCGCGTTTCCCGAACTTCACCCACGGCGGCGCGACCACGACACGATCCTGTCCGGCGTCCTCGCCGATCAGTCCGCTCTGCACGGCGTACTGGGTCGAATCGAGGGACTCGGCCTGGAGTTGCTCGAAGTCCGCCTCCCGAAGTCGAACTCGCGAAAACCGACAGACCGGGGCATGGCGGACCCGGCGGCACCTCGCAACTCGACAACGGACTGATGAACGGCACGCAGACGCTCGCGCGCGATGCCGAATTCGCCGCACTCCCGGGTCTGACGGAGGCCGAGGCGCGTCGCCGGTTCGCGGCGGGGGAGGGCAACGGCCGCAAAGCCAGCGCTGGCCGCTCCTACGCGTCGATCCTCTGGGAGGCCTTCGCCGTCCCGATCAATTTCGTCCTGTTCGCCGTGTCGGCCGCGCTCGTCCTGCTCGACCTGCCGATCGACGCCGCCCTGACCGCGCTGCCTGTCCTTGGGAACATCCTCGTCAGCGCCGCCCTCGAGATCAGTGCGAAGATCCGCCTCGATCGGCTGCGGATCCTCTCGGCGCCGACCGCGAACGTGGTCCGCGACGGAGGGCTCCGGTCGATCGATCCGGGCCGGCTCGTCCGCGGAGACGTGCTTGCCGTAGGGCGCGGTGACCAGATCGTCCTCGACGGCGAACTCGTCGACGGCCAGATCGAAGTCGACGAGTCCCTCCTGACGGGCGAGTCGGACGCCGTGGTCCACCAGACCGGCGACGAGGTGCTGTCGGGGAGCGTCTGCGTCTCCGGGTCGGGACTCATGCGGGTCACCCGCGTCGGGCTCGAAAGCTATGCCAACCAGCTGACGGCCCAGGCCCAGTCGATGCATGCCGAGCGGACGCCACTCCAGCGCGCCGTGGAGCGGTTGATCGCCACGACGACCGCGGCCGTCGTCATCGTCAGCGCCGTGGTCGCGGCTGCCACGCGATTCGGTACGGGCCAAACGAGTGCCGACGTCGTCGAGGCCGCGGCCGTGCTCGTCGCGCTCGTTCCCCAGGGGCTCGCGATCATGATCACGGTCACGTACGCCACGGCGGCGCTGCGAATCAGCCGAGCGGGGGCGCTGGTTCAGCGCATCAACTCCGTCGAGTCGATAAGTCGGGTGAACACGCTCGTGCTCGACAAGACGGGGACGATCACGAGTCCGCTCTTTGAGCCGCGAGAGGTTCTGCCGATCGGCCTGGACGAACCCAGCCGGGTGCCGCTCGTGGAAGCCGTGATCCGTCCGCTGGCCCGCGGCGATCGGATCGGCGGGGCGCTCCGTGAATGGGCCGCCACGGGCGGTCGAGCGCCGGGCCCCGACGCGGCCGCGGCCACCACCACCGCCGTCCGCGAGTCCGTGCCGTTCTCCTCCGCGCGCAGATGGTCGGGCGTCATCACGGCCACGGGGGATTGCCTCGTGCTCGGAGCACCCGAAGTGGTTCTCGCATCTCCCGTTGATCGAACCCTCGCCGCGACGCTCGAGCGCTGGACGAACGAAGGGCTGCGGGTAGTCGTGCTCGCCCGCGCCCACTCGCCGCTACTTCACAACACCACCTCGGGCGCCCCCGAATTGCCAGCCGACCTCTCGCCAATTGCCGCGTTCGCCTTCGCGGAGGAAATCCGGCCCGACGCGGCCGCCACCCTGCACGCCTTCGAGACCGCCGGCGTGGCCGTCAAGGTGGTTTCGGGCGACAACCCCCGAACGGTCGCGGCCATCGCTCGGGCCGCCGGGCTCCACGGAGCCGATCTCGAGCCCGTCAACGGACCCGATGCGGCGGCGCTGGAGGACGAGGCGCTCGGGGAGGTCGTTGGTCGTTCGACGGTCGTCGGTCGCGTCGAGCCCGCCCTGAAGGCCCGAATCGTCCGCTCGCTCCGTGCGCGCGGGCGCTACGTCGCGATGGTAGGCGACGGCGTCAACGACATCCTCGCGCGCCAGAGCGCCCAGCTCGGCGTGGCGATGGAGAGCGGCAGCAGCGCGTCGCGCGCCGTTGCCGACATCGTCCTGCTCGGCGACCGGTTCGCGGTTCTGCCGAAGGCCGTCACCGAAGGCCGCAAGATCCTCGATGGCATGCTGGCGAGTTCCTCGCTGCTCCTCACGCGTACCTTTTACATGCTGCTCATTGTCCTGGGGGCCGCGATGGCCGGGCTCGACTTCCCGTTCACGCCCCGGAACAACTCACTGCTCGCGCTCGTGACCGTCGGCATCCCCGGCATGGTCGTCGTGTTGTGGGCGCGGCCCATCCAGTCGCCGTCTGACTTCGTCCGGGCCACCCTTCGATTCTCGGTGCCTGCCGCGGTCGCCGTGACCGTCGTCGCGCTGCCCGTCTATGGGTACTACGTCGAGCACGGCTCCTCCCTGGCGGTTGCCAGGTCCGCGCTCATCACCATCACGACCTTCTGCGGGACGCTCCTCATCCCGATCCTGGCGCCATCCAGGCTGGCCGAGGCAGGCCGCGGCCACTTCCTGGCCGGACTCGATTGGCGTCCGACGCTCCTCGCCGCCTCGATGCTCGTCCTCTTCGGCGTGCTGATGGCACTGCCGCTCGCTCGCTGGTTCTACGAGGTCGAGCCAATTCCGGCCGGGGATGCCGTGCTCCTCGGGGTCATCGCGATGGTCTGGGGCTTGCTCGTATTCGCCGCTCGTCGGTGCGGCCTCCCCGGCCGCCTCGAAGCAATCGTTCGGATCGAACGAGGACCGCTCAGCCGGTTCCCTCGCACGCTGTGACCAGCGCCGCAAGGCTGGTCAAGCAGACAAGGAATGGAGCCATGGATTCAACCGAACCTCAAGCGCCCTCGATCGAGGCGTCCACCGCGAAGCCATCGAACGCCGGCAAGCTCCGGCAGCTCGCCTCTCGACTGGGCCTGTCGCGAAAGCAGACCGAGACCGCGCCTTCCGCGAAGTCAGACTCCGGGGATGGGTGGCACAGGCCGTCCTGGAAGGAGATCGTCGCCTTCCTGGTTGTGCTCACAATCTGGAACGCCATCCTCTTCGTGCCGCTCGCAGCGACGTCAGCGCAGATTCCGTACTCGGAGTTCGTTGCGCAGGCAAAGAGCGGCAATGTCACGCAGGTGACGTTCCACGGACAGACGGTATCCGGTTCGTTCCGGCGGGCCGTGGTCTGGCCGCAGCCGTCGGCCCCGGCCTCGCCGGCAACATCGACGGCGAATGACGGGACGAGCGGCTCCTACCAGACGTTCAGCACGACGATGCCGCCGACGGGCGATCCCGCGCTCCTGCCGCTTCTCCAGCAGCAAGGCGTAACCGTGGACGCCGAGGACACGACGAGCGGCGGTTCTCTCCTGTGGCAGCTGCTTTCCTTGCTCGCCACGAGCGTCCTCCCAGCGGTGCTCTTCATCGCCGTCCTCCTGTACATGTCAAAGCAGATGCAGCGCGGCCAGCAGAACCTCTTCGGTTTTGGCGGCTCGAAGGCCCGCCTCTATGACGCGGAAAAGCCGAAGGTCTCGTTCAGGGATGTCGCCGGGCAGGACGAGGCCAAGGCCGAGCTCTTCGAGATCGTCGACTACCTCAAGAACCGTGAGCGGTATCTGAAGCTCGGGGCTCGGCTGCCGCGTGGCGTGCTCCTCATCGGCCCTCCCGGGACCGGCAAGACGCTTCTCGCGCGGGCCGTCGCGGGCGAAGCAGGCGTTCCCTTCTTCTCGATCTCCGGCTCTGAGTTCGTCGAGATGTTCGTCGGCGTCGGCGCTTCACGCGTGCGCGATCTCTTCGAGAAGGCGAAGAAGGCGTCGCCGTCGATCGTCTTCGTCGACGAGATCGACGCAGTTGGCCGCCAGCGCGGCACCGGCATGGGCGGCGGCAACGACGAGCGCGAGCAGACGCTCAACCAGCTCCTTGCCGAGATGGACGGCTTCGACGCGGAGACGAACGTCGTCGTCATCGCGGCCACGAACCGACCCGATGTCCTCGATCCGGCGCTCCTGCGGCCCGGGCGGTTCGACCGCCAGGTCACGGTGGGCTATCCCGATCGGGCCGGGCGGGAGGCGATCCTGCGGATCCATACCCGCGTCCTCCCACTCGCCTCAGACGTCGACCTCGCGAATCTGTCGCGGGCCACCGCGGGCTTCTCCGGCGCCGACCTTGCCAACCTCGCGAACGAAGCCGCCCTCCTCGCCGCGCGGCGCGGCCACGACACGGTCCAGATGGCCGATTTCGAGGAGAGCATGGACAAGGTCATGCTTGGAACACGGCAGGCCGGCCTCACGGACCCCGACGAGCGGCGAATGGTCGCGTATCACGAGGGTGGCCACGCGCTGGTCGCCTTCCTCAGTCCGGGCGCCGATCCCGTGAACAAAGTGTCGATCGTGCCGCACGGCCAGGCCCTCGGCGTCACCGAACAGCGGCCCGACGAAGATCGCCGCAACTACTCGCGGGCCTATTTGAAGACGCGCCTCGCGGTGATGCTGGGCGGCCGGGCCGCGGAAGAGCTCGTAATCGGGCAGCCCACCACGGGCGCCGCGAGCGACCTCAAAGGCGCCACGGATCTCGCTCGCCGCATGGTCGGCCTCTGGGGCATGAGCGAGGAGCTTGGGCCGGTGTCGTATGGCGTCGGCGAGACGCATCCGTTCCTCGGCCGTGAGCTCGCGGAGGCCCGGGAGTACTCCGAGACGACTGCGACGCGCATCGACGAGGCAGTGGCCGGACTTATCGACGAGGCGAAGCGGTCGGCCATCGAGCTCTTGGGAGCTCACCGCTCCACCCTCGACGCAGTAGCCATCGAGCTGACCGCGCGGGAGACGGTCTCCGCCACCCGACTCGCCGAGCTCGTCGCTTCCGTAGAGCCGGCGGCTACCCCGCGGCCCTCGGCTGCTACGCCGGCCGCGTCCGCTGCCTAGACGACCCGATCCAAGAAAGGAGACACCCATGTCCAGCCGCATTCATCAGACGGAAGGCAAGCCCCTCCTCAACATCCGGGCGCAGGCGCTCGTCAACAGCGCCTTCCTCCGCGTGGTCCGCACTGGGTCGCAGGAGCAGGTGACGGTGATGGCGCTGCGCCCGTATGGCGAAGTCGGGGACAACCTCACAGCCCCGATTGATCAGCTCTTCGTCGTCGTGGATGGGGTTGGAGATGCCATCGTGGGTGACCTGGAGCTGTCCGTGCGACCGGGCGACCTCGTGTTCGTCGAGGCGGGCACGACCTACAACATCACCAACCGAGCCACCATCCCGCTGCGGCTGATCCGCCTCTTCTCTCGGCCGGTCTATCCGCCCGGAACGGTTGTAGTGGCGCTACCCCTGCAGCTCGAAGAGCCCGGCACGGCCTGGTATCCCCGCCCGGCGGGCCCGCTGAACGCGGAGACGGAGCCGTGCTGAGCTGGGTCGTCCTCGTTTCGTTCTTCGAGTCCCAGCCGGAGGCGGTCGAGGGTTTGGCCATGGCCATGCAGGAGCGACGAGTCTCGGCCGCCGTCCTGGCGCGGAAGCCCGACGGCACATACACAGAGCTCGTGACTCCGCGTGTCCCGCCTGTGGGCCTGGTGGTCGGCGCCGCCCTCGGCGCCATGATTGGGTTGCTGGCCGGGCAGGCCGGGGCAGTCCTCGGCTTCTTCTTCGGCCTCTATGCGGGCCTGGCGTTCGACGCCTGGCGGGCCTTCGCGCGCCTCGACCTGCTCGAGGAGGTCCAGGGCGGGCTGGCACCAGGAAAGGCTGCCCTGGTGCTGTTTGTCCGAGGCTCCACGGCAGGGGCGATCGACGCTCGGCTGGCCGAGACCCGCGGCGTCACCCTTCACCGATCGCCGAACAGGCCCATCGCCGAGGATCTGGCCCGCGAGGTTCAGGACGCGTGCACGGAACTGCGCCACCCAGACGGTGGGACCTCTGTCGCCAATGCTCGTCGGAAGGTCGTCGCGCTCGCGGCGATTGCGGATCGGCTCCTGTGGTTGGAGGGACTCCAGTTCGAGTTCGAGATCCAGATATTGAATCGGCAGATCGAAGGCTCGCCGGAGTGGCGGGCTTCCCACCTGCGTCGCCGCGCCCGAACCGTGCGCGCCGCGCACGTCCGCACCACTGGTGTGATGGAAGCGTCTCGCAATCGCGCGCAGGCGGCCGCGGCCGCAGCGTGAACGGTGATAGCGCGAGCGACAGGCGCGCAGTCCAAACCACAGGGCCTCGTCGCTTCTCCTTCGGCGGACGGGCCCTTTCTCAACAAGAATGCCCGGCGCGTAGGAGGAGCGCCGGGCTTTCGAGTCGGGGGGAAGGTTCGGAGCGAGCCAATCCCGGCGGATCCTCGGATGCGGCGCTCGCGGATCCCCTACCCGTGGAGACGGCCGATCGCAAGCACCAGGGCCGCGAGAAGCAAGATCACGTTCAGCGCCAGATGCTCTCGCTCGTCCCGTCGCAAGTGCGTGGCCATGGCGCCAACCTGAAGCGCAACTAGACCGAGGGCCGCGAGCGGGGTGAGGGCCGGCAGGATGCCCGTCGCCCATGGAGCCACGATGCCAATCGCGCCGGCAATCTCCAGCAGGGCGATGACCCGCACCTGGGGCATGGGGGTTTCTTCGACCCAGCCCATCCCCGGCGTGGCGAGAAGCCTTTCTCTTGGAGCGGCCAGCTTGAAGGCGCCGGTAATCGCGTAGATCGCCGCGAGGGCGATGGTGAGGATCCAGAGGACAAGACTCACGAACGTGCTTCCTTTCGAGTGGCTGACTCGTCGTTCTTGCGACGAGGCTTCGAACGCACGTTATGACGTGACGGTGAGACGTTCGATGTCTATTCCGGCACAAGCTATGTTCGATCGTCTCAATAGATGGACACGACGAGGTAGGATGGCCGCATGGATGTGCTCGGAGACGTGGTGCGGATGATCCGGACCGGCTCGGCCCGCTCCGTTCGGGTCGATATGCGCAGTCCGTGGGCTTTGCGTGCGCCTGCGAGCGTCGGCGCCGTCTTCCACGTCGTGCTGCAGGGCGCGCCCTGGCTGGTGCTCGACGACGGAAGACAGCTCGCCCTCGGGGCCGGGGACATCATGCTCCTGCCCCATGGCGTTCCCCACGTGCTCGCGGACGATCCGAGGACGCCGCCGGTCGAGGTCCCCGTAGTCAACGGCGTGCTGATGATCGACCGCGCCACGACCGGTGGCGTTGGCGCGCGTTCGTTGCTCCTGAGCGGCGGCTACAGTCTCGACTACCGACGACCCCATCCGCTGCTCGCGGCTCTGCCGCCGGTCCTGCACGTCCCGGGCGCGCCGGGCCACCATCAGACGCTCCGATCGGCCATCGCCATTCTCGGGGAAGAGCTCGAGGGCGGCAGGCCCGGCTCGAGCGCCGTGGTCCCGGCTCTCGTGGACGGCCTGTTTCCACTTATCGTTCGGTCGTGGCTGGAAAGCCACTCGGAGTGTCTCTATGGCCACTGGGCAGAGGCGCTGACCGATGCATCTATCGCCGGCGCTCTCGAGCAGATGCACGCCGAGCCCGAGCGAGCGTGGACGGTGGAGCAGCTGGCGCAGGAAGTCGGTCTATCTCGGGCCGCGTTCGCGCGACGCTTCATGCACGCGACTGGGGTGCCGCCGCTTACCTACCTGACGAACTGGCGGATGTCGATCGCCGGGCGACTCCTACACGAGACCGAACTCAAGCTCGCAGTCATCGCCGAGCGGGTCGGCTACGAGTCCGAGTTCGCCTTCGCGAAGGCCTTCAAGCGCGACTACGGCATGTCCCCGGGCGCCTATCGCCTTCAGTCCGCCCTCTGAACCACCCGGGCCGCGGCACAGTCCTCGACTGGATCCGACCGTGGCGCTCGCGACCGCTCGCGACCGCTCGCGACCGCTCGCGACCGATTTGAGTGGCCATTTCGGCGGAAGGTGTCGCAAGTTCCCCGCGTTCCTGATATGCGTCTGCTCAGGAGGAGGGGAGCGCGAGCAATGAGCCGCTGATCAGGACTCAGTAGCCCGACGCTCCATGGTCGCGAGCGACCGTATCGAACTGCATCCGAACTCGCCCTACTGCGATGGGTGGGCAGCGGGTAGCTCTCGCGACCGTTCCGCCGCCGAATGGGTGGGGAAACTAGCACGGGCGACCACGCCAAGACCTTCTCGGGGCTCGGCCCTACCCTCTCGGTTCGACCTTTTCACCATAGGCTGTCGCGCAGCTTACGTATCCAAACTGTGTTGACAAATGGCGACACTGCGGTTCACTGCAGGTGGGTCTCGGATGGTCGCTCGTCGAACTCGCTGGGCCATCGTCTCTTGGGTCGTCACGGGAGGTTCAGCATGCAGCCGAAGACGCGGCTTCTTCCGAGACCACGGGTCGTCAAGGAAGGTTTCGCCCCAACCCTGCCCGAACCGGGCCGAGGGGCTGAGTCAGCTCGAGGCGATAGCCGCCGACCCTCCGCAGAGGCCGGGATTTTGCCTCGGGGACAATTGACGACCGCCACCGTCCCTTCGGCCGAAGCCTCCAAGGGCTGCCAGCCAACGCCCGAGACCCTAAGGCGACTGCTCGACGTTGGGGTCTTCGGATATGCGACCCGAAAAGCCGATGGAACCATCCTCGACGCAAATCGCTATTTCCTGGACCTGATCGGCCGGACAAAGGATGAGCTAGGCCGGGGGGAGGTGTTTCGCGCGGAGACGCCTTGCGAGTGGCTGTCGGCGGACGGCGAGGCGTTGACTGAACTGGTGGAGCGGGGCTCGTGTTCACCCTATGAAAAGGAGTTCTTCCGCCAGGACGGGTCCCGAGTGCCGGTATTGGTCGCGGAGGCGGCGCTTCCTGGTTCAGAGGACGCGATCGTCACGTTCGCGGTGGACCTTTCGGAAACCAAGAAGGCTCAGGCCGCGCTGGCCGCATCGGCTGAGGCCCTGCATAGCTCGATCGACGCATTGGTCGACCCATTCCTGATGTGTTCATCGATTCGCGACAACGCCGACAGGATCAGGGGGTTCCGCGTCGACTTTGCCAACCGCCCGGTTGGCCAGTACATGGGGCTGACCTCGCAGGAGCTGCTAGGCAGAGCGCTTCCCGAAGAGGCGATGGCTCTTGAGGAGATCCCCTTTGGCAAGATCGTCCGTCAAGTTGTCGAGAGCGGAGCCGAATGGCGTCGCGAAGCCGCACCGTTTGTTCTTGCCGGTCGAGAGGGGAAGCCGATCGTTGGCCGCGCCAACGTGCAGATCGCCAAGTACGCCGACGGGTTCTTCGCTGTCTGGCGAAACGTCACTGACCCCGAGAACGCCATCGCCACGCTGCGCGCAAGTGAGCACCGGGCCCGAGAACTCTTTGAGAACTCAGCTGACGGAATCCTGATCTCGAATGCGCAAGGGGCGTACATCGAAGCCAATCCGGCCATGTGCCGCATGGTTGGGTATACCCGTGAAGAGTTGCTGGGCATGAAGGCCGGGGATCTCACCGCCGACGACGATCCGATCGGCAACGAGGCAATGACCAGGCGAGTGAAGGAACAAGCGGCATTCGTGGCGGAGCGACGCTACAAGCGTCGCGACGGCACGAGCGTTGCCGTCGAAGTCAGATTCTCCAGGCTCAGCGGAGGGCGCCAGCAGCGGAACGTTCGGGATATTTCCGAGCGCCTGGCGGCTGAGGCGATCGAGGCCCGCGAAACTCGCATTCGGGCCGCCCTGACGCAGGCTCTGCAACGGGTTCCTGCCGACGGCACGATCGAGGAAACAAGCCAAACGATCTGCGACGTCCTCAAGACACTACCGGGTGTGGATTTCGCCGCCCTCTGTGCCTTCGTGGGCAAGGACGAGGTCATGGTGCTTGCCGGGAGACTTCCGGCTACGTTTCCGACTCGCCGCGGAGAAAGCTTCCCGGCCGATCGCGCTCATGAAATCCAGGCTCGAGCACCGGACGGTCCGTGGGCGCTCGACCGAGCCCGACTGGTCGAGTGGGGGTCGTGGGGCGCAGCTGCGATCGACGCGGGTTTGGAGGCGGTGGTCTTCGGTCCGGTCGTTAGTTGTGACCAGGTAGCGGGAGTCCTTCTTGTGGGTACCGCCGACCGCTCGTACGCGCCGACGATGGTGCAAAGGAAGCCGGGCCTTGTCGCGTTCACCGCAGCCACCAGCGGCCTGCTGGGTGAGCGGCTTCTCGTGCTTCGGCGCGAAGCTGAGTTGGAGCACCACATCCGTCAGATCCTGGAGAACGGATCGTTCCATCCGGTGTTTCAGCCCATCGTGGACCTCGCCACCAGGGCAATCGTCGGATTTGAGGCGTTGACCCGGTTCGATTCGGGGCAGAGCCCCGATCGATGTCTCGCAGACGCTTGGTCCGTCGGCCTCGGCCCGGATCTCGAACTTGCGAGCCTGGATTCGGCAACTGTGGCCGCCCGGAGATTGCCGTCGGGCCGCTGGCTCGATGTCAACGTGTCGCCGCGCCTGCTTGGGTCTTTGGACCAGCTGCGCACGCTGCTATGGAGTTCGGAACGCCCGATCGTCATAGAGATCACCGAACACGAGGTGATCTCGGACTACAACTTCGTCCGAGAAGCCATCCGGGCACTTGGACACGACGTCCGCCTCGCCGTCGACGATGCGGGAGCGGGCGCCGCCAATTTCGGGCACATCGTCGAGTTGCGGCCCGATCTGGTGAAGCTGGACATCTCCCTCGTCCGACGCGTCAACGGAAGCCTGGGACGACAGGCCCTGGTGGTGGGGATGCGCCATTTCAGCCGAAGCGCAGGTTGCCGTCTCGTTGCCGAAGGCATCGAAACCGAGGAAGAGGCCGCCACGCTCCGCGATCTCGGGGTCGAATTCGGTCAGGGTTACCTCTACGGAAGGCCGGAGCCGGTGGAGTTCTGGTTGGCCAGCAAGCCGTTGCTGTAACCGATAACAGCGCCATCGCTGCTGCCGATTCGGTACGGCGAGCAGGCTGGCCTGACGTTCGCAGCGATCCCGCTATCAGATGGTCGGGCCGGCCCCACAAGCTTCTGACTGAGTAGAGCAGTGGCTCAGCGGCAGGGTCGCTTGGCCTTCGTGCTTGACCTAACCTGCGGCCCGAAGTCTTGGCCATATCAGCAGAGCGGCACCGACTGCGAGAAAGGCAAGGGGGCCGTTGGGGATCGCATCGAAGAGGTCGTTGGCCAAGGGAACGGGAGTGCCGCCCGAGCGGTAATGGCAAAGGCCGGTGCACGAGCCGGGTCGTGCGCGACCTCGGATTGACAGGCCTCGTGTCGGCACGTAGGATGTGTGTACATTGTTGGTACACGTTGAGTACTGGTCAAGAACATGAGTGCAGCACAAGCACGGGCGGCCCTAGCAAAGTCCCCGGATCGAAGAACCACCAAGCCAAAGGCCGACCGGATTGCCATTCGAGTGAGCTCCGAAGAGCACTCCCTTCTCGAAGAGGCTTCTCGCGTCGAGGAGCGGACCTTGAGTGCCTTTGTCCTCGATGCCGCTACCCGCCGGGCCGAGGACGTACTGGCCGATCGACGCTCCTTCAGGTTGCCTCCCGAGGAATGGACTACATTCGTTGAGATGCTCGATCGCCCGGTGGTCGCCAAGCCTCGGCTGGCCACATCTCTGCAGACCCCGACTGTCTTCGACGACAGCAACGAGTAGCCCCGAGTGCTCGGCTTCGTGTCGCCCGTTCCCCTCGGGCCCGAGCACGAGCTGGACAACTTCGATTGCGGGTCAGCCGCCCAATCCGAGTGGCTGTCACGGCATGCTCGCCAGGCACAGGCGGCCGGCACGGCCCGCGCCTACGTGGCGGCGCGGGCTGGCACGGGATCGGTCGTTGGCTACTATGCCGTCGCGGCCGCTTCGGTCGAGCCGCACGATGCGCCAGATCGAGCGCTGAAGGGAACTGGACATCATCCAATCCCGGTCGTCTTGCTCGCGAGACTCGGCGTAGACAAGTCCGTACAGGGTTCCGGTCTCGGCCGAGCCCTGGTCGTCGACGCGTTGAGGCGGACGCTCCAGGCATCGGACATGATCGGCGTCCGTGCGCTGCTCATCCACGCGGAGTCCGAAGCGGCGAAGCGCTTCTACCTACACATCGGCGAGTTCGAAGAGAGCCCGACCGATCCGCTGCACCTCATCTTGTTGATGAAGGATCTTCGGGCAGCAGCTGGCGAACGCTGACATGACTCCGAGCCTAGGCTGCCTTGTTACGGGGGCGTGGAGCGGATGCACGCGGGTCGTCTTGACGTCGATCTCTCGCGATAGAGGTTACCGCGGCCGGGGACCTGGCCTCGAGCACAAAGCGCGCCACGACCTCATCAAGTTCGTCAGCCATCTGCGCTAGCGAGGCTGCGGACGCCACCACCTCTTCAGCTTGGGCGCTCATTTCCTCTGTGGACGCCGAGACTTCTTCTGCGGAGGCGGAGTTCTCCTCGCTGATGGCCGCGATCGACTCGACTGCGCTCGCCACTGTTCCTGCGGCCGACGTCATGCGAGCTGCGGCCTGGTTGGTCTGCTGGGCGATTGTGGCAATGGCATCTGATGCCGCCACTACTCCCGCTGAGGCTCGACTCATTGAATCGACATCCGCGGTGATGCGGTCGACGGCCTGCTTCGTTGCGGACACCGCGGTGGCAATCGCATCCAAGGAAGCTCCAGCCTGTGCCGCGAGTTCCGAGCCGTGCTGGACCTCGGTGGCGCCCGCGGTCATAGCCTGGACTGCTTGTTCCGTGCCCGTTTGCACCTGACCGATGAGTGCAGCGATCTCCTTGGTCGCCCGCGATGCCCGTTCGGCGAGCTTACGCACCTCGTCCGCCACGACGGCGAAGCCCTTGCCCTGCTCTCCGGCACGTGCAGCTTCGATGGCCGCGTTGAGGGCGAGGAGGTTGGTCTGTTCGGCAATGTCGTCGATCGTTTCGACGATGGCGCCGATCTGATCCGACTTGGCCCCCAGGTCAATGACCTTCTTGGAGGCCTGCTCAACCGTGCTCTTGATGCGCTCCATCTCGCGGACCGTGTCGCGCACGGCCTTCTGACCATGTCCGGTTGCTTCGGCAGCACTGGTCGCCACGGTGCCGACTTCGGCCGACGCTTGCGATGCACTTTCAATGGCGTCGCCCATCTCGCTCAAGGCAATCGAAGCCGCCTCCACCTTGGAGGTGATGTCGGAGGCTCCGGCACCGACCTGGGCGATGATCCCAGTCAGCTCGCCGACGGCGTTGCTCGTGTCAGAACTTGCCTTGGCCTGCTCCGACGCGCCCGCGGCCACCTGGTTAATCGTCTGGGCGATCTGCGTGGATGCCGTGCCCGACTGCGTGGCGGCGTTGCTGAGCTCGCCCGACGTTCGCGCGACCGAGTCCGCGGCCGCCTTGACTTCGCCCACTGTGGCCGCCAGACCGGCTCGAGCCGTTTCGTAGCTCTCGATTGTGGCCCGCAAGCGCCCGAGCATCTTGTTCGTGACTCTTGCCGTCATGCCGATTTCGTCACTGCCGAATTTCTCGATCGGCTGCGTGGCTGGATGAACTTCGACGGTGAGGTCGTTGCGGGCGAATGCTGCGAGGCCATCCGCGAGATACGTGGCGCAGTTGTCTGCCATCGAGGTCAGCGTCGATTGGACCGCCTTGACGCCGTTCACGATCGATCGAGCAAGGATGAGGGACAGGACCAACCCGATGACGCCAGCGACGAGAATGAATCCCAGGATGAGCATCAGTGCGGTGTCGTATGTCGACTGGCCCGCCGCCGCCTGGCCCTGCGCGAGTGTTTCGTTGTGGGCCACGATCTGGTCGCCGATCAAAGGCTCGAGGGTGTTGAAGTCGGTCTGGGCCTTCTCCACGGCAGCCTTCGCGCCTGCGGTATCGCCGCTCTTTGCAGCGGCGCGAGCTGCTGCGACTGACGCCTGGTAGGCTGGCCACTGCTGATCCCACTGCGCCATTGCCGTGGTCTCGACGTCGTCGAGTCCGGTCGCACGCCAGCTGCCCAATAGCTCGGCGATCTGCTTGTCGTTGGAAGCGATGTTCTGATCCGCGCTTGCCTGCGCGGTGGGATCGCCCATGTCCATGTAGGCGTACAGAAGCCAACGCTGGTCGTCGGTCATGTCCTGCCAGACCGTGCCGAGCTGCTCGATCGGGACCGCTCGGTTGGCGTAGAGGTCTTGGGCGCTCGCATTGACGGAGTTCAGGCTCAGGATGGCGAGCCCGCCTGCAGCGGTCATGAAGAGGAGCAGAAGTGCGGCCGTCCCGAGCAGTTTCGTTCGGACCGACAGGTTGAGCTTTCCGAGGGATTGCATCGGATCTCCTGGGCTCCCAAGTAAGCGGCACGTTGCAACCGGAAACACACGTCCCTCTACCTGAGGGTTCGGAGTGTTTGCTGCAACGGCCAATACGACGTCTTGACCAAAGTGCGCGGCCTGATGGGGAGCAGCCTGCACCCGGCCCGGACCTGCTCCCAAAGAAGGGCGTTGTCATGACCGCGATGTCGGCCCTCGACCGATCGCGTCAATGACAGCTATCGAAACAGATCCGAGAGAGGCCGGCGGGCTCGTGGTTGAGGTACGGATTCCATCGATCGGTGGGTGGGGCGGCCTTCCGATACACCTTCCGAAAGCGGCTTTGAACGGCGGTCTGAGAACAGGTTGAGGCGGTCGCCGGTTCGATACGCCCGTGGGGGGTTCGGTGCAGCCCGTGCTCCGGTTCGATCCTGTCACAACGCCGCTGCCAGAAGGTAGGGGTCGGCAGTCCACGAGCCGCGGTGCCGGAGCACGCCAGAATCCGACGTAGACGTCGCGCGGTACCGTCCCCGCGCACGACGTGGACCAATGCATCATTGCTCCGGTGTCGGCTACGCCGATACCTTCGGTGTCGAGTGCGAGCCGGCAGTCTGAGGGCCGAAAGGGTCACCGTGGTCAACGAACAACCTCTTCCCTCGGATGACAACCTCGCCGCCACGCAGGAGCGGCTCCAACGGAGCGAGGCCGAACTCACGACCATCATCGACAACCTCGCTGAAGGGGTCATCGCCTCAACGCTGGACGGCGAGGTACTCCTCTGGAATCCGGCCGCCATTGCGATGCATGGGTTCGCAAACCTCGAGGAGTGTCGGCGGATGCTCCCCGACTTCGACGCCGTTTTCGGGCTCGCCTCAACGTCTGGTGAACCTGTGGCGCTCGCCGATTGGCCGATCAGCCGGGTTCTCCGTGGCGAGAAGGTCCATGGCTTGGAGATGCTCGTAAGTCGGAGCGATCAGGGCTGGACGAAGCGGTTCTCCTACTCGGGCAGCCTCGTGTGGGATCCGGACGGTTGCCCGACCATGGGGGTAATCACCGTTCGCGACGTCACCGAAGCAAGGGAGCGTCAGCAGAGGCTCCACGATGCGCTGGCCGAGAAGGAACGGCTCGTGACCGAACTCAGTGCGGCCCTTCAAAACGTCCGGACCCTGAGCGCCCTGCTGCCGGTCTGCTCGTGGTGCGGCAAGATCCGCAACGACGAGGGCGAGTACGAGCGGATGGAGAGCTACATCCAGCGCAGCGTCGGCACCGAGTTCACCCATGGGATGTGCCCCACGTGCCTCGCCAGACAACTTGCCGACGCCGGGTAGAGAGGCTTTTCCGGCGCCCTCACCTCGTCTTTTCGAAGAGCTCCCTGATCGCCTGGCCAAGCGCCACCGCCGTGAAGGGCTTGGCCAGCAGCGCCGAGCCGGGGTTGGTCGGCAGCTCCGCGACGCCGTGGGAGTACCCCGAGATGAACAGGACCGGTAGGTCGGGCCGAGTGTCCCGCAGCCTACGCGCCAGTTCCGCACCGTTTAGTCCCGGCATGACTACATCGGTCACGAGCGCGTCGTACTCGGAAGGCGGCTTCGAGAGGGCTGCGTTCGGGCTTTGTTCGGCGAGAACCACGTAGCCAAGCCGAATCAACACGGCCGCAGTGAACTGACGCACCGTGTCTTCATCCTCCACGAGGAGGATTCGCTCGGTTCCCTCAGTACGGGCGTCAGGGACGCCCTGGGACAGGGAGGCGATCGAGACCCCAGAGGGCGGCAGGTCGACGTCGATCGTCGTCCCAAGACCGGGCGCCGACACGACGTCGATCGAACCCCCGAGGCGAGCCACCACCGCATACACCGTGGCCAGGCCGAGACCGGTGCCCTGACCCAAGGGTTTGGTCGAGAAGAATGGCTCAAAGATCCGCGAGCGTGTGTTCTCGTCCATGCCCACACCGCTGTCGCAGACGGTCAAGCGAACATGGGGTCCGGTCCGGCTTCCGGGATGAGCGCGCACCCAAGTCGTACTATGCTCGGCCATCTTCGTCTCGATCGTGAGCCGTCCGACGTCGGGGATGGCGTCGCCGGCGTTGATGGCGAGGTTAAGGATGATCTGGTCCACCTCGCCGGGATCTGCCTCGACCGCCGCAACCGCCTTGAGCTTGGTAGCGATCTCGATTCGCTCGGGGATCATCCGCCGCAACATCGGCACCATTAGGCCGACGGCCGACGAGAGGTCGACGGCTTCGGGCCTTACTGCACGCCGGCCGGCGAAGGCCAGCAGTCGCGCGGTGAGCACGGCCGCCCGGTCGGCCGCTCGCCTGATCTCGGCGGCATCCTCGACGTTTCCGGCTCCGGCGGCCAGATCGGACTCTAGGATCCGGGCATAGCCGCCGATCGCAGTCAGGAGGTTGTTGAAGTCATGCGCGACCCCGCCCGCGAGTCGACCGATCGCCTCCATCTTCTGCGACTGCGCGAGCGACGCCTCGGCGTTCTTCCGCTCGGTGATGTCCTGGACGTACCCGACGATCGCGACCGGGCGTCCTTCATCATCGAGCTCACGCTCGCTCTCGCCATGGAGCCAGCGGAGGTCGCCGTTCGAGCAGACAATCCGATATTCAATAGCGGTAACCTCACCGGCGAGGGTCCGGGTTCTCGCGTCAGCAACGGCGGCCGCATCGTCGGGATGGACGGCTCGTTGCCAGATGGTGGCGGTGTCCGGGTCGGCATCGGCCGGATCGAGCCCAAAGATGCGATACATCTCGGCCGACCAGGTCGGCATGCCGCCGTCGAGGGGCATCCGCCAGCTCCCCACGTGGGCCACCGACTCGGTCCGGGACAGGAGGGCGTTCGCGGTACGGAGCGCCTGCTCTGCCCGAACGCGCTCGGTGATGACGTCGAAGACGGCCATGAACTTGCCGGGTTCAGGGCTGTAGGCGGCCACGGAGAACCACATATCGAGGGCCGCGACATAAGTCTCGAAGCGCTCCGCCTGTCCACCGGCAGCAACGCGACCGTAGATCTCGAAGAGATCGGGGTCCGACTCACGCAGGCCCGGGATGACCTCGGATACGCGTCGGCCCACCACGCCCTTGAGTCCGGTCTGCGATTCGAAGGCCGCATTCACGTCGAGGTAGATCCAGTCGATCGGCTCGCCGTCGGCATAGATCATCTGGCAGAGGGCCAGCCCTTCGTGCATGTTCTCGAAGAGCGAGCGGAACCCCTGTCGACCGTCGGCCCCGGCGACGCTCGCGGGCCTTTCGCCCGGATCGGGCGTCACGGGTGACACGACCGCTGGCCCTCGGCCATACCCCAAGCTGCCCTGGCGTCCTTACCTGGCATAGCGCGTAGGAGCCTCCGCGGCTATCGTGCCGGACGGACGAGCGGTGTCCAGCTACTGAGACAATACTGGGAGTCGATTGAGCCTGTCGGAAATCGCCTTGAGCTCGGCGATTGACCGGCGGATCTCGCCTCGGACTCGGTGGTCTTGCCGAGCATTGTCCGCTTGCCCCGACACGGTGTCGGCTTTGAGTCCGTTGTAGGCGTCGGCAACCGACGAGTTGTCGAACATTGCGGCGAGCATCCGGTGGTTCTGGGTCGACCGCCCTCGGCGATCCATTCGGGCTTTCAACTGGCGGCCGGTTCCGTGCGGGCGTCAGCTGAAGGTGTCGCTTGTTGCTGCAGCCGCAACCTCTTTGCTTCGTACAGCTCCACGTCGGCGCGACCGAACACCGACTCGATGGTGTCGCCCGCGAGCGCGATGCTTCCGCCCGCGGAGACCGCGAGGCCGATCTCACGGCCATCCGACGAAAGAACTGTCCGGCCGACAAGTCTCGTGATTCGCTTCTTGGTCCTCGCGAGCACGGCTGGGCTCGCGCCCGAGACCAAGACCACGAATTCGTCCCCGCCCCATCGCCCGACGACATCTTCTGCTCGGGAGCCTCGAAGAATCGTTTGGGCGACAATCCTCAAGGCGTCATCGCCCACGCCATGGCCGTACCGGTCGTTGATTTGCTTGAACTGATCGACGTCGATTACGAGCAGGCCAAACTCCCAGCCGCGTCGATCGAGGGTCGCCAGGCGATTCGTGATCGATTGCTCGACTGCCCGCCGATTCGCGAGACCCGTTAGCTCGTCCACGAAGGCGAGCCGTCGCAGATCGTCCTCGCGGCGTTGCCGGTCAAGAAGCCGGCCGAGTTCAAGATCGGCTCGACCGGCAAGCGCCTGGGCAAAGAGAACGTCCGCATTCTCGAACGGCCGCGCCTCCTGCCCGAATCTGGCTAGAGCAAACACCCCGAGCCGCTTGCTCTCGGACTCGAGCGGCACCGCCAGGCCAGCCCGAATATCGAGCCCGGCCATCGCCTGCTGACGATCGGCTCGCAGGGATGCCCGATATGTAGAGCGACCAGTCGGCCCTACGAATGACCGCGTGACCGTTTCGCCCGTCTGAAAGGACTCCCCCGAGAAGCCCTCGTCCGAGCGCCACTGGAGCGTCCGCAACATCGTCGCGAGCGATCCTGTCCCGTCGCTGTCACCGGCGATGGCCACCACATCAAAGCAGGAGCCGTCGGTCGAGACTCGGAAGATGATGCAGGTCGCCTCAAGGGCTTCAGCGCCACGTTGGGCGAGCGCCTCGAGGACGGTGTTCTCCTCGCTGGCCTGGGCCGCCGTGGCAAGGAATTCAGCGAGGATTCGACCCCGAGTCGCCTCAGCCAGTGCGAGCCGGCGAGAACGCAGACCGTCGTAAGCCATCGCGGTCCGCCCGGCAATACCGGTGATGAATTCGACGTCTTCCGCTGTGTAGGGGACGCGGTCGTCGATCCGGGCCACTTCAAACACGCCGATGGTGTCGCCGCGGACGACCATAGGGACTGCCACGAGACTGGATATTGGATGTCGCGACACGAATCGAACCCGGGCTCTAGTCAAGGGCCCGGCAATGTCAGCGAGAGCTCGGACCGGCCCTACGAATGGTCGGCCCGACGCGAGGACTGCACCCGCGATTCCCTCCCCGGACGCGAGCCGGTCCGACTCAAGCGCCCGAACCAGATTCTCGCCGACCTCGGCATCCCGCGCCTGGTTGGCGGCCAAGTCGAACCACATACGGTCGTCAGACAGAATGAAGACATTGCACATGTCGCCGATCCACTCGACCGCGTTCGTGGCTGCCGCAGCAAGAACCTCGCATTCGGTGGTCGCGGCGGCGACCGCGCCGAACAACTCGCCGAGCATGGAGGCCCGCCGGTTCGCGCTCGCGCCGGGCGAGCCGGCCGGCAAGCGCACTCCGGGGGCGGGTTCGCAGGGTACGGGGACGCCTGAAGCTTGCATTGGATCGAAGCTGCTCGACCAGCGAAACTGGATGCTGCGGGCGCTAGAGTAGGCTCGCTGTCTTATCCTCGATACCTACGAGTCCCCAGGCGAGACGAACGGCGCGCTTGATCCGCGTCCGCGGCGGCGACTGGCTCGGCAAGTGTTGCCTAGCCTGCCTGGGTCTCCCCTGGGGCCGAACCCAAACCATCCCGGGCCCGGCTCAAGGAAGAAAGGGCATCAGCGACAGCCCGCCGGACATTCGCGTCCGGATCATTGGCGCTCGCCACGAGAGCCTCTATGACGCTCGGGTCGCCGATCCGACCGAGAGACACGGCGGCCGCACGGCGAACACTCCAACTCGCATCCGTCAGGCAAACCAGCAGCGGCTCCACTGCTCGGCGATCCCTGATCTGGCCGAGCGAATCGGCGGCCGCCTTGCGAATATCGACCGCCGTGCTTGCAAGAGCCGACCTGAGCGGCTCGAGGGCGGTCGCGTCTCCGATGCTGCCGAGCGCCACGATAGCGGCGATGCGCACGCTGATGGTGTCGTCTCGGAGCACGCGGGCGAGAGCTTTGACATCCCTCGAGTCGCCGATTGCACCAAGGGCGAGCGCAGCGTCTCTGCGGACCCGCCACTGCCCGGCGTAGTCCAATGCTTCGACCAGGCCAGCGTGATCCCTCCTGGCCACGAGTCGGTCGATGTTGGGCGGTCCGAACAAGGGCAACTTCAATCCTCCGGTCGAGTAGTTTGCCATGCGCGGTGTGCTAGCGGCCGAGAGCTCCAGGATGTGGTGGAGACGGGACCGAAGCGGCAGTTGGGCGGTGGTACTCGGCAACGGAATCGAGGCGACCCAACTCCAGGAATACCTTCGGCGGTCACTTCGGGCCGATGTTGGCCGATAGCTCCGGTAAGGCCATGAAGACTAACGAGTTGATCCAACCAGCTCAGGGCGCCGTCGGGGTAACGCCGGCGGCGTCTCGTCTACCGCAGTCTCCGCAAGCGGGCAATTTGGACTCGTTTGCTCGCCTCGCGGGCGCCGACGTGAGCATGGAGGGGCCGAGCGGCTTGACCCAGGCTTACGCTGTCTTTGAGATCGACCCAAAGACAGAGCAACTCCATGTGATGATCGTGGACGACAAGGGCCAGGTCATGCGGGTGATCCCGTCTGGTTCGGTGTCCGAGATGGTGGAGTCGATGGCTCGATACCGGGTGTAATCAGAAGCCCGCTCGAATTGTCAGTTACGAGGCGCTTGCTTCATGGTTGACCTGACCGCGGGCCCTGACCTAGGATCGAAGGATGGATAGGGCTGGCCTCGATCCGACCACTCGCCAGATTTCGATCTTCGCCGCGTATTGCCGCGCCGGAACTCGGAAAGAGGCGGCCCATCGCCTGGGTCTCTCCGAGGCCGCGGTGGGAACGCAGCTGAACAAGCTGTTCAGTCGCTTGGGCGTTGCGGACCCCCTGAGCGCGGCCCAGGCGCTTGGCTGGCTCGTCGTTCCGGACCTCTAGCGGCCAGCCGTCATAGGCCCACTCATATAAGCCAGCCCTCAATCGCCGGTTCCGTTGAAGATCCTTCACGTTTGGTGCCCAAGTGGAATCGGCCGATGTGGCTCAACACGGTGACGCGGCATACGCATTTGCCTTGCAGGTCCGCAGGATCGGCGGTTCTCCTGGGGTATCCGCTCAACCCCCCTTCGCCCGAAAGATTTGACGCTGCGTTAGTGGCCATCGCGAGTACGATGGCCGTGCGCATGGCCCCTCGAGGGACCGCACCAGAAGACTCGTCACCCCTCGGGCTTCGGATGCAGCGACCAGGGCACCTGGACGGCATCCGCGCGCTAGAGCGGAGGATGCTTCAGTGAAGGTCGAAGACGTCGAGGGCATCGGTCCTGCCTACGCCCAGAAACTCATCAAGGCCGGGGTCAAGACGACCGACGAGCTCCTGAGCCGAGGGGCCAAGCCAAAGGGCCGGGCCGAGCTCGAGACCGCCACCGGCATCTCTCACGCGAAGATCCTCGAGTGGGTCAACCTCGTCGATCTCTATCGCATCAAGGGCGTGGGTTCGGAGTACTCGGACCTCCTTGAAGCCGCCGGTGTCGACTCCCCCGCGGAACTCGCCCATCGGGTGCCCGCGAACCTCGTCGCGAAGATGACCGAGCTCAACGCCGCCAAGAAGCTCGTCCGCGTCGTGCCCGGCGAGAAGACCGTGACCGACTGGGTCGAGCAGGCCAAGAAGCTCCCTAAGATCGTCGAGCACTAAAGTCGAGGGTCTCCGCTCATCAGGCCCTTGGGCGCCGCGAGCCGCACGCGAAATTCGCGAAGAGAGCGTGCGGCTGTGGCCGCCCTCCGAAGAGGTGACATGTGGCGTTCAACGAGGACATCGTTCATCGCGCCAAAGCGAACTCGTTCTTCCGAGAGGTCCTAGCTACCGGGCCCCACAGCCAGGTCGTGGTGATGAGCATTCCGCCCGGCGGCGACATCGGCGAAGAGACCCACGATGACGTGGACCAAGTACTGGTCTTCGTCGAGGGTCAAGGCGAAGCCATTCTCGACGGTGACAGAAGCGCCGTCGCCCCGGACCGCCTCGTCCATGTCCCAGCTGGGACGCGCCACAACTTCGTGAACACAGGCCAGGTCGACCTTAGGCTGTACACGATCTATGCGCCCCCGGAGCACAAGCCGGGCACGATCCACAAGACCAAGGCAGACGCGGTGGCCGCTCACGAAGCCGGCCACTAGCGCAGGTCCCAGGGGCCCGATTGGTCTAGGAAAGAACGATAGAAAGGAGGGCCGAAGTGAGCGGCTTCAAGGCATTTCTGCTCAAGACCAATGCGCTTGCCCTTGCGGTAGGCGTGATCATCGGCGTTGCCTTGGGCAACGTTGTCACGTCGCTCGTCAACGACATCATCATGCCGCCGATCGGCGTGCTCCTCGGAGGCGTTGACTTCTCAAAACTGGTTATCAAGCTCAAGGACGCGACCGTCGATGCGGCCGGAAAGCCCGTGCCGGAGGTCGATATCCGATACGGCACGTTCATCAACGTGGTCATCACCTTCGTGATCGTGGCGCTCGTCGTCTACCTGATCTCGTCGGCATTGCTCCGTCCCGGCCCTGAGGCGCCGACGAAAACCTGCCCCTATTGCAAGGAGATCGTTGCGGCCGACGCCACGAAGTGCCGAGCTTGCGCGAGCGCCATCTAGCAGGGCAACCAAGGACTCGGGCATCACCGGAGACTCTCTGGCTCTGGGCCCGCGTGACCGATCGCGAATGCGATGTTCGCATCGAGATCGGCCGTTCGGGCCACCGGCCTGCGGAGCCCGTATCCGTTCTGTCCGGGCTCCCGGAGACTACATCCCGATCGGGTCGGCCCGGTCTCCCGCGAGCAACATCTGGGGCACTTGCCGAAGTGCCATCAATCCCGGCCGAGGGCCTTCCAACATCCAAACTAGGTCGTATCGATCGTCGGGCCAGACCTGCGGCACGCTCGAGGCGTCCGTAACAAGGCGGCTGGCGATCGAAGGGACAAGACGATGCTCCCACGCCACCAGCACCACGCCATCGATTGCCCGTATCGCGTCGACCAGCCCGTCGACCTCCTCTCGGGCGAAGCGCGAATCCACCGCAAGTCCGAGCCGCTCCCCGAGGGGCAGTAGTGTCTCACGCGGCCGCTGGCTGTCCTTGGCGACGATCTGCGATGCGAACAGATGCGTCGGCGTGGGCAGGCCGCTAGGTGCTCCTTCAACTCGCTCGGACACGAACAGCCGAACGAGCGCGCCCGCACGTTGCCAGCCGCGCGGGGTTAGCGACTCTCGGTCCAGGACGCCGTCGATCGTGACGCCATGGGGCGGCCCTTCTCCGAGTGGCTTCTCGGCATGCCTCATGAGCATCACGACCGATGGCATCGAGTGTCTCCTTGGCGGCTCAGTCGAGGCGCGTCCGCCGGGAGGCCTCTCCCGGGGTTCAGTCGTCGAGGATGAAGGTCACGAGCATGTTCACCTGGTAGCTCACGACGCGGCCATTCTCGACCTCGACGTGCTGTTCCTTGATCCATGCGCTCTTGACCTGGCGAAGCGTCTTGTTCGCCCGCTCAACCCCTACCCGGATTGCGTCTTCGAAGCTCTTCTCGGATCGGCTGGTGATCTCGGTGACCCGTCCCACTGACGACATCTCGGGGTGCTCCTCTCGCAGGCGACCGACGCGGTCGTCTTGTCATGGTACGCGGCTCCTCGAGCATTCGGCGCTTTCGTTTCGGGTGGCCGCGGAAAGCCGATAGGATTGAGGGTGTCGCATTCGCCCGGACCCATGCCCAGAGCCACGATGGTCGCCCGAGGACTCGGGGTGGTCGCCCTCGTCTGTGTGGCCCTCATCCTCGGCCTTGTCCTCGGCCGGACGCCGGATGCCCCTTCGGGAAACACGCACCCAGCCACCTTCGCGGTCTCGACGAGGTCGAGTCCGACTCTCTCGGCGAGCGATCTCAGTCGCGTCGAGCACAAAGTCCTGGCCGTCCTCGACGTCGTGGACCGCACCGGCCAGCCGCCGGCCGGCTACCGGGGCGGCACGCCGTTCATGAACGATGGTCGAGATAGGGGCGAGGTGCTCCCTCGCAGGTCCGCCGATGGCAGGCCCGTCACATACCGCGAGTGGGATGTGAATCCCTACACGGGGGCGAACCGGGGGACGGAGCGGCTCGTGACTGGCAGCGACGGATCGGCCTGGTACACGAACGACCACTACAACACGTTCGTGCGGATCCGATAGGAGGCACGTTGGCCACAGCCCGTATTGAGCATCTGCTCCGCGCCAGGAAGCCATGGTCTCTGACCTACCCCGCCTCCGCTGAGGGGGCGTACGAGCTGTCGTGGAAGCTCGGTCGGGCAGGCTCGCCTGCCCGAGTCATCCGAGGCGCCAAGGCGACCACGCTCGATGGCTTCTTTGCCGAGATCGGCGCGGCAATGCAGCTGCCGGCCTACTTCGGCGAGAACTGGCCGGCATTGGATGAATGCCTCAAAGACCTATCGTGGTTCCCGGCGCCGGCCTACATCCTCATCATCACGGACGCCAACCTGCTCTTCCGCAACGACAAGCTCGACTCCCTGCCGACGTTCCTTCGGTTGGTCGAATCAGTGGGCGAAGCGTGGGCGGTACCCACCGATCTCGACAAGCCCTGGGGCCACGGCAGCGTGCCATTCCACGTTGTCTTCCAGGTGCCAAACGGCGAGACCGCAGCCTGGGACCGCCGCCTCGCCGCATCGGGAGCGCGGGTGCCCCACGACCGCCTGGGCGCGCCGGCGTAGCTGCCGCACAGATTCGCATTGCGTCATGGCGGGCAGGGGATCAAGCTGGCGTGGCGGGCCGACATACGGTCCTCCCAAGCGATCGTGAGGTGAGCAATGCCGGATTGGCTGTGGGTGGTCCTTCTGATCGTCGTCGTTCTCGTTGTGCTCCTCATCATCTGGTGGTGGATGCGCCGAGAACCAAGGTCAACCGCCCGAACGACCCGGAGCTCCGTTTCGGCGTCGACGGCTCCATCGGCCCCCGGCCCGTACGGGCCTGGCTCGGTCGCGCCGCTGCCGGACGGCAGCGCTCCCGCCGGATACACCATCAAGGGCAATGCGGACTCGATGCTCTACCACACGCCCGCGAGTCCGTACTTCGGGCGCACCAAGGCAGAGGCCTGGTTCCGGACGGAAGCGGACGCCGCACGCGCCGGCTTCAAGCGCTGGGACGCGAACTAGCCCGCCAGAGCAGCTGAGGAATACGGAGGCGCGCGTCCCCCGCCGCCCCCTCCGGCGCAACACGGGAGCGACCCAATGTCATTCCGAAACGACTCCAAGCTCGACACATCCGAGGTGTCCGATCAGCGTGGCCGGAGTGGATTGCGCACCGGCGGCTTGCTCGCGGGCGGGGGCGGGGGACTGCTCCTGCTGGTCGTAACGCTCCTGTTCAACGGCCTCGGCGGCGGCAACAACAGCCAGGCACTCAGCGATCTCACCAATCTCCTCAACGCGACCGCCGGGACGACAGGCGATTTGACTCACTGTCAGACGGGCGCCGACGCGAACAAGTACGAGGACTGCCGGATCGTCGGATACATCGACAGTGTCCAGGCGTACTGGACCACGGCGCTGCCAGCCGCAGGCATTACCTATACGAAGGTCCAGACGGTCTTCTTTACCGGCGCGACCGACACCGGCTGCGGGACCGCATCGAGCCAGACGGGGCCCTTCTACTGCCCGGCCGACAAGTTCGTCTACATCGACCTTGGCTTCTTCCAGCAGCTCCAGACCCAGTTTGGGGCCAAGGGCGGACCGTTTGCGGAGGCCTACGTGCTGGCCCACGAATACGGGCACCACGTTCAGGATCTGCAAGGCACCCTCGACCAGGGCAGCGGTCAGCAGGGCGCCCAGGGCCAGTCGGTTCGGACCGAGCTCCAGGCCGACTGTTACGCCGGCATCTGGGCGAACCATGCCGCCGAGACGAACTATCTGCAGCCCCTTACCGATGCGGACATCGCCGATGCGCTCGACGCAGCGTCCGCCGTGGGTGATGACCGCATCCAGGCTTCCACCCAGGGCAGCGTGCATCCAGAGTCGTGGACCCACGGTTCCTCGGCCCAGCGAGTTCACTGGTTCACCGTTGGCTACCAGCAGGGATCGCTGTCGGCCTGTAACACGTTTAGCGGTTCGATCTAGGCCCACGCGCCAGGCCCGACCCTTCGCCCGAAAGATTTGACGCTGCGTTAGTGGCCATCGCGAGTACGATGGCCGTGCGCATGGCCCCTCGAGGGACCGCACCAGAAGACTCGTCACCCCTCGGGCTTCGGATGCAGCGACCAGGGCACCTGGACGGCATCCGCGCGCTAGAGCGGAGGATGCTTCAGTGAAGGTCGAAGACGTCGAGGGCATCGGTCCTGCCTACGCCCAGAAACTCATCAAGGCCGGGGTCAAGACGACCGACGAGCTCCTGAGCCGAGGGGCCAAGCCAAAGGGCCGGGCCGAGCTCGAGACCGCCACCGGCATCTCTCACGCGAAGATCCTCGAGTGGGTCAACCTCGTCGATCTCTATCGCATCAAGGGCGTGGGTTCGGAGTACTCGGACCTCCTTGAAGCCGCCGGTGTCGACTCCCCCGCGGAACTCGCCCATCGGGTGCCCGCGAACCTCGTCGCGAAGATGACCGAGCTCAACGCCGCCAAGAAGCTCGTCCGCGTCGTGCCCGGCGAGAAGACCGTGACCGACTGGGTCGAGCAGGCCAAGAAGCTCCCTAAGATCGTCGAGCACTAAAGTCGAGGGTCTCCGCTCATCAGGCCCTTGGGCGCCGCGAGCCGCACGCGAAATTCGCGAAGAGAGCGTGCAACCACCACCCCCGAGGAGTTCGGGCAACTGATCGAAAGGCGTGATTCATGAACGAAATCCTTGGTGGGGGCTTGGGCTCACTCCTGGGCGCCGGCAACGGCGGCGCGATGTCGAGCCTGCTCCCTGGACTCATTGGCATGCTCGGCGGCAAGTCGGCGGGCTCGACCACGACAACGGGCAAGAGCGCATCTGGCCCGTCAAGCGGCCTTGAGGAGATCCTCGGATCGTTGTCCACAGGCGGGCTCGCCGATATCGTCGGCTCCTGGGTCGGCGGAGGTCCCAACAAGCCAATCACTCCGGCCCAAGTCAAGAAGCATGTGGGGGCCAAGAAGCTCGCCGACCTCTCGGCGCAGACGGGTATGCCCGTGAACGACGTTGCCCAGCACCTCAGCGTGCTGTTGCCAGGGTTGGTGAACCACCTGACCCCCGATGGCAAGGTTCCGCAGGGTTCGTCGCTCGAGTCCGCGCTCGCGGGTCTCCAGGGTCTGCTACCAAAGTCTTGAAAACGGCCGGCTAGATCTCGCGAAAGCGCCCACAGCATTACGGAGGAGGAGGACCATGGCAGGACCCGGCAAGAAAGTGGTTCGAGTCGAACCCCATCAACAACCAAGCCAGGCGGGCCAGAGCGGCCAGGCCAGCCCGTCGGGTTGGAAGCCCACACCGGAGGCGAAGTCGCAGGCGACCACCTTCCGAATCATTGCGCTCGTGCTGTGGGTGCTGGCCATCGCGATCGAGGGCTTTGCCATCTTCTGGGTGCTCAAGCAGCACTCGGTCAACATGGTTCTGCTGATCGGCGCGATCGTCGTCATGGGCGTGCTCGCGGTTGGCGGTGACTTCCTCTGGAAACGGGCCAACCAGCTCGATCCTGCATCCACGGCCGAACCCGTCCGCTTCTTTATCCAGAACCAGCTCGGCGCGATCATCGCGATCATCGCCTTCCTGCCGCTTGTCGCCATGATCTTCCTGAATAAGAACATGAACGGCCAGCAGAAGGGCATTGCCGGTTCCATCGGCATCGTGGTGCTTGTCATTGCCGGTCTCGCCGGCATCTCGTTCAACCCGCCGTCTCAGGAGGCCAACGCCTCGGCGGCCGCGGCGTCGGCAGCACTCCAGCAATACCCCGCGGAGAGCGCGGTGGTGATGGGCTACACGGGCAAGGACCTCGTGTTCTGGACCAAGTCAGGAACGGTCTACCACCTCTGCCAGGCCGCGTCGGCGGTCAACGAAGTCTCGAAGGACAACACGATCTACTCCGGCACCGTCGCGGACGCTCACGCCGCAGGTAAGGATCGGCTCACGCTTCAGGTCTCCCAGGAGCTCAAGCAATGCGGACTCACCGCCACACCAGCTCCAGCGTCGCCGGGTAACTCATAGCCCTCGACCCCTCTGAGAAGAACGGGGCTTATCGAGCCGGGCCATACGCGGGCCAGCTTTGGTCTCAGGACTCCCGACCCTCATCCGAGCGGGAGTCCTGAGATTCCGTCTTGCTTCCAGGAGAAGTCCGGGTCACGCCGAAATAGCCCTCCACGCTCCGCGCCGATGGCGCGCCGGGTATCACAGAGTGGCGTCGAGGACCTCGCGCACCGCTCGCCCCAATTCCTCCGCGCTGAAAGGCTTCGCGAGGAGCGTCGTTCCGGCCGGACTCGCCTCCGGCCCGACTGGCGAATCGGTGAACCCTGAAACGTAGAGAACGCGCATCCCCGGCCGGACGGCGTGAAGTTCGGACGCAAGCTGCTGGCCCTGCAGCCCTGGCATCACCAGATCCGTAATGAGCAGGTGGATGTCGCCGGAATGAGCGCTGGCCAGCTCCAGAGCGCGGCTGCCGCTCGATGCTTCCACAACGGCGTAGCCCAGCTTCTGGAGGACCCGCGACGCGAAGCCGCGAACCGCCGCTTCGTCTTCCACGAGGAGGATGGACTCTGTGCCGCGCGAGTGCGAGTCTGATCTCGGTGGTGCCTCACTGGCCATGGGGGTCAGTCCATCGGTCGCGGTCGGCAGGAGGACTGTGAAGGTGGAGCCCCGGCCCGGTTCTGTCTCGACGTGGATGGATCCCCCTGATTGATGAACGATTCCATAGACGGTTGCCAGACCCATGCCGGTGCCTCGCCCCGGCTCCTTCGTCGTGAAGAACGGTTCGAATATGCGGGACAGGGTCGACTGGTCGATGCCCACGCCAGTATCCGAAACCGTCAGGGCCACGTAGTTGCCGGACGCAGCGCCCGAACGGGCAGCCGGATCCTCGGGACCCACGACGACGTTCGCCGTTCCAATGGTCAGCTTCCCCCCAGCGGGCATCGCGTCACGGGCGTTGACCGCCAGGTTGACGATGACCTGTTCGAGCTGGGACGGGTCGACCTCCACACGTCCGAGCTGCGGCGCCGAGTGAGTCTCAAGCTCGATGTGCTCGCCGAGCAACCTGCGCAGCAGAGGGGTGACCCCGGCGACGATCTCAGCTGGGTCGAGGACCTTGGGCCGGAGGACTTGACGCCGGCTGAAGGCGAGCAGCTGTCGGGTCAGTTCGGCGGCCCGATCGGCCGCGAGCACGATCTGGTCGAGATCGCCGAGCGCGTCATCCTCAGGTCCGAAATCGCCACGGGCCAGCTCGGCGTAGCCCCGGATGGCAGTGAGGAGGTTGTTGAAGTCGTGAGCCACTCCCCCTGCCAGAAGCCCGACCGCCTCCATTCTCTGGGACTGGCGGAGCTGCGCGGCCATCTCGCTTTGCTCCGTGATGTCCTGCATGGTCCCATGGATCCCGACGACCGCCCCGGTGTGGTCGCGATCGACGACACCGTTGACGACGGCCCGTCCCCGCTTGCCGTCGGGCCTGGCGAGCTCGACTTCCAACCTCCACGGGTCACCGGTCCTGGCAGCCCGTTCGACTGCGTCGGTGAGGAGAGTCAGATCATCCGATGAGAGCTGCATGAGCATGTCGGCGAAGGGAACTGCGGGTCCGGCCGGATCAAGACCAAGGATGCGGTACATCTCTGGTGACCAGCTGGTGGCACCGGTGGTCGGATCCATCGTCCAACTGCCGATGTTGGCGATCCGCTGGGCCTCTTCGAGATCCCGGTGGCTTTCGCGAAGCTCGATATTGGCCTGCTCGAGCTGCCCCATCTTGGCCTCGAGCTTGTGGACCAGGGATCGGTTGTAGAGCGTCAGGTAGTCTGTCTCGCCGATCTCCGGCTCCATGGCTGGTGGCGCTGCGTGCGCGTCGCTGGCCTGGAGGGCTCGCCCGGATTGGTGACGATCCCGCCCCATGGTGTCCAGGATGATCTGAACAAGGACGTCGGGCTCCTCCGGCTTCACGAGAAACCGCTCGGCTCCGAGGCTCAGCCCGAACTGCCGGTCCTGCTCGTCGGTATACGTCGCGGTGTAGAAGACGAATGGGATCGACTTGAGATGCTCGTCCTTCTTCCACTCGCGACACAGCGCGAACCCGTCCATTCCGGGCATCAGGATGTCCGAGACGACCAGATCCGGAGGATGCCTCCGCGCGAGGGCCAGAGCGTCAACCCCGTTGCCCGCCGTGGCGACGTCACATCCGTGGCCTTCGAGCAGTACCCGTAGCAGGTACAAGTTGGCCTCGTTATCGTCCACGAGCAGGACCACATGCCGTTGCATCTCCGGGGTGGTCATTCTGCCGCCTCGAGATAGGCCTCGATCTCGGATACGAAGGTCTCGGGATTGATGGGCTTTTCGATGTAGCCGTTACAGCCGGCAGCGAGCGCCTTCTCCCGGTCTCCGCTCATGGCATATGAGGTGACGGCCACGATGGGCGTGCTCTGCAGCGCTGGATTCTCGCGCAGTGCACGCGCGACGGCATACCCATCCAGCGTGGGTAACTGGATATCGAGGAGGATCAGCTGGGGGCGCACCCGATCCGCGAGCTCGATGCCCAGCGGTCCGTCGGCGGCCGGAGTGACGGCGTAGCCGCGGGCTTCGAGCAGGAACGTCAGAAGGTAGCGGTTCTGTTCGTTGTCTTCGATGAGGAGGATGCCATCGCTCACAACTGGCCCCTTCCGTGGGCCGGCAGAACCAGCGTGAACGTACTGCCACGGCCCCATTCGCTGGTAGCCTCGACTCTGCCGCCGAGCAGCTCGGCAAGCCGTCGGCAAATCGCCAGGCCGAGTCCGGTACCTTCGTGCTGGCGAGATATTCCGCTGTCTATCTGCGTGAATGGCTGGAACAGCATGCCCAGGTCCTCCGGCCTGATACCGATGCCAGTGTCAATGACAGCGATGTGGATCTCGGATGCCCGAGCCTCAGGCTCGCCCGCGGCGATCTCCGCCGTGAGACTGACCTCGCCGCGCTCGGTGAACTTGATTGCATTGTTGAGCAGGTTGAGGAGCACCTGCTCAACTCGTCGCGGGTCGCCCACGACGGCGTCGATCCCAGGCGCGATGACAACGCTCAGCGCCAGGCCCTTCTTGTCCGCCATCGGTTGGACGATGCCTGCGATTTTCGTCACGGAGGCTCGAAGGTCGAACGGTTCCTGGCTGACCTCGAGTTGGCCGGCCTCGATCTTGGAGATATCGAGCACGTCGTTGATCAACGCAAGAAGATGGCGCGCGCTACTGCGGACCATCTCGAGTTGCTTTCGCTGTTCCTCGTTCAACGGCCCCGCGAGTCCCTGCAACACGGTGCCCGTGAAGCCAATGATCGAGTTGAGCGGAGTTCTCAACTCGTGCGACATGGTGGCAAGAAAGGCGGACTTCAGCCGGTCGGCCGCTTCGGCACGATCCTTGGCCACCGCCAGCTCCGCGGTCCGTTCCTCCACTCGTCTCTCCAGGCTGACGTTGAGTTCGCGGATCGCCTCCTCCGCAAGGTGACGCTCCGTGATGTCGTGCACCATGCCGACGAGCTGCGTGCAGATCCCCTGAGCGTCCATCACCGGAACGACGGTCACGGCCCCAATCTTCTTGCCGGTCGGGTACTCAGAGACCTCCTCCCAATGCGCCGGCGACCCGCTTTCGATCGCCTCGCGGTACTTGCCAAACACGAGCTCGTGGGCGGCGGCCGGGATTACGTCCCGAGCCAGGACGCCAATGACCTGATCTTCCGCAAGCCCGGTGACATCCAGAAAGCGACGATTGACGGATACGAAGCGAAAGTCATCGCCCGGCTCCACGGCGATCGCGAAGACCACATCCGAAACGTTGTTCAGGATCAACGAAAGCTGGGTCCTGCTCTGCTCCAGTGCCTCCTCGGTCCGTCGGCGTTCCGTGACATCGGTGCCGACGCTCAGAATCTCGGCCACCTGCCCCTGCTCATCGCAAACGACCCGGTTGGTCCAGGCGATCCAGACCCGGGTCCCGTCGAATCGCATGTTCTCGTTGACGTTTTGCTCGAACGAGGCGGGGTCGGCCGTGATTCGTTCCATGAGCTCGGTCAGGTCGCGGCCGTCCGAGTTGGTGGATGGGACGATTGTCCCCGCCACGTGCCGCCCCACGACTTCGTCGGCCGAATAGCCAAAGAACTTCAGGCCGAAGTCGTTCAGGAAGGTGATCCGTCCATCCCGAGTCCAGCGCAGGATGATGCTATTGGCGAGTTCTACGAGCTCGCGATACTTCAGTTCGCTTTCGGCCAGCGCCCGGTTCGCATACTCGAGCCGCTTCGTCCTCGCCCGCACCTGCGAGCGCAGTGCAAAGACCCCGCCGATCGCGACGGCCAGCAGTCCGACGATCGCGACAAAGGCCAGGTATAGATACGAAACGTCGCCGGACGACGAAGCGATAGCGCCCACTCAAGTCCTCGAGCTAGAGATGTCCTAGAGAGGAGTCCGAAAGGCTAGAACCCTCACCTCGCCGCCGCGCGACCGCAAGCGTTGGAGTAGTGGTGTTCGAAGGCGTGCTGCCAGGGATCGAGCTCGAGGCCGGCTCGACGTCCAGCAATTCTGCCCTGCCAGACAGTCAACGTCCACGGCCTGATCGGCTACCCGAAGGTCAACGCGGCAACCCGCTCTTACATCTTGCCCAAGTGGCAGCATCTAGTCTCGGAACCAAGGCGCTGCCGACGCGAAGTGCGGGTTTCTCCCCCGGACCTCGTCACTGCCCGCCGTCCGCCTGAAACGTTCGTCGAGTCGGCGCCACCAACGTCGCGCTGCTATGCCCGACCAGGCAAGCTCTACGA
>VFSW01000848.1_pt1 | contig 45062 bp, 46 predicted proteins | sample 5358111 | NCBI WGS metagenome assembly VFSW01 (sample SAMN11554181, study PRJNA540505) | mine drainage metagenome | isolation source: sediment from site ElyBrook_90M | place: USA: Ely Copper Mine, Vershire, VT | collected 2017
ATCCAATATACTCCAGCCAAAAGCGAATATCCGGCCACTGCCCCCCATACGGCTTCATCCAGCGGCACCCAGGATTCCACACTGTTAAACAGCAAGCCCGCCCACAACAGCGGTAGCGTCAACTTATCGGGCAGTAACTGGGTCTCCATATCGATGAAAGCCAAAAGCAACAGGCTCCATTGTAAACCGATCAGCGCCCAGCCCCCCTGTCCCGGCGGGATCACTGCAGCCGTCACCCCAGCGCCAGCAGCGGCCAGAAAGGGAAATATCCAGGGATGGCGGCTTCGCAAATGCAGAACCTGTACCTGTTCGTGGCCCAACCACGGCACATCCAGCTCCGTCAGATTGACAATCCATCGGTCCAGTCGGGATTGAACCCATACCCCTCCGGTTCCACCCAAGGCGATCATCCCGGTGACAACACCCAGATTCATGAACCGTATCCGTTTGCCGGCGATCCCGGCGGAAGCGTCACCCGCGCCACCCGAACCCGCCGGTCCTGGGTTTGAACAATTTCCACCGGATAATTCCGCACCTTGAGTGCCGTCCCCGGCTCGGGAATGTCCTCGAGAATTTCAAGAATAAGCCCGTTAAGGGTCTTTGGTCCCTGAAGAGGAAAATCCGTGCCCAGCTTGCGGTTGAGATCACGCAACGGGCATTCTCCATCGACCAGTACCGTTTCCGCACTTTCCCGGGTGAAAAGATCATGGTGATGTGCACGACCACTGAATTCCCCAACGATTTCCTCCAGAATGTCTTCCACCGTGACCCACCCCAGCAATTCACCATATTCATCCACCACCAGTCCCGCTTTGTGGTGCGATTCCTGAAAGTTCTGCAACTGCGTCAATAGTGGAGTCCCGGCCGGAATGAAGTAAGGCTGTTGCATGACCTGTTGCAACCCCTCGCGGGTCAGCAACCCCTGTTGAAACTGATGAAATACTTTGCGCACATGAACCACCCCCACCACCGCGTCGGGGGTGCCACGATAGAGCAGTTGCAGGGTATGACGTGCCGTCCCCAACTGTGCGGTGATTTCGGACATTTCCGCCTCGAGATTCACCCCCTCTATACGATTCCGTGGCGTCATCACATCATTCACGGTCATCTGGTTCAAACCCAGCAAATTGAGCATCAGATCCTGATGCTTTCCTGGGAGGAACCCCCCGCCTTCCAACACCAACATACGCAGTTCATCCAAGCCCAGATTGGACCGCACTTGTGGCCGCGAGGGCAAGCGCGCCGCAAAAAGCAGCGCACGCACAAACAGGTTGATAAACCAGATAATGGGCGAGAAAAACCACAACAAAGCCACCAAAATAAAGCTGATGCGCAAGGCAATGGCTTCTGCATAAGTGGCCCCGATGATCTTCGGCGTAATCTCTGAAAACACCAGAATCACCAGGGTCACGGACAGGGTACTCAGGGTCAGTACCCAGCCGCCGCCCCCCACCAGATGAACCGTCAATACGGTCACGATGGAAGCAGCGGCGGCATTGATCAAATTGTTGCCCAGCAGCAACATGCCCAACAAGCGATCGGTCTGCTGCAACAGGGCCAAGGCCTGACGAGCGCCGCGCCGCTTGGGTTGTGTGGCCAGATGGCGCAGGCGATAACGATCCAGCGCCATCATGCTGGTTTCGGCCATGGAAAAAAATCCGGACAGGACCAACAGCAGTGCCAGTCCTGCCAGCATCCACCCCCACGAAAGATCATCCACGATGCAACAGAATTTCCACGACAAATTTGCTGCCCAGATATCCCACGCCCAACAGGACGAATCCTGTCAGCGTCCAACGAGCGGCACGTCTCCCGCGAATTCCCCATATTTGACGCGCTCCCAGCAGGCCGGCATAAATCAACCAGGCCAATAAGGAAAACACGATTTTATGGTTAAGAACCAGGGGTTTTCCGAACAACTCCTCGGAGAAGAAGACCCCACTGACTACCGTCGCCGTCAACAGCACAAACCCCACCAGCAACATCTGGAACAGCAAGGAATCCATGGCCACCAGAGAAGGAAGCGCGCCCAACCGGGTCAGAGGACGGTCATGGTCATGCAGGCGTTGTTCCATGACGCCCATCAGCACCGCATGCAGGGCAGCCACCCCAAACAATCCATAGGCCATCAGGGACACCACCAGATGCACCTTGAAACCGATCAAATGACTGTACTCCACCGGTTTTTCCTGAGGCAACACCAAGGGGGCCAACACCAGGCACGCAACGATCAGCATCAACGCCGATTGCAACACCCCCAAACGGCAACGAAAGCTGGCCAGCCAGTACATGGCCACGGTAGCCGCCCCCACCAAAGAGAGGGAATTGCCCAAGGACAGTACCAATTGATCGGAGGCAAAAAGCACCCGATGCAACAGCAACCCATGCACTGCCAGAGTCAGCAACATCAACCCCTGTGCCCGCCGCGAGGTGTGAAGCGCCTGCTGCTCGGTCAACGGTTGATGACGAAAAACCAGATCGCGCAATCCCAGAAGAAGATATAGCGCCGCAGTGATAAAATACAGAGAGGTATCGACCATAATGGCGATAGTTTACCACTCCCAAACCATAATGAGGCTGCTGAATCCATGCTTGACCAACTCACCGAACGCCTGACTGGAGCTCTCAAATCCCTACGTGGGCAAGCACGCCTGACAGATTCGAATATTCAGGATGCCCTGCGCGAAGTGCGCATCGCCTTATTGGAAGCCGATGTGGCGCTCCCCGTGGTCAAGGATTTCATTCAAACGATACGCGATCAGGCTGTGGGGCAGGCGGTGCTGTCAAGCTTGACCCCAGGACAGGCTTTTATCGGCGTGGTCCATCAAGCCCTGACCCAATTGATGGGAGAACGCAACGAAGGATTATCCCTCGCAACACAACCCCCTGCGGTCATTCTCATGGCGGGCTTGCAAGGCGCCGGAAAAACCACCACCAGCGGGAAACTGGCCAAATGGTTGAAAGAACAGCTGAAGAAAAAAGTTTTGCTGGTCAGTTGCGATATCTATCGCCCGGCCGCCATCGAGCAATTGCGTGTACTGGCCGAATCCCTCGAAATCGATTTTTTTCCTTCGCACTCGAATCAAAGCCCTGATGCCATTGCTCTGGCTGCGCTGGACTATGCACGCCATCACTTCCACGATGTACTGATTGTAGATACGGCAGGTCGACTGGCCATCGACGAACCCATGATGCAAGAGATCCAACGCTTGCATCAGGCAGTCTCACCGGTGGAAACCCTGTTCGTCGTCGATGCCATGCAGGGCCAGGATGCGGTCAATACCGCCCGCGCCTTTGGCGAAGCCCTCCCCCTCACTGGGATCATCCTGACCAAACTGGATGGCGACGCCCGAGGCGGTGCTGCGCTTTCGGTACGACACATCACCCAGCGCCCCATCAAGTTCATTGGGGTAGGGGAAAAACTCACGGGGCTGGAACCGTTCCATCCCGAACGTATGGCCTCGCGCATTCTGGGTATGGGGGATGTCCTCAGTCTGATCGAGGAAGCACAACGCAGCGTGGATCACGCTGAGGCAGAGAAACTCGCCAAGAAACTCAAAAAAGGCCAAAGCTTCGATCTTGAAGATTTCAAAACCCAACTGCAACAAATGCGCAAAGCAGGAGGGGTCAGCGCCATGATGGACAAACTCCCCGCCCAACTCAGCCGTGGTCTGACCCCAGGCGCCACCCCGGATGAGAGTGCCTTGCGTCGTATCGAAGGCATTATCAACGCCATGACCCCGCTGGAACGCCGCCGCCCAGAATTGCTCAAGGCCTCGCGCAAGCGACGTATTGCTGCCGGATCAGGGGTGCAGGTTCAAGAAGTAAACCGTCTCCTCGGACAATTTGAACAAATGCAAAAAATGATGAAAATGCTGTCTCAGGGAGGTTTGTCCAAGATGATGCGTGGCATGCGTAACTTCATGCCGGGACGCTGATTATTGGAAGCCCGTCCCCGGCGTAAAAATAAAGTTTCCCTCCCCTGACTGCGTCCGGTCGAGAATGGACTCGAATATGGGCGCGCCCACTGGGCGTGAATACCAGAATCCCTGAGCGTAGTCACAACCGAACTGACGCAGCATGTGATGCTGATCCTGCGTCTCCACTCCTTCAGCAATGGTCTTGATACCCAATTTATGGGCCATCACAATGATGGCCTCGGTCAACGCCTTGTCACTGTCATCCACCATGATTTCGGAAATGAACGAACGGTCGATTTTGAGGTAGTCGATGTCGAACTGCTTGAGATAGGAGAGCGCCGAAAACCCCGTACCAAAATCATCGATGGATACTTCCACTCCCTGATTTCGATAATCCAGAAAACTTTGCTGGATCCGGTCGGATTTTTTCAGCAACATCCCTTCGGTAATCTCCACGGTAATACAGTTGCCCGGCAACCCCACGGCATTCAGTCTGTCCAGCCAAAGGGTATCGCCTTGGTCAAACTGGATCGGCGAACGATTGACGCTCACTTGAACGATTTGGCCAAACCGCTGCTGCCATTGAACAATGTGTGAAATGACCTGCAAAGAAACCCAGTTGCCAATGTCATGAATGAGTCCCGATGCCTCTGCCAGAGGAATGAATACCTGGGGCCCTACTTCCCCCCGAGACGGATGATGCCAGCGCAGCAGCGCTTCGACTTTTTTGAGACGACCGTTCACCAATTCAAGGATGGGTTGATAATGAACCTCCAGTTCTCCGCGCTGTGTGGCATATCGCAGATCGTTGGTCAGCTTCATTTTAGTTTGAGCTTCCTGCTGCATGGCCGGCAAAAAGAAGTGAAAGCGGTTGCGCCCCTCGGATTTGGCAGAATACATGGCCTGATCAGCGTGTTTCACCAAGGTATTGATATCCCCCGCATTGTCTGGGTACAAGGCAATCCCGATGCTGGTGGTAATGAAACTGCTATCTCCATCGCCCAATTCAAAAGGCTGTGCCAGGGTTTCTGCAATATCATGGGCCAGTTGCTGCACTTGTAACAGCGCGCATTCCGGCAAAATCACGGCAAACTCATCCCCGCCCAAACGAGAAACCGTATCCGTTTCACGAACACACTTGCGAATGCGTCGCGCAGCTTCCTCCAGCAACACATCCCCTTTCATATGACCCAGGGTGTCGTTGACTTCCTTGAAATGATCCAGATCGAGTAACAATAACGCCACCGGACTACCATTACGCCGGTGTTTCTTGATTTCTTGACCAAGGCGCTCAATGAACAGTTGGCGGTTGGGCAAGCCCGTCACATAGTCATAATTGGCCCGTTTCCAGGCGGTGGAATCGAGTCCATGAAATTCCGATAAATCGCTCATCACCGCAATGAAGTTCTGCGGCTTTCCCGATGGACCACTGATGACACAAAGATTGAAGTTCTCCGGATAAACCTCACCGTCCTTGCGCCGATTGGTGACTTCTCCAGTCCATTGCTTATACAGTTTGATCCCGCGCCATACTGATTTGTACAAATCCGCGCGCGCCAATCCCGAATGCAGGCGAAACAAATTCTTGCCGATCACCTCATCCATGGAATAGCCGGTTATTTTCCCGAAGGCGCTGTTCACCTCCTGAATTTGACCCTCGGCATCCGTGATGACAAAAGCATCTGCCGAGGTGCATAACAACTGGGCGACTTGCTGAAGTATGGAACCAATACAGCGGGATTCAGTCACGTCTTCCGCCACAGCCAGCACCCTACTGACATCCCCGTACGCATCGCGGACAGGAACAAAACAGAGATCGAAATATCGCGGACAGGGGGCTTGGACAAAAGCCTCCAATTGACTGGAGACGCCCAGAAAAGCCTGCCTTAAGGAATCTGAAAGGTGTGCCCCAGGGAAAAGATCCTCCAGCGTTTGAGAATCACGATTTCCTTCTACAGCCAAGTATTTTTTGGCCAGGAGATTGCTTCCTCGCACCAACCCATTGAGATCAAGTTCCAGCACCGGACAGGCAGACTCCTCCATGATCAGCCGACAACGTTCCTCGTCGGACATATGCCCATGCGTAAGCATACGGTTCAGGACGTTCATGCCAAACAGTCAGGCATCATTGCCTGAAAGGGAAACAATCATAGCCATCCTGTGGAAAATACCTTCTGCATCGGGATACTCCTCGCCAGATCTTGTCAGTCAATGGATCTTTTTTTAACGCAGACGCCAGATCATGCTCCGATTACACTCAAACCTTAATTTATAACCATAACATATTGTGTAGTATAAATAACGATAAGGCAACTTGAAAATATTTGCAAGTAAAAAACAGCGCTACCGACCGAAAAAAGATAAAGAATGAATCGCTTTGTAAGGGAAAAAGCCACACGAAATTCCCAAACAGGACCTGAATGTCAGAGTAAATGTTCTGCGGGTTGGATGTCGTAACTGACTTCCCATAAAAATACCCGCATCGCTGCGGGTATTCTACTTCCAGGAACCTCGTGAATCCGCTCAGGCGAAATCACTCAATCGTCATTACCGCTTTCACGTTCATTCTGCAATACGGTCCCCGTTTTGGCATCGATGGCCACTTCATGGGTCAGATGATTGGCCCGGATGTCGAAAGAATAACGCAAGCCACTGCCGCCCAATTTATGTTCCAGTTCTTCTTCCAAGATGTCCCCTGGGTATGCCTTAATGGCAGCCGCACGAGCCTGCTCGATGGTCAATTTGGCTTCCTTGGCATATTGATCCCCTTTGTAGGCCAAGGCCAGTCCTGCATTGCTGAGGAGACCCACGGCCAACACTGAAATGACCAGTTTATTCAATTTCATCTTCGCTTTCCTTTTCTTCGAAATTACCGCTGTTCCACCACGAAATCAGCGGGTGCTACAGAAGGTTTTCCCACCATCCGCAAGAGAGTGTCATCGCGCCGGATCCAATGATGGTAAAACGCCGCCACTCCATGCAATACGATGAGCCAGATCAGAGCATTGCCCAGGGTTTCATGGAGCTCTTTGAGGGGCTTTGCATAAGAAATACCCGTGTCATCGTTAAGTATCCAGGGCAAGGTCCATCCCAGAAACACCACGGCATTACCCCGCGCCTGTTGAAACAGCACGCCCAAAGCAGGAATGCCGATCATTGCCAGGTAAAGTAATCCGTGAGCCCCATGGGACAACCCCACCATCCAGCGTGAGGGTGTCGGGGTTACCGGAGGAGCGCGATGTCTCAAACGCCATACCAGACGCCACCATACCAGTCCAAACACCAGGATACCCAGCTGTTTATGGATATCCGTCAGGAGCCCTTTCAGCGGCCCCTTAGGCAAATCACCTTTGACCTCGATCAGCACAAGCAACACCACGATGGCCAGCGCCATCCCCCAGTGCAAGCCACGCCAAATACGGTCATATCGTTTGATTTCGTTCATTCGTGTTCATCCAGCCCCAAAAACCGCACCCAAATCTCAAAGGTCAATACCCGCCCGACGTACTCTGCCGTCGCCATCGGGTAGTGCGCTGCATGAACCGCAGCCATGGCTGATTTGTCCAGAATGGCATTGCCACTGGTGGTGATCACATGGGCATCGGAGACCACCCCATCCTTGTAGTCAAAAGAGACCTTGGTTTCTCCAGACAAATGCGCAGCACGCGCCGCCATGGGGAATACCACCGCACTTTGCACCGCCGCACGCACCTTATCGGCAAAGGTGATGGAGATATCCGCCGGCCGAACATGCTGGGGCATGGTCGGAGCTGCCTTGGTTGTGGGCTGTGGCGGTGTCGGCGTTACCGGAGCAGGGGGGGCTTCTGCCTGCGCCACAGGAGCCGGAGCCGGTGTGGGAACCGGGATCGGACGAGGCTCCGTATGGGCCACCATATGATGCACCACAGGCTGGGGCGGCGGCGGTTTCGGGAGCGGTGGGGGCGGGATGGTTTTTGGCGCTTCCGGGGCTTGGGTCAGTTGAATCTGAGTCACCGGCGGAGGCAACTCTTTCTTCACCTCGCGACTCAGTCCCCACAAAAATGACAGCGCAATCAAACCCTCCAGTAATGCAGCCAGCCCTGCCGCACGCGGCAAGTCGAGAGGTTTGAGCATCATTCCCCCCCCTCCACACGATGGGCTGCCAAACCGATTTGGCTGACCCCCGCATCGCGGCAAGCATCCATCACATGCATCATGGATTGCAACGAGGTGGTTTTTTCTCCGGCGATGGTCACCACCACCTTATCGGGATCACCCATGGTCTTCAAACGGGCCGTCAAAGCGCCCGTGGTCAACTTCTGCCCATCGACGGTGATATCCCCTTCATCATCCACATTAACCAACAGCTTGGGAGGCTCTAGCGCCGCTGCCGTCGAGCTCTTGGACAGCTTAGACGCCACCCCGGTGGAAGGAATCATGTGCAACGTGATCATGATGAAGAACACCAGTAAAAAAAACATGATGTCGATCATCGGAATGATCTCGATGCGCGCACGCTTGGTTTCAAAATAATTCATAGCCATAACCGTCTCCCTGCTCAGGCTGCGGTACGAGTGCGCATTTCTGCCAACACCCGTTTCTGTTCTTCAAAAGACTCGTGGTAGTGGGGATAGAGACGATTCAACAGCATCATCTTGAGGGTTTCCAGTTGATGCATGATGACCCGCACCCGGTTGTTCAAACCATTCAATGCCACCAAACCCAGAATGGCGATGAACAAGCCACCTGCCGTGGCCAACAAGGCTTCGGCCACCCCTCCCGTCACCTTGGTAGGGGAATTGGACACATCTCCCAGCACCTGGAATGCATTGAACATGCCGATGATGGTTCCCAGCAACCCCATCAATGGTGCCAAGGTCACAATGGTATCCAGCACCCAGAGAAAGCGGTCCACATGGGGGGCTTCGCGCATGATGGATTCTTCCAGCTTATCTGAAATACGGTCGAAATCATGTTCCAGATCATGCTGAATCGCCGCATCCAGCACCTTAGCGTGGGGCAAATCGGGGTAGCGGGAAACCAGGGGTTGAAATGATTCATTAGACACCTTATGAACCGAAGTCACTTCCTTGATCAACTGCGTTCCCTGAGTCAACACCCGCCACAGATACCAGCTCCGCTCAATGATCACCGTCAGCGCTACCAGCAACAACAGTGCCATCAAATACAGCATACCGCCAGAACTTTGCACCGCTGATTGAATTCCTTGCATTGTCATGATTACTACTCCCTTAAAAAATAAAAGTGCCGTGCCCCTCCGGGCACGGCCAAACACACTGCTTCAGTCTGTTAACAAGCCATTAAAACCCGGCGCTCAGGTTAACGCTGACGGTCCGACCAGGAAGGGTCCAGAACAACGCATTCCCGCCAGAGGTATTGCCGGCAAAGGAGATGATGTCGGTCCGGTTGAAAATGTCATCCAACTGAAATTCAATCTTTGCTGTCTTGGCCCAGCCCAGATCCCCTAGGAGATAACCCGCCGCAAAATTTGCCGTGGTATAGCTGCCGTAGTGGGTATTGTTGCCGGTGATATCGGTTCCTCCCCAACGTGGTCCGATCTCTTTGGCCAGCAATGACGCATTGGCGCGGTTATGCTGATACAACATCCCCAATGCTGCTGTATTGGATGGAGCGTTGTATATGGGGGAACTCGCCGCACTGGTATACCCGTTAAAGGAATAATTGCCGTAGGCATTGAATCCCGAACCCAGGTTATAGGTCGCTTCACCCTCGATCCCTTGATAATGCACCGCCCCAACCTGACTGAGGGTGGGCAATCCTGCCGCTGTAGCACCCAGATTCTGAACATTGCTGTCGGTGATGTAATACACATCGGCCGATGCCGTCAGTTTGCGGCTCTTGAACACGCTGCCGATCTGGTAGTTCATGGTCTTGGACGGCGCCAAATAGCCGTTTGGTGTAGTTGCAGCCGCTGCAGCAGGTGAATAGTAGAACGCCCCCATTAGCAACGGCGCTTGCATCCCCGCCGCCACCTGACCATAGGCCGACCAGTTGTCCGCCAGATAGTAGTGAACATCCAGCGACGGCAAGAACGACGACCAGGTATGGGAGTAAGCCAGGGGACCAGACACCGTCGTATCATAGGCAGCGTTGTAGGTACGATTGAAATCGTTCCACTTCACTCCGGGGGTAATGGCCCACTTGCTGGTAGGACGCCATACATACTCAAGGTAAGGCTGGATGGTGTTCATAGAACTGGTTTCAGACTGGTTTCCACCGTTGGCTTGACCTGGGGTCATCATAATTGAACCGACCCCCCCTGTGGACAGATCCACATTATTGGTCCAGGACTGGTGCAACTGGCGATCCACCCAAATCCCAAAATTCAGGTCGTCACTGCCGAACGCCCGAGTCGCCCGCATGATATCTCCGTAGGAGGTATAGGCGGTCAAACCGGTTTGCCCTGCCATATCTGTTCCAGTTGCCAAGGCTCCACTCGCCGTAGTTACCACGCCAAATGCCGATCCTACGGTTTGACCACTGGCACCGTTAAGATTGTTTCCATTCATTGCATTGTGTGCATAGGATGTGGTGTAGACCTTATTGTCAATTTTCCAATCACCAAAGCGGGTTTGCAGACCGATGTAATCAAAGTTGGAAGTAAATTGATCGTTGTTGTAACCCACATAGCCTGTGCTCTGGGGATTCATGTTTAAGCCATAATGGCTGCCAAACTGATTGATCTCCGCCGCTGTCGCGCCAGCAGACGCATTTTGGTTGGTGCTGTTCTGCATCGCCACTACGGTGATCGCGGTATTTTCACTCAAGGGTTTGATGAATTTGGCAAACACATTACTTCTGCGTTCATTATTGTTGGTCAATGCGCCATCTGTGGAGTAATGGTTGTAATCGATGAAACCGCTGGCATCGCCGTAATTCTGCATCACGCCAGTGTCATACTGAAACCCTTCCAGTCGTGAGTTGAAACTGCCGATCTGGGTACGTACCGTGGATGTGGTATCCGCCAATGGATCGTTGGAACGCAAGGCAATGGTCCCGCCATAGGTGGCATCACCCACTGTGCTGGCTTTACCGGGGCCGCGATCCACCGTAACTTCCCCCGTATCCTGCCCGAGGAAATAGGTGTTCACATGGTGGGTAAAGTCGGCGCCGTCAGCAAAAGGAATGCCATCGAAGGTCACATTATATTGACCATCAGAGAAAGAACGCATGGTCAACAACCCTTGGTCATTGCCACCCGCACCATTGGGACTCACCGACCAGACGCTGGGGGCAATGGACACATTGTCCTGATAGGTGGATGCTGCAGATTGAGTATTCTCAATATAGCTGCGGCTGATCACGGACTGGGGTTCAGTGGCAGTCAGGGAACCTTGGGTAGGGGCATTGGCTGTAGCCGATTCGGCTTGGGGAATGGCCTCGTTGCTGTTACCTGCACCACTGGAGACCGAACCCAAATCATAAGACCACGCGGTTGGAACGGCCGTGGCTAGTGAAGCTTTGATCAACCAGAACATGACTGGCTTCAGGTGAAATTTTTTCTGCATGGGATTCGTTTCCTATTAGAATGATCGGCCAATGTCGGGAGTTTTGCTTTCCCTTGTGTTTTTATGTGTGCCATTTTCACATTCATTTGTTACACCCTCATGTCGCCTATGTTGCAGTTTCGTGAAACTTTTATGAAACACTACTCAGCCCCCATAATTCTTTTTCTTTGGGATACACGGTTATAATTGGCCCATGTTTACCAGTCATTCGACCCTGCACCCCATCAATCTGGCGGCTGCCGCCCCTTTGGTGACCGAAGTTCACCCCGCTCTGGAAATCGGGCTGGGTCTATGCATGATTTTGATTTGCATGGTGATTCACAGCGTCGGCATGTACCAGGTGATGCATCGCTTTGAAACTCGCATGGCGCGTCTTGTCCATGAAAACCGCGAATTGAAACGCCAGATCTATTTTCTCTATCTGGTCACCCTGATTCTGCTCACCCATTTGACAGAAATTTTTACCCTTGCCCTGATCCTGCACTGGATGCATGTCCTCCCCGACTTTCGTACCGACTTTTATCTCGCTGGAGAAACCTATACTTCCCTGGGGAATGGCGATGTCCTGCTCCCTACGGGCTGGCGTCAACTGGCCATGTTCATCACCATGTCCGGTTTGCTGACCTTCGGCTGGACCACTGGGGTGCTGGCCAGCATCGTGGGAAAAACCTATGATGCACAATTTGCTTCCCTGCGCCACAAGCAGGCCAAAAACCAGAAAAGCACTCACCGCCCAGACCCGGATCAAGATGATGCGTAAGCATGGGTGAGTTCCTGGCTCTGGGGTATATCGGTAGCATCGCCATGGTGGCAGTGGTCAGTGGGATCTCTCATGTCCTCTTCCCCGAACTGGCCGCCCTGTCCTATGACATTTTCAAGCGCCCCCAGGGGAAATGGGCCAGCGCGCCCCTGATGTTGGTGGTGACCCCTTTTCTAGCTGCCGTGGTGGGTGTACTGTTACAACATCGCTTGGGCTATAGCCCCCTTTCCGTTGGCTTGGGTATAGCGGCGGCGCTGGTGTTCATCAAGGGACTCAACTCCCCCATTGCCCCCGCGATTTCGGCGGGAGTTCTTCCCATCGCTCTGAACGATGGCAGTTGGTGGTATGTGGGTGCGGTGCTCTTTAGCACTTCAATGCTCGCCTTAGGATCAATCATCACCAAAAAGCTGCGTGGAATCTCCACCGTGAGCTTGACCGCGCCCAGCCGCGCCGATCAAATCGACGACGAAGTGGAATGCCCCCCGGCACAATACCGCTGGTTACCCTATTTTATTGGCTTTTTGGCAATTGCCATGGGTTTGGTCCAGGTGACAGGCTGGCGCTTCATACTTTACCCCCCGCTGGTCGTCATTGCCTACGAAATGTTTGCCCATGCCAAGGTATGCCCCTGGGCCCGCAAACCCGCGTTGCTGGTGCTGGCCTGTTTTCTGACTGCGGCCACCGGTCTCGCCATTGCCCTCTGGTGGGGAGCGGGGCCCTTGCCCGTCATCGCTTCCATGGCGGTATCCGTCGCCATCATCCGCCTATTTAATCTGCACGCTCCACCGGCAACTGCCGTTGGGCTGCTGCCCTTTGTCATCGACCATCCCGACTGGCGCTTTCCTCTGGCTGTTGCACTGGGAACCGGGCTGCTGGCCCTCGTTTTTCATCCATATAAACAGCGGCACACCCCCCGACTTCCCTGATGCTCTGCCCAGAACGCGCCCATAAAATGAGCGCACGGACTTCTCTTATTGTAATGTTTTTATTACAAAAAATAAGTGATTAAAACGCTGTTACTTTGCCCCTTACCAGCGTATATTTCCACCATGAGTAAATGAACAAATATCCTTTAAAAAGGATGCGGGGGGGAACAACCATCATGCGTAACATTACGCTGTATCGTGCTGGCATTCACAAATTTATCCTGTTAAACGAAAGCGAACCAGGCGACGAGGACGGTGTCCGTTCGAACCAGTATCTCGTCATGCATGGTGACGCAGCAGTTTTATTGGATCCTGGTGGATTTGGCGTCATGCCGAGGGTATTGGCCGAACTCCTGCGCCATGCATCGCCGGACAATCTGAAAGCCATCATGCTCTCCCACCAAGACCCGGACATCGTCGGCGGAATCTCCAGTTGGCTGGAACTGACCCAAGCCCCTGTATACGTCTCACGCATCTGGTTGCGTTTTCTCCCGCATTACGGTATCAAAACCATGGATCGCTTTGTGGGCGTCCCAGACGAAGGCATGACCTGCACCCTGGATCCCGGTTTTGAACTGCAGCTCCTTCCGGCCCACTTTCTTCATTCGGAAGGGCAGATCAATGTCTATGACCCTGTGTCAAAAATTCTGTTTACCGGCGACATCGGTGCTGCCATGTTACCGGACAATCTAGACTACCCCTTCGTCGATGACTTCGCCGCTCACCTCCCCTATATCGAATGGTTCCATCGGCGCTACATGTGTTCCAATCGCGCTGCGCAGCTTTGGGTCGACATGGTTTCCCAGTTGGACATCGAGATGATTGCGCCGCAGCATGGGCCGGTGTATCGCCATGGTGCCGTCAAGGATTTCCTTGTCTGGTTCCGAAATCTCAAATGCGGCGTGGACTTGATGACCGCAGCCGGATCTTTCTCACTGGACTGATTCATGAAATCTCCTGTCATTCAAGAAGAGGCCTTAGGAAAACTGGAAGACACCCGACTTCATGTCGTTGAACGGGTTGCCTCTCTACTGGAAAACCAGGTTCGCTCCCATCTGTTCACTGAAAATATCAGCGAACTCGTCAAGAACATCAATATGGAACTCGGCGATCATCTCACCGAGGCCCTCGATTTGCTGGAAAATGCCCTCGTAGATCCCGAAGATCGCAGCATAATTTCCGGCCGCATTTTTTCCAGCCTTGCCCGCACCACTCGCCTCGAAAAAGCCCTCGACATCCTGCTTAAAGAACGCCAGCGCCAATGGTCAAAAAATTCCGGCCACTTACGCGAAATCGCCATGGAATTCAACGATACCATCGGCGGTTTCCAGAACTCCCTGGTGGAGAAGAACCTGCTGGAACGACAGAGCCGGATTCTTGAAACCATCGTGCTGTCTCACGAAAAAGTGACCCAATGGAAAGCTTTTGTTCAGGAAATCCTCTCCGGCTTTCACACCATATTTCCTTTCAATTTCTTCTTTATCGCCTTCGTGGAAGAAAAAGGATTGTCGCTGTTTATTTACTATATGGGCGACTATTTAGAAGATACCAAATGCATGGCCAGAACCAAACTGGCTGCCGAAGTCGTCGTGCAATTGGGCTTGCCCACCGATGCCCCGCTGGATATAGAAGAGTTTTATATCCCCGTCATCCATCCTTCTCCTGCCCCTCTGGACCACGAAGTGGAAATGATTGCGGTGCCCGTACCGGATCTGGAGATGCCCAACCTTGGCGGTGTTCTGGGGTTGGCATTCGGTTCCTCGAAAAAACTGACCCCTCAGGAGGAAAGCGTCATCCGTTCGACTCTGGCGGTCATGGTCATGGTGGTGGGATCCAGTAAAACCCTGAGCCGAACCCTCTCCGAACTCGAATATTACTCCAGTCATGATCCCTTGACCGGTTTGCACAACCGGCGTTACTTCGAGGAATTGCTCGAATACGAGGAAGGGCGTTCCGAGCGGCACAACCACAAGTTTTCCGTATTGATGCTCGACCTCGATGATTTCAAGGATGTCAACGACACTTACGGTCATCCCTGCGGCGACAGTGTCCTGAAACAAGTAGCAGAAGTCATTTCCCATTCCATGCGTAAGGGAGATGTCGCCACGCGCATCGGCGGTGATGAATTTGCTGTCATTCTGATGGAAACGGATAAGGATGGCGGGGTCGCTGTGGCCGAAAAATTACGCCTCGCACTGCGTGAACTGCCTTTTATCAGCCCTGACGGCAAACAGTTTCATATCACTACGTCTATCGGACTCGTCACCTTTCCGGATGATGGAGAAAAGGTGGCTGACCTGATGACCGGCGTGGATGTGGGATTATACCGGGCCAAACAGTTGGGAAAAGATGGGGTTGGCACCATCCAATCCTCCGTAGAATTACAAATCGGTCGCACCATCCGCGACAACGCGGAGAAACTCCGTCAGGCGCTCAAAGACAATCGGATTGTTCCCTACTATCAACCCATGTTCGATCTGACTACCGGCGAAGTCGTTGCCTTTGAAACTCTGGCGCGCCTGAAAGAAACCGATGGAACCACCGTTTCTGCTGGAATGTTCATTGAAACCATAGAGAAATATGGCCTGGGACGAGAACTGGACCGCACTATCCTGGAAAATTCTTTCCAGGCTGTCAAAGTACTCACAGACCAGGGACTGCCACCGCCCCGATTGTTTCTGAACCTCTCTGCTCAAGAAATTCAAGGACGAGGTATTCTGGGTTTCGCCGAACAACTGTGTCGCCAGTTCTCCATCCCTCCCAGTCTGATCGTATTCGAAATACTGGAACGCGATGCCATCGGTGACATGACCAATATGCGTAAGTTTCTGAGCAACCTGCGTGACAAGGGGTTTGCCTTCGCCCTCGATGATTTTGGCAGCGGCTACAATTCATTCCACTATTTGCGCGAACTGCGTTTCGACTTCGTCAAACTGGATGGAGCCTTTGTCAGAAACATCCTGAATTCCAAGGTGGATCAGATTCTGATCAAAAACCTCAATCATCTGTGTCAAGAACTGGGCATCCTAACCGTGGCGGAATTTGTGGAATCCCACGAGATTCTCATGGTCCTTACGGAGATGGGGATCAATTACGCCCAGGGATACCATCTTGGCCTGCCGGTTTCCGCCATGACTTTGCCCCACCCTGCTTACGCAGCGCCCCCACCACGCTGACCACAACCATCAGCGCCGAAAGATCGTTTCATCCCCAGAGATGAGCTTACGAATGTTGGCATGATGGTGAAGCAAGAGGATCAACGACAGCAGCAGTACCGTACTTTTCAGCAGTCCGCTCGACAGAAAAAACACCCCAAAAAGCGGGGTTGCTACAGAGGCGCACAGCGCAGACAGGGATGAAATCCGCGTGACCACCATCACCGACAACCACACCACCATGGAACATAATCCCAAGAGGGGATTGAGGGCCAGCAAAACCCCCAAAGCTGTGGCCACGCCTTTGCCTCCCTTGAAACCAAAAAACAATGGGTAGCCATGTCCCAGAAATACCGCCACAGCGGCTACTGCCACGGCCCGATTGTCCAATCCCAAGGGAATCAATCCATGAATCACCAGGGCAACGGCCAGCCACCCTTTGAGCCCATCGCCCAGCAACACCAGCGCGGCCCCGGCGCGACTGCCCCCACGCAACATATTCGTCGCCCCAGGATTTTTTGAGCCATAGGTGCGGGGGTCGGGCAATTTCATCCATCGACTGACCACCACCGCAAAAGACAGGGAGCCTAACAGATAGGATCCCAAGGCAACCAGAATGAGCATAAAAGAATCAGCAGTCATAAACTATCCTCGGGGATGATGCCGGGCATGCAATTGACGCAAGCGTTCTCGCGCCACATGAGTGTAAATTTGCGTTGTGGATATGTCAGCATGGCCCAGAAGTACTTGTACTACCCGCAAATCGGCCCCATGATTGACGAGATGGGTGGCAAAGGCATGGCGCAGCGTGTGGGGTGACAATGGAGTGGTAATCCCTGCCACGCGCGCATAATGCTTGATGCGATACCAAAAAGCCTGGCGCGTCATGGACTCCTGTCTCTGGGTCACAAACAATGCCCCATGGGGTTGATCCGCCAGCAATTGCGGCCGACTCTGGGCAAGATAACGCTGCAGCCACGTCAGCGCTTCCTCCCCCATGGGAACCAGACGCTCTTTGTTCCCTTTGCCCATAATCCGCACCACCCCTTCGTTCAATCCCAGACCGGACAAGGGCAACCCCACCAATTCACTGACGCGCAACCCGCTGGCATAAATCAGTTCAAGCATAGCGCGATCGCGCAGCCCCAAGGGGGTATCGACCTGGGGACTCTGAATCAGGCGTTCCACTTCCGCTTCCGACAAACTGTGGGGAAGAGGACGTCGATGCCGGGGTGAGTCCAGACGAAGGGTCGGATCATGAGCCATGCGGCCACTGCGTATCTGATGGTGAAAGAACCGTCGTAAACTGGTCAAAGAGCGCGCAGCCGTGGCCCCGGAAGCCTGTCGCACCTGATACAGGTTTGCCATCCATCCTTGGAGTTGCATTTCCTGAACGACGAAGGGAGCCATCAAGCCCCCTTCCTGTTGTGCCAGCCAGTGTTTGAACAATGTCAGATCACGCCGGTAGCTTTCCAGCGTATTGGCTGATAACCCCTCTTCCAGCCACAGATCGTCACAAAATCCATCCAAGGCTCGGTGCCATTCTTCGTTCGGGGAGGCCATTCCTTCCCTTCAGGATCACCGGACCCGTCAATCGGCCTTGGCCACCACTTTCACGCGGTTGGGCAATTTTTCGCGAATACGCGCAGATTTGCCCGAACGATCGCGCAGATAATACAGTTTGGCGCGCCGGACATCGCCTCGACGTTTGACTTCGATGCTGGCAATCAGCGGCGACCAGGTTTGAAAAGTCCGTTCCACCCCTTCACCGGAAGACACCTTGCGCACGATAAACGAGGAATTCAGTCCGCGATTGCGTTTGGCAATCACTACGCCTTCAAAGGCCTGAACCCGCTTGCGTTCCCCTTCTACCACAGAAACACTGACCACCACCGTGTCTCCAGGAGAGAATTGAGGAATGGTTTTCGCCAGACGGGCCATTTCTTCCTGTTCCAGTTGCTGAATGATATTCATGTTACGACTCCTCGACCCTTTGGGCCAATTTGAACTCTTCCAAGAGTTTTTGATCATCCCCGGAAAGCGGTTGGCTAGCCAACATATCCGGGCGTTTTTTCCAGGTACAGCCCAAAGACTGCATCCTGCGCCAGCGTTCGATTTCGGCATGATTCCCCGACATCAACACCGGCGGTACTGCCATTCCTGCATATACTTCCGGACGAGTGTACAGGGGCGCTTCGAGCAGGCCTCCCACAAAGGATTCCTGTTGCACCGAATCCTGATTGCCCAAAGTCCCCGGCAATTGCCGAATCACCGCATCCATCAACGCCAGCGCCGGAATTTCCCCGCCCGACAGCACAAAATCTCCCAGGGAGATTTCTTCATCCACTTCGCGGTCAAGCAACCGCTGATCTACCCCTTCGTAGCGTCCCGCCAACAGAATGAGACACTTTCCCTGCGCCAGATCCACCACACGCCCATGGGTCAAGGGCTTACCCTGCGGGCTCAGATATACGACCCGAGGGCATAAACCCAAGGCTTTCTGGCGCGCACGCGCAGCCTGCAAAGCTTGTGTCAGGGGTTGGGCCAGCATCACCATCCCCGGTCCACCTCCGTATGGCCGATCGTCCACCGTACGGTAATTGTCCGTGGCAAATTCTCGCGGATTCCAGCCATGAAACGACCAGATTCCCTGCTCATGGGCACGCCGCGTTACTCCTGCAGCACTGAGAACCGCAAACATTTCCGGAAACAACGTCACCACATCAAAGACGAATCCCATCAGTAGTCTGCTTCCCAATCCACCTGTACCACACCCTGATCCATCAAAATCTGCTGCAATACTGGGACAACAAACGGAATCAGGCGTTCCTGGATACCGTCATGGGCAACCAATACCGGATTGGCTCCCGTTTCCAGCACTTCCTGCACCACCCCGAGGGCCTGCCCGCTGCCATTGACTACCGCCATCCCCACCAAATCCGACCAATAATACTCGCCCGCTTCAAGGGCGGGCAATTCTGTCCGCCGTATGGCGATCTCTTGGCCACGCATCTCATGGGCCTGACCCCGATCATTCACCCCGGAAAGGGAGGCAACCAAGCCCCCCCCTTGTACTTGCCAGGTTTGCAGTTCATAGGGCTGATAATGCCCAGCGATGCCGATCCACCATACGCCATAATTTGCCAGGCCATCCAGTTCAGCACTGTAGGTATGGACTCGAATCCAGCCCTTAATGCCGAAGGGCGCACCAACGCGCCCCATGATGACCCACTCAGACAGCGGCAGTTTGCGCCCCAGCTTGTTTGCCGGCCAGCTTGATCAGCTTTTCGACGGCATCAGAAGGTTGTGCGCCCCGTTCTTGCCAGAATGCCACGCGCGCCAAATCAAGACGCAGGGTATCTGCTCCTTGTTCGCGCAGAGGATTGTAAAACCCCAACCGCTCGATAAAACGACCATCACGACGATTGCGCGAATCCGCTACCACCACATTATAAAAAGGACGGTTTCGTGCACCGCCGCGGGACAACCGAATCACGACCATGATCTTGTTTTCCTGTCATAAAGGCGCAAGGGAACATCCCAAACGCTGAAAAGCCTTTGATTATAAACCAACCCGATACTTTTACACAAGAGGCGATGGACGCCTCATGTTCCTAATTGACGCCGTAGAAACTCATGAAAATGTAACATGCCATCCTCCATGGGAGACTGGTAGGGGCCGCCTTCTTCGCAGCCACGAGCCATCAGGGCTCGGCGCCCACGATCCATACGCTCACAAATTTCATCATCTTCCCGCGCCGTTTCGAAATAGGCCTGTTGCTGCGCCTCGACAAATTCGCGCTCGAACAGAATAATTTCTTCGGGATAGTAAAACTCCACCACATTGGTACAACGCTGGGGGCCATCAGGCCACACGGTGCTGACCACCAGCACATGGGGATACCATTCCACCATAATATTGGGATAAAGCACCATCCAGATGGCACCATTAACCGGTTCACGATCACCGCTATAACGCCGCACCACTTCATGCCAGTGCTGGTATACCGGCGACCCCGCGCGGCGCAGATGATCCTTGAGCCCCACGGTCTGAACACTGTGCCAGGCGCCAAATTCCCAGCGCAGATCATCGCAATTGACAAAGCCGGACAACCCGGGATGGAAGGGCACGACATGGTAATCTTCGAGATATACCTCGATGAAGGTCTTCCAGTTGAAACGATGTTGGAAGGTTTTAACGCTGTCGAGTTGATATCCCGTGAAATCCAGGTCTTGCGCAGCGCGTGACCGCACCAGCTCTTCGCCAACGGGAAAACCGCCCTCAAATAGCAGTCCGTTCCAGCGAGACAAATGCGCCTGCTCCAGGTCCAGGCAGGGCTGCTGGGGAAAATGCGGGGCTCCTGCCAGCTTGCCCGTCAAATCATAGGTCCAGCGGTGCAGGGGACAGACAATATTTTGCGCCTTGCCGCGCCCTTCCAACATGATGGCCTGTCGATGGCGACAGACATTGGACAATAATTCCACCGACTGCCCATTGTTCACCAATACCTGCCCATGATCGCGCCACGGCAAGGAAAAATAATCGCCACCTTCGGGGACCATGAGCTCATGCCCCACATAGTTGGGGCCGAAACGAAAAAGTTTCTCGCGCTCCAACGCCTCGATGGCGGGATCGGCATACCAGCTCAAGGGCAGATGGGGTACCACACTGGAAATTTGCGACATGGATCCTAAAACGCTCATGTCTACACCCTATAAATTGCACAAAGAATGCAGGTTGTATGATGTCAGGATCGCCACAGCGGCCTAACGGACAAGGGGGCAATTATACCCCGATTCCCCACGCAACCACCAGCGTTACGGTAAAATGACTGTTTTCTGGGGCACTAGCCCCGCCTTCGGGACCCATGAACCATGACAGAATCGCTTTCCCCCATCCCTCCTGACAGCTATGAGACCGCCCTCAAGGAGCTGGAAGGACAACTGCAACGACTGGAAACCGGGCAACTGACGCTGGAGGAGGCTCTGGCCACTTATCAACGCGGAGCCATTTTGCTTGGCTACTGCCAGACCCGCCTGACCGATGCCGAGCAACGCATCCGCGTTCTGGAAGGGGAGTCTCTGCAACCCTACAGCCCCACATGACCTCCCTCCCCGAAGCGTTTCGCCATTGGATGCAAGCCGAACAGCATGCCGTGGAGCACCATCTCAGCCTCCATCTTCCGGCCGCTCACTGCGCTCCCTCATTCCTCCACCAGGCCATGCGTCACGCCACCTTGGGCGGCGGCAAACGGATTCGCGCCCTGCTCACCTTGGCTGCAGGAGAACTGGTGCAAGCCCCACGGGCACGTCTGTTGACCGTAGCCGGGAGCATCGAATTGATCCACGCCTACTCTCTGATCCATGATGATTTGCCGTGCATGGATAATGATATTCTGCGTCGCGGCAAACCCACCTGTCATGTCCAGTTTGGCGAAGCCACCGCACTGCTGGCAGGGGATGCCCTGCAATCCCTGGCGTTCCACTGGTTGAGCGAACCTTGGGAAGACCATTGCCGCCCCCGCCAGCTGACCCTGATTCACTTGCTGTCCGTGGCCAGCGGTTCGCGCGGTATGGCGGGTGGGCAGGCTCTTGATCTTGAACATACCGCCACGCCCCCGTCACTGGAAGAACTCGAAGCCATGCATCTGAAAAAAACCGGTGCCCTGATTCGAGCCTCCATTCTCATGGGAGCCGAGTGTGGCGATGGCCCCCTCCCTCCCAAGGAACTCAACCACCTCACGCATTTTGCCAATCTGGTGGGGCTGTTGTTCCAGATTGTCGATGATGTCCTCGACGCCACCATGGACACCTCCACCTTGGGAAAAACCGCAGGTAAAGACGATGCCCATCACAAATCCACCTATGTCACGCTGATGGGTGTCCAGTCGGCACGGAAGCGCGTGACGGAACTGGGGGATGAGGCCCTGACCACCCTGCAGAGCCTTCCCTGGGTAACGACGCGTCTCGAACACTTGACGCGCTACATGGTGGAACGCCATCATTAGATCCTCATGCCCAACTTTCCCTCCCACGCCCTCGAGCACATTCACTCCCCCGCAGACCTGCGCCGCCTTGATCGACGGGCCTTGCCGCAACTGGCCCAAGAATTGCGTCAGTTCATTCTCCACAGCGTAGCGCAGACCGGCGGGCATTTATCCAGCAATCTGGGAACCGTAGAACTCGCCATCGCCTTGCATTTTGTTTTCGATACCCCGCGCGATCGACTGGTATGGGATGTGGGGCACCAAACCTACGCCCATAAAATCCTCACCGGGCGCCGGGAAGCCATGGCGCGACTGCGTATGAAGGATGGACTGTCCGGCTTTCCCAAACGCAGTGAAAGCGAATTTGACGCTTTTGGCACCGCCCACTCCAGCACTTCCATCAGCGCAGCCCTGGGCATGGCCACCGCCTTCCGGCTGGCACAAAAAAACGAACGCGCCATTGCCATCATTGGGGATGGGGCCCTCACTGGGGGCATGGCTTTTGAAGCCATGAACAACGCCAAAAATACCGGAGCCAACCTGATCGTCGTCCTGAATGACAACGATATGTCCATTTCCCATCCGGTGGGGGCGCTCAACCACCATCTGGCGCGCCTGCTTTCCGGACGCTTCTACAATACCATGCGCCGTGGCAGCGAAAAAATGCTGGGGGTGGCCCCCCCCATTCTTGAGTTCGCCAAACGCTGGGAAGAACACATGAAAGGGATGGTCACCCCCCCCTCCACCCTCTTCGAAGAATTCGGTTTCAATTACATTGGCCCCATCGATGGCCACGATCTCGACATTCTGGTCTCTACCCTGACCAATGTCCGCAAGCTCGAAGGGCCGCAGTTTCTCCATGTGGTCACCCGCAAGGGCAAGGGCTATCCTCCGGCAGAAGAGGATCCCATTCTTTACCATGGCGTGACCCCCTTTGATCCCGCCCTTGGAATTCTCCCCAAAACCTCCACTGCCCCTACCTACACTGAAGTTTTTGGTCAATGGCTGTGTGACATGGCAGCGGCAGACCCACGATTGATCGGGATCACCCCCGCCATGTGTGAAGGATCTGGACTGACAGCCTTTTCCCGCGCCTATCCCGAACGATATTTTGATGTGGGCATTGCCGAACAACACGCCCTGACCTTTGCCGCCGGATTGGCCTGTGAAGGCATGAAGCCAGTGGTCGCCATTTACTCCACCTTTCTGCAACGGGCTTACGATCAACTGATTCACGACATCGCCCTGCAAAATCTGCCGGTGGTGTTCGCCATTGACCGGGCAGGGTTGGTGGGCGCAGATGGGGCCACCCACGCTGGGCAATTCGACCTGACCTACCTGCGTACCCTACCCAACCTGACGATCATGACCCCGGCCAATGAAACCGAATGCCGGCAGATGCTGACCACGGCGTTTTCCCTCGACTCGCCCAGCGCGGTGCGCTATCCTCGGGGGCGAGGCCCTGGGGTCCTGCCGGGTCCCGAATTCACCCCGCTGCCCCTCGGTGTGGGGGAAATTCGTCGTCACGGACGCCACATCGCCCTACTGGTCTTCGGGAGCCTGCTGGAACCTGCCCTCGATGCGGGAACACGACTCCAGGCCACGGTAGTCAACATGCGCTTCGTCAAACCCATGGACGAATCCTTGGTCGTAGATCTGGCCCTGAACCATGACCTGATTGTCACCGTAGAAGAAAATTCTGTAGCGGGAGGCGCGGGCAGTGGCGTGGGAGAAGTCTTGGCCCGCCATCACATCAGCGTGCCTTTGCTCATGCTGGGCCTGCCCGACCGCTTCATCGATCAAGGCGAAGTCAGCCAATGGTGGCATGAATTGGGCCTGGATGCCGAGGGCATGACCACGCAAATCCTGGCGCGGTATCATGCCCTTACCTCCGTAGATCGAGCCCATGGCTAAGCACCCACGGAACTCTTGCGGCACTTTTCACTCAGATTCCACTGATCCTCTATATTATTCTTTCACCTGATGCCCCTGCTGGCGGAGCCGCCCATGAATGCCCTCGACCCCATACTGTCCTCCATTCCCGACATCCAGTCCACCCCCGACACCCGCGAGATTGCCATAGACCGAGTCGGAATCAAAGGCATACGCCACCCGGTCAAGGTATCGGACCGTGAATCCAACGGCACGCAACATACCATTGCTTCGTTCAATATGTACGTCCATTTGCCCAAGCATTTCAAAGGCACCCATATGTCGCGTTTTGTGGAAATCCTGAATCGTGAAGAACGGGAAATCTCCGTAGAATCCTTCGGTGCCATTCTGCAGGATATGGTCAAACGGTTGGAAGCCTCTTCTGGGCTGATTGAAATGCATTTCCCGTATTTTGTCAGCAAAGCGGCTCCGGTATCCGGCGTGCGCTCCCTGATCGATTATGAGGTGACTTTCATCGGGGAAATTCGCGACGGACACTTTTCGTTTACCATGAAAGTGCTGGTTCCCGTCACCAGTCTGTGCCCCTGTTCCAAAGAAATTTCAGCCTATGGAGCGCATAATCAGCGGTCCCATGTCACCATCACCGCCCGCCCCAATACCTTCGTCTGGATCGAGGATGTCATCCGCATCGCTGAAGAATCGGCGTCCTGCGAGCTCTTCGGCCTACTCAAGAGAGCCGACGAGAAATGGGTAACGGAACGGGCATACGACAACCCGAAATTTGTGGAAGACATGGTACGGGACATCGCCCGCCGCCTGGATGAAGACCCACGGATCGACGCTTATGTGGTGGAGTCAGAAAACTTCGAATCCATCCACAATCACTCGGCCTATGCTCTGATCGAGCGGATCAAGAACGGGCCCAAGTATCCCGCAGGGTCACTGCCCGGTTGAACACCGGATGTCCTGGGGAGGAATCCACCGCATCGCGGATGAAATAACCGGTACGCTCAAACTGGTAGGCCTCCCCGGATAGCGCTCCGATCAACCCCGGTTCTACCCGTGCCGCCACGACCCGCACCGATTCCGGATTGAGCAGGGGACGATAATCGGCTTCTACCGCAGGATTGGGGGTAAGAAACAACCGCTCATACAAGCGTACTTCCACCTCTGGAGCCTCCGTTGTGGACAACCAGTGAATATTCCCCTTCACCTTGACCGCATCTGCACCTGGTGTCCCGCTGCGTGTCTCGGGGTCGTAGGTGGCATACACCGTGGTGACTTTACCGCTGACGGGATCCGTATCGAACCGAGTACAGGTCACCACATAGGCGTAGCGCAACCGCACGGATTTTCCGGGACTGAGACGAAAAAACCCTTTGGCAGGGACTTCCATGAAATCATCGCGCTCGATCACCAGTTCCCGTGTCAGACGCAGTGAACGCTGGCCCCATTCTGGATGATGGGGATGATTCGGTGCGAGGCATTCTTCACTCCGATCCTCCGGAAAATTTTCCAGAACCAGACGCACCGGATCCAGCACCGCCACACGGCGATGACTGCGCTCATTCAGGTCGGAACGCAGGCAATCCTCCAGCACCCCCAACTCGATGACGCTGTCGGCCTTGGAAATCCCGATGCGTTCGCAGAAAAGACGGATGGCTTCTGGGGTATAACCGCGGCGTCGCAACCCGACCAAAGTGGGCATACGCGGGTCATCCCAACCTCGGACATGGCCCTCCTGAACCAATTCGAGCAGTTTGCGTTTGCTCATCAGGGTATAACTCAGGTTGAGCCGAGAAAATTCATACTGGTGGGGCCGACCGGGCACAGGAGTATTTTCCACCACCCAGTCATAGAGGGGACGATGGTCTTCAAATTCCAACGTACACAGGGAATGGGTAATGCGCTCCTCGGCATCTGATACCGCATGGGCATAATCGTACATGGGATAGATGCACCAGGTGGTTCCCGTACGCCAATGGGGCACATGACGGATGCGATACAGCGCAGGATCGCGCAAATTGAGATTGGGCGAAGCCATATCGATGCGCGCGCGCAACACCAGTTGCCCGTCGCGAAACTCTCCCGCCCGCATCCGCCTGAAAAGATCCAGACTTTCCGAGACAGGACGATTGCGCCAGGGGCTTTCTCGCCCCGGTTCCGTGAGATTCCCGCGATACGCCCGAATCTCCTCCGCCGACAGTTGGTCCACAAAAGCTTTGCCGTCTTCGATAAGCTTTTCGGCATAACCATAGCACCGCTCAAAGTAATCGGACGCGTAATACAGATGGTCTCCCCAATCAAAACCCAACCAGCGCACCGTATCCAAAATGGAGTCGACGAACTCTGTCTCTTCCTTCGCCGGATTGGTGTCATCGAAACGCATGTGACAGACGCCACCAAAATCCCGCGCCAATCCGAAGTTGAGGCAAATGGACTTGGCATGGCCAATATGGAGATAGCCGTTGGGTTCCGGAGGAAATCGGGTGGCCAAACGTCCGCCGGTACGTCCGTGGGCCAAATCGTCGGTCACTAAGTTGCGAATGAAGTTTGTTGCAGGAGAGGGAGTGTTTGTATTCATCCTCCCATGATAGCGGGGACACCCCTCCAGGATCAAGCCATTGACAAAATACCTCTCCCATGAGCAGACTCTCGCCCATGCCTACCTCTGCTACACGCCCCCCCTCTGTGCCCTGGAATGACTTGGAAGAAGGTCACTTCATCGACCTGGATCAGGTGCGTCAAGGGCTCGGTTCCGTTGCTCCACGCGTCGACGTTCTCCCACTGATACAGGTAGATTCCACCAATCAGCGCCTGCTGGAATGGGACACGGTGCCCTCGGGATTTTGTCTCGTAGCCCAAAGCCAAACGGCCGGACGGGGTCGACAGGGTCGTTCATGGCACTCGGATGCCCTGGGTTCCCTGACCTTCTCTCTGAAATGGGCCATCTCCCGACCGCCCTCCCAATGGAGCGGTTTGGCCCTGGCCGTATCCCTGGCCGTGATCCGCGCCTTCACTTTACGCGGGATGGCCCAGGGTATAGGGGTAAAATGGCCCAACGACATTCTGCGCCATGGCAAAAAACTGGGCGGAGTACTGGTGGAAACCGCCCATTCCCCCCTTCGAGACGATCTGGCTGTCATCGGCATTGGCCTCAACCTTCAACCCTCACTCCCGACGGCATCGAATATTTCTCAGCCCATCAGCACGTTGAGTGACCAAGGGATCTCCCTCCCGGAGCGCAGTCTTTTATTGGGCACCTTACTCCATGAACTGGTGCGAATGCTGGATGAATTTTCCCGCGACGGTTTTGCCCCCCTGATCACCGAATGGCACGAGCACTGCGTTCATCTGCATCATCCCATCGAGCTGCACTTCCCTGCCCAACCGACCATCCAGGGAATCTGTGCTGGCCTGACACCTCAAGGGGCACTGATTGTCAAAACCTCTGCCGGCGAACAGGTGTTTCATGGGGGGGAAATTTCCCTGCGCATGGAATCCGTCTGATGGCGCAACTTTATCTCGACATCGGAAACAGCCAGCTCAAGTGGGGAGTCCGCCACCATAAGCAATGGCTCCATCAGGGTCGTCTGGCGTTGCCAGAACTGGGCCAACTGCCAAAACACTGGGCTGCTCTGGGCCCCATTCAAGCCATTCATGGCATTTGTGTCGCCGCCGACTCTGACCGCGAGCAGGTGGAAGCAGCCTGCCATACCCTGAGCCTGAAGCCGGTGTGGCATCGGAGCAAAGCACGTGAAGGCGGAGTGACCAATCATTACGATACTCCTGACCAACTGGGGGCCGACCGCTGGATGGCTCTCCTGGCCGCACGCCAGATGGCTCCTCACGCGGCTCTCGTGGTCATGGCGGGTACGGCCACCACCATCGACAGCCTCGATGACCAGGGACATTTTCTTGGGGGAATGATCCTTCCCGGACTGACCCTCATGGGCCAAAGCTTAACGCAAGGAACCGCTGGGCTACCCAACGCGCACCAGGGGAAATTCCTCCCCACCCCACGCTGTACCGTCGATGCCATCTACAGCGGAATCGTCAGTGCTACCCTGGGAGCCATTCTGCTGGCACGACAAAGATTCTCCCCCGAGAATCCCACCATTCCGATTATTCTCGGCGGGGGACATCGCACCCTCCTCCTTCCCCATTTGCCCTTGCCTGTCAGAGAAGTTCCAGAGTTGGTACTGGAGGGCCTGGCATTGTCCCAGGAAAACCCTATCCCCTGATGCGCTGCAGCAGTGCCGTCGTGGATCGTTGATGCTCGAAGGGAATGGACAACACTCGTCCCCCTCGGGTCAATACGGAATCCGCACCGACGATGGCGCTCACGGGCCAATCCCCACCCTTGACCAATACCTCGGGCTGACATTCCAGAATACGCTGCAAAGGAGTATCTTCCTCAAACCATGTCACGGCAGTCACGGATTCCAAGGCGGCCATCATGGCCAGACGGTCCGCCAGCACATTAATCGGCCGATCGGCTCCCTTGCCCAGACGCCGCACCGAATCATCGGAATTCAGCGCCACCACAAGGGCGGCACCCTGCGCCCTGGCCTGCGCCAGATAGGTCACATGACCACGGTGGAGAATATCAAACACGCCATTGGTGAACACCAATGGTCGCGGCAACTCCCTCAACAGCGTGCTCCACTCCTGAGGTGAAATGATCTTCTGCTCGAACTCCGCTGCAACCCCCATTTACGGGGTCACCGGCAGGCTTGCTCCTGGCAAGGCTTCTTCCACCGGCGCGGGTGGCTGAACAGGAACGGTTTTACTTTCGGGTTGAACAGACTGGACCGGTTCATTGGCTGGTGCCGCATCGGTATACTCGAATACCTTGACGACACGCTTCACCCCCGTGGTGGTGCTTGCCACGGCAGCCGCCGCATCTCCCTCGGATTTGGTCACCAAACCCATGAGATAAACCACTCCGTTATCACTGATGACACTGACTTGCAGAGGAGAAAACTTATTGCCATTATCCGTCAGAAAGCGGGCGTTCACCTTGGTGGTCAGGTAGGCTTCTTCTGCTCGTCGGGTCAGACTGCTGGGGGGACCTATTTTGATTTCATCGACCACCTGACGCACATTCGCCACCTTTCGCGCCATATCTTCCACCACAGTACGAGTGGCCTCATCAGGGACCTGTCCGGTCAACAGCAGGTTGCGATTGAAGCTGGAGGGCTCGACATTGACATCGGAACCATACTTTTTCGAAATGGCATCGGCCACTTGCAACTCAATATCCTTGTCATCGAGTTGCGTCCCGGAAGTCCGTCGGTCCTGCGCCACCAAACCGGTGCCTACCGCCCCCGTCGCGACCAAGGGTACACAACCCTGAATCAGAGGTAACCCAGCCACCATCACCAAAATCGCCCATTGCGTTATCTTCATTCGTCCACTCCCACCAAGATACTATCGATGGCATCACACAAACAATGCAATACCAGTATATGCACTTCCTGTATGCGGGCAGTACTTTGCGCATTCACCGACAGATGGACATCACTGCCTGTCAATAAATCAGCGAGTTTGCCACCGCCCTTTCCGGTCAAGGCAATCACCACCATGTCACGATCATGGGCCGCTTTGACCGCTGCCACTACATTCGGCGACTCGCCGCTGGTGGAAATGGCCAAAAGAATATCGCGCGCCTGACCCAGCGCCTGCACCTGCTTGGAAAATATCAACTCATACTGATAGTCGTTGGCAATGGAAGTCAGCGTGGAAGAATCCGTAGTCAGCGCAATCGCTGCCAGCGGCGGACGTTCTACCTCAAAGCGATTGAGCAATTCGGCGGCAAAATGCTGGGCATCTGCAGCCGACCCCCCGTTGCCACACACCAGTATCTTGCCTTCCGCCAGCAGACACTGCACCATCCGTTCCCCTGCCATGGCAATGGGAGCGGCCAGTTCCTGGGCGAGACTCGTCTTCAGTTGGGCACTTTCGTAGAAGTGCCGAGTAATGCGTGCGATCAGATCCATGGCGCGATTGTAAGCCATAACGCCCCTTACGGGGAGGGTAAATTTTCGTTCCGGAGTTGCAGCGCACGCTCGTAGAGCGCATTGCGCGCACCACCGCCCGCCTCCACCATCACTTGTACCGCTTCTTTCACGGGAAGACGCTGTAACAGGGCACGCAACCAACGATCCTGGTCATCGTTCAGGGCCTCCACATCCGGACTGGACCCCGGATCCAGCGCCAGAACAAACTCTCCACGCTGATGATTGGCATCCGCCGTGACCCATTGCACGGCTTCGGCCAAGGTAAGGCGCACCACCGTTTCGAAGCGTTTGGTCAACTCCCGCCCGATGACCACCCTGCGCTCGCCGCCCCACTCCTGCAACAGCGCCTCGAGGGTGGCCTGGATCCGGTGGGGCGCTTCATAGAACACAAGAGCAAAGGGCTCATGCCGCAGTGCCCGCAACTCTTTCTGGCGCTCCCCATTTTTGGCGGAGAGAAATCCGTAAAAACAAAAACGCGGACAGGACAACCCGGCCACAGACAATAGGGCCGTCACCGCACTGGGTCCGGGAATGGGCACCACCTTCCCGCCTTGACGCAAAATCTCATCCACCAGACGCGCCCCAGGGTCACTGACCGCTGGTGTACCCGCATCACTGATGAGGGCGATATCCAACCCTGCCTGCAATTTTTCCACCAATAACAGCGCTTGTTTGCGTTCATTGTGCTGATGCAGAGAAAGCGTTGGTGCCATGATGCCGTAACGGTCAAGCAAGGGACGGGATGTTCGAGTATCTTCGGCGGCAATGAGATCCACCTGCTGCAATACGGTCACTGCACGGGCCGTCATATCATCCAGATGACCAATGGGCGTGGCCACCACAAACAGCGTACCCGTTAAAACAGGGGAATCATGATCCACATGACTGCTCACCGAGTACCTTCGTGAATCATCGGGGTAGGGCGGGAGAAGACCGAGCTGCCAACTTTCTGCAAACTCAGGGGTTGATTCTGGTGGCGCGCAACTATGGTTGCCGTTTTGGCGAAATTGACCTGATTGCGCAAGATCTCACTACCCTCGTATTTGTGGAAGTTCGCTGGCGGCGCCAGGCTTCTCCCCATTCACTGCTGGAAACGATTCACCCACACAAACAGCGACGCCTCTGGTGGACAGCCCAAAACTTTCTGGCCCAGTACCCGCACCCTCCCCCCTGCCGTTTCGACATTATCCTGGTGACCGGAACCCAGTGTCAGAACCTCGCATGGTACCCTGCAGTCGTGCTCGAGCCGTGCTGAGCCAATGGCTCAATCCCGAAAATTATTGAACTGCACCGGTACTTCCAACTCACTGCTGCGAATCAGGGCCATGGCGTCCTGCAAGGTATCGCGCTTGGCACCACTCACGCGCACGGTATCCCCCTGCAAACTGCCCTGCACCTTGAGCTTGCTGTCTTTGAGAATCTTGACGATCTTTTTGCCCAACTCGGTTTCCACACCGACCTTGACGGTCACCACCTGCTTCACCTTCCCCCCGCCAATGGTCTCTTCCTTACCAAAATCCAAGGTCCGAATGTCAATGTTGCGCTTGACCAGCTTAAGTCGCAGAACTTCCTTGACCTGTTCCAGCTTGAAGGGATCATCGGCAAATACGGTCAATACATAATCGTTCAGTTCCACCCGCGCATCCGACCCCTTGAAGTCGAAACGCGTCCCCACCTCGCGGTTTACCTGCTCCACCGCGTTGCGAACTTCCTGTTTATCTACTTCGGAGACGATATCAAAGGAGGGCATAGTAAACCTCAGCGTGAACGGTTCAGGCGCGCGGCAATACGCAAACGCAGGGCATTGAGTCGGATAAACCCGGCGGCATCCGCCTGATGATACGCCCCACCGTCGTCTTCAAAAGTGGCAATGGTCGGATCAAATAGTGAATCCTCGCGGGAATCCCGACCTACCACCATCACTGTTCCTTTGTACAGTTTGAGCCGCACCCAGCCATTCACCGTCTGCTGGGTATGATCGATGAGAGCCTGCAGAGCACGCCGTTCCGGGCTCCACCAATAACCGTTGTAGATCATGGCGGCATAACGGGGCATGAGGTCATCCTTGAGATGCGCCACTTCCCGATCCAGAGTCAACGACTCGATGGCTCGATGGGCCTTGAGCAGCAACGTCCCCCCAGGAGTTTCATAACAACCACGGGATTTCATGCCAACGAACCGGTTTTCCACCAGATCCAAACGACCAATACCGTGCAAACCGCCGATGCGATTGAGTTCTGCCAACATTTGCGCGGGAGACAAAGGCTTTCCATCCAACGCCACCGCATCGCCTCGGTCAAAGGTGAGTTCCAGGTATTGGGCTTGATCCGGAGCTTTCTCGGGTGCCACGGTCCAGCGCCACATATCGTCCTCTGGCTCCCGTGAAGGATCTTCAAGGACTTTGCCCTCATAGGAAATATGCAACAGATTGGCATCCATACTGTACGGACTGCCCCCGGTCTTATGTTTCATTTCCACCGGAATCCCATGGGATTCGGCATAGGCCAATAACTTTTCCCGGGAGGTCAAATCCCATTCGCGCCACGGTGCAATGACCTTGATATTGGGTTCGAGGGCATAGTAGCCCAATTCAAAACGCACCTGGTCATTACCCTTGCCCGTTGCCCCGTGGGATACCGCATCGGCCCCGGTTTCCCGGGCAATTTCAATTTGTCGCTTGGCAATCAGGGGACGAGCGATGCTGGTTCCCAACAGATATTCGCCCTCGTAAATGGTATTGGCGCGGAACATGGGAAACACGAAATCGCGCACGAATTCCTCGCGCAAATCATCGATATAGATTTGCCGAATGCCCAGCTGCTCAGCTTTACGCCGCGCCGGCTCAAGCTCCTCTCCCTGACCAATATCGGCAGTAAAGGTCACTACCTCGCACTGATAGGTGTCCTGCAACCACTTCAGGATCACGGAAGTATCCAGTCCACCGGAATACGCCAACACCACCTTCTTAATATCACTCACCGTATCATTCCTCTTCAATTCTTATAGCACGCGTCTGTTCAGGTTGTCTCCAAACGCCCCAACAGCAGATATTCCATCAAGGCTTTCTGCACATGCAGACGATTTTCGGCTTCATCCCACACGACACTCTGGGCACCTTCCAACACTCCTGCAGACACTTCCTCGCCCCGATGGGCGGGCAAACAATGCATGAAAACCGCAGCCGAATCGGCCTCTGCCATCATTTCCTCATCCACCTGAAAATCCGCAAACACTTCCCGCCGTACTTCGCTCTCTGCTTCGTACCCCATGCTGGTCCATACGTCGGTGGTGACCAGATGAGCGCCTCGAACAGCCTCCATGGGATCGGCGAAAACGCTCAAATGGGCCAACTCTTCCGACGAAGCTGCGCTCGTATCCAAGGCATACCCTTCCGGAGTAGAAACATGCAGCTGGAACCCGAAAAGTGCTGCCGCCTGCAACCAGGTCGCACACATATTGTTGCCGTCGCCCACCCAGGCCACCACTTTTCCGGCCAAAGCTCCACGATGTTCCAGAAAAGTAAAAATATCTGCCATGATCTGGCAGGGATGATATTGATTGGTCAAGCCATTGATCACCGGCACCCGCGAATGCACCGCAAAGCGCTCGATGATGGATTGATCAAAGGTGCGAATCATCACAACATCCACCATGCGCGACACCACTCGCGCCACGTCTTCAATGGGCTCACCTCGCCCCAACTGGGTTTCCCCGGTGGTCAAATTGATGGCTGACCCGCCCAGTTGATGTATCCCCGCCTCAAAGGAAACACGCGTCCGGGTGCTATGTTTTTCAAATACCATGGCCAACATGCGATCCTTGAGAGGATGATAGATGGTGTAGGATTTGAAGAGTGACTTGAGATGGCGGGTACGACGAAAGAGATACTCGAACTCCTCCTGACTGAAATCCTTGAATTGCAGAAAATGCTTCATGTCACCCCTCCAAGAACTGCTTGATGAGAGGAATGAGCCGCGCCAGAATCTCCTCGGTTTCCCCATCCTGAAGAATCAATGGAGGCAGGAGACGAACCACTTTGTCTGACGTGACATTGATCAACAAGTCCTTTTCCAGCGCCAATTTCACCAAGTCGCCACAGGGACGATCAAGTTCAATCCCCAGCATCAACCCCTGCCCCCGAATATCGACTACGCCCGTTACTCCGGAGAGTCCGGCACGCAACCCCTGTATCAGTCTCAGTCCCTGGTGCCGAGCATTGTCAAGCAGGCCCTCCTCCGTCATGATATCGAGGGTCGCCAAGGCTGCAGCACAAACCAGCGGACCACCACCAAAAGTGGTGCCATGATTGCCCGGCTTAAATACCTGAGCCGCTGCACCGCGCGCCAAGCAAGCTCCGATGGGAACGCCTGAACCCAGTCCCTTGGCCAGAATCAATACATCGGGGCAGACTCCCGCCTGCTCCGTGGCAAACCACGTCCCCGTACGCCCCATACCCGTCTGGACTTCATCGACCATATACAACCATTGCCGTTCCTGGCAGAGCTGAAAGAGGGCTTGTTGATAGACTTGGTCTGCCACATGAATGCCCCCTTCCCCCTGAATCGGTTCCAGCAATACTGCCACCACCTGGGGATTCCGTTCAGCCACGGCCTGAACAGCGGCCATATCGTTGTAAGGTACCCGCACAAACCCCGTGACCAGCGGTTCAAATCCGGCTTGTGCCTTGCGGCTACCCGTGGCGGACAAGGTGGCAATGGTTCGCCCGTGCCATGCTTTTTCCATGACGATGATGGTGGGAACCTCAATGCCACGCTGATGCCCATAGAGCCGTGCCAACTTGATGGCCGCCTCATTGGCTTCAGCCCCGGAATTACAGAAGAAGGCGCCATCCATACCAGACAACTGACATAAACGTTCTGCCAATTGCTCCTGCCGCCGTATCTGGTAGATATTGGACGTATGAATCAGTTGACCAGCTTGATCAGCAATCGCCTTCACCAACTTGGGGTGAGCATGTCCCAACCCATTGACGGCAATCCCGGATAAGGCATCAAGATAACAACGACCATTCTCTCCCCATAACCAGGCGCCTTTTCCATGGGTAAACGCCAAAGGTAAGCGAGCGTAAGTATTCAACAATGAACTCATGCAAACTCCCGATCAAAGGGGAAAAACAAAAACGGCGACGATATCGCTACCGCCGCCGCAGACTCTTTACCAGGGCGACTATACGCCCGGCAATCCGTGCGAAGTCAGGCGTTCATCCCCTTAATGGCGGCAGACAAACGGCTTTTGGTTCGGGACGCCGCATTCTTGTGGATGATTTTTTTGTCGGCAATGCGATCAATGGTAGAAGTCGCTGCCTGAAAAACGCTCTGGGCGGCAACTTTGTCGCCAGCCAGTACAGCCTTGCGCACCTTCTTGATTGCGGTACGCAATGAGGAACGCAAAGACATATTATGGGACCGTTGAGCCTGAGCTTGACGGGCGCGCTTTTCAGCTTGAGCGGAATTTGCCATCTTGTACTTACCTCTTTAGCACAGGAACAGGGGAACTCCCCGACCTCCGTGCAACAATAGATTGATTAAAACCCGTGATTGTAGCCTTTGACAACCGAAAGAGCAAGCCATAATTCTTTCGAAAACGGTCATCCATTGAAAAATCTTCGCCATTAAGCTATAGTCAAGAATCGGTCTAATAGTAGGAGGGATTCAACATGGCTTCGGCAGTTCCGGATCGCACGCAATTGGTAGAACAGTTGCGTGCTCACGATATCATCCCTACCCATCAACGACTGGTCATCGCCCAAGCATTGTTTGCCCGACGCCAGCATGTCTCAGCCGATCAACTGCTGGGGCAGGTCAATCTGACCCATGCCGAAGTTTCCAAGGCAACCATCTACAACACCCTCAACCTGTTTGAAGAAAAAGGGTTGGTGCGACGCATCATCGTCGATCCAGAACGTATTTTTTACGACACTTTTGTCGACTCCCACCCCCACCTGTTTGATGTGGAGGCGGGCGAATTATCCGACATCGAAGCTCCGGACCTGCGCGTGGTCGGCCTCCCTCCCCTGCCCCACGGAATGCGTCAGGAGGGTCTAGACATTGTCATTCGCGTGCGTAACATCTCCGCCTCTGTGTGACCAAAATCCCGCCTGAACCACGTATCGCTCTGGTGACGGGGGCCGGGCGTCGATTGGGGCGGGCCATTGCTCTGGGTTTGGCGCAGCACGGTTGGTCCATTTGCGTTCACTACCATCGTTCACAGCCGGATGCTTTGGAAACCGTCGCAGAAATTCGCTCTCTGGGAGGCCAGGCTATTTCTCTCCAGGCAGACTTGAGCATCTCGGAACAAACCCGCGCCCTGATCCCTCAATGCATGGCGCAACTGGGAATACCTCATTGTTTGATCAACAGCGCCTCCCTGTTTGAGTACGATGATGCACTCACGTTTCGCCCGGATCTGCTGGAACGCCACATGGCTATTCACGTGACAGCCCCCATGATCCTGGGTGCCGCCTTGTACCAGGCTCATACCACGGCCCCCGCCGGCACCATGAGGGGTGGGTGCATCATCAACATGCTCGACCAGAAATTGTACAACCTCAACCCGGATTACCTTTCCTACACCCTGTCCAAAGCAGCTTTGAACACCGCGACCCAACTGCAAGCGTTATCCTTTGCACCACATTTGCGCGTGGTGGGATTGGCCCCCGGAATTACGTTGCCGTCCGGTCCGCAAACTGAAGCAGAGTATCGGGACGCGCACCGCCAAACCCCCTTGGGACATGCTTCTTTTCCCGTCGATATTGTCCATGCCGTATGCTATCTGGCCACGGCAGAGGCCGTTACAGGAACCACGCTGGTGGTGGACGGAGGCCAGCATTTGCAGCCTTCCCTCCGGGATGTGATGTTTACAGCGGCGGACGTCAACCGTTAACCCGTCCGCTGTCTTTTAACGGTTCGAGGCCCGGGTTTTTGTTCAACCCAACGCTTTGGGCAACGGAAATACCACGCGTTCCGGCGTACCTGACAGCTCTTCCACGGCCACCGCCCCCAACTGCTGCAAGCGGGTCACCACTTCCCGCACCAAAACCGCGGGTGCCGATGCTCCTGCCGTCACACCAACACGACGCTTCCCCTCCAGCCACTGTGGCTGTAAATCTCCGGCCCGATCCACCATATAAGCATCGATACCCCGATTCAGGGCCACTTCCCGCAGGCGATTGGAATTGGAACTGGTGGGCGAACCCACCACAATCACCAGATCGGCGACATGGGTCAACGCTTTGACGGCATCCTGGCGGTTCTGGGTGGCATAACAGATATCATCCTTGCGCGGACCCTGAATGGCCGGAAAATGGGACCGCAAAGCCTCGATAACCCGCTGAGCATCGTCTACGGACAGCGTGGTCTGGGTAACATAAGCCAAACGCTCGGGATTTTTGACTTGCAGTAGCGCCACATCCTGCGGCGTCTCCACCAGATAAATATGATCCGGCGCCTGTCCCAGCGTACCTTCCACTTCCGGATGCCCACGGTGACCGATCATAACGATTTCCTGCCCGGCCGCATGCAGGCGCGACACCTCCGTATGTACCTTGGTCACCAGAGGGCAGGTAGCATCGAATACATGCAGCCCCCGTGCATCAGCCTCGGCGCGTACCGCCATGGAAACTCCGTGAGCACTGAAAATTACCGTAGCCCCAGCGGGTACCTGATGGAGCTCCTCTACGAACACCGCGCCCTGACGACGCAGGTTTTCCACCACGAAGCGGTTATGCACTACCTCATGGCGCACAAAAATAGGCGGACCGAAGCATTGCAACGCCCGCTCGACAATTTCTATGGCGCGATCCACCCCCGCACAAAAGCCTCGGGGATTGGCCAGTACCACCGTAAAACCAGAAGGCGTATCGTCTGCCATGATGCTTACCCTTGACCAGATTCAGCGCTTTCGCGCCGGGAAAAAATGTTATCCCAAAGCAGCAGCACTACCCCCACGGTAATGGCAGAGTCTGCCCCATTGAAGGCAGGCCAATAATGCTGGCCCACATGCCATTGCACAAAATCCGTCACTTCCCCTACGGTCAGACGATCCACCAGATTCCCCACAGCGCCCCCCATGATCAGGGCCAATCCCGCACAAAACAGCCGTTCCCCAGCATGGCGCCACAACAAAACCGAAAGGGTAACCACCGCGACCAGCGCAATGGTGCTGAAAAACCCTTTTTGCCACCCTCCGGACTGGGCCAAAAAGTTGAAAGCCGCTCCGGGATTGTAAAACAGCACCCAGTTGAAGTAGTCATTGACGCGCACGCTTTCTCCTTGCATCAGATGCGCGCGTACCCAGACCTTGCTCCCCTGGTCGACGACCACAATCACCAAGGCCCGTAACCATCCCCACGCCAGACTACGCATGAACCCGGCCCTCGCCATCACCAAACAGATTGCTCACACACCGGTCACACAACTCAGGATGCTCCTCACTCTGCCCCACTGCGGGACGGTAGTGCCAACAACGCGCACATTTCGGGGACTGACTCACCGTCACCGCCAACCCCACGGTCCATCCCTCTTCTCCCTCAGCGCCTGGAACTTCCAGCGTCAAGGTGGAAGCTGGCCACTCTGAAATAGCAGAGCGGACCACGCGGGCTTGCGAGGTGATAAAAATAAATCGCAAATCATCCTGCAGTTCCTGCAACGCATCCCATGCCGCCCCTTGGGCATAAAGCGTGATTTCCCCCTGCAAGGATGACCCCAATGCCCCGGCCGCACGCAAAGGCTCCAACTGTTTGCGGACCAGATCGCGCAGAACACGCCAACGGGTCCACTGCGCCAGGAGCAGAGCTTCGTTCTCTGGCAGCGGTAGAGTGTGCCACTGCTCTAAAAACACGGATGACGCCTGTTCCACCGGTTGATTCTGGAGTGTGGCCCAGACTTCTTCCGCAGTGAATGACAAAACAGGCGCCAGCCACCGGGTCAACGCCTGGGTGATGTGCCAGAGGGTACTCTGCGCTGCCCGTCGGGGGGAGGAACCAGACCCTGCGGTATACAGACGATCCTTCAGAATATCGAGGTAGAACGCGCCCAGATCTTCAGAACAAAAGGAGAGCAAGCGCTGAGTCACCAGATGGAACTCGTAGCGTTCATACCCCGCCTGAACCTGCGCATCCACCTGACGGGTCAAAGCCAGGGCATACCGATCAATGGACAACCATTGCGTCGGCGGCAACGCATCCCGCTGCGGATCAAAATCCGCCAGATTGGCCAACAGAAAACGCAAGGTATTGCGTAACCGGCGATAGCCTTCCACCACTCGGTCCAGAATTTCCTTGGACAGACACAGTTCGCCAGAATAATCTGTACTGGCCACCCAGAGACGCAGATTGTCCGCTCCCAGATCTTTCATCACCGCCTGGGGTGCCACCACATTGCCCAGGGATTTGCTCATCTTCCGGCCCTGTCCATCCACGACAAAACCATGGGTCAACAATGCCCGATAAGGCGCGCGACCATCCAGAGCACATCCGGTCAGCAACGAAGATTGAAACCATCCTCGATGTTGATCCGAGCCTTCGAGATACAAGTCCGCAGGATAGGCCAACTCTGGACGTTGACGCAGTACCGCCTGATGGGTGGAACCGGAATCAAACCAGACATCCAGAGTATCCGTCAATGCCCGATAGTCCTGTGCGTCTTCTTCCCCCAACCAGTCAGACACCGGCGTACCAAACCAGGCTTCGATGCCCTGCACCGCCACAGCCTGAGCCACGCGCTCAGCAAGTTGCGCCGTATCCGGATGCAATGCTCCGGTCTGGCGATGGATAAAAAAGGGCAAGGGAACTCCCCAGGCCCGTTGACGGGATACACACCAATCGGGACGATTGTCGATCATGGCGCTCAGACGCGCGCGCCCCCAGGCCGGATAAAAACGGGTTTGAGCCACGGCTTCACGGCTTTGCTGACGCAAAGAAGAGTGCCCTTCCTCGGCACTGTCCATGACGATGAACCATTGAGGCGTGGCCCGAAAGATGATGGGCTTTTTATGACGCCAGCAATGGGGGTAACTGTGGATCAGAGGCGCATGGGCCAGCAAGTGTCCCCGTTCGCGCAACGCTTCCACCAGTACCGGATTGGCTGCCCACACCTTGAGTCCGCCCACAATGGGAAGATCGGCCTGAAACACGCCATGATCGTCCACGCCATGATCTACCGGCAAGTGATAGCGCAATCCCACCTGATAATCGTCCACCCCATGGGCCGGTGCCGTGTGTACCAGACCCGTCCCCGCTTCTACAGTGACATGATTCCCGCAAATGATGGGGACTTCGCGATCATAGAGGGGATGTTGCAGGGATAGGCCTTCCAGTTCCGCTCCCGTCACCGGACCCCAGGTATGCTGTGCGTCCAAACCGTAACGGGCCAGACAGGCCACACTCAACTCCTGCTGCAGAAGCAATAACCCTCGCGCCGTCTGAACCAACACATAAGACAGCTCCGGATGCACCGCCACCGCACGGTTGGCGGGCAAAGTCCATGGGGTCGTCGTCCAGATGACCGCGTATGCTGCACCTTCGATGGAAGTTGCGCCGAACCGCTGAGCCAAGTCTGGCATAACCGTGACGGGAAAAGCCACATCGATGGCCGGAGATTCTCGGTCTTCATACTCCACTTCAGCTTCTGCCAACGCAGAGGCACAATCCAAACACCAATTGACCGGTTTAAGGCCCTGCTGCAGTCGTCCCTGTTGCCATATGCGCACCAGCGTTCGCAAGATGCCCGACTCAGTTTCAGGATCCATGGTCAAATAGGGTCGATCCCAGTCCCCCATGACACCCAGGCGCATGAAATCAGCCTTTTGGCGCTCCACCTGTGTCGCCGCGTAGGCCCGACACAACTCGCGGAAACGCGCGGGCGGCAGATGCCGACCATGGGCTTTTTCCACCTGAAGTTCGATGGGCAACCCATGACAATCCCAACCGGGCACATAGGGTGCATCGAACCCAGCCAAGGTCCGGCTCTTGACGATGATGTCCTTGAGAATCTTGTTGACCGCATGACCAATGTGAATATCCCCGTTGGCGTAGGGCGGACCATCGTGCAACACGAATTTTGGCCGCCCCGCCGTGTGCTGGCGCAATTGGCGATAGCGTTGCTGCTTGTGCCATGCCTCCAGCCACACGGGTTCGCGCCGCGCCAAATCGGCCCGCATGGGAAAGGAAGTTTCTGGCAAATTGAGGGTACTTTTATAATCCGTCATGATCCCATCCTGAATCGTTAGCGGACAAACCAGGCCCGGGCCTGTGCCGCATCCTGTTTCATCTGGATCACCAAGTCATCCAGATGGTCAAAGCGTGCTTCATCACGCAGCTTATGCAAAAACCGCACTTCCACCCGAGCCCCATAGATATCACGGGAAAAATCGAACAGATGAACCTCCAGGATCACGGAGTTTCCTGTGTCCACCGTTGGCCGCACCCCGAGACTGGCCACGCCGGGTAGGGGATGAGGGGCCAACCCACAAACCTCCACGACAAAAATACCGGCCAGAGGCGGAATATGGCGCAACGGCAAATTTAGTGTAGGAAACCCCAATTGCCGTCCCAATTGCCGTCCATAAGCAACCCGGCCCACCACTGAAAAATGGCGGCCTAACAGAGTCGCTGCCCGCGTCAACTCACCGGCAGCCAAACTGGTACGAATCGCACTGCTGGAAATGCGCTCACCCATTTCACACACACTGTCCAAGGCTGCGCATTCAAAACCCAGAGTCTGCCCCATGTCCTGAAGCAGTGAAACATCGCCGGTCCGGCGCGCACCAAAGCGAAAGTCATCGCCGACCAGCACCCAGCGTGCGACGACACTTTCCACAATGACACGACGAATGAAATCCTCCGCCGGCAAGGAGGCCAATGCCCGGTTAAAGCGCAACACACGCACTTGATCGATGCCCGCACGCGTGATCCAGCCATATTTCTGACACAAGTTGGTCAATCGGGGAGGCGCTTGCAAAGGCGCAAAAAACTCGCGCGGATAGGGCTCGAAAGTCAAAACCACCGGAACCAGACCGCGCTCCGCAGACTCTTTCACCAGGCGCTGCAACATGGCTTGGTGACCCCGATGCACACCATCGAAATTCCCCAGCGTCAGCGCAGTCCCCACCGTACCGTGGGGCAATTTATCAAGGGAGATTCGCTTCATCACCGCACCAAAAGAGGCAATTTTAGCATAAAGTAACGGACATCCTTGCCCTCACCAAACCCGCATAACCGCCACCTACCGAGCAGGAGGTCCGTTTGAGTTTTTCGGCATCATCGAGAGATTTCCTGACCTGGACAGAAGGGCGTTGGGTCGTGCTTGATCACCTGCCGGATGGCGATTCCTTGCGCTTCATCCCACACGACCCACAAGCACTGTCTCACCGATTCACCCGACTGCGTTGGGGCAAGGACGATACCTGCAGCGTTCGCCTGATGGGCATCGATGCCCCGGAAATTCATTATCGGGTACGCGGCCACCGCCTGTGGCGCCAACCGCCTCCGTGGGGGGAACAGGCGGGCGCAGCCCTGCTCTCCTTCCTGGGATTCCCCCAGATCAGCCGCACCCGTGAGGGACGAATCGTGGCAGCCTCACCCCCTGCGTGCAATGGGGCCATGGCCATTCAGCGGGTGGACCGGTATGGGAGGGCTCTGGCACTGGCTTTTCGCGGCGACCATGGAGTCACGCACGCGCCTTCCTCACCGCTCCCGCATCTGTGGTGGACCAGCGCCAACCATCATCTTCTGACTGAGGGATGGGTGTACCCCCTCATCCACGACGACTTTCCCAAACCCTGGCGCCCCATCGTCATGACCGCAACCGCCACTGCCCGGACCTTGGGCTTGCCCCTGTGGGCGAACGATCATACCCATCGCGGTTTTCCTCTGGATGAGGAATTCGAAAGTCACAGAATAATAGAAGAGAAACATCTGATCTGGCCCTTCTTATTTCGCCGACTGGTACGAGTGTGGGCGGACCGACCCAGCCATTCCCCAACAGACTGGATCCAGAAATTAGACCGTGCCGTAGGCCCCGTAACCCTGTCTTCCAGCGCGTGCGTCGTTCCCTTTGGAGCGTTGCTATCCTACCAACGCCAACAGTTGCAACTGTTAGTTCCTCCGGAAGAAATCGTGCTGCCGCGCTGATCACTGCACAATGAGAGTTGTAAACTGGGGGAAATATTGGATATAATGGGCGGCTTGTTGTGGCCAAGTAGCTCAGTCGGTAGAGCAGAGGACTGAAAATCCTTGTGTCGGTGGTTCGATTCCGCCCTTGGCCACCAATATCAAAACCTCAACCACTCTCCGTTGGGGTTTTTTCTTGTCTGCCTGCGCCAGCTCCCGCGGGTTCGCGGGGGTTTGTGCGTACGCCTGTGGACTGTGCTCCCAAGACCAACGGATGCACCCTGGCCACATTTTCCTCTCTCCTGCCCCATTCTCTCTCCGACCTGACTCCCCACACGCGGCACGAAGTCCACAAAGGCCACGATACGCACGGATGTAAATCAATGAGTTACGCGTTGACGAATCAAGCGGGTTTTGTTGTTGTGGTGGGTCAAAATTAATGGCCAACAGTGGGTCAAATCTGTTGGCCATTAACAATCGGCTATGTTGCGATGGCCGCCCCATCCGTACTCACTCATATGCCCCCACATTTCCGCCTCCTTCCCAAAGTTACAGTTTCACGCGGCGCAAGCGCAACACATTGGTAATCACCGACACCGAACTGAAACTCATCGCCGCCGCGCGTTCAGTTAATGCGACAGAACCGTGCGGGGTGCCTCTGTACACAGCAAGATGGTGATTCCAGCTTTCTCGCTATTAGCCTGCCGCGTGTCGCGTGGCATCCTGTTTCTATGAAAACATAAATTGTGCTATTCAAAACGATACGCTATACTCAAGTCTGTGTTCAACCCGCCACAAGGAGCCGACCATGGAAGCAGTAGCCGAGCATGAAGTGACCGCGTCACAAGACCGTGGCGCCCTGGCCAAGATGGTCATGACTTTGCTGGATCACTGGAAGTTGAGCACCGAGGATCAGGCTGCATTGCTGGGCATTGCCACCAGCAACCGAGCAGCGCTGTCAAACTACCGCAGCGGAAAACCGATAGGCACCAGCCGTGACCAGTACGAGCGCGTCAGGCACTTGTTGGGCATTCACAAGAACCTGCGTTTGTTGTTCCCGCAGAACCGCGACTTGGCCTACCGCTGGATGACCACCCGCAACAAAGCCTTTGACAACCTGACCCCGGTAGAGGTGGTCAGGGAGTGGGGTTTTGCGGGCTTGCTGATGGTGCGCGGCTACCTTGACCGCGCACGTGGTGTTTGACCAACCCGAGCAAAGCCTCGAGCCAACCACCCCACCCTAAAGGGTGAGGCTTGTAAGGTCAAAAGCCGGAGCAAGCCTGGTTGACCAGCCTCAGTACCAAAAGATCGGTACTACGTTGTTGTCAGGTACAAGACCGACGTTGGGATGCTTTCTCAGTCCCAACCTCTCGAAGCGGCAGAAGCAGACAAGTTCGGGGTATGCGCGAAACGGTCTGCCGTAAGGTTCAGAACCTCGAACCGAAGCCGGACAACAACATTGGCGAGGGAAGACACCTTCAAAGGTGCGTCACAAGGCCCGTAAGGGCATTTTAGGAGAAGCAAGTGGCAGTTTTTGTATTGGACAAGGCCAGGCAAAGCGTTGATGCCGTGCAGCGAGAAGCGGATCTGGTAAATACTGAAACGGGAGAAACCCGAATCAGCGTTCATGTATTGAGCCTGTTTGAGTTGACCCATCGTGGCCGTCAGATCAGTGAGGCACTGACGGCTTGGGTGACCAGGCTACAGAAGTTGGTCCCCGTGATTGGCGTTGCTCAGGAA
>VFSW01000849.1_pt1 | contig 45058 bp, 37 predicted proteins | sample 5358111 | NCBI WGS metagenome assembly VFSW01 (sample SAMN11554181, study PRJNA540505) | mine drainage metagenome | isolation source: sediment from site ElyBrook_90M | place: USA: Ely Copper Mine, Vershire, VT | collected 2017
TCCGCGAGTTTGGCGACGACGGTCGCCCGCACCTCCGCGTCGCTCGCCACCAGCGGCGCCAGCGCACCAATGGCGGCAGAGCGCACGTACCAATTCTCATCCGCGAGTTTGGCGGCGACGGTCACCCGCAACTGGGGGTGCACACCCATGGTGGAAGAGATGACTTGCGTATCCACAATTCGTTCTACAAGAATTGTGGTAAACACACTCTTTAACAATTCCAATGCTTCAGGAACACGAAGCGCATCGCCCGCCTTCAAAAGCCCAAGGTTGGTCAAAAGTCGAATTGCCCTCGTTGCGAGACTTGGTATGCGCGAGTGGGTGAGCGGCGCAAGGTCCGAAACGATTCGTCGCAGGACTGGCAGCCCCACATTGATGTCGTCCGTCGCGCAATCGGCAGCAAGAAGCAGGTCGCGGTGCAATGTGGGTTCATATTCACTCCCAGCGTCCAGAATGTTCTCGACCAATGTGGTCGCTTCTTCACCACGATTTTCCGTAACGCCCAGGCGAGCTGCAGCAAGCAGAATGGGTTCGCGCCATCGGTTAGCGTGGAGATTAGGTCCAAGTAGCTTCCAACGATCAGCGGGAGACTTGCGCGCCAGCCCACGTCCAGCAAAATATTCCTGAAACGTAAGGTGCCTAAAGCCAAAGGCATTCTGCCCGCGCTCGACCAGCAAGCCGGAGAATTGCCGCATATCCTTGAGGAAGGTTTCCGCACGCCGCTGGGCGTTGTGTAGAGCCGGCAGGGAAATGTCAGTACTATCCGGGTCCTCGCCTTGATCGCGCAAGAAAATGCGAACCAATCGGGCGTCCAGCTCGCTTTGGTTTGCTGTGCCACTCGGTTTATTCTGTTGCAGCCATAGAGAAAGTGGAATCAGCACCGATTCGGCTTCCAGCGTGTCAATCCGTGTGGGAGACTTGAGCCGCGCGCCGCGACTGCGGTTGTCTTCCCAATTTTGAATCAGCGCGCGAATGTAGAGATCGTACAATTCGATTCGGCGTTGGGGTAGTCCGCCCACTTGGCGACGCAACAGCGCAAGCATGGTCAACAAGAGTGGATTGACCGCCAAACGCTCAACGCTTGGGTTGCTGCGAATCGCCTCAAGCAGTTGACGTTCGTCCTCTTGCGCTTTCAATTCGGCTTGCGGAGTTTCCTGTCCTTCTGAATCCCACGTTGCCATCGCCCGGCACCATTGAGACGCAAATATTTCGATTTCCTCGCGCCGGAAATCCAGGACTGTCACATGCGGCAGGTCGACCGAAAGCGGCGCAGCGCGATAGCCGTAGATGCGGCTACTCAACAAAACACGATTGCCACTAGCGATAGCTTCACGGATGAACGAACTGGCTTGCTCAGCCACAAACTTGCGGCGACCTTCATCGACGACCTCGTCCATTCCATCCAAAAGGATCAAGGCGCGTCCAGCGTTCAATGCGATCTCAAAAACAGGTCCAAGCCCGGGCGCAGAGCGGTTTCGGTCGTAATACTGTGCCAGAAATTCGCGGATGGTCAGTTGAGGGTTCTCGTTCAATGCCACGTCGTACGCGGCAAGCGGAGCAAAGATCGGTAGACGATCCGCATCGGGACCGGTCAGTTTCAAATGCTGTTCAACTTGCTGAACACCTTCCGCAAAGACGAGCGCCAAAAAATGAAGGAGCGTCGTCTTGCCGCTGCCCGGGTCACCGAGAATAACAAGCCCGCGCCGTTCTCGGTTTTGCAGCGCATCGGCAATCGGAAAACGTTCAAGCCGTTCTTTGGACCACCGTTCTCGGCGGATGGCGTCAAGACGTAGTTGCGCTTCGCGCAATTCCTCTTGGCGTCCGCCCTCTTCAATCAAGCGCAACAAACGGCGCTCTTCCGGCGTGAATTCGTCTGCTGCCTCTGGCACTTGAGCAACCGCACGCAGATGAACGTACACTCGCTTGAGGGGCAAGATAATCGGGCGGACTCCAGTTGAGAGTCCCTCAAGTGGCAGGTTCTTGAAAAGAGCAACCATGAGTTCACGGTACCGTTTTTCGCGCGCGGCGAGTTCTTCGGGAGATGGTTGACCGTCAGATTTGATGAGCGCGTTCCGCAATTCTTCCAATAGTTCCCGCAGCGGCGTCAAGTCGACAATCGGCGTTGCTTCAGGGATCGCGGGAACCGTAATAGTGACGCGTCCGTTGCGTTCAACAGCCACGTATCTGCCGGCTTTCCCTAATCCGACCGCGGTCTCTTGATAGGCATCGAACTGTCCACCGGGTTCTGAGGTAATCTTTTTACGAATTGCCTCAACTGATTCGTGAACATCCATCTGACCCTTAGCCACCTGCTCGGCAATGTTCACGAGTTTCCCCAGACTGTCAGCCGATGATTCGGTGGCAACGGCGGTCCGCTCTGCCATAAGACGCAGTGCGCCGCTGTCTTCCGCTAACTTGCGAAGCAGTTGGATCTGAATGGCGCCTTCCAACTCGGGCTTTTTTGCGGCGGCATCGTAGAACGTCCCGACCAGGGCAAGGATAATGTTCTCAAATGTGGTTTCCGAGAGTTCGTCGGGATCAAAGCCAGCCGCGATGAATTCTGACTTGAGAAGAGGTAAATCGAGGGAGGAATTGGGACGAGGATCAATCATCAAGGCGAGTTCTTCGATCACTGCCTCGCGCTTGAGAAACTCTCCAAAGATAAAGAGGTAATGAGCTTGGCGTTTGGGTGATAATGAAAACGGTGTGACTGCGGCAGCCAGCGCCTCTGCAAGTGCTTCATTCAAAGCAGACCGGCGCGGCGGCTCTTCAAACTGTCGGGCAACTCGTTTCCCGGCGGCTTGCAGAAGCAGTTTGCCAACTTCGGTAACCAAGCCCGTTCCAACTTGGCCGGGGAGACCGACAAGCCACGATTGAACTTCTGGGGGTAATGCCGTCGGGTCGAGCATGGCGCCTCCTTGCAACAAACATCGAAATAGAAAACAATGTCCCGTGCGTCATTCTAGCCGGATTCTGCGAATACGCAAAAGACAATAGTTTGCTACTGTCTACGGGCTTGCCACTCGTCCTCCGTCGCTCGTCACACCAACTCAAACCGCGCGGTGAAATGCCGCAGGCGCGGCGACTGGTACGTGAACCGCACGCCGCGCACCGCGTCGCGCTCACGGTACAAATCGGAAATCACTTGCGCGACGTAATCGAGGTGCGATTGCGTGTAAACACGGCGCGGGATCGCGAGGCGCACCAGTTCGAGCGGCGCGAACGCTTCGCTGCCATCGGCGTTCTTGTGCGCGAACATCACGCTGCCGATCTCGGACGTGCGGATGCCGCCGGCGAGGTACAACGCGATCGCGAGCGCTTCGCCGGGATACTGCCCCAGCGGAATGTGCGACAAAAAGCGTTTCGCATCGAGAAAGACCGCGTGCCCGCCCGGCGGCTCGACAATCGGCACGCCGCTCTCCAACAGTCGCTCGGCGAGATAGCGCACCTGTCCGATGCGGTACGCGAGGTATTTTTCATCAACCGCTTCCTCCAAGCCGCGCGCCAGCGCTTCCAGGTCGCGCCGCGCCAAGCCACCGTAGGAGGTGAATCCTTCCGTGAGGATCAGCCGATTTTGCAGTTGCTCGAACAGCGCGGGGTCGCGCGCGGCAAGCAACCCACCGATATTCACCAAGCCGTCTTTCTTCGCGCTCATCGTAAAGCCATCGGCGTAGGAAAATAGTTCGCTCGCGATCTCCTTGACCGATTTGCCGCGATAGCCGTCTTCGCGCTGCTGAATCAGGTAGCAGTTCTCGGCGTAGCGGCACGCATCGATGAAGAATGGAATTTGGTAGCGCGCGAGCAGCGCCTTGGTCTCGCGAATGTTCGCCATCGACACCGGCTGACCGCCGACTGCGTTGTTCGTGATCGTCATCATCGCGAGTGGAATGTTCGCCGCGCCGACGCGCTCGATCAACTTCTCGAGCGCGGAAATATTCATGTTGCCTTTGAACGGATGCCGATTCGTGGGGTCGAGCCCTTCGGGGATGAGCAGATCGAGCGCCTCGCTGCCACGCGCCTCGACGTTCGCGCGGGTCGTATCGAAATGCGTGTTGTTGGGAATGATTTTGCCGGGACCGGCGACGACGCCGAACAGCACTTGCTCCGCGCCGCGCCCTTGATGCGTCGGCACAAATTGATCGAAACCGAAAATATCCTTGACCACGCGCTTCAAGTTGAAATAGTTGACCGAGCCGGAGTACGATTCGTCGCCTTCCATCATCCCCGCCCACTGATGATCGCTCATCGCGCCGGTGCCCGAATCGGTCAGGAAATCGATCATTACTGCGCGGCTGGGGAGAGAGAAAACGTTGTAGCCGGCTTTGCGCAAAAATGCTTCGCGTTCATCCCGCGTCGTCAGATGAATCGCTTCGACCGCTTTGATCTTGAATGGTTCCAGTGTGTACTGCGCCACGTCGCGCCTCCTTGAGAAGATGGTTGGGTGGTTGGATGGTTAGGTCGTAGGGGAACATCTGGTAGCACCAAACCACCCAACAACCGAACCATCCAACAACCCGTTTTCAGTTTACCACGTTCGCCGCGCGAAATCAAACTTTTGGCGCAAGTGTCGGGTTGTGGTATAATGCAAGTGATCCTTCCATTGGAGGCATTGACGCCTATGAATGAGTACAAGGCGGAGCAAATCCGCAACATTGTTCTGGTCGGTCACTCCAGTTCCGGCAAGACCTCGCTCGCCGAAGCGCTCCTCTTCAACACCGGCGCGGTCACCCGCCTCGGCAAGGTCGACGACAACACCAGCATTTCCGATTTCGACCCCGAAGAACAACGCCGCAAGATTTCGATCAACACCTCGCTCATCCCCTGCGAATGGAACGGTTACAAGATCAATGTGCTCGATACCCCCGGCTACGTCGACTTTGTCGGCGAGGTGAAGAGCGCGTTGCGCGTGGCGGACTGCGCGATCGTCGTGGTGGACGCGGTGAGCGGCGTCGAAGTCGGTACCGAGTTGGTGTGGCAGTACGCGGAAGAATTGAAACTGCCGCGCTTGATTCTGATCAACAAACTCGACCGCGAAAACGCGGACTATGATCGCGTTCTGGCGCAACTGCGCGAACGCTTCGGCAAGATGGTCGTCTCGCTCCAAATTCCGATTGGCAAGGAAACGAGTTTCAAAGGCGAAGTCAACGTCGTGAATCGCAAAGCGTTCCTGGGACACGAAGCCGGCGAATCGGCAGTGCCCGGCGATTTGACCGCGCGACTGGAAGAGGAACGCGGCAAGCTGATGGAAGTTGCCGCGGAGAGCGATGACAAGCTGATCGAAAAATTTCTTGGCGGCGAAGAGCTGACCGACGACGAGATGAGAGCTGGCTTGAAAGCGGGTTTGCGCGCCGGCACGCTCGCGCCGGTGCTGTGCGGCTCCGCGACGCAGAATGTCGGTATTCCGTACATCCTGAAATTCATCGCCGATTACGCGCCGTCGCCGGCGGAAGCGCCAGTCGCAACCGCGCAGAATCCCGCGACCAGACAGGAAGAGAAACTAGCAGTCAAGGAAGGCGGCAGTCTCGCCGCGTTCGTCTTCAAGACGATGGCAGACCCCTTCGTCGGCAAACTGACGTACTTTCGCGTGTATGCCGGCGCGCTGGAATCCGATTCGCGCGTCGTCAATTCGCGCGATGGACACGAGGAGCGCATCGGACAATTGTATGTAATGCGCGGCAAGGAACAACTGCCGATCAAAAAGCTCAGCGCGGGCGACATCGGCGCGGTGGCAAAACTGCAAGAGACGGCAACCGGCGACACGCTCTGCGACAAGGGTCATCCGCTGGTTCTGCCCAAAGTCGCCTATCCGAATCCGGTCTATTCCGTCGCGCTGATGCCCAAGACCAAAACCGACCTCGATAAGATGGGCGCGGCGTTGCAGCGCCTCGTCGAAGAAGACCCAACGCTGCGCGTCTATCGCGAGCATGACACGAACGAGACAATCATGTCCGGTATGGGCGAATCGCACGTTGATGTCGCGGTGCGCCGCTTGAAACAGAAATTCGGCGTCGAGCTTTTGACCGGCGTTCCCAAGCTGCCGTACAAAGAGACGATCACCAAAGTGACCCAGGTGCAAGGTCGTCACAAGAAGCAGACCGGCGGACGCGGTCAGTTCGGCGATACGTGGATTCGCTTCGAGCCGCTGCCGCGCGGCGCGGGCTTTGAATTCGCGGAAGAAGTCTTCGGCGGCGCGGTACCCCACTCGTTCATCCCAGCAGTTGAGAAGGGGATGCGTGAGATCATCACCAAAGGCGTGCTTGCCGGTTATCCAACCGTCGATTTCCGCGCGGTGCTGTACGATGGTTCGTACCACCCGGTCGATTCGTCCGAAATCGCGTTCAAGTTGGCGGCGCACAAGGCGTTCAAAGCCGGCATTCCCCAAGCCGGTCCCGTCTTGCTCGAACCGATCATGAACGTCACCGTCACCGTGCCCGATCAATTCATGGGCGATGTGCTCGGCGACTTGAATACCAAGCGCGCGCGTGTACAAGGGATGGACCAAAAGGGCGTGTGGAGTATCGTCACCGCGCAAGCGCCGCTCGCGGAGATGCAGCGCTACGCGACCGATCTCCGTTCGATGACGCAGGGGCGCGGCTATTTTACGATGGAGTTCAGCCACTACGATACGGTACCTAGCCATATCGCGACGCAAATCATCGAAAAAGCGCGCAAGGAACGCGCTGGCGAAGAAGCCGAGGAAGAGGAAGAGTAAATCCCTGTTCGTCTCATACAGAAACACAAGACCTCGGATACGTCCGAGGTCTTGTTTGTTGCACTGGATGTCATGACGCAATGGCTATTGACAGCGCGGCAACCTTCCGCTAGAATCGACGCCAGATCGACAGAGCGTCCATATCTTCCAAGGAGGTTATGATGATTCGACATTCTCCATCCGTACTTCGCAGATCGTTGCTCGCGTTCGGCTTCATCGCGCTCTTTGCGCCGCTTGCGCTCGCATGCGATGTATCAGCGGTCATCAATGCGGCGTTGGGTGGCACACCGACGGCAGCGCCGCTTCCAACTCAAGTGCCTATTGCCACCTTAGCGCCTCTGCCAACCAACGCGCCTCAACCGGCAAACGTCGTCACGAACGCCGTGATGGCGCAAGATGCCAGCGCTAACACCTTCGATCCGATCGGCATCACCAATTCATTTCCAGCCAATCAAAGCATCTTTCACGCGGTGGTGACGATTGCCAACGCGCCGGACAATACGTCGTTCAAGGTCGTATGGCGCGATTCTGCCAACAACCAGATGGCAAGTTATCAACTCAGTTCCAGCGGATCGCGCAACCTCGACTTTACCTTCAAGCCCAACGCCGGCACACTCCCCGCCGGTAATTACCAGGTCGAGTTGTACGTGAACGGCGCGCTGAATCAAACGCTCAAGTTCTCGGTTGCCAGCGCGGCGCAAGCACAACCAACAACACGCAGTCCTCAACCCTCCGGGGTCATCGCCAGCGTCACCATGGCTGAAGACGCAAAAGCCGATACCAAAGAGCCGATCAACCCAACCGTCGTCTTCAAACCGTCTTCGACCTTTCACGCCATCGTCGCCATCCAGAACGCGCCGGCAAACACCAAGTTCGGCGCGACGTGGTACACCGTCGATGTGGGCAGCGCCGCGCCGCCGAACAACAAGATTGATTCGACCGAACTGACCACCGACGGCTCCCGCAACATCGATTTCACGCTCCAGCCCAACACGACGTGGCCCGTCGGTACCTACCGCGTCGAGATCACAGTGAACGGTGTTCTGGACACGGTCAAGACGTTTAGCGTACAATAAAAAATGGGGGCAGGAATTTCGCCCTGCCCCCAACCGCGCTATCTCCGTAACCCCACCAACCGCAGCGGGATTTGCAGGAACAGTCGCAGCAATCTCGAGCCGCCTTTTGCCGCAAGGGCGCGGTCGTAGGCGCCCAGCGACTCGAGCCAGCGTCCGCGCTGCAATTGCATCTGGCTCAACGCGCGGTACGTATCTGACTCCATTCCGCGCTCGCCGGCTTGGTGAAACAACTCCGCCGCGCGAGCGTACTTTTTCTCCGCCTCGTCCTTATCGCCGGAGCGATTCAGCAACTGCGCGAGGTTGCCCGTCGCTTTTGCCTGCCCTTTCACGTCGCCCAATTTTTCAAACGCCGCAATCGACTCTTGCAAGACGTGAAGCGATTGCTTGGTGCGCCCAGCGCGATAATAGACCACGCCCAAGTCGTTGGCGACCGAAGCGGCTTGCGCCTCGTTTCCTTGCGCCGCGAATTCCGTGCGCGCCTGTTCAAACGCCGCTGCCGATTCATTCAACTGCCCGGCTTGATACAACTTCTCCGCTTCAGCATGGAGCGCGTCAGCGTCAGCGTCCACGTCCACCTCCTGAAATCAGCGAACGATCAGCAGAATCTCGCCCAACTCTTTCAGCCGATCCGTTGGCAGGTCGCCGAATTTCATCGCCATCCGCAGGTACGGCAAATTGTCCGGAGCAAGCACGAACGCGCGCACTTCCTTTGGCAGCCGCGCGAGCTTTTCCAAGTCCATCAAGCCGCTGGTCTCGCCGCCCGCCGCCTTGCCTTCGAGAAAATAAAATAGGTTGACCTGCAAAAACCGCGCCAGTTGATCCAGCTCGGTAATCGGAATATCGCTCATGCCGAGTTCGTACCGTCCGATAGTCCCGGCTTTGTGACCAATGGCTTGCGCGCACTCGTCTTTGGTCTTGCCAGCGGCGAGACGCGCCTGCTTCAGTTTTACGCCGCGCGCGGGGCGGCGCGCGCGCGCCGCGCCGGAAGTGGGCGGCTTGGGCGCTGGCTGCTCGATAGTGGATTCGCCGCCGACAAAAAAGGAGAGCGGCATTTGCAGGAAGAGCGCGAGGTTTTCCAATTCGGGCAGCGAAATCGCGCGCACGCCACGCTCGTACTGGCGCACGCGCGCCGGCGTAACGCCGAGCCGCTGCGCGACTTCGTTGACCGTGCGGTGCGCTTTTTCGCGCGCCGCGCGCATCAGGACTCCGATGATTTTGAGTTGCAGGACGACTGCGTCAGATTTCACGGCAACCTCCCGGAAGACCTCTTGCCAAAATTATAACACACTCTGCCAATTAGACAAAGCCAGTCATTTGGAATATACTTCAACCAGACACGTCGCAAGGAGTATCTCCAATGATCGATCCAAAGAATTTTCCGGGCAGAGGTCAGGTCGCCATTCTGCGGACGAGTCCCGAAACCGTCCTCGACGATTACGCGCGGCTGATGCATCTGGCTCGATACGAAGACAACCTCCCCAAAGACAAGGATACGCTCCTCAAGATCAACATCTCGTGGCAAATCTGGTACCCCAGTTGCTCGACCACGCCGTGGCAGTTGGAAGCCGTGACCAAAACATTGCTCGCCGATGGTTATGCGCGCGAGAAACTGGTCGCGACGCACAACGATACTGTCGTTGTCAACGGACAAGAAGGTCAGCGCAACAATCGCCACAAGTTCGTGCAAGACAAGTACAATTTGAAGACCGCCGAGACCTACCAGAAGGACGTCGAGTGGGTCCATTACGAACCCAAGCAGCCCTTCCTTGTGCTCGACCAGGTCTATCAAGGGCACGGCGTGCACATTCCAAAATTCTTTTACGATAAGAACGTGCTGCATCTGCCGACGATGAAGACGCACGTCTTTACGCATATTACCGGCGCGATGAAGAATGCCTTCGGCGGTTTGCTCGACGAAAAGCGCCACTGGACGCACAGCGTCATCGACGAGACGCTGGTCGATCTCCTGCAAATCCAGCAAGACATTCACACCGGTATTTTCGCGGTGATGGATGGTACGCTTGCCGGCGAGGGACCCGGACCGCGCGCGACGCGCTGGCACGTTAAGAACGTCATCCTGGCAAGTTCCGATCCGGTCGCGATCGACGCGGCGGCGGCGAAGATTATGGGCGTGCCGCCGATGAATCTGCGCTTCATTCGCGCCGCGCACGAGCGCGGCTTGGGTGTGGGCGATCCGCGCGAGATCAAATTCATCGGCGATGCGGACGCGGCGGACGAGAACTGGCATTTCAGCGCGTACGAGAATACGTTCGCCTCGTGGGGACAGTACCAAATCTACCACGGGTTTTTGCATCCATTCGAACACGCGCTTTTGCGGACACCCATCGTCCCGTGGTCGTACGCGGCGTCGAATTTCTATCACAATTGGTACTGGTACCCCTTCATCGGCAAACCGCGCGCTCAAGCCGCGCTCAAGACCGAATGGGGACGGCTGCTGCAAAAGAAATATAGCCCGGACAAGCCGATCAATCTGGGCTACGGCTCGCGCAAGCCGTTCTACACCGCGACGGCGGGCAGCGCGGCTGCCGCGCTCGCGCTGCTCATCGGCGCGTTCCTGATGACGCGGCGGAGTTCCTGACGTACGCACCTTCGGCTGGCAACTTTTTCTTTGTCTTGGAAACACAATAAGGCGGGATCGATGATCTCGCCTTATTATTTGCTTTGACCCGGGAGATTTCATGCAAAACCTGAGAGGCAAACTGGTTGTCTCGCTCATCTTTGCGCTGCTGGTTTTCGTCGCGCTGACGTTCTACGCCGACGCGCCGCGCCTGCTCGCCGCGCTCGCGAAATTCGATTGGCGTTTTCTTCCGCTCGCGCTGGCGACGACGCTGGTGAATTATCTGATTCGATTCCTGCGGTGGCATTATTATCTCCACGTGATCGGCGTGAAGCATGTGCCGCGCCGCGACTCGCTGATGATTTTTCTGAGCGGGTTCAGTCTGACGATGACGCCGGGCAAACTGGGCGAAGTGCTGAAATCGTTCCTGTTGAAAAACCGCTACGGCACGCCGGTCAGTTATTCCGCCTCTATCGTCTTCGCGGAGCGGCTGACCGATGTCGTCGGCGTAGTCATTCTTGCCGCCGCCGGTCTCGCGTTTTATCCGCTCGGTCTCGGCGCGCTGGCAATCGTTCTCGTCGTGACGGCGATTTTCGTCGTCATCGTTCAGCAGCGTGCGCTGGCGGAACGTCTGCTCGATCTTTTCGCGCGGCTGCCGGTGATCGGTCGCTTTGCGAATCTGGCGCGCAATCTGTACGAGAGCGCGTACCTGATGCTGCGCGCCAAGCCGCTGCTCATCGCCATCGCGCTCGCGGCGGCGGCGTGGTTCGGCGAGTGCATCACGTTCTTCATCGTGCTACTCGGCATCGGGCTGCCGCCGACGCTCTTGCTCTTGCTGCAAGCGACATTCATTTACGCCGCCGCGTCGCTCTTCGGCGCGGTGTCGATGCTGCCCGGCGGGCTGGGCGCGACGGAAGGTGGGATGGCGCTGCTCCTCCAGCAGATCGTCGCGGTCGCGCGTGAAGAAGCCGTCGCGGCGACGCTGATCGTGCGGCTGTGCACGCTCTGGTTCGCGGTGCTGCTCGGCGTCATCGCGCTGCTGGCATTCGGCGTCCCGCAAACGAAAAACGAGGCGCAGACCGAGTAGAACATAGCACGCCGTCCGCCTTCATTTTCCGGCGACGAAAAATGAAATAATCGAGCGTGGGATTGCAATTAAAGAACAGCGAGTCCGGGGGGAATCGCTAACTTGCTTTCGTGCGGACTGACGGAGGAAACTTCCGGAGGAGGAGTCCGATGCGTCGCGTAAGTGAGGTACTCAGGTTTCTGATTGTGATCGGTCTGCTGAGCGCGTGCGACCCTCAAGTTCCAACCCAGTCAGCCGCGCCGGCAGACCCACCAGCTGACCGATGGGCGGTCTTGCCAATCACGACTACGAAATATCCAGCCGCCACTCCCGGCTGGCAAGTCGTCCGGGTCGATCTAGCGGTCGAAAATCAATCTCAACATTTTGCAGCGCCGACCATCGCGACCAATAATTCGACGGCAGATACGAAGATTATCACCGACAAGCAGGCGTATTCAGCTGAAACCTACCAGACCACCGGTTCGATTACTCATACCGTCTCGCAAATCGCCTTCCAAGCTATGCTGCCGCCGGGCTTTAGCATGAAAGGCGAGTATCAATCCGATGCCGTTGTATCGTACTGTTTTGTCGCCAAAATTCCCACGTCTACCGTTCCGCTGGCACTGAGTATTCCGGGATTCAAGAGTTACGTGAGTCTCACCACAACACAAACTATCGCTTTCCCATCCGCTGCAAGCCAACAAACATTCTCGGAGCCGAACAGCGGATTTAAAATACCCCAGTCGGTCGATGTGACGTTTGGGAATTTCCATCTAAAACAATGGTGGCCCCCCAATCACGACCTCATCACGACGACCGTCGCCATCACCAGTGAGAATGACACAGGCGACGAGAATATCAACCTGAAGTATTGGATGATCGGGGATAACGGAATCGTCGGCACACAGTACTTGGGCTTGCCCGAATGCCAAACCAATATGCGGGTGGGACCTCGTCAGCACACCACCACGGAGCTCTGCGTACTCCTTCCCCACATCATCAACAACAACATAAAACTCATCGTCTACGGAGACTATGAGGGAGTATTTAACGTTCGCATCTCACCATAGAAACACAACGTCCCAGCAAAGCACGCTGGGACGTTTTTATTTCCATCGTCGTCACGAAAAAGATCCTATTCCTCAAACAGCACCATCTGCTCCCCGCGCAACTTGTCCTGAATCTTTTCGATAATCAGGTCGAGATGGTCGCCGTTCATGACATAGTCCAGCCGATCCGCCGGAACGGTCAGAACGGGGCATAAATCAAAGCCGCCGATCCATTCCTCGTACAGCGCGTTCAGTTGCTCCAGGTAATCGGGCGCGATGCTTTTTTCGTACTCGCGTCCGCGCAGCACGATGCGATGCAGCAGCGTCGGCACGGTCGCTCGCAGATAGACAATGAGGTCGGGTGGCGGCAGCAGCGCGGCAAGCGCCTGGTACAATTCGTGGTACGACGCCCAGTCGCGCTCACTGATGAACCCCTGACGATAAAGATTCTTGGCGAAGATTTCCGCGTCCTCGTACACGCTGCGGTCTTGGACCACCGTCCGCGGAAAATCCATCAGGCGGCGTAAATCCGCCAAACGCCGCCCAAGAAAAAATATTTGGGAATGAAACGACCACGCGCGCATATCGGCATAGAAATCCGCCAGATACGGATTGTCCACTACACCCTCAAAGAACGGCTCCCAGCCCAGACGCGCGCACAGCCGCTCCACCAGCGTCGATTTGCCGACGCCGATGTTGCCGGCGACGGTGATGAATTTTTTCACGTCTTGGCTCCGTTGTCGAACAACGGCTGCTGGTACGCGCCCAGTTCCAATTTCGCGTGGACGCGATCGATCACCGCGCGCAGGTCTTCGACGCGACGCACAAAATCGATCTGGTTTGCGTCGATGGTGAGCACCGGCGCGGCGGTATAGTGGGCGAAGAATTCGTCATACGTGCGGCTCAGCGCCTCGATGTAATCGCGCTCCATCGCGCGCTCGTACGAACGGTCGCGCAGCGCGATCCGTTCCATCAGCGTGTCCGTGTCCGCGCGCAGATAGACCACGAGATCGGGCTTGGGAATCTTGGTCGCTAGGATCGCGTGGACGCGCTCGTACATCGCCAGTTCATCGCCGTCGATGTTGAGACGCGCAAAGATGTGGTCTTTGTCGAACGTATAATCGCTGACGAGATTGCCCCGCGCGAGCGCGGCAGGGATAGCTTCGTGCTGTTGTTGGTAACGGCTCAAGAGGAAAAAGATTTGCGTTTGAAACGCGTAGCGTTTGCGGTCTTGATAAAAGCGGGCGAGGAACGGATTCTCTTCGAAAACTTCCAGCAGAATCTCGGCTTTGAAATCTGGCTGGCTCAACCGCGCCAACGTCGTTTTGCCGACTCCGATGACGCCTTCGACGGCAATGTAATAGTGTTTCTGCAATGTGCCCCCGATGAAGAATGAGCCAATTGCCCAATGTGCCAATGAGCCAAATCCCACTTACAATCTCCGACTTTTAATTTCCAACTTCCAGCTTTCAATTTGGCTCATTGGAGAATTGGTTCATTGGCTCATTGTGATTTGCACCTTCAGCATCCCCGGCGTCGCCGCGGCTTGAAATGCTTCGACGCCGCGCGCGATGAGGTATTCCGCGCTAACCATCGAATCGACATCGATCAGATTCTTTTCGAGCAGTCGCAGCGCGGGCGCAAACGGTCCGCAGCGCGAGCCGACGATCGAAATCTCGTCGATTACGATGGGCGCAAACGGCATTTCCTGCGCGCCGTGAAAAGTCGATTTCAAAACAAGCGTGCCGCGCGGGCGCAGCAGCTGGCGCGCCAATTCGAATCCACTCGCCTGCCCGGTACATTCGACGACCACGTCGAATGTACCGCGAATCGAATCAGGATCGGTGGTCGTCGGAATGCCGCGCATTTTTAGGATCATCAACTTATCCGCGTGCCGACCGACCGCGAGCAAATCGCACCCGGTCAAATGCAGCACCTGCGCGCAGAGCAAACCCAGCTTACCGTCGCCGAGCACGCACACGCGGTCGGTGGGACGAATGTGCACGCGGTAAGTGATCTCGCATGCCGCGGCGAGCGGCTCGGTGAAGGCGGCTTGCGCGTCGCTCACAGCATCGGGCACACGGTGCAAGTTGCGCGCCGGCAGCGTCAGGTATTCCGCGAGCGCGCCGTCGCGATTCATGATGCCCAACGTCGAACGGTTCGGACAGTGCGTGACGTCGCCGCGCCGGCACGTGGAGCACGTGCCGTCGTAGGCATTGATCTCACCGACGACGCGCGCGCCGCGCATCTCGCCGTCTTCGACGATACCGACGAACTCGTGTCCCAGCACGCCGCGAAAACCCATATACCCTTTGATGATCTCGAGGTCGGTGCTGCAAATACCCGCGCGCAGCACGCGCACGAGCGATTCGCCCGCCGGCGCATGCGGCGTCGGATAATCGCGGTCGAGTTTCAGTTTTCCATCAAAAACGAGCGCGTTCACCTTTTCCTTCCCCGTTTGCTGACGTGAGCCAATCGTCGCGCCATGGGCAAGTTCATCAACCGCTTGATGCCAATCGTCGGAATCAACGCCAGCAGGTAGAACAACCAGCTCGGATCGTGTCGATCCATCCACGTCTGTGCGAAAAGCGTCACAGCGCCAACACCGATTCCAAAATCAAGATTCCGCGAGATACCCCAGACAATTAGCGTGATGGCGGTCACCACGATCATCTCGCGCGGCAGGAGCACAAGGCACACGCCGATGATCACCGCCATTCCTTGCCCGCCGTGGAATCCCAGGAGCGGCATCGAATCGTGTCCCATCGCGGCGGCAAAACCCGCCAGCCAGACGCCAAGTTCCGGCGCGCCGATTGCGCGCGCGAGCAAAATCGACGCCATTCCTTTGCCAATATCGGCGAACATCGTCGCGATGCCCGCCGCAGGTCCGGCGATGCGATACACATTGCGCGCGCCGACGTTGCCATCGCCCATATGCCGCGGATCTACGCCGGAGACCGCGCGCGCGATAAAATAGCCAGAAGGAATTGAGCCGAGGAGATAACCGCAGATAATCGCAAGCAATGAGAGAGGCATGGTCCCCTCCACAACCGAGCAAACATCTGCAATCTAACTATATCACGCGCGACGCGTTGTGTCAATGAAAAAAGGCGGAGAAGATCTCTCCACCTTTTCTGCTGCTCCTCGGCTAGGACTCGAACCTAGAACATCACGGTTAACAGCCGCGCGCTCTGCCAATTGAGCTACCGAGGAATATCAACCTTCATTTCTATTATATGCAAGAAGCGGCGAAGGTCAAATTCATCCCAGATAATCTTTCAGTTTCCGGCTCCGCAGCGGGTGGCGCAACTTGCGCAGCGCTTTCGCTTCGATCTGGCGGATGCGCTCACGCGTGACGCCAAATTCCTGCCCCACTTCTTCCAGCGTCCGCGTCTGCCCATCGCGCAATCCAAAACGCAGCTCGAGCACCTTGCGTTCGCGATCGCTCAATCCATCCAGCACGTCCTGCATTTGCTCTTTCAACAACTGCCGCGACGCCTGGTCCGCCGGACCGGGTACCGATTCATCCTCGATGAAATCCGCCAGCGACGAGTTGTCTTCCGTGCCCACCGGCGTTTCCAACGACATTGGCTCTTGCGAGACCTTGAGGATGCGGCGCACCTTGAGTGCAGCCCGCTTCAAGCGGCGTTCGAGCGCGGGATCAAGCGACTCGCCTTCGGCTTGCGCCTCCAAAATCGCGCGGCGGTCTTCGCTGGAAAGAATATCCATTTCCAGCGCGATTTCTTCCGAGGTTGGCTCGCGCCCCAGTTCCTGCGTCAATCGCCGCGAGACGCGGATCAAGCGGTTGATCGTCTCGACCATGTGCACGGGAATACGGATCGTCCGCGCTTGATCGGCGATCGCGCGCGTGATCGCCTGCCGAATCCACCACGTCGCATACGTTGAGAACTTGTAACCCTTGGAGTAATCGAAACGTTCGACCGCGCGGAGCAAGCCGATGTTGCCTTCCTGGATCAAATCGAGGAACGACATACCGCGTCCCATGTACCGCTTCGCGACGCTGACGACGAGGCGCAAGTTCGCTTCCGCCAAACGCTGCCGCGCCGCTTCCGCCGCATCGATTTGCGCCTTGAGCCGCGACTTGGATTTCGCGCTGATCTTGGCGCGCTGCAAAGCGCGCCGCGCCAGTTCGCCCTTGCGCATCAAGCCGGAGAGATACGACTCGTCGTTCCCATTAAGCAGCGCAACGCGTCCGATCTCGCGCAGGTACATCCGCACCGGATCGCTGCCGATTTCGGTTGGCAAATCCACCACATCGCGAGCGCCCGCTTCGGGCTCTTCGCTCGGTTCGGGTTCCTCTTCGTCTTCCTGGCGCGCCGGCGCGGCGCCGTTGTTGAGAATCTTGATCCGCATCTCGGCGAGCAAGCGGCGCAGGTCGGCGATTTGTTCCGGGTCTTGATCGATCTCTGGAAAGACCGTGCGGACCTGTTCGATGGTGAGGCGTTTGCGCGGTCCGGCTTTTTTGACCAGCATATCCAGCGCGGCATCCTGATCCGGCAAATCCGCCGCGCGCAGCCACGCCGCGTCGGCGCGCCCCGCCAGACTGGTCGCCAATTCCAAAACTTTCGACGGCTTTTTGCTGATGGGTTTAGCCAACTGTTTTTTGAGCGGAGCCGATACTTTTTTTGCTGCCATTCTCTTATCGATCACATCATCCCGATATGGTACGCGCGCGGTTTGAATAGCGTCCGCGCGCTCAACGCTTTTTGACTTTCGATAATTCGCCTGCCGAGAAAATCGACGCGCGCGCGCAGCGCCGTCTCGTCTTCGGTCGTGCGCTCGTCGTCTTGGTCGCGCAGGATGACTTCGACGCGTGCGAGTTCCGACTTGTCGCGCTGCAGACGCAAGCGGTACGCCACCGTCTGGATTTCGCGCGCGAGGTCTGGCTCGTCCATCTCCGGCAACTGCCGCGCGCGTTCGAGCAGTTGGTCGCACAGCGGACGCAGCGACTCGTCGAGCGATTCGCGGAACGCGTCCCGGTCAAGCAAGTCCGCTTGCGCCATCGAGTCGCTCAGAGCAAAGAAAAGCGCGCGGTACTCCGCCTCGACAAAATCTTCCGGCTCAAGAAACTCGATGCGCCGTAAATGCTCTGGCGTGCGGAGCGCAAGGGTGAGCAAGTACTCTTCTAGTTTCGATTCCGCACGCGGCGCAGGCGTTACAGCTTGTTCTGACGGTTCGATCGCGCGTTGCGCCCGTCTCACGACTCGCCCCGCCACCTGCTGCGCGATGGTCTGTTCCGGCGTCTGCACGAGCCGCGCGAGTTGCTGCGTGTAATGCGCCCGCTGCACTGCATCGCCGATTTCTTGGATGATCGGCACCAGCCGCTTGACCGCCGCCGATTTATCGCGCGCCGTCTTCAAATCGAGGTCTTGCGTCATCACGCGAAAGTTGAAATCGACCAGCGGCTCGGCGTGCTCGACCAGATTCGCCCACTGCGCGGGATCGTCGTGGATCAACTCATCCGGGTCTTTGCCGGGCGGCATCGGAATGACGAGCAGTTCCGCCTCTAGCCGCTCTTCAAAACCGATCAGCCCCGCGCCCATTGGCACCGGCACGGATTTGCGTCCCAACGCTTCACGCGCCACCTGCAAGCCGCGCTTGGTCGCTTCCTCGCCTGCCGCGTCCGGATCGAGCGCGAGCGCGTAGCGGTTCGTCAGCCGTTTGAGCAAGCCAAGTTGTTTTTCCGTCAGCGCGGTGCCGAGCGATGCAACGACGTTTTGGAATCCGCCTTGGTGCGCGCCGATCACGTCCATGTAACCTTCGACGATGACGGCGAGGTTCTGCGCGCGGATCGCATCTTTTGCCAGATCGAGTCCGTAGAGCGTGCCGCTTTTGTCGAACAGCGCGGTCTGTGGCGAGTTCAGATATTTCGGCTCTTCGCCGGTCAGCGTACGCGCGCCAAAACCGATCACTTCGCCACTGCGATTGCGAATCGGGAACATTAACCGCCCGCGAAAACGATCGTACTGCCCGCCGCCCTCGCGCTGAATCACCAACCCAGCCGCTTCCAGATCGCGCGTCGAGAAATTCTTGCCGACCAGATACGATTCCGTGGCGTGCCAATCGTCAAGCGAATAACCCAGCTCGAACTGCTCGATCGTTTCCGGGGCGATGAATCGTTTCGCCAGATAATCGCGCGCGTGCTGCGCCGCCGGATTGTTCTTGAGCAGGTAATGGTAATGCGCTGCCGCCATGGCGAGAATCTCGCGCAGGCGTTTGCGTTCCGCGTCTTCGCCCGGTGATTCGCGCACGAGTTCGACGCCGGCGCGCTGCGCGAGTCGCCGCAGCGCCTCGCCGAAATCGATGTTCTCGCGCTTCATCAAGAAGGTAAAAACATCGCCGCCAGTACCGCACGAGCCAAAGCAATGCCAGGTCCCCTGGTCGGGAAAGACGATGAACGACGGGGTTTTCTCGCTGTGAAAAGGACAGAGCGCCTTGAAGTTGCGCCCCGCTTTTTTCAAAGTAACATATTGTCCGATGACATCAACGATGTCGATTTTCTGTTTGACGTCATCAACGACTGACATGGGCTATCTCATGAAATGAAAACACCGCAAGGATTCTTGCGGCGTTATATTGTCACAAGTTCAATAGATTGTCAAGACGGGGCGACGAAACGCCGGGGATTTTCCATCGTCTCGTCACGCGGGGGAATCGAATCAGACAGCCACTGTGACTTGATCGCGCGCTGCCGGCTCTGCCTCCTCCTGCGCTTTCTCGCGCGCCCTCACACCGCGAATGAACGCGTCGATCACTGCCGGGTCCCATTGCGTGCCGCGTCCCGCGCGCAATGTGAGGACTGCTTGCTCCGTGGCCATCGCGCGCCGATAGGGACGATCGCTCGTCATCGCGTGAAACGCATCAACCACGGAAATCACGCGCGCGCCAAAGGGAATGTCCAGTCCTTTCAAGCCGCGCGGATACCCCTTCCCATCCCAGCGCTCGTGATGCGAACGCACGAATTCAACTCCCCGCGCAAAGTCCGGATACCGGCTTAAAAGCTCTGCCCCGCGCGTTGGATGCGATTTCATCACCTGCCATTCTTCCGGCGTCAAGCTTCCTGCTTTCCTCAAGATCTCATCCGGGATTCCGATCTTACCAATATCGTGCACGCGCGCGGCAGAAACGATCAAGGTCGCTTCCTGACCGATGACGCCCATATCGCGCAAGCACTGCGCGACCAATTCGGCGACCTGGCGCGAATGCCCACCGGTGTACGGATCACGCAGGTCTACGGCATCCGCCATGCTTTCGAGCACCTTGCGCGTGCCCTCGCGCATTTCTTTGACATTCTTAAAAGCGAGATAGACCATCGCTGTGGGCAGCGCGAGCAGAATCAACGCCCAGACTTGCTGTATCGCCGCCAGCGACCCAAGGATGCCCAAGAGGTATTGTGCGCCTTCGATCCAAACCCCTTGTCTTACCAAGATGAAAAAACTGTGCGGGGGCGGATCCCCAGTCATCCGCCAGATTTCAAACGAAACGGTGGCGGCATCGCCGATAAACATGACGAACGCCGCCGCACCAAGCAGGATCGGCTTGCCAAGCTCTCCCATCGCAGGCAGATGTGCGATCAAAGCTCCCGCGAGTCCAATGCAAGTCCACCGACTGGCGCTCGTGGCAATATCGCTGAGCAAATTGCCCTTCCTGGATCGCTGCGACAACTCCAGCGTTAGGATGCCCAATCCCGCCGCCATGGCTGCCACCGGCGGAGGCAACAACACCGCCATCAAATACAGCGGAACGGTCGTCACTTCCATCTCAAGCCGGTGTCCATAGTGAATGGGATAGTGACCCGCCGCGACGACAGCAAGAGACAGTACGAGCGCCAGTGGAATCGCCCGTATTGTCTCCGAATTGGTGTAGCCGTATTCGGTACCACTCCACGCCCACACGAGCGCGATAATGGCGCAGCCACTCATCAAAAAAGCGATGAGTGGCTGCGGGACGAGTCGGTGGAGAAATGGTCTCATCGATTTCCCAGGTCGATACGTCGTTCTGGTTGGACGCTCACTTGACTAATGGAACAGCGTCGCCGTCAAATGTTGCGCGTTCCATCCGCTGATTGACTGAGTGGCATTGCTCATCTTGGATGTGGCGCTCACGCTTACATTGGTCACGCTGGTTTGCACCACCGTGTCGGTGAGGTACTGGTTTGGCGGCGCGTCGTCGCTGAACGTGAATTGCTCTTTCCCGGTAAACCCAGGGAACCACGGGTAAACGACCTTCAGTAGCTTGACGCCGGGGGGAGTGTGGACCGAGTAGGCAATCGTCTGCACGTTTGCCACATCGGTCTTAATGTTCACGCGGACTGCCAGCATCCTGCCATTGGAAAGCACCAGGATCGGATCGCTAGCGCAGGTCGCGAATCTGGCTTCCGCCGGCGAGACGTATGCGATCGCGAAGAACGCGATCACTAGCAGTCCCACCGATGTGATGGCGCGCGCGACAAGATTTCGACTCAACATTTCAACCTCCCTCAGTTTTAACTAACTAGTTCTGGAATGCCAACCCAATTTGCTTTTAATCCGACTTCTTCATCCCAGGGCTCGATACACACACCTTGGACAGAATCGCGGTGTTCCAAACGAGCATGGATCTTCTGTCCGCTGAGATTGTTCACCGTCCCTTCGATGAATCCCAAGCCAAGAAAACACAACGGATGCTGCCCGGGTTTTTCCTCCATGCGCTCCAGAGCTTCACCCAGCATGCAATGACACAGCCGCGCCTGCCCATTCACGAATTGGACGTCTTGGAAAACCTTGAGCTCTACCAGGGCATGGGCAGCAACCCGTTTCGCCTCATCCGGCGATAGATTGGGAGACCGGGGGTCGTGGATGATCTCCTGTGCCATATCGCGGCCCACCTGACGGAAAATAGCTTGAGCGCCACGGACGCCCACCATGCGGCGAACGCCACTGCCGACGCGGACCAAAACAATGATTAGATGATCGCTCAGTGACACCATGAAATGTTTCCTCGTGTTATCGCGAATAGGCGACGCAATTCATTGAACCTAAGCAGCCAGCGCGTCTTGCATCAACGCGGGTTGTAACGGCACCGCCGACGCGATCAGCGATTCCGCCGCCGAACAGAGTGCGGTGATCCACTGGCGGTTCACCGCGATGAATTCCGAAGTGGTCGATAGCATTGAACTGTGGTCTAACCACCATATCATCGCGCTGGTGAGCGGGATAAAGTCGTGACGCGCGGAATTGATGACTTCAAACAGTTTGCTGCCGCGCGGCAGATGCAAGTTTCCCATCAAACCAAACGGCGGCGCGTGAATGACCACCCTGTGGAGCGTCTTGGGAATGCGATCCGCTGCTTCAATTCGCAATGGCGTCTGGTCGCTGACGGCGGCAATAATCGTGCGCTTGTTGATCGCCACAGTTTCCAACAACATGCTCTCCGCGTCGCCGTGGTCATAACTCGCCCGCGCCACGCGATCCAACACGACGAAGCTGTGACCGTTGTCGTTTAGAAGATCGGACACTCGCCGAGCCGCGGGCAGAGTTAGCTCGCCATGCCAAGAGGCAGAGACAGTATAAATTTGCAGCGGAACTTGGACCAAATCTGTATTCACCAATGATCGCCTTTCCCCAAGCGCGCTTGCCATGATCCATCTACAAAAAACCCTTGCCGTCACGCAGCAAGGGTGCCATCGATTGACGCGCATCCCATCGCGGACGTAGGACAGCCACTCGGTCGATCCTATTATAACGTCTTCCGCCGCAGATGCGCGTCACAAAACATTACACTTGATAACGATCCGTAACACGTCAACCGGCAAACCGATACCCCTTGCTGCGCACGTTCAGGACGTAACGCGGATGCTTGGGGTTATCCTCCAGTTTGTGACGCAGTCGCTGAATCTGCACGCGAACGAGCGGACGCGCCTCCGCCTCGCTCAAATCGTAACCTTGAATCGCCTTGATCAACTCCCGCGCATTCACCACGCGCTCCGGATTGCGCGCCAGATATTCGAGTAAATCGAATTCCGCCGCCGTCAGCGGCAGTTCTTTGCCATCCCGAACCACCAGCCGCCGCTGACGATCGATCTTGAGCGTGGGCGTCTCAAAAAATCGTTCAGACGGCGTCAGCTCGGACCGCGAAGACTTGGACTGCCGCTTGAGACCGCGCAGCATCTCTTCGAGATGATCGATCATTTGCTCGCGCGTCGCCTCTTCCCGGCTTTTGGCGAGACCGCGCTCGACGCTCTCGACGATTTGAGAGAGGTTGCCCGGCTTGGGAATGTAATCGTACGCGCCCTCCCGGATGGCTGTAATCGCCGAGTCCAGCGTCCCGTAGCCGGTCAGGACGATGACGATGGTTTGCTGCCAGCGGCGACCAATCTCTTGCAACAATCCGATGCCATCCATCTTGCCCGGCATCTTCAAATCGATCAGCGCAAGTTGAAAAGCCGACTGCTCGCACGCGCGGAGCGCCTCGTCCGCGTTCGCCGCCGTCTGCACCGCGTAGCCCTTGCGCCGCAGTGCCTCGCCGATCACGGTCCGGATCGTTTTCTCGTCGTCGACCACCAAGATTCTGTCTCGATTTTCCATCGTCATCACCCAATGGGCAGCCAGACCGAGAACGTGCTGCCTTTGCCGGGCTGGCTGTCAACCGTCAATCGACCGCCTTGACTCAACACGAGCGTTCGGCAGATCGACAAACCCAAACCCGCGCCATCCGGCTTGGTGGTGTAGAACGGGTCAAAGACCTTGTCCAAATCCTCCGCCGGTATGCCCTGCCCCGAATCGGTCAACGCGATCACAAGCCACTTGCCGTACTCGTCTACTTGCCGACCGCGGATTCGCAAATCGCCTCCGTTCGGCATCGCGTCAACCGCGTTCAGGACGAGGTTCAAAAAGACTTGCTTGAGTTGATTGTCCACCGCGCGGACGGAAGGCAAGTCATCGTCCCACTCGGCGCTTAAGACGACGTTGGCATGTTGCAAGCGTTTGGCGGTCAGCGCCAGAATATTTTCGACGGTCGCGCGCACGTCCACTTGACCCGGCGTCTCTCCCGCCGGACGATTGAAGTCTAGCATCCGCTGGACGATCTTGCTCAATCGTTCGATCTCGCCTTGCGACATTTCGAGATACTCGAGCGGCTTGGTGTTATCGCCCAAATCTTCCCGGACGAGTTCCAGCGCGCCGCGAATTCCCTGAAGCGGATTGTTGATCTCGTGCGCCAGCGAAGCCGCCAGTTGACCCACCGCCGCCAGTTTCTCTGACTGGATCAGCTGCGCCTGCAGACGCTTTTGCGCGGTCACGTCCTTGAACACGTTTACGGTTCCTACAAATTGTCCGCTCGCGTCGTGGAACGGATAACTCGTGCAGAGAAAGGTGCCTTTCAAATGCGGCTCATCAAACTCCGCGCTGCAACTTAGAGTTCTGTCCACGACTACCTGTCGATGCGGACACTGATCGGGCGGTGCATCCAAATTATGAATGGCTCGGTAACAGGGCTGTCCCACCAGATCGCCCGGGGTGGTATGCAACCAATCCGCCAGTGTACGATTTGCCCGCAGGATCGTCGAGTTTTCGTCGACCAGCGTGATGCCTTCGTCGATCGCATCGACCGTGTGCTCCCATTCTTTCTTGGCGTTTTCGACTTGATGGAACAACTCGGTCAACTGGGCAAGATGACGCTGTGCTTGCTGATGCAGCTGCGCGTTCTGAATCGCAATGGCGACGGGCGCGGCAATCGATTCCAACAGGCGCAAATCGTCATCGGTGAAGACGCCATTCTTTTTGTTCAGTAATTCGATCACTCCCACGGTCTCGCCCTTGGCGATCAACGGCACGCAGACGATGGAGCGGGACACGAACCCGGTTTCGCGATCGATGCCGCTAAACCAACGCGGGTCGTTCGACGTGTCCGGCACGAGCGCCGATTGCCCGGTCTGCGCCACCCAACCTACAATTCCCTGTCCCACGCGAATCCGGAATGACGCGAACTCTTCCACGTTCCCGTGCAACGTCTTGGCAAAGTACAGTTCGTCGGCGTCCGGCTCGCGCAGCAAAATCGAGCCGGTCTCAACCCGCATCTTTTCGTTCAAAATCTGAATGACGTTTGTCAGGACTTCGTTCAGATCCTGCGTCGCGACAACGGTCCGACCGACCGTGCTCCAAATCGCTTCGGCTTCGATGCTCCGCTCGCTCACCTGCGTGAGCCGCGATTGTTCGCTCTGCCTTTGCTCTGCCAATAGGGCAAGCTGCCTCATCAGTGCGGCGACGATCCAGATGCCGGACACGACGATCAGCGCGAAAATAAATTGTCCCTGTAATTGCGCCGCCGTTTTGCCGCTTGCCGCCGGCGCGAGTCCGGTCATTTCGCTGATGACGACCATCAGATAAGCGAGCGATGAGATCGCGGCGATCACCCACGGAGTAGCGAGCGCCGTTGAAGCCACAAGAACAAAGTAAAGAAGATATGCCGGCGCGGAAAAATCGGCTGATAGGTGCAGCGTCGCCGCGATGCCAACAGCGGTGAATGCTGCGCTCACGGCGGTTGCCTGCGGCGCGGCATCGCGCCATCGATTCAGCGCCGCGTAATAGGCGATCAACTGAAGTAGATCGGCAACGGGGAACAAGACCAACACGTCAACGGGCAACGAGCGCGGCGCGGGAAACGCGGGGTAGAGAGTGAGGATCAGCCAGACAAAATCGAGCAGCAACCTGCCCTGGAGGAAAATGCGGGCGTTGCGCCGGTAAATGGCAAGGCGGTTTGCCTCGACGAGTTGCTGTTCAACCTGGGTGCGCGATTCCATAGGTGTCCCGTTCCCGGGGATTACTGCGCTCTATGTTGGCACAACTCGACCAGGTTGTCAATAGGAATGTAGGCGAACGGGCAAGAACTACGCGGCGAACCTTTCCAACTGGAACGGCGCAATGTCCATCGTCGTCGCCTTGCCATCCGCGATCAACTGCGCGATGAGTTTGCCGCCGATGGGCGCGTGCATCACGCCATGCCCGCCCCAGCCGCACGCGTTGATGAATCCCTCGATGCCGGGCGCGCGACCCAGAATCGGATAATCGTCCGGCGTGAGCGAGCGCAAGCCCGCCCAACCGCGCATCACACGCGCGTTCGCGAGAATCGGCGCGCGATGCATCGCGCGCTCGATCATCGCGTCGAGAAATTGCCAATCGAGTTGCGGCTCGAACGTCGTGCTCTCTTCGAGACCCATACCCATCAACACGCCTTTGCCCTCTTTGCGAAAATACCATTCGACCGCGACATCATTCACGAACGGCGTGTTATCGGGAATCTCGTCAAAGCGGTCGGTGATGAACACCGTTCTTTTGTAATTGGTTATTGGTAATTTCAAGCCAACCCAGGACGCGACCTGCACAGCGCGCGCGCCCGCCGCGTTCACGACGATCGGCGTCGAAATGAAACCCGCGCTCGTTTCCACGCCAACGACGCGGTCTCGCGCAGCGTCAACGCGGATGCCAGTCGCTTCGACTTTCTCATTGATGTCCACGCCGAGTTGCCGCGCGCGCTGGACGTAGGTCTGCATCACCATGTGCGGATCGATAACGCCGTCCTGCCAGCAGATCGAACCGAACTCAATGTCGTCGACGTTCACCGCCGGCGCGAGCCGCTTGATGTCGTCCGGCGACAGCGTCTCGACCGGCACACCAAACTGCCGCTGCAACGCGACCTGCGCGCGTAGTTCGTCGGCAACCTCTTTCGTTGCGAGATTGAGGTAGCCAATCGGCTGGTAGCCGATGTCCACGCCCAAGTCGCGGCGAAAGTGCCCGTACTCTTTGAACGATTCCTGAGACAGGCGAATCGTTTGCTCGCGCGACATTTGCAGCAGGATCATCGCCGCGCTGCGCCCCGATGAGCCGCTGCCGACGAGATCGGCTTCGACCAAGATGACGTCACGGATGCCGCGCAGCGCAAGATGAAACGCGACGCTCGTGCCCTGGATGCCGCCGCCGATGATGACGACGGATGCGGATGATTTCAATTTGATTGCCCTCACGATGCGCCATCGGTTGGAAACCGACGGCTAGAATAGCAAGCTCGCAGAGTGGGCTTACCGATCATTAGCCGTCCGATTCATCGGATGGCGGTCCGCCGCGCGCTGCAACGAGATGATGTCAGACGGCGCGGCGTTGGTCTTGGGCGGCGCGCCGGTGATCTGCTCCGCAACCAACACGGCGATGGTTACGGCGAACAGCGCGACGAACGCGCGCAGTGGGTGCCCCTTGAGAATGTGGCGACATTTGATTGCATTGTCTTGCGATACATGCTATAATTTATCTGCAAATCTGACAGAATGGTTTATCCAATGTCGCCAACAGTGCTCTACATCGGATCATACCGCTTCTTTTTCAACAGTCGTGAAGAATCGCGACGCCATGTGCACGTTCAGACACCAGATGGAATTGCCAAGTTCTGGCTTGAGCCAACGATTGCGTTAGACTCGTACCACAACCTCAGTTCCAAAACAGTGCGAAAAATCGAGGAGTTGGTCAGAGAACATGAAAACGAGATCATTGCTGAATGGGAAAAACACTTTTCGCAATGAAATAACGAACGTCAGTTCACAGGGCTTTTGGCTCCTCGCGGACGACCGTGAGTACTTCGTGCCCTTTGCAGATTATCCTGTTTTTCAATCCGCGACAATCACCCAAGTATTCAACATGCGGCGAATTGCTCCCGGACAATATCATTGGCCCGATCTAGATGCAGATGTTGAACTGGAGGCGCTAGAACATCCCGAACACTTTCCTCTCATTTGGCGCGAGAAGCAAAAGCACGCGTGATGCTGAGATGAGACCTTCGAGGTTTTGGAATCCTCGAAGGTCTCATTTCTTTCTAATCAGCCGAGAACGAAACGCGCCGTACTTCCGTGTGTTGAGGGATTCACCTCAAGCCGTGTGGGTATTCGCTCCCGGAGACTGTCAACGTGGGAAATTATTCCGACAAGACGCCCACCTTCTTTCAAATTCTCCAGTGTTTGAATGGTAAGGTCCAGTTTTTCAGCATCAAGCGAACCGAAACCCTCGTCAACAAAAATAGTGTCGAGTCGAATACCTCCTGAATATGCCTGAACGACGTCCGCTAAACCCAATGCCAAAGCCAGCGCCGTGTAGAAACTTTCGCCACCCGAAAGTGTTTTGACGGAACGCGTCTCACCAGTCCATAGATCATCTACTTCAAGATCCAAACCTGATGGGCGTCTGCCTTTCTGTGGCTCGTCCGCGATTCTCAGAAGATAGTGCGCATCACTCATCGCTTGCAGACGAGTGGATGCTTGACGCAGAACATCATCAAGCTTTGCGGCAAGGACGAATCGTTGGAAGGTGAGATTGTAACTGTTCTTACCATTCGCTACTTCGGCAAGTTTGCCCACAATACTATAACGAACCTGCTTGTCTTGTATAGCGGTCGTGAGTTCATCGAGTTGTGACAGCCAACGAGTTAGGTCCTTCAGTTCGTTCCTGTAGCGTTCTTCTTCACGGATGGCATCGACTTTTTCCGTTTGAGCGCGAGTAAATGCGGCAGTAAGCGCGATTAGATCGGGCGGCGTCAAGTCCTGCGATTGGGCGCGTGCTCGCGCAACACGTTCTTCCGCCGCATGCATTGATTTGTCGAACTCGGCGATCTCCTTTTCGAGCTGGCGAATCTCTGCATCACTGCGCTTGGCATTGCGATAATCTTGACCGTCTCTAAATCCTGCTGCATGAGCCTGTGCAGCGAATTCTTTCCCTTGCTGCTCAGCGCGCTGGGCAGATGTTGTAGCACTCGTCGTCCACTCGTCCAATTTCGACTTGCAAGCCGCAACGCGTTGATTCGCTTCATTCGCGGCTTGGCGCGCCTTGTCTAGCGACTCGGTGAGCAATCGGACGCGGTTCGCCGCTTCTTGTTGTGTACGACTCAACGCATCTCGGTCGCGCAATTCATCAGGCAGATCACGCTCACGCTCTTGAACAAGGGCTTGGGCGGCGGCGTACGCACCGCTGGCTTGGCGATGGCGGGATTCAGCGGCAGCGAGTTCGGTTTCGGCAAACGCAAGGTCTTGTTTGAGCGAATGGACTTGGTCTTCGAGCAGTGTCAATTGCTGTGCCTGCTGTTCGAGTTTCGCCAGATTCTTCTGGAGTATATCGCGCTTGTTGGCAAGATCGGTAAGCGACAGGCTTGCGTAATCGCCCAGGTTTTCCTCAAGCTGAATTTCTTGCGCTTGCGATGAAGCGACCGTGAGACGCTGCGATTCAACCTGCTGTCTGAGCCGATCACATGCGGCTTCTCGTTGCGCGACGAGCGCACGGCTGTCATTGAGTTCGGCTTCGGAGTATAGCCGATGCGCCGCGCGCGCTGGTTGCGGATGATGTGTCGAACCGCAGACAGGACAGGCACTTCCCTCTTGTAGTGTGTTAGCAAGATGGGCGGCTTGTTCTTTGAGCCATGCCTCTTCAATCTCGTGCGCGCGTTGCTGTGCTTGATTGAACTCCTGTTCAGCCTGACCGAGATTGGCTTCTAGTTCGGTTTGTTGGCTGAGAGCAGATGCAAGGTCATGAGCAAGTCCGTCCGTCTTTTCGCGCTGGCGGCATGCATTGACAATCTCTTGGGCTTGAAGTCGTATTGCCTGCAATTGTCTTATTTCTTTTTCAACGCGTTGCTGTTCGCCTTGCGCTTGATTCAGTTGTTCTTCAAGCTTTGTTTTGGTTGCTTTGGCTTTCTTGTGCTGCTGTTCGGCCGTCTCGCAATCACGCCGAGCGATTTGTGCTTTACTTTGAGCATCGGCCGCTTCCTCGACCCTGACGCGCAGGACTTGGAGTCGATCAAGATTCTGTTGCGCTGCCTTGCGTTCCTCTTCGCGGTTCTCCTCGCTCAACTGAGTGGCTTGCGTTTGTTTCTGGACTTCCAAAGCGGCAGCATATTCTCGTTCTACTTCCGAATGTCTCTTACGTGCCTCGTCTGCTTGATATTTGGCTTGCTCCCAGATTTTTTCCATACCGTTCAACTCTGCGGCTTGACGTGCTTGCGCATATAGCACACGTTTGGCATCTATCATAATCTGCTGCGATTGAGTTTGCTCAAGTGCGGCTTCAGCGTTGGCAGTTTCGGCAAGTTTGTTCGCTGCCTCGCGTCCGCTATCTAGTGCAGCTTGCGCCTGTTTTTCTGCGTGGTGTAAAACTTCCAGTTTAGATTCGAGTTCGCGTAAATGATCGGTCATCTCAATTTGACGCGATTGCAAGTCAGTCTCCGCTGCTAGCTGAGCCTGACTCAAAACAAGTTGACGCTGACTTTCCAAGCTCGCGATTTCATCATGCAATTCTTTGGCGCGGTCCTTCAGTTCCTGTTCAATGTGCTCGTAGACATGCGTCTGAAACAGTGTCTGGAAAATCTCTTCCCGTTTTTTGGAATCAGCGACTAACAACTCACGGAACCTGTCCTACGGCAATAACATAACTTGCAAAAACTCGTCCCGCGTGAATCCAAAGCGAGCTTCAATAGATTTCTTAACACGCGTCGTAGTAGTAGCGACGGCCTGACCTTCTTCGATATTCGTTTGACAATTCGTTCGATTCCACAGAGTTGCATCGCTTTTGAGTGATCGCGTGCCGTCTCCACTGGCTTTTGGAATGTCTTGCTCAGGTCTGCGCCAGATGCGATATATTTCCTTGCCAAGTTCAAAATCGAAAGTCACCTCAGTAGGAAGACGTGTCTTTGTATGCTGACTTCTCACTTGATCGCTTGTTCGTTCGCCCGACGGTTGCCCGTACAAAGCAAAACAAATAGCGTCTAGGATTGTCGTTTTGCCTGCACCTGTTGGGCCATGAATCAAGAAAAAAGAACGTTCACCCAATTCGCGGAAATCGACAATTTGTTCTTGAGCGTATGGGCCGAAAGCACTCATCGTTAACTTGATTGGTTTCATATTTCCGCCTCCCGTTCGCGTTGTTGCATTGCAGAGACGATCTCCGCGAAGACAGATGCATATTCCTTAGTTAGAGGCTCGCCATTCACTTGAGCAAAAAAGTCACCGAACAACGCTTCTACATCATCAGAACGGGGATTGGTAGGGAGGATTGGCTTATTATCAGAATTGATGAATTCAGGTCTGTCAAGGGCTACCGTGTTCGGAAACATCTGCCGCAATTGCCCCATAGGGTCATACAACGCGCCTTTATCCGACAAGCGCACTCGAACGAAATCGTCCCGCGCAATTTCGCCCGGAGGATGTTTCAACAAATCATTCAATCGTCCTTCAATTACGCGAACATCCCGTTTGGCTCGCAATGGAATACGCTCGATGCGGCAAGCACCTGCGGCGTCCATTTCAACGAGACTAACTGACTTATTGTGCTGATATTCCGAAAACGAATATTTGAGAGGTGAGCCCGAGTAATGGACTTGTTCTAAACCAATTGCTTGCGGCTCATGTAAATGCCCCAGTGCAACATAGTTGAAACCAGCAAAGATAGAACAGCTGATTGTCTCTGCCCCGCCAATCGAAAGCCGTCGTTCCGATTCCGAGTTCATTCCGCCTTGTACGAATGCGTGAGCAATCGCAACGGAACGCGCATACGAGGGGTGATTTGCCTTCACAGTTCGCAGCCACGCTGAAATAGCAGATTCTTGGTCTACGATTGAATTGTCGTGATAATACTCGCGTACCCTCGCAGGCTCTGTGTAGGGCATAGGGAAGAAACAAACTGTACCGTGTTCGTCAGGAATCTCGAGAAACGTCGTCGACTCGCTTAGTTTTCCGTACACGTATAACCTCAGTGAACGCATCAAGCGAGCGCCAAACTGCAAGCGGTCTGGACTGTCGTGATTGCCTGCGATCAAAATGACGGGGATTTCAAGTTCGAGGACGAGACGAGTTAACACATCGTCGAGTAGTTTGACCGCATCTGTAGGAGGTATTGGGCGATCATAGACATCGCCCGCAATCAGAACGACGTTCGGCTTGGCGTCACGCGCAAGATCAACAAATTGATCAAGGACATAGGCCTGGTCTTCGATGAGCGATGTGTTGTAAAAAGATCGTCCGAGATGCCAGTCAGCGGTGTGCATGAAGCGCATTTCTGAACCCCCTTGTTCAAATTGCTGCAAACAATCCGGCAACACCTAGAAAGGTGGTCGGGCAATCGCTCTCGCGACTACCCTACCACATGACGAACTGACTACTCGACTACTTGTCTTTCGAAATCGGCGTGAGCGCCGCTTGCGCCGCCGCGAGCCGCGCCACCGGCACGCGGAACGGCGAGCAACTCACATAGTTCAAGCCGATTCGGTGACAAAACTCGATGGACGATGGATCGCCGCCGTGCTCGCCGCAGATACCGATCTTCAAGTTGGGCTTGGTTGCGCGCCCGGCTTTCACCGCGATCTGCATCAACTGCCCCACGCCCTTTTGATCGAGCGACTGGAACGGATTCTCCGGCAAGATTTTGTCTTCGACGTACTTCAACAAGAATTTGCCTTCCGCGTCGTCGCGCGAATAGCCGAACGTCGTCTGCGTCAGATCGTTCGTGCCGAACGAGAAGAACTGCGCGTACTCGGCGATCTCCGCCGCGGTCAGCGCGCCGCGCGGCACCTCGATCATCGTCCCGAACTTGTATTCGAGATCGACGCCTTGCTCCGCGAGCACCTTCTTCGCTTCCGCTTCCAGGATCTCGCGCTGGTTCTTCAGCTCGTTCACGTGACCGACGAGCGGAATCATGATCTCCGGGTGCACGTTGACGCCGCGCTTTTTCAGCGTGCACGCCGCTTCCAGGATCGCGCGCGTCTGCATCACCGTGATCTGCGGCATCGTGATACCGAGGCGGCAGCCGCGCAAGCCGAGCATCGGGTTGGCTTCTTTCATCCCGGCGACGGCTTTGAGCAATTCTTCGGTCTCCTTGAACTGCGCCTGCTCGGTCGACGAATTGACATTGTCCTTTTGCATATACTCGATCTTGACGCGCAGTTCCGTCGCCTTGACCAGCAACTCTTCGTACGACGGCAGGAACTCGTGCAGCGGCGGATCGATCAAGCGAATGACCGTCGGCAATTCTTCCATCGCTTCAAAGATACCGACGAAATCCGCGCGCTGAATCGGCAGCAGTTGATCGAGATACTTTTGTCGCTCGGCGTCGTCCTTCGCCAGAATCATTTTCTGCACGATCGGCAAACGCTCGGTCTCGAAGAACATGTGCTCGGTGCGGCACAAGCCGATGCCCTGCGCGCCAAAGCGCCGCGCCATACGCGCGTCGCGTGGATAATCCGCGTTCGCCCACACCTGCAAGCCGACCTCGGGTGCTCGTTCCATCCCTTTGCGCGATTTCTTCAATCGAATGTCGTCTGCCCACCCGAGCAGCGTCTTCAAATCTTCTTCCTTGTCATAGTCCGGCAGAATCGTCTGAATCTGCCCGGCGAAAACTTCGCCTGCGCCGCCGTCGATCGAGATGTAATCGCCTTCCTTGATCGTTTTGCCGTCCGCGCTGAACAGTTTCTTTTCCTCGTCGACGCGAATCCCTTCGCAGCCCGCGACGCACGGCAACCCCGCGCCGCGCGCGACGACCGCCGCGTGCGACGTCGCGCCGCCGTGCTGCGTCAATATTCCTTTCGATGCGTACATCCCGTGCACATCTTCCGGCGACGTTTCGTAGCGGACGAGGATGACGCTCTTGCCTTCCTTGCCGAGTTTCTCCGCCGTGTCCGGATCGAAGATCGCGAGACCGGTCGCTGCGCCGGGCGATGCATTCAAGCCGGTAGCAAGCAAGCCGCCGTTCTTCTTCGCTTCGTCTTTCGCCTTCGGGTCGAACTGCGGCATCAAGAGCTGCACGACCTGGTTCGGCTCGACGCGCTGTACGGCTTCTTCCTTCGTGATGAGTTTTTCGCGCACCATATCCACCGCGACCTGCACCGCGGCGCGCGCCGTGCGTTTACCGGTGCGCGTTTGTAGCATGTACAGTTTGCCGCGCTCGACTGTAAACTCCAAGTCTTGCATTTCGCGGTAATGTTTTTCCATCTGCCGCGCAATCGCGCGAAACTCGTTATAAACCTTTGGATTCTTCTCTTTCAACTCCGCGATCTTCATCGGCGTGCGGATGCCGGCGACCACGTCTTCGCCCTGCGCGTTCGTCAGGTATTCGCCGTACAACTCATTCTCGCCCGTCGCGGGGTCGCGCGTGAACGCAACGCCGGTGCCCGAGTCATCGCCCATGTTGCCGAATACCATCGTCACGACGTTGACCGCGGTGCCGAGGTTGTCTGGAATCTTGTTGATGCGGCGATAATCGACCGCGCGCTTGCCCATCCACGAGCCGAACACCGCGCCGATCGCAAGTTCGAGCTGTTTGTACGGGTCTTCGGGAAACTCTTCGCCGATTTCCTTCTTGTACAATTCCTTGTACTTGACGACGACTTCTTTGAGCGCGTTCGTGTCAAGATCGGTGTCTTGCTTGGCGTGATGCTTTTCCTTCGCGCCGTCAAAGATCGCGTCGAATTTTTTCGCATCAATGTCCATCACGATACGCCCGAACATCTGAATAAAGCGGCGGTACGCGTCCTGCGCGAAGCGCGGATTTTTCGTCAGTGCCTCGATGCCCTTGAGCGTCTCGGAATTGAGACCCAGGTTGAGCACCGTATCCATCATCCCTGGCATCGAAAATTTTGCGCCGGAGCGAACGGAGACGAGCAGTGGGTTTTTCGGGTCGCCGAATTTCTTGCCGCTCTTTTTCTCCACGGTCTTCAGCGCGGCAAGCGCTTGCTCCCACATCCCCTTGGGGAACTGGTTGCCGGCAGCGGTGTACGCGTTGCACGCCTCGGTCGTGATCGTGAAACCGGGCGGCACCGGCAATTTTGCGCCGGTCATCTCGGCAAGCCCCGCGCCTTTGCCGCCGAGCAGATCGCGCATGTCCTTGTTGCCTTCTTCGAACAGGTACACCCATTTTTTCGAGAGTGTTTTTTTCGCCGCGCTCTTCGCGGCAGGTTTGGTCGCCTTTGTTTTGGTAGGCATGGCTTAATCCTCCTATGGATTTATGATTTCGATTCCGCGTCCCGTAAATGCGCGCCTATCCACGCGCCAATCGCGTCCTTCGATAGTGCTGACGTTGCCACTTACCTCCTGTCCCATAACTGCTGGGCTAGGCGCTCAGTTTCTCTAAGAGCACATTCTTCACTTCCGCTATCGGCACTCGAATTTGTTCCATCGAATCGCGCTCGCGGATCGTCACCTTGCCGTCGTACTTGGCGTCGTCGGCAAGCACCGACTGGTGATCGACCGTGACGCAGTAGAGCGTGCCGATCTCGTCCTGCCGGCGATACAGCCGCCCGATCGCCGCGCTGTCGTCGTAGACCGTCATCATGTGCGGACGCAGCGCAACGGTGAGCTCTTCGGCTTTGGCGACGATCTCCGGGCGATTGCGCGCGAGCGGCAGCACCGCGACCTTGATCGGCGCGAGCGGCTTAGGCAACCGCAGTACCACGCGCTTTTCGTCGCGCACCTTTTCCTCTTGATAGCTCTCGAACAGAGCGACGAGCACCGCGCGGTCAACGCCCATTGCCGGCTCGACCACGTACGGAATGTATTTCTCTTTCGTCTCGTCGTCAAAGTATTCCAGCGACTTGCCGCTCAGTTTTTGATGCGCGGTCAGATCATAGTCGGTGCGGCTCGCGATGCCTTCGATCTCGCTCCAGCCCATCGGAAATTTGTATTCGATGTCGTAATTCCCTTTGGAATAATGCGGCGGCTTTTCCGTTTCGACATCGTGGGGGTCGGGTCCGATGATCGTAGTCCCTTCGCGACGAATCACCTTGACGCGAATGTGATCGTCCGTAATGTTCATCGTCTTCCTCCACCACGCCAGCCGCTCATCGCGCCAGTGATCGTGCCATCCATCCTCCGTGCCGGGTTTGACAAAGAACTCCATCTCCATCTGCTCGAACTCGCGGTCGCGGAAAATGAAATTACCGGTGATGATCTCGTTGCGGAACGACCGCCCGACCTGCGCGATGCCGAACGGCACTTTCCGGCGCATCGATTGTTGAACGTTGAGAAAATTGACGAAGATGCCCTGCGCGGTCTCCGGGCGCAGGTACGCCACCGCCGCGTCGTCTTCTACCGGGCCCACGTGTGTCTTGAAGAGCAAGTTGAACTGACGCGGCTCGGTCATCGTGCCTTTGTTGCCGCAATTCGGACACGCGTCGCTCTTGAGTTGATCGGCGCGAAAACGATGGTGGCAGCTCTTGCACTCGACCAACGGATCGGAAAACGTCTCGACGTGTCCGCTCGCGCGCCAGACGTTGGGATTCATAATGATCGCCGCGTCCACGCCGACGATATCGCCGCGATCCTGCACCATCGCCTTCCACCACGCGCGCTTGATGTTATTCTTCAGCTCCACGCCAAGTGGACCGTAATCCCAGAACCCGCCGATACCGCCGTAAATCTCGGAACCTTGAAAAACGAAACCGCGACGCTTGCACAACGAAACGATCGTGTCCATGTCTGGCATGACAAATCAACCTCTGAATGATTATAGACGGCTCACGGTGAGTTCGCCGTCGCGGTCGTTGAAGCAAAATTGCAGAGCGTCGAAAACGGAATCCCGGCCCACAACGTTCGCCGAAAGATGGAATCCTGCCACCTCTAAACCAACACGATGAAGATAGACAGGAACACTTTGCCCGCCTACCCCCTTGGTCCAAACGAGTTTGCCAGTCGCAAGATCAATCCCCAATTGTCGAGCCGCTGGTCCCCGAAACACGGAAAACCAAGCCCCTGAGTCCACGTATGCAGATTCCACGACCTGGGCATCGCCGGAGAACAGTTTGACGGAGATCAAGGGCGATAAACGGTCAAAGACGTAGCGATACGCAATCCGGACTGGCAGGGTGGGCATCAAGTCTCTCCTACCTGACAGCAACCGCAGGGAATGGCGTCACGATCATTGGCATCTCATCCGTGCGGGGAATGTACGTCACCAATGGGATCACAGACGGTGCGGCTTGATGAGCCAGACGATATACCTCGTCGCCATTCGTGCTTGCCGCGATGATCCGTTTGTCCCAAATCGCGAGATAATTGCCAGGGTATTTCTTCTCAAACTCGGCCTCATGCGCGCTGAGCCAGGCATCCCATTCCATCAGTTGCTCATCCGTGGGCGCGATGCGTTGTTCCCACGGTACTCGCGCTGCTACCTTGTGTGCGCGCGGCTTGCCCGTCACGCGCTTTGTCCGAGCGCGATACGCCGCGCGCGTCTCGCGCGCTTTTCTTGGCTTTGCTTTCACGCTTGCCGCCCGGCGGATACGCTTGCCCGCAGTTCGCGCAGAAACTCTACGCTCTTCAAATTCCGTTCCAGATGATGCGCGATGTACCGCTGCATCAACGTTTCCACTTCCGTGTGCGTCTCCGCATTCAAGCGCAACGCGCGCACCGATACCCACTCGCGCGTCTGCAAATACCGCATCGCTTTGAGCGCGTTCAGCGAGATCGGCTGGAGGTCGCGCGCGTGCTCTGCCACCTTCTCGCGCTGCGTTTCGACGCACTTTTGATCGATCACACCGCCGGCGTCCGCGCTGAAATAATTGTCGACCGGTTCGAGCGGCGCACCGCAATGAACGCAACTAAACAACTGGGGACGATAACCGACATACTGCATCAGGCGCAGTTCAAAAAATCGCGCGAGCAGCGCAGGAGCCGTCGCGTCCTCGCCGAGCCATTGCAGCGAATGGAGTAGCAGATCGAACACCGGCGAATTCTCGGCTGCCTCTTCGATAAACTGGTCTACCAGTTCGGCAAGGTAGTACGCAAACCCCAACCGTTCGAGATTCTCGCGCAGCGGCAGGAACGCGTCGAGCGTATCCGCCTGCGTGACGATGTCGAGGTGCCGTCCTTTGGCGATCAGCAGCGCGCTGTGCGTGAACAATTCGACATGTCCGCTCTTGCGGCTGGACGGCTTGCGCGCGCCTTTCGCGATCGCGCGCAGCTTACCGAGATCAGGCGTGTACAGCGTCAGTAGCCGATCCGCCTCGCCGAAATCGGAGCGTTTGAGAACAATCGCCTCAACCCGATAAAGTCGATCGCGCATAAATCAGAAGGCACAAGGCACAAAGCAGTAGGCAAGGGGTCTCTGCGTTCTGCCTTCTGCATTCTCCCTCACCCTCCGCGCACCGTATTGTATTTATACGGGCGTCCCCAGTTCTTTTTCATCTTTTCCTGGAACAGCGACTCGGCGTCCAGGTCTAGCGCGGACATGAGATGCAGAATACGAATGATCGCGTCCGTCAACTCTTCACCGACGTGTTCCATCGGCTCGCCTTTTTTGTAAGCGTCGGTCGCCTCGGAAACTTCGGTGTGAATCAGCGCCAGCATTTCCCAAATGCGCGCCGGGTCGGACGAAAAACCCTTGCCGTCCGCAAGCGCGCGCACTTCCAGCATTTTCTGATTCAGACCGATCGCATCGACCATTCGCTGCTCCTTATCGCGGCTATTATACCACAACACTCAAAATCCATAATTGGATCGGTCGATGGACAACTGAGTGACTTGGCCGGCAACGATATCGACAGTGCAGTTGTTTGCTTTATCGCATTTGAAATTCCAGCTTTGGTTTCTTCCCACCGAGAACGCGTGGTTGCCGGGAGAAAGATAGACCGTCAATGTTCCACCGCCCATCGGGATGCGATACGTTTTGGTATCGACAATAAAAGTAATATCGTATTGCCCTACATTGTTCGTCACTAACAATTCGCCCATGCCCGCCGGCATCGTGGGACCCGGTGTGGGCGTGATCGTAGAGGTTGGTGGAATCGCCGTTGCGGTTGGCATCGCGGTCGACGTCGGCGGAATCGGCGTCGCCGTTGGCGCTGAGGTCGAGGTTGGAGCAATCGTTGCCGTCGGCGCAACTTGCGTCGCCGTCGGCGGCACGGCGGTTGGACTCGGCAACGCCGTCGTTGCCGTCGGCGTTGGAGCCGGCGGTTGACCACACGCAACGAGCGCGAGCAAAAGCAGACCTACGAACCATAATCGCAAGTTCATCTGTTTCTCCTCCGTCCCACATCCAAAAATTATTTCAGATGTTCGGGTCCAAATCGATCCGGCAGGATTTGCCTCATCGTAAATCTCTTGCGCCGATTTCCCCGCACTGTCGCAAGGAGGACCATCGCATCGTCGTCGGCAAATTCCGAAAAGACCTGGCGGCACGATCCGCACGGCGAGCCACCATTCGACGTGACGACCACGAGCGCGACCAATTCGCGTTCGCCCTCCGAGACCGCCTTGAAAATGGCGACGCGCTCGGCGCACAGCCCGGTGGGATACGCCGCATTTTCCACGTTGCAGCCGGCATAAATCTTGCCCGACTTGGCGAGGACTGCCGCTCCGACGGCGTAATGCGAGTACGGCGCGTACGCGTTCGCGCGCGCGACGCGCGCCGCGTCGACCAACTCTACCAAATCGCGCTTCATGGAATCGCCTTGTCCAATTTACGAATGACGCGCGCCGGCGCACCCACCGCCAGCGAATCATCCGGCACGTCTTTGGTCACGACCGCGCCCGCGCCCGTCCGCGCGCGCGCGCCAATCGTCACCGGCGCAATCAACATCGTATCGCTGCCGATAAAGGCGTCGTCGCCGATCACCGTGCGGTTCTTTTGCTTGCCGTCGTAATTCGCGGTGATCGTTCCTGCGCCGATATTGACGCGCGCGCCCAAGTGCGCGTCGCCGATGTAACTGAAATGTCCGATATGCGTTCCTGCCCCGACAAACGAGTTTTTTACTTCGCCGTGCGTGCCAATATAAACTTCGCGCGCGAGGTGCGTGCCGGGACGCAAGTTCGCCCATGGTCCTACGTGCGAACGTTCTTCCAAGACCGACTCGCGAATGACCGACGCGATGACCTCGCACCCATCGCCGACCTGCGCGTCGCTGAGCAACGCGCTCGGACCGATGCGGCAGTTCGCGCCGACGCGCGTCTTGCCTTTCAACTGCGTGTTCGGCTCGATCACCGTGTCCATGCCGACCTCGACCCCCGCGTCGATGTACGTCGTCGTAGGATCGATCAGCGTAACGCCGGCTTCCATCAACGCATCGTTGATCCGGGCGCGCATGATCTTTTCCGCGCGCGCGAGATGCGCGCGCGTATTGACGCCGATCACCTCCGTCACATCGTCAAGAACGATCGATTCGATCTTCCGGCGCTCCTTGACCGCCAAGGCAACCAGGTCGGTCAGATAGTACTCGCGCTTGCTGCCGTTGGGTTTGAGGCGCGGCAGATGTTCCCACATCCACGCCGCATCAAAACAATACACGCCACAATTGAGTTCGCGAATCGCGCGTTGCGCCGGCGTCGCGTCGCTTTCCTCGATAATGCCGAGCACGCGCTGCCGTTGGGTGCGGAGGATCCGCCCGAATCCCATCGAATCGTCGGAGCGTACCGTCAACATCGTGATGGTCGCGCGCGCGGTCGCGTGCAAATCAACCAAACGCTGCAACGTCTCCGCGCGCAAGAGCGGCATATCCGCATAGGTAACGAGAATCGTATCGGCTTTGCCGCGCAGCGTATCGCGCGCTTGCCGCACCGCGTGCCCGGTACCGCGCTGCTCAACCTGCTCCACGAACAGGGCGGCGTCGCCAACAGCGGCGCGCACTTGCTCCGCGCCATATCCGACCACCATCACCGTCTTGTCGATGCCTAGCGCGCAAACGGAATCAAGCGCGTAACGCACCATCGGCTTGCCCGCTACCCGGTGCAGCACTTTGGGCAAATTCGATTTCATCCGCGTGCCTTGCCCGGCGGCAAGAATAACGGCTGCCAAATTCATCGGCTCTACCTCGTAACGTTGAGTGTGGCGATCTTGAAATTGTTGACGAACAATGTGCGCGCACCGGATGCAAGCGATGCGGGAACGCGCAAATCAAAGAGTGCGCATACTCCGCAGCCACCTACGCCCTGCCCGCAAGTCGCAGACGGAAGCGAGACGTCTTTTTCTCCCAGCACCGCGTCCTGCAAACGAACTGTGACATGGCGCACCGCTCCAAAATCCCCCGAGACGCCCCAGAAAAGCGATAGAGAAAATTCTTCGCCGATGCTGACTTGATCTGGCGTCAACGTATATCCGAAGAGTTGGAATGGCGGCGGAGTGGCATTGAGGAGCTTCTGAGCCGGCACTAAATCTGGGAACAAATTTCCTTGCGACAAATTTGCGCGTGCGGTACCCAATTCGACCACGCTGCCCGCGCGATCCGTTAACGCGAGCACTTGCATCGTCTTCGGATCGTATGCCTCGACCGTGATCTGATAGTCGCCCGCCGGCGCGCACGCGTCCAATCCAGGATAGAATTTCTCGACAATGACATCACCCGGACTCCACGCCGACGTCGCGTAACTGTTGTCGCCTGCCCACTTGTCTTCCTGCCCCCACGTGCGGTCCTTGCCGTCGCGCACTTTGACCGAGAAAGTGTAATCCGTATTCATCGCCTTGAGCGCATGGAAGAAGAGCGTGACTTCGAGATTGCGTTTCGGCGGATCGAGCGCGTCCACCGAATAGCCAAGCAACTCAAAATCGTTGTTCCACACCGCGTGTTCGATGTGCTGCGGCTGGATGAACGCGCCGCCGCGCGCCAACGCAGCGAGCGGATTCTGCGGATCGGGCAGATTCTGCGCCGGCACGCGATAGACGAGCAGCAATTTCGCGCCATTCGATCCGATCAAATCGGCGCGCGCGCCCAGCGAACCGAGCCGGGTTGCCATCGTCTGGATTTTTTTCTCCTGGTCTAGCGGAAAACCAAAGAGCGCGTCTTTGCCGCTGGCGCGACCGGGCAGCACAATCGTATCGCGACTCTCGAAAGATTTCAATGGCGCGTCGCGCGTGAGCAGCGATACCGTGCTGACTTGGTAGGTGACCGGCGCGAGGAAAATGGTATGCGCGTTGACGTTCGCGTTGATCCAATTGGCAATCTCGACCTTGTCGGCGTTGAACGCGTAATACAGTCCGGGATCGTTCGCAAACACGATGAAATAATCGCGGTAGCTGGACGCCGCGCCCGCGAGCGCGATCACTCCCAGCCCTGCCATCGCCGCGCGGCGCAGTACCGGCGTACGCAAGCGCTCCCAGATTTCTGACGCGCCCCACGCTGGCAGGATCATCACCGCCGGCATCGCCGGCAGCGTCCGCACGAAATTCGGCGCATCGTCGCTGAAGAGCGAGACCGCCAGCGCGACGACAATCCATACCGCGAGAAACACTGCTCGTTTGCGATTCGTGGGATTTGAACGCGGCGCGAGTAGCGCCGCCAAACCCACTACGAGTCCAACGATGAATAAAGCGGCGGTCAATGGATCAAAGACCGGGCGATTCGGCACATTGCGAATCATTCCATTGTCGCCGGCGACGAAAAACATTCCGAGCAAACGTATCGCGTTTCCCGCAAACGCCTGGACGACGCCGCCCTGGACACCTTCGTGAGGAACGAAAATTGAGACGTCCGCCGTATGTCCGATGAATTGATCGGGATGAAAGACAAAGTAGATTCCCAGCGGCAGAAAAATGATCGCCGCGACGCCAAAGGCAACCAGCAAGCCCTTGACGTATCGCGACGCGTTCGTGCGATCGTCCCACGCGGCGTACGCGGTAAGCAGGATGAGCGCGATCGGCAACACGCGCGCGCCGGGGTACGTGTAGAGCGCGAGCGCGAGAAAAAATCCAACCAAGGCGAATTCTCGCCACTGGTGAAGGTCGTGTGATTCGTGAGGGGTGACACGTGAGACTGCCAAGGCGCGCCACAAGAACCAAAAGACAAGCACCGTCAGCAGAACGAGCAACGTGACACGTTCGCCATAACGCGTAAAATAGATGTGCCAGATCGAGATCGCGGCAAAGAATGCGGTGAGCAGTGCGATGCGAACCGAGGCGAAAACACTGCGCGTGAAACCGTAGAGCACTGGAATCGTCACCACGCCAATCAGCGCCGTCGTCAGTTTAAGTCCCAGCGGTGTAATGCCGGCAAGCGCGACGCCGGGCATGGCAAGGTACGGGTAGAGCGGCTCGGTTCCGCCCGGCGCAGCAAAGAAGAGGTAGAATTGTCCTTGCAGCAGCCGGAGGACATCGAAAACATAATACGCCTGATCGAATTGAAAGCCGGGCGGGATTTGGTCGAGTCGATAAAAACGGAAGAACGCGGCGAGTAGGACGATTGCCGCGAGAAGGAGATTGGCGCGCGTCAAGTATCGGGACATGATCGACCCAGGAATGAAAATTGCAGATTTCAGATTTGAGATTGCGGAATCCTAAATCTGCAATCTGCAATCGACAATCTGCAATCAGCTTTGCACGCTCCCGCCTCCCAGGATTTCAGTTCTGGCTAATCCAGCCCCCATCGGCGAGATCGTGCAAACTGGGGCGGGAAGATTCGAACTTCCGTTCACGGATCCAAAGTCCGGTGTGCTACCACTGCACCACGCCCCAACGACGCGGCGCATTGTAGCATAGGAAAGATGAAATCGCAAATCGGCGCGGAGGAGAGCGCATGCGAGTCGTCGATTCGGCGCGTGGGAAACTTTTCGCGCGCGAAATCGTGTTAAGGGTAAACGGGAGGCACACGGGTTGGCGCGCCTTTTGCGGAATACGCGGAGATTGACGGTGCCCGCGGCTGAAGGATCGGCGAAAAATCTTGTGGCGCGCCAAGCGCGCCACAAAGCGCGTTGGGCGATGGCGGGCGGCATCGTCGCGTATTTGGGTTTCAGTTTGGCGTACCTGTGGCTGGGTCAAGCCAACTCCGACGAGGGTTGGTATCTCTACGCAAGCAAACTGGTCTTCCTCGGTCAAGTTCCCTATCGCGATTTCGCTTACACTCAGACGCCGCTGCTGCCCTACATCTATGGCATCGTCCAGGTCATCCATCCAAGTTTGTTCTTGGGACGTCTCACATCCATTTTCTTTTCTGTGAGCGCGTTCGGATTAGCCGTTCTCGCCGCGCGAAAATATGCCGGCGCGCGCGCGGGCGCATTGACCGCGCTGCTCCTCGCCTCTTTCATCCTCGGCATTTATTTCGATTCTATCGTCAAGACTTATGCGCTGGTTTCTTTTTTCTTCACCGCAACGCTTTGGGTTTTGTCGACCGACCTGAAAGCAAAGATTCCTCTCGCCGCGCTTTTCGCGCTCGCCGCGGCGATGGTCCGGCTGCCTGCCATCTTCTTTGCCGCGCCGATCATTCTCTACGGTCTGATTGCCGCGCCTTCCAGAACGATCCGCTGGGCGCTCGTCGCTGAATGTCTTGCCATCGGCGTTTTGGCGAGCTGGTTCTTTCTTCCCGATCTCCAGGTCGCGCAGTGGAATTTGTTGGGCAGCCACCTGAGTCACTGGGGCGGTATACCGGCAATTGACAAGATCGGCGACATTCTATCGTTGCGATTTCCCGACATCAGCCAAAACTATGGTCCGATACTACTGCTCTTCGCGGCGCTGTTCTACGTCGCCTCTCAAAATAACACGACCAGACAGTTTGTGCACGGCAATTTGGCGATCCTCGTCGTCACGATTGGATTAGCCCTCTTTGCTGCCTCTCACCTGGCAAATGGACTCTGGGCGACCGAGTACCTCATTCCTGCGGTGGTGGCTGGCATGCCCATCGCCGCAATTCTTCTAAGCAAATTGTACGCCGAGCAACCACCCGACTCTAGAATCTTCTTGCAGGGAATTTGCGTCGCGGTCTTTTTGCTGTTGCTGACGAGCGAGAGCACGCAGCATATCGATCTCACCGGCGAACTCCCGCTTCAGGAAATCGACCAAGTCGCCGCGTTCGTCGAGCAGCAGTCCCAGCCAACCGACCGCGTGCTCGTTCTTCAAGCCCTGTGGGTCGCCGTAGACGCTAATCGTCTGGTGCTGCCGGGGATGACGCTCGCACAATTTTCATTCCAGAATAGTCTAGGCACGCCTATGGCAGAGAATCTGCATGTGGTCAACTATGCGATGGTGTTAGAGGATGTCAACCGCGGCGCGGCGCGGATCGTGGTATTGACGCAAGGGGATTGGAATATGCTGAGCGGGACGGATCCGCCCAATGCTGCCGCGCTGCAACAGGCGCTGGACCAGCGATACCGTCTAGTGCTCACGGTGCCACAATTTGGACAGTATTCGCAAAATGTTTTCGTTTACCAAAGCCGCTAATGAGGTATACGCGCATCGGTGGTCGAGCGTCGCAAAGCACAGCTGATGGCGGCAACAAAAAACAGATTCCTGCCTGGCAATGACCTACTCTCCCAGCGGTGCGTACCGCCAGTACCATCGGCGCTGACGGGCTTAACTTCCGGGTTCGGGATGGGACCGGGTGTTTCCCCGCCGCTCAAATCACCAGAGGAATCTGTTTTTTCAAACAGCTAAATTGAGAAGGTGCTTGTCGCACCCTAAAAACTGAACAGAAGGTATGGCTTACGCCAGATTTCAACGCATCAATATCCCGAGAGCAAGCCCTCGCGCATTAGTAGTAGTTCGCTCAGCCGTCACCGGCTTTACACGTCTACCCTATCAAGGTGATGGTCTATCACCGCGCTTACTCTGTCGAGCAGATGGGGGATCTAATCTTGGGGCAGGCTTCCCA
>VFSW01000850.1_pt1 | contig 45010 bp, 32 predicted proteins | sample 5358111 | NCBI WGS metagenome assembly VFSW01 (sample SAMN11554181, study PRJNA540505) | mine drainage metagenome | isolation source: sediment from site ElyBrook_90M | place: USA: Ely Copper Mine, Vershire, VT | collected 2017
ATCGTTCGCGCCGCCCAAGGTGATGTTGTTCGCCGCGCCCGCCGCCAGCGTCGTTACCCCAGTCACCACCAGCGCGCCGCTCTGCGTGAGCGCGCCGCCCGCGGTGACTGACAGCGTGCCCGTCAGCGTCAGCGCGGGCAGTGCGATCGACGCATTGTCAAATTCCAGGGTGAGATTACGCTCCCCAGTGGGCATGGTCGGCAACGCCGCACTGGCATTGATGTTCCGTAGCCCCACGTCCCTGACCGTGCCGCCGCCTCCCGTCGCAATCGTGACCGCGCCCTGGAAATTATTGGCATAACTTGCCAGCAAGACATCGCTGAGGGCCGTATCCACCGTAAAGGTGCTGGCGCCTGTCACCATCAGCGCGCCGCTCTGCGTAATTGTGCCCGCTGCGGTTACCGACAGATCGCCGGTTACCGTCGAGGCCGCCAAGGCTGCGCCGGTGGAATTGTTGAGATACGCCCCATTAGTAACCCCTGTTGTGCTCACTCCCAAGGTCGCCGCCGTGGTATCGATGGCATTGCTTAGGGTGGCGCCGCCGATCGCGCCGGTCAGCGCATTCAGGTTCAGTGTACCCGCAGTAATGATATTGGCTGTGGTGTTGCCATCGGTGAAAGACCCGGCGTTCAGCGTTACGGTCTTGCTCGCGCCAAAATTGACGGCGCCGCCAACGGTCAATTGACCCGTAGACGCTGCGCCATCGCCGATGACAATCGATCCGGCACCCGTCACACCACCCGACAGATCGGTCACTTCCGCCGCCGACAAGTTAAACGTGGAAGCACCTGCCAACGACAGGGTCGTTGCTGCCGTGAATGGCTTAAGTGTCAGCACTCCAGTCGTCTGGAAGGCGTTGTTGCCAGTGTTCGCGGCAATCGACACGCCGTCCGCCGTGATGGTGATATTGCCGGTGCCCGCCGAAATATCGACATTATTCTGAATGTAGGTACCCGTACCGACATTGATGGAGACAGGTGCATTGCTGCTGGCAATAGCGCCCACTACCGTAATACCGTTATTGCCATCGGTCAGGGCGAAGCCGCCCGGCTCGGTTATCGCGCCCAGTGTGTTGATGGCATTGGCTTGGGTATTTAATGAGATTGCACCTAAAGAGAATCCCGTCAGCGTCTGCACAGTAACGGCGGCCGTCTGCGTTACCGCACCCACCGAACTTGCGCCCGCCGCCGTGCCTAGATTCAGGGTACCGCCAGATCCAGGCGTCCCGGCAGTACTGGTGCCACCCAATGCCGTAATCGCACCCGTCAGCGCGACTGCCTGGCCGTTACTTTGAATAGTTATATCGCCCGCGTTCCCGCCGTTATTACTAGTCAAATTAGTGCCGGCACCACCTGTCGTAGTCACCGCTCCCAGTGTGACGGCGCCTCCCGAAGCCGTCACGCCGACGGTGCCACCCGCGCCACCCGTTTTGTTGTTCCCGCTACTGGCGCCACCGACGCTGGTGATAGCCCCCGTGGTAACGGCACCGGCCGTGGTGGTGATCGAGACCGCGCCACCGGCCGTCCCGGTGGCACCGGCAACGCCCGTTGTGTCGATGGTGTAGCCGGTGCCGGTGAAGGACATGCCTGATGCCGTGAAAGAACCGCCGTTGGTGGTGATATTGCTGGCGACAGTTACATTACCGGTCGGTCCTATAGAACCGCCCAATGCGTTATGCGCGTTAATAAGCACATTCAGCATATTCGACGTCGAGGTTATGCCGCCATTGAGCGTGACATCATTCGCCGCATCGAGCGTCAGCGTGGCGGTTGCGCCCGTCGTTTTACTGATTGCCGCACCGGCGTTTTGGACGATGTCGCCGGTCTGGGTTCCGCTCGCGTAATTAGTTGAGATCGTGACACTGGTGCCGGCATTCAGCGCGGTATTAATCGCACCCGCACTGACTGTCGAGCTGTCAGCCGTGGCGGTGAAGACAGGCGTCGAGCCGTCTATCGTGCCGGCTCCCGACTGGATTGTCACATTGGACGGGTCCATCAGCCAGGTGCCCGCATTGCCTTGGGGCGCGCTGGCATCCGCAGCCACGCCAATATCCAGATACTGCTTGCCGGATGTCTCGATGAATCCGCCATTGCCACCCTGCGCGCCGCCCCGCGCACTGATCGCGCCATAACTGCGCGTGGCCTTGTCCGACCAGACGACGACCTTGCCGCCATTGCCATTGTTCACCGCATCCGCCTTGATGCTCACGCCCGACCCGACATATGTCGCGGTGGCGTTCTTCACACCGGGATTCGCGCCGTGGGCGTCGCCACCCACCAGCACGGTGCCACCACCCGCGGCGCCCGTGGCATCGATGGTGGCGTTGCCCACTACGCCAACCTGATCGCCGAGCACCTGCACAGTACCGCCGGTGCTGGCCGCATCGCGGCCCGCCGCGTCGATCGTACCGCTATTGATGGTCGTGCCACCGATACCCACCAACCGCACCACGCCGCCGCTGTTGTCGATGCGGCCGGCCTTGATGGCGCCACTGTTGTTGACCACGCTGCTGAATACATCGCGCGCCGCATTGGCGGTCATCAATATCTGACCGCCTTCGGCCTGCAAGGTACCGCTGTTACTGACGGCGGCGGCATTGCCGGCGCTGTTCTCCAGCACCTTGTCATCGACCTGCAGCTTGATCAGGCCGTCACCGTCGAAATCCACCACGGCCGCACGGCCGGCGGCGAGATTGATGTGGCCGGCATCGGCGATGATGAGGCCGGTGTTCTGCACGGCGCCACCGACCAGGGTAATGTTGCCGCCGGTCGCGGCCTGCATCAGGCCCCGGCTGACCACGACACCGCCTTCACGACCGGCTGCCGCTTGGAGCTGGTAATTGCCGTGCATGAAGTCATCGACCCGCATATCCAAACCGCTGGCCAGCAGGCCGGCGACCTCAACGCGCGAACCTTCACCGAACACCACGCCATTGGGATTCATCAGGAACACGCGACCGTTGGCCTGGATGTTGCCGAGGATCTGGCTGGGATTCTGATCGAGGATGCGGTTCAGTACCGTAGCCGAGGCCGACGGCTGCGCGAAGCGCACGGTTTCCTGCGCACCAACGTTGAAGGATTGCCAATTGATGGCGAGGTTGTTGCTCTGCTGCTGAATCAATGTGGTCGTGGCATTGGGCGCCTGAATGCTGCCCTGACCGGCGGCGATCTGGCCACCTTGCGGCGCGGCGAAGGCCGGTTGCGAAGCTACCAGCAACCCCAGCAGGCCGAGACGTATCTGGGTCGCGAGGGCGGCAGTGCGCGTGGGTCGCCAGTCGTGGCGATGCGCACCGCGAATCATCGTGTTATTGCCGGTATATTTTCCATTCTTCATGGCGAAACGCCTCATTTGTACTGTTCTATTACCCCCGCACCCGGCTTCTTCAAGAGCACGGCGCGGTGCTGATTTGTTGCTTTGTTTTGCCTTTGCCGCGCACCCTTGTCAGAAATCGTAGCTCAGACTGAAGAAGAACTGCGGATCCTTACCGTTGGACGGGCTCGGGCCACTGCCTATCGGCTTCGCCAGACTGGTGCGGGCGAGAAACTGCCCCGGCAGGGTGAATTGCGCACCGACACCGGCGCCGCTGATACGCACACTGCCTACCGTATCGCTGGTCAGCGGGTTGTTGTCCCAGCCTTTGGAACTGTCCACGAACACCGAGAACTGCAGCAATTCCCCCCAGGTGCGGTTCTTGAATGCGGGTTTATCGGCGAAGCCGGGGGCGTTGACGACATATTCCAGGGAGGTGAATACGGCATTGTCACGCAGATACTCGGACACAGGGTAGGCGCGCACGTTGTCCGGGCCGCCCATCTGGTACTGCTCCAGCGAGGTTAACAGGTCACCGGAATGCTGGCCGGAGAAGCGAAACAGCAGGGCCTGATTCTTGAACAATGATTGCCAACGCGAATAATACGCCACGACTTTATTGAAATCCCCGCTCGCGAAAGTACCGGGCGTACCGCCCACGCGCGTCGAGTTGCTGTCATTGCTACCCATGGAGCCCAGCACATTATTGAGACCGTGGCTGAAACGTAACACACCCGTGTTGATGCCATTGAAACGCTTGTCGATGGAGTTGAAGCTACCTTCCAGGCCGAGCACACTGAGTTTGTCGTGCTGCGTCGCCACGCCGGGGGTAACCAGATCGTCGCGCTTGCTGCTGAAATCGAGCGTGAGGTAGGTGTTGAGGTCGCGGCTGCGCACGAAGTTGCGTTTCAACGCGGCGATGGCGATAGTACTGGTCCCGGATATGCCCTGGCTGGCGAGCACGCTGCCGATATCGAACTGGTTATGCGAGACGTCAAAACTGGCCGTGTAATCCGGCGTGAACACCGGACGCTCGTAGGCGACGTCCCCGTACACGGTATTGTTTGGTTTGCTGCTGTTTAGCAGACTGCCGGTGAGCCGGTCGCCGCTATTGGTCGGGTTGTTGATGGAGCCGGTGAGCAGCATGCGGTAATTGCCGATGTACTCGGTACCATAATTATCAAGACCGACGCTGAAATCATAGGGCTTTTCTTTTTGCACCTTGAGCAGCAGGTTGGTTTCACCAACCTTGCTGCCGGGTTGCAGGACGGCGAAGGCATTCAAGCCGGGATAGTCTGTCATGTCGAGCACCGCGCTTTCCAAGTTCGACTTGGTGACCGCCTGCCCGAGCAGTCGTTCATAGGGGCGCGCCAGCACTTTGGAGCTGTATCGTTTATTGCCTTCTGACTTGATGGCGCCCAGCTTCCCCTCCAGCAACTGCAGGGTGACAACGCCATTCTTGACGTCCTGCACGGGCACGAATGCCTGCGCCAGGATGAACCCTGCCTTGCGGTAATATTGAGTGATTTCATTGGCCACCTCCTGCAACTGACCAATGGTGAAACCATCCGGGTGCTTCGGTTTGGCACTATCGACGAGGGCCTGTACGGCCTGCTTCGAGATACCCTGCTTAGGATGATCGAGCACGCCGTCCAGGACGAAAGTCCGCACCTTGACCTTAGGGCCTTCGTCCGTGGCCAGCGGCCGTTCAACGACCGGCGGAATGGGATAGCTGACATTATCACTGGGAGGCGCGGCCGTTTCGGGCGCGGTGAGATTTGGCAAGACACCACCGGGCGTGGCTGCTCCGGGAAGTGGCGCGGCAGCCTGAGCGCTGCCGACGGCGAGAAAGGTTCCGATCAGGCCAGCCCGTATCGCGTCCCGAAGACACTGGCGTTGCGCCGCCAGAGTTATTATTGCCTTGCTTTTCTGACACATTGTTTTTTTCAACGAGCGTCCGCCCGTCCTCCCCGAATTCTGGCAGCGGATACACATTGATTACTCAATCAGGCTATCTGGTCGTCCCGATCAGGCACAACTCGCATCTGCCGCGGCTGATTTTTATCGAATGATATTGTGTAGCAATTAAGCGGGCTGTTGCAAGTCATTACGCATAAACTTGAAATTCGCATCACTCCGTCAATTCACGCACCACTCTGAAGCCTGTAACGGCGTCACGACTGTCAGCCGGCAGATGCGCACGGGACGCACTGCGCAAATCGATGGCCTGATCGGCATAGGAGCCGCCACGCACCACCCGTTCGTCAGTACCGCCGGTACGCGCAGTGCCGTCTGTCGGCGCACCAAGATAGCTCTGCCGCCAGGCATCCTGCACCCATTCGCGGACATTGCCCAGCATATGGGCGAGTCGAAAGCGGTTGCGGTTGATACTGTGATCACTGATCGGCAACGGAGCCGACTCCTGCCGCTGCGCCGAGAAGCGCGCGTCGGTCAGCAATAACTCGTCGCCACCGGGGTATACCGTCGTGCTCCCCGCGCGTGCGGCATATTCCCACTCGGCCTCGCTCGGCAACCTATAGCGGTGTCCGGTGACATGCGTCAACCAGTGCGCATACGCCTCGGCATCGCGCCAACTCACATCCACCACCGGGTAGTCGTCTTGTGGCCAGCGTGCCGTGGGACAGGTAGTGTGTGTCGTTTGGCAGAAGCGCAAAAACTCCGCAACGCTGATTTCATGCACGCTCATGGCGAACGCGCGCGGGATACTCACCTTATGCGTAGGCTGTTCCTCGGCCTTCCATGAACTGCCCATCTGGAATTCACCCCCGGGTATCACCACCAGCAGCGGGGCATCGACACCCGCTGGAGCCTGATCATTGCAGAAAGGCCTGCGGGTTCCCAACAGGGCAATGCGACAACGACCGGCGCTGCCGGCCGCGCCGGTCGCGTCAGTCTCGGTAGTCGTCGTGGTCTTTGTTGTCGCAGGCAGGTTAGCCGCGGACGGTGCCGCGCCGCCGGTGTCATGCGGAACAGGTGGCGTCGCGTGTTTCGAGTGCGGCGATGCGGTTGATACGCCTGCAACGATGCCCTCACCCTTGGCGCCCTGTTTCACGGATTTTTCCACCGGCGGTTGCGCTGTCGAAACAGCCGGCGGCACGGCCGGCAACGCGCCGTAGTCGATACCGAGATAGCGGGCGAAGGCGGTGATGACCCGCGTGTCTTGCGACGCCGTCACGCCACCGGCGACGTCGAGCGCGCGCTGCTCGTTGATGCGCTGATAGAGCGCATCGGCCAGGCGTTGGAACTCGGGCGTGTGCCGCGCCGACTGACGCACCGCCGGATCGAGGACATCCCAAGCTTGCGAAAAATGCGCAACGCCGCCGGCGCTCCAATCTCTGGCGCGCAGGAATGCCGACAATATATCCTGTCCCGACGTGCCCTCCCGCACCGCGGCGAGTCCCGACGCCGGCACGGACGCGGGCGTCCGGTGTGCAAAAAACAGCACCGCTCCGATCACACCCAGCAGCGCCAGCACGCCTATTACCGACAACCATAGCGCGCGCCCACCACCGGCCTTGGCTTTTTCATGAGGGGCGGCAGTGACAATCACGGGCGGAGCCTGCCGTGGCCGCATTAGGGTCTGAGACCGCGTGTCCACCTGGAGTCGCGGAGGGTTCCGGATCGAGACAGGGGTCGGACGCGGCGGCGCCACGCTAGCCGCGCGTACATGCGGTGCAGTGATGCCGCTGGCTGTGTTGCTGGCAGCGGTACCGGCGATCGCATCAATGATCTGAGCGCGCGCGTGGCGGTATTGCCCGTAACTCAGTTCACCCTGAGAGTAGCGCCGCACCAGTTCTTGAAGCCCGTTGCCCATCGCCGTTTCAATTATTGGTTTGAATCTCGCGCACCAGCCGGAATCCGGTCACATCGTCGGCGGCACCACTGTGCGGTTTGGTCAGCGTGATATCGCAACTTGACAAAGTGTCCTTGTAATCGCCGCCGCGCACGCTGACACCACTACCCGACGTCACCCATTCCTGGGCATTGCCGACATAATTCAGCAAGCCCCAACCGTTGGATTTGCCCGATTTGACGTCGATGAGGCTCAGTCCTTTGATGACCTGGTCGCCGAGCCGCAGCAGGCAGTTGAAATCTTTTTCAGGTTGATGGCCCTGTGCATTGGCCGCATAGGTCCATTCCTGATCGGTTGGCAGACGGTAGGTATGACCGGTGGTTTTGCTCAGCCACTTGGCATACGCCTCCGCCTGCGCGACCGACACTTGGGTGATCGGCAACTGGGCATCATGGGCGGGCGGCGCGCACTTGCCGCTGAGACGGCAGTAGATGCTGAAATCACCGACCGATACTTCATATTTACCGATGGCGAAAGGCTGCGCAATGCCCGCGCCCGCGGGCACCACAACCATCACCGGTCCTTTGTTGGCACCGCCAAGATTGTCAGAGCAGGTGGCGCGAGCGCGCTGGCCATAGCCGGCATAGCTTGCTTTGCACGTGTCGGGACCGGTCGGTGCGGTCGCGGTCGCCGTAATCGCCGCACCGGTACCGGCGGTGGCTTGCTTCGGCGCCGGCGTAGTCGTTGCCACCGGCGGCGGCGCGGCCGTCGGTGGCGTCAGAATCAGCGCCGACAGCAGCGCGTTGCCTGGCAATGCCTTCTGCGCCTCTTTCAGCAACGCTTGCGCCGCTGTGAAATTGCTCTGCGCCTGCTTTTCGATCCGCGACTTGAAAGCCTGAGCGAATTCTTTTTCCAGCGCGGCATATTGATCGGGCTTTCGGGTCTTGAGATCGAGCATATCCTTGTGGAAGACATCGGCCTTGAAAGGTGTCGCACCAAGCGCATCGCGCAAGCCCTGCACCTCGACCTGCTCGTTGTAGCGGATCACCGCATCCTTCAATGCCTGCATGTCCGGCGCGACTTCCAAGCCGGAATTGGCGAGCTTCAAAGCACTCTGGAATTGCTGACGCGCAGCCAGTCGCTCGGCCAGCCGCAGATAGGCTTCCGCAACCGCCTGCGGTGCCGTCACAGCAAGGAATTTATCCGTCGCGGGCAATTGCGCGCGGAGCTTTTCCAGGCTGTCCTTGGCATTCTTGACATCGTTGGCCTTGGCCTGCGTGAGCAGCGTCTGCTGCAAGCCCTGCAATTGGGCCAAGCGGCTCTTCTCCTGATTTTCCGCATCGAATTTCGCTGCATCGGCGGCCACGATGCTACGTTCAGCCGCCAGCTCCGGCAGATCGGCATACTGCTTGGCGCGATCTAACAGCGTATTCGCTTCCGTATAGCGCTGCGCCAGAAGCATCTCCTTGGTCCTGGCAAGATAGGCGCGGGCTGCCTGCTCGCGGCTCTTGCTCAGCCACGGATCATTGGCCGGCAACTGCGCGGCGAGCATCCGCAGCTGATCGCTCAGCTTGTTGTCCCAGTCGTCGGTGAATTCCGGCTTATTCAACAGCGCCTGCACGGCGGCTTGTTGTGCGACGGTCCGGCTCTGCTGCTGCTGTGCCAACTGGGTCTGGCGGGTCTGACGCAGCTCCGCTAGCGTACGCGATAGCTGCGCCGATTCCGGAATCACCCCTTGCCCATCCTGCAACAGTTTCACGGCCGCATCCCACTGCCCCGCCGCCGCCTGTCCATGCGCTTCGTCACTGAGGCGCGCCGCGATCTGCACGCGGCCCTGCGTCAACAACGCATCGGTGGGACTGAGCGCGGCAATCTGATCGAGGATCTTGAGCAAGGCGCCGGCATCGGCAACGGCAAACGGGGTTTTCTTCAGTTCCGCCTGATATTGCGTATGCAAGGCATCGATTCGACCTTGCAGTTGCTTGGCCTGCTGGTCGCGCTCCGCTTGAGCCATCTGCTGCTTGATACCTTGCTCGGCGTTCGCAATCTCTTTGTTCTCGGCTTCCAGCGACGCTTGCACGCCGACACTCGGCTGCAAGGCAAGGCCGCGTTGCACACGATCACGCGCCTGCTGCCAATCCTTGCGGCCGCGCGCCTCACGCGCCTGCTGCAGATAGGCCTGCGCAATCGCCGCTTTGCTTTGCGCGACGCGGACGTCGTCGGGCACCAGTGCCTGCACCTGCTTCAGCAACTCCAGCGCATTGTCCTTGACGGGCGCATCCAGATGCCGCGCCTGTACCGCCTGGTTGAGCGCGGCGAATAACGTATCGGCCTCGCTATCGAAACGACCGCGTGCCGCCGTGATCTGTGCGCGCTTAGCGTTCAGTACGTCGGCGGGAAGGAAACCGGAATACTGGTCAAGCATGGCCGTACTGCCCGTCCAGTCATGGGCCGCCAATCTTTTCCCGAGTTCCGCATCGAGCAGGAGGTGTAGGCGTTCCCCCAGGCTGACGACCGCCGCGTTCTCCGCATCCAGTGTCTTGAGGCGCAGCGTCTTGTCACGCACCGCCGCGAAATCATCCAGGCTGGTCAACTGCACGCCGGCCAATTGCGACTGCAGGGACGCAATTTCACTGGCCCGCGCCACGCGCTGCTGCGCGACCTTGGCCTTGTCCCGCAGATCGATCATCTTGGCATCCTGCGGGAACAGTTTAAGACCGGCCGCCAGTACCTCGGTGGCGTGATCGAACTGCTGATCATGCATGGCCTGATCCGCCGCCTTCGCATAGGCGCTGGGCAGTCGGGGATCTTTCAGTAAGGGATGCTTGGGATCGATCTGCGCAACGATGGCCAATACATCATCGATGTCTTGCCCGTCCTTGCGCGGCAGCAGGCGACCCTGCTCCAGGTAATCGTTGAATTGGGCGTTGAGTTCGTTGAGTTGCTGATTTTTGCGCTGATCGACGCGGGTGATAATGCCTTCCAGCTTGGCCGAATCCGGGTACAGGGCCTTGGCGTGCTTCAGCAGACCCTCGGCGACCGGGTAATCATAACGGGACTGACTGCTGTCGATCGTGTAATCAATTTTCTTTTCGTAATAACCGATGATGTCGTCGCGCAGCTCACGCGTGATGTTGTCGCGCTGCTCGCGTTCGAGATGGCCAAGCTGGGCAAGTCCCGACTCGACTTCGGATTCCTTGCTGGAACGGATCGCGGCGATGATGCGGTTCGCGCTCTGCTTCTGCATATAATTCTCTATCGGTCCGCGCGCCAGCAGACCGATGACGATCAGCAACGCGACACCACCGCCGATGCCGAAGCCCAAACGCCCCTGCCTGACCGACAGGTCATCCAGAAACTTATCGACCGACGGTGTGCGCTGCGCACGCGAATAGGCCAGCCCCCGCAGCAGACCGCGCATCTGCCGCCGCGACAAGCCCTTGATCGGCGCCGGCTGCAACTTGTTGTCGCGCGCCTGAGTGGCGGAAAGTTTATTGAATGGATGCTTGCCGGAGAACAGTTCGTAGGCGACGCAGGCCAGTGCATAGATATCGTCGCGCGCATCCGGCTCCTCGCCGTCGAGCATTTCACAACTGGCATAGGCGGGTGTCAGCGCGCCGAGCGTGCCAGCATCGAACATCGTGGTCTCGCCTTCGACGTTGTCAGGCCGCTTGGCGGCGCGCGCGATACCGAAATCGAACACTTTGATGGTGTTGTCGAGCGTGAGGAAGACATTACCGGGCTTGAAATCCGAGTGGATGATGTTCTTCTTGTGCGCATAGGACAGGGCATGACTCATGCCTTCGATAAGCGGCATGGCCTCCTTCACCGGCAGGCCCTTATGCGCGATGCGCTTGATCAGTTTGTCGAGCGGCTCGCCGTCCAGGAACTCCATCGTCATGTAGACGTTGCCGCCGTCGCGGTCGAAATCGAAAACGTTGACGATGTTCGGATGCGCGAGGTTCTGCGCCTTGCGCGCCTCGCGCTGCAGGGCCTTGAGGGATTCGGGATGACGCTTGAAATCGTCGTTGAGCAGCTTCACCGCGATATGAGGATTGCGATCCTGCGCTTCCTCCTTGCGGAGGTCGCGGGCCTTGTAGACCAAACCCATGCCGCCCTTGCCGACGATGGATTCGAGCACGAAGCGGCCCTTGATCACCGAGCCGACAGTCAGTGTGACATCCTCCGTGGCGCCATCCTGCCATTGCGCGGGATTGCTCCAGCCTGAACCGGTAGATTGCTGGCCGCCGGTCCGCGCGGTGTCCGGGGTATTCTGCGTGGTATTCGGGTTTTGCGTCGGTGTGGTGCGTGCGCCGACGGGAGCATTCGCCACCCGCGTGCGGTCCGCGTCGTCGTCGGCCATCGGCACAGCCGTCCGACCGATCGGCGCAATGCGCGTGTGCTCCGCATCCTCATCCGCAGTGCCCGACGCAGGATTTTCTATCGCCGCCTTGAGCATCAGATAGAGCGGCTGCGGCAGACGACCGGCACGGTACGGCGCTTCGATAGCGGCCAGCAATTCAGGAACGCGTTGCGGTGCGCGCGTCACGGCCGCCGTGAGTTCCCGCGCCAGCGCGCTGGAATCCAATTCGCCACGCAGGAAACGCTCTACCATCGCGTTAATCTCAGTCATTGGCGAGGTCCACGCCGAAATACCGCCGGCGATATTCAAGCATGTTCCAGCACCTGCACGACGATTATGGTCACGTTGTCGCGCGCACCACGCTCCAACGCCAGACTCAGCAAGTCCCGCCCGGCCTGCTCGGCATCCCGCGTGGCCAGGTGAATAGCGAACTCTTCATCGGCGATTTCCTTGTACAGCCCGTCGCTGCAGAGGAGAAACCGATCGCCGGGCTCCACATCGTAAAGCACAACATCGACGCACAGCTCGTCATCGGCGCCGATGGCGCGGGTAATGACGTTGGCGGCCGGGTGACTGGCCGCATCCTCGCGCAATAACTCGCCGCGTTCGATCATCTCTTCGACCTGGCTGTGATCACTGGTCAACTGTTCGAGCTTACCGGCACGCAGGCGATAAATGCGACTGTCGCCCGCCCACAGGCAGGCACAGTGTCGGCGCCAAATCAACAAAGCCACTACGGTACTGCCGATCATCCGGCCATCCCGGCGCGCCGCTGTTTCGCGCAATTGTCGATTGACGGTCAGCAACTGGTCCTCCACGGCGTCGACCAATTGACTCAGACTGTCCGGCGGCGGAATGTCGGCCAGTGCGGCGACAATACTGCTACTGGCAAGGTCGCCGGCCGCATGCCCACCCATGCCGTCGGCCACCGCCCATAACCCGATATGACCGCTGTCGAGATAGGCGTCTTCGTTGATCTTACGCACGCAACCGACATCGCTGCGCGCGCTGGAACGCCATTGCAACTCATTCAGGAACATCACGGCGCAACCCCGCTGCCCTGCTCCGCGGCGGCGATATGCCAGACCCGTGTTTCCCAGGCGCTGCCCAGCATGCTGGCGAAACCCTGGATCGGCGGCAATCCCTGGCACACCAGCAGACAGGGCGGCACCTGTTCCGATCCTTCAGTCCACCATAGGCTGTAACTACTGAAGCGTGCATCGATCAGTTGCTGCGCAAGACAGGCGATATCGTCCGCGACCAGCGCACCGTTCAGCGGCAGATGCCAGGCGTTTTGCGCCGCCGTGTGCAATGCCGAGGCGCATTGCGCAGCGGGCGGAACAGGCGCGCCGAGTTGTTCGACCTTGACGTCGAAGTCATCGAGATTGAAACCGCTTTCCTCAAGCGCGGACAAGATCAGCGCTTCAGCGTCGGCATACCAGTCCGCCGCGCTCAGCATGAGACCGACCGTACTGGTGTCGGCCGGCAGTTCCTTGATGATGGCCAGCGGAAAATACCGGCCGACGCGATCGACGCTGGGCATCATCACACCGGCGCGCGGGGCCGTGCCACACGCGCCGGCGGCCAGTGCGAAGCGCCACAGCGGACTGGTCAGATAGCTGCCCAGCCATGCATCGCCGAGTTGCTCACGGCTGCATGACATGGCACTTTGCAGCCAGTCGTCCCAGGGATCGATGAACAGGCGCGTCAAGCGTCGGGTGACGAAATCACCCAACGCCGGCACCTTGCCATAAAAACCCGCCGCCCCTACAGATTCGCCGGACACCGAAACTGCTCCAACTCCCTGCGTGTAAACGGGTTGAGGACACTGTTGGCGCGCAATTCGAACTGCGCCTTGCGCCAGCCGATTTCGAAGCTCACATCGATGACGTCAGAACTGACCTCCTTGATCTCCGCTTTGTCGAGTATACGGAACCAGGCCCAGGGTCCATCCGCGCTGTCTGTGGCGCCGCTGCCGCTGGCATCCTTGAATTGGATACGCACCTGGCCGGTGCCGGCGGCGCTGGGCCATGTAACGTTACTGATACGCGTCGGCCCATGCTGGTAGATCACCTGTTGGCCGTCGAGATCGAGCATGAACTCGCTGACGTTGGCATCGAGATAGAGCGGTTTCAGACCAAAGCTCACAGACGGGGTTTGTCCGCCGGTGCGGAAAAACATCTCCTTGATGCGCGCCGCGCGCTGGAACTGCGCGAGTACCGAATTCGACAGCCCCAGCGACATTCCATCAGAGGAGCGCCAACTCCAAGTGCTGCGCGAAGTATCGACGAAGTCCTTTAGATTGGTCTTGAAGAATTCATCCATCACACCGCCCGGACCGAAGAAACGGCCGAAGTCCTCCAACGTGGTCTCGCTGCTGGCGTCACGGTACAGCGGGTAGCGATTCATCAACGCGCGCTGGCAGTTCGGCAGCACGGCGGCTTGATAGGCCGTGTTCAATTGCGCGCGCGTGCCGCCCATCATCACGCCGACGCTGCTCTGGGCAATGTCTTGCAACCAGCGTTTCAGCGGATCGGGTTGGCGCGCGGCTTCGATCTGCAAGCTCCGCAGTGCATCGCTGCCACCGCCGCTGCGGCTGCGCACCGCGTCCATCGCGGCACCGCCCGAAGAACCGGCGATGGAATTGAGATAGCCGTAAACTTCAGACAATACGCCCATGACTCCGTCAATCGGCGCGGCGCCGGAGGGTGCGCGTACAGTGGCATTGATGCGCTCGAAATGCTTGACCACCGGACCGCCCGGTGCTTCGACAGCCGGCAGCGCATCGGCGACGTCAGCGGAGGCCCCCGGCACCGCTGCCATGAGTTTGGCCAGGCGTTCCTTCTCGGCATCGGCCGCCGAAACCGCGCCGGTCACGGCAGAGGCCTTGCCAGCCAGTCCCTTCAAGCCTCCGGCCAACCCATCACCGACCGGTACGCGATTCAAATTTGTATTGTGCTCCAGCGCCTGAAGTACGGCACGGATCGGTGAGGTTGGCGAGGACATCACCGCGAGTACCGCCGCGGCCTGATGCAGATCGCCGAACCTGACCACGTTGAGATCGTTCATCAACGCATCCCAACGCTGGATATAATCGTCCAGATAGAGTTTGCGCACGTCGTCGGTGAGTTGCTTGATCTGCGCCGGGGTGTAGCTGACGTCGTTATTGCCCAGCACCCAGCTTTCGTCAGCCTCGCGTTTGGCAAGGCGCGGGCTTTCCTTCATGAATATCCTATAAAAGCCTGCTTGCGTGAAGAACCCAGGGATCGGTTCATCGAGTGGTTTGCCGCTGCCGCGCACGAAGATGCGCGCCACTTCGGGACCCAGATCGGTAAGCCGAAACGGTTTGACTTCGGTGGATGCCAGTCCGTCTTTCTTCAGACGCCCATAGACGCGTTGCGCCACCGGCACCTGATTGAGCGTGTAGCGTGTCTCACTGACCAGACCCTCATTCAGCGCCAGCGGTTTGAAATCGCCCGCCAGCAAGGTATCAAGATGCCCTTTCAATGCATCCTGCTTGGCCTTGTCATTGGGCAACGTGCTGCCCCAATCCAGCGCCATCCAGGTCTTGACGTGTTCGGGATCGAGGTGTTTTTTGTCACCGAGCATCAGATAGGTCTTGAGCGCTTCGTATTGAAAATCGGGATTGCCGGCGCCGGCATGCAACTGCGCTTCGAGACGCGCGCCCAGGCGCGGCAGGAAATCGCTCTCCAGCGTGCGGTAGTAAGCGGCGTCCGCGGCGGGCGCCAGCTTGTCGCCCTGATACAGGCCCATGCCCATCAGGAAGGGTCTGCCGTCTTTTTCCTGGACACTATAGACAGTGGTGGTGGCGCGCGCGGCATCCAGAATCGGTAATTCGCCGATCAGATCGCCGACCGGCGCCGGTTTCTGCGCAAGCGTCTGGTAGGCCTCGACGTTGTTCTTCAGGTTATGGACATAGACACCGTTGCGTGTGCCGCTGGTCGACCAGGCCAATGCTGCCAGCGCGGTGGCGCCCAGCGCGCCCGCATAGGAGCCGCGCTGCAGCCAGGCACGCTGCCGCTCGAAGCGGCGGTTGGCGCCAGCCATGCCGGCTTCGGCGAATATCACATCCTTGATGAGCCGGGTGATGAAATAACTGCGGCCACGGCCGCCGCCGAATGACGGCAAGGCTTGACGATCCAGACCGAAATTGCCGGCGAGCACGCCCATCAGACGATCGATAGGCGTGCCCTCCTGGGTACCGCTGGTGAAATACACGCCGCGCAGCAGCGCCCGGTCTTCGAAACGGCTGGGGCGGAACACCTCTTCAAGAAAGCGCAACGCGGTTTCGCGCAGCGCGGCGATCTGCTGCGGGAAGGCATAGATCAGGGCGCGACGCTGCACGTCGCGTTCCTGATTGAGGCGCGTCAGCACGCGGTCATTGATGCGCGCGACCAGTGCATCGAACTCCGCGCCGAAATGCTGCACCACACCTTCGGTGTTTTTCGAGTCGTCCATAGGTAGGGTCAGGCCCCAGACCTGCTCGCGTTCCTCGCGGCCCAGGTCATCGAAGAATTCCATGAAACCCGCCACCAGATCGCTCTTGGTGAACAGCACATAAACCGGAAAGCGGATGCCGAGTTGTTCGCGCAGTTCCTGAAGACGCAGCTTGATGGCGCGCACATGCGCGGCCTGTTCCTGTTCGGTCTGCACCAGCAGGTCGGCGAGACTGATCGCCACCATGGCGCCGTTGATAGGGCGGCGCTTGCGATGTTTCTTCAACAGTTTGAGAAAGCCGATCCAGGCCGCGCTGTCGGCGGCGGCGTGACTGTCCTGGGTGACATAGCGGCCGGCCGTGTCGAGCAGCACCGCGTTGTCGGTGAACCACCAGTCGCAGTTGCGTGTGCCGCCGACGCCGCGCACGGCATCTTTGCCGAAGCGCTCGGCGAGCGGAAAATTCAGACCGGAATTGACCAGCGCCGTGGTCTTGCCCGATCCCGGCGGACCGATGATGATGTACCAGGGCAGCTCGTAGATGTTGCTGCCGCTCTTCTTGAGAACCTCCATGGCCTCGCCGAAGCGCTCCTGGAGAATGCCGATCTCTTCGTTGGACTGTTCCTTGCCCTTCTGCGCGGTCTCGGCGTCGGCCTGCGCGATACCCTGCATCATCTGCCCGCTGGCATACTTCGCTTTCATGTAGACATAGAGGCTGTACAGGGCCCATAACGCCAGGATGATCACGATCACCACCACGCGCGTCATGACCCCGCCCAGCGGTGTGCTGCTGCCGATGCTGATGAGGGGCCCGACCCACCACACCAGCGCGATCAGGCACAACACGCCGATGGCGGAGATAATGATGCGGTTACGCAGCAATCTCAGAAAAAATGTCTTCATGGTGATTCGGTATCCATCTTATTAGTCAGCGCACGGCGGTCAGCCGGCACGCCGGGCTTCATTGTTTCTGCGACGGTGGCGCTGCCGGTGCGGCGCTGTTGTCGATGTTCTGCAATTTTTCAAGTACCGGGTCCGACGACTGTTTCAGGTAGACATTGAAGGCTGCATAGGTGCCGAGCAGCAAAACGCCCGCGACAGCGGCCACCACCCACAGCGGCACATAGCGGATCAACACACCGCGACGGTCGGTCACGCCCTGCCAGTGCGGCGATAGATCGCGCTCAAAATCGCCGCGCACGCTGCGGATCCGCCGGTACAGGTTATCCTGTAGTTCTTCGAGCTTGGCACGACCGCGCTCAAGCACGCGGTACTTGCCTTCGAAGCCAAGCGCCAGACACAAATACAGCAATTCCATGAGATCGATGTTGCGGGTCGGGTCGTCACTGACGCGTTCGAGTATCACGAAAAATTTTTCGCCGCCCCAGGTTTCATTGTGGAACGTCGACAGCAGACTCTGTTTACTCCACAGACTTTCGCTGCCCCACGGCGTGCTGAGCACGGTCTCGTCCATCAACGTACATAGCGCATACCGCGCAGCCAGAAGGTTCTCGGGACTGACCCCGGCGGCGCGTGAACTGTTTTCGAAATTGCGCATTTCCTCGACCACGTGCGCACGCAGACCGTTGATATCGGCGTGCCGCATGGCGTTGCGCAGTTGATTGACCAGACCCAGCAAGGCAGCAGCGGCGCTGACCAGTGGATTGATGCCGGAGCGCAACAGTTCGCGTTCATAACTGCGCGGGACGGCGGCGCGCGGCGGCGCGGCGGCCGGTGGCGCCGACGGCGCCGCGCCGGCGCCGCGTCGCCCACCCGGAGTGGGTTTCATGACGGTGCGATCGCCGTCTCCGGGTATTGCGAAAGGATCGTCGGGATTCATGCGGATTATCCTTTGATGGCCCAGAATTCCATCTCGATGCCGGGAAAATCACCGCCAACGTGCAGGGCAAAGCCACCGGATGTTTCCAGTTGCGCCCAGTATTCGCTGTTGCGGTCGAGTTCAAAATAAACGAAGCCGGCGTGATAGGGGATCTGCCGCGGCGCCACCGGCAACGGCCGCACGCGGACGCCGGGCAGTTGCAGGTTGACGAGCTGTCGAATCTGTTCGACCGGGCCGATCTTGATTTGGGTCGGGAAACGGGTGCGCAGCTCTTCATTGGGAATCTTGGCGCTGACCGCCAGCACGAAGCTCGCCGTGCTGAGCAGTTTGCGGTCAGCAATGGTACCGACATAGATGCCGTATTTGCGCTCCTGCAGCGGGATACTGATGGCATTCTGTTCCAGCACCATGGACAGCGACTGGCGCAGATCAGCCAGCACCGGCGCGAAGCTGCCTTGCAGATCCTCGTGTAGATAGGGTTTGAAGCGCGTAGCGCGTTTGCTGGCGGCGGTGAAGGTGGCGAGTTCGCCGGCGATTTCGAGTGCCTTGCGGTAAAACGCCTCCGGGTGAAGTCCGGCCAGTTGCGCCAAGTGCTCAAGCAGCGGCTCGTAGCGGTTTACCGCCTGCAACAACAGGAAATCAGCTATCTCCGCCGCGCCGCCGCGGCCGGAGGCGGTAATTCGCCCGGCCAGGGCTTCGCCGCGGTGATGCATCAGTCCCTGCAATTCTTTGAGAAAGCTCTTCAGCACCGGCGACGCGAGGCAGTCCAGGCTCGGTGGAATGAAGGCTTCATCGAGAATCACATTCTTGTCGACGCGCGATTCGACGATACGCGCCACACCCAGGCAACTGAAGGCACCGAGCTCTTCGTCTTCCAGCAGCAGACGCATGTGCAGCTTGCCGATCTGGATACGGGCGCTGCTGTCGAAACCGGTATTGCTGTCGCGCACGTCGGTTTCCTCGGACGTGTAGCGTGACAGACTCTTGGCATCGTTGGCGGTACCGACTTCCATCACGCCGGGACTGCGCGCCGGCAAGGCCAGATAGACCTGCTTGTTATGGACATTCTCCGGAACGTCGAGGATCAGCGGTGGGATGTCGTCGTCGGGCACATGGAACGGCGTGCCGTCGGGAAACACGCCGCGGCAACTGAGGATGGACAGCTTGCCCTGCGTCAGCAGTTGATGATCGAGACTGATTTCCTTGAAACCCCAGGCGTAGTTGCCCAACCCCAGGCAGTGGCCCTGAACAAAATTCTCGATATAACGGACGTGTTGCTGGAATTGCTGTGGCCGCAGGAACATACCCTCCGACCAGACCACCTTGTTGTTCCAAGCCATTGCTGAACCGCCGCGAGTTATTTATTTAGGGGTGCTGCTGATGGATACCGACAGTTGATCGACTTTGATGATGATATTAGTCTTCTCGCCTTTGGTAACCGGCGTGATCGCACGCCAGTGCGCCTGATCGATATCACGGAACGCGGCCAACACGCCGACGTAGCGGGTATCATTCTGCAGCTCACGGTTCAGTACCCGCGTTTGCCCCGGCTGCAGTTCCACCTCTTCACGCAGCACCATCTCCTGACCCAGTGTGGCGGCGTCTTTGTCGTAAAGGGAAAAAAAGTCGGCATTCTGGAAGGCGCTGGGCGCGCGCAGTTCGTAGATCCGCATGACCACGGGCGACGGTCTGCCGGTGGCGTCAGGGTTGATGGTAGCGCTGGTTTGGATGCTGCCCTGAAGCTTAGCGACCGGCGGTGTAGTGGCGCAGGCCGTCAGCAGCAGAATCAAAACTGCCGGTATGATGCAACGGACTACCGAGCGGGTCTGTGACATACGGTTTTTCCTTAAAATTACTTTTTTCACACGCCACGAACCGAAATTGTGACCTGGCTATTCTGCAAAACGCTGGCAACCCGAATCGGGCGCACACGATTGGTACGCCAAGAATAATGCATTACGGGACCTGCGCACAGGGGGTGTCGAGACTTTGGTGGAAGATTGGGCTATCAAGATCTCAGCTTGTCAATTTTTTGTATCTGTTCTTCGTAGGCGCGCGCGAATTCCTCGCCCAGCAGGGCCTGGAAATTATCCTCGGCCTCGCGCGCCAGTACTTTATAGAGCTCGGAATACAACTCCCAGGAGCGGGCTTTCTTTCCGGCCGGCAACAAACCACCAAGCTTGGAACCCTTGTCCGCCTGTTGCTCCACCTCCTGCGGGTTGAAGCGCCGCAACAGCGCTTCAAAAGCGGCCTGCATACCGGCCATCAAGGCCATCTGATGTCCTTTGATATCGGCGAAACCGTCCCGCACCGCCTCCAACGGCGGCAGATATCCACCGCCCTGCTTGATCAGCATGGTGCGCAACGCATCATCCGCGGTCACGCAAAACTTCAAGGGATTGTTCTCCACTGGACGTATGACCGTCATAGGCATGCGGAATTCACTTTTCAGACTGGCACGCGCCATCAGCATCTCGATCATGCCCTGCACCATTTCGCGCGTCATCTGTCCGAGTATGTGCATCGATGTCGCGCCCTGTTCCGGTGCGATCTGCAAATCCGCGATGCCGGCGCCTTCCAGGAAGGCACGCAGCAGGCTAGCGTCGTTGCCATAGCCAACAGCGGCTGCGACAGGCGGCGGACTCGGCTGTGCTGGCGAAAATGGCGCAGGACTGATCGGCGGGGCGTATTCCGCACGGGGTGCGAGCGGCGCCGCCGACCCAGGATACGAGGTCGGCGTGACGGGCGCATTGACGGGCGCGGCCTGCGCAGCCGCAGCGGGCGCACTGAACCCGGTCGTCAGATCCCAATCGTCCGGAATCATTTCGTTACTCGGCTCATTTCGCGCAGCGGGCGGCTGGAAGAATTGTGCGTCGGCCGGCAGATTATCGGCTTGCGAACCCGATCCACGCTGCGGGCCCGTGGTATTGGGGAAGCCCCCGAGAAAATCGTCATCCTCCGGAAAGAATGCGCTGGATGATCCAGTTTTGCCCCTGTTGCCCGCGGCCCAGTCGGATCCCGTCGGCACATCGGACTTGCCGAGCAGAGCCAACGGGTCGGTCACCGGCAGATCGACACGACTCTGAAAGTTGGAGTTGGTCGGATGGGTCGGACTGGTGATGGCCGCATTGCTGTTGGTGATCGGCCTGACCGTGAAGGGGTCGCTTTCAGACGCGAAGCCGGCGTGTGAACCGAAATCCGCGGCGCGGGCAATCTCGACGGCGATTTCATAATCACCCAGACCCAGGCGGTCGCCATCGTGCAGCAGCAACGACTGCCCTTTGCCCAGCGGTTCGCTGGCGGCATTGACGTAAACACCATTGGTGCTGGTGTCTTCCAGATAATACGCGCCGTCACGAAAATGCACCGCACAGTGACGGCTGGAAAGATAACGCTCCACATCGGGCAACACCCATTCGTTGCCTGCCACACGCCCGATACTGCCGCCACAGCCATTGAAGGTCTTGACGCCATTCGGGCCCATGGCAGCCTGCTGACCGCTGATGATCTTGAGAGTTAATGTCATGCCGGGGATGTCACCGCTGCCGCATATCGATATAGCGCTGCTCGCCGCCAAGCGAGCAGGAACTTACAAAATCCGTATCACTTCGCTTTAAATACCCAGGAATACTACCAATCGCCACGAGTCCTGTCATCCTGAGTTAGCCTGGCACTGTCGGGTATGACGCGGCGGCGCCACGCAGCGGGTCAGACCGGATAAAGTGCCGATTTTCGCCGTGACTGCGTGGCAACGCCGGGCGCGGCCACGCCGGCGGCCTGCGCGACGACCTATTTGGCGTTGATCGCGGGCAGGCAGAAGGTCCGCAAATAATTGCTGAACTGCGTCTTCAGTTCATCATGTTTGAGCGCATATTCAACTGTGGCTTGCAGATAACCCAGCTTGCTGCCGCAGTCGTAACGCCGACCTTTGAATTGATAGCTCAGCACCTGCTGTTCGTTCAACAGCAGCGCGATGGCGTCGGTAAGCTGAATCTCGCCGCCGGCGCCGCGTGGCGTGGTTCTCAACAATTCAAAAATGTGCGGCGTCAGGATGTAGCGGCCGACCACGGCCAGTGTCGACGGTGCCCGCTCAGGTCGCGGCTTTTCGACGATTGCCTCGACACGAGCATGGCGGTTCTGTACCGGGCCGGTTTTGACAATACCGTATTTATCAGTCTCATCGGCCGGAATTTCCTCCACCGCGAGGATGCTGCATTTGTGCTGATCGTAGAGATCGACCATCTGGGTCAGGCAACTGCGCTCGCCGCCATCGATCAGGTCATCGGCCAGAATCACGGCGAACGGCTCGTCACTCACGACCGGCGCGGCGCAGAGTACGGCATGCCCCAAGCCCAGCGCCTCGGGCTGACGCACGTATACACAAGATACACCCTCCGGCAGGATGTCGCGCACAATGGCGAGCAGGGATTGCTTGCCGCGCTGTTTAAGCTCGGATTCCAATTCAAAGTTTTTATCGAAATGATCCTCGATCGACCGCTTGCTGCTGCTGGTGACGAAGATCAACTCCTTGATACCGGCTGCGATCGCTTCCTCGACCGCATACTGAATGAGCGGCTTGTCGACGATGGGCAGCATTTCCTTGGGATTGGCCTTGGTAGCCGGCAGGAAACGCGTGCCCAAACCCGCCACGGGGAATACGGCCTTTCTGATCTGCATTCTGAATGCCTCTGCTTAAGAACAAAATTCCCTGAGGAACCGCCCGATTGGATCATTACGCGTTATGCAACGCCATAATACATCCGATACCATGCCACGAAACGCGCGATACCTTCCTCAATCGTAGTCGCCGGCCGATAGCCGACGACGCTTTCCAGTTCCATCACGTCCGCCTCGGTGGCCGTGACATCACCGTCCTGCATGGGCAACATGTCCATCTGCGCCTTGCGCCCCAGACACCGCTCCAGCACCTCGATATAACGCAGCAGTTCGACGCGGCAATTGTTGCCGATATTGAAGATACGATACGGCGCATAGCTTGTCGCCGGATCCGGCGCGTCACCACGCCACTCGGGATTGGGGGCCGCCGGTGTGTCGATAACGCGCACCACGCCTTCGACGATATCGTCTATATAAGTGAAGTCGCGGATCATCCGCCCGGAATTGAACACCGGTATCGGTGTACCTTCCAATATGCCCTTGGTGAATTTGAACAATGCCATATCGGGCCGACCCCATGGACCGTACACGGTGAAGAAGCGTAAACCGGTGCATGGCAGGCGATACAAATGCGCATAGCTGTGCGCCATCAGCTCGTTGGCTTTCTTGGTGGCGGCGTACAGCGATACCGGATGGTCGACCTTGTCGTGCTCGGAGAACGGCAGGCGGGTGTTGGCACCATACACGGAACTCGACGAGGCGAACACCAGATGGCCGACCTTGCTGTGCCGGCAGCCTTCCAAAACATTGGCGAAGCCGACCAGGTTGGCATCGACATAGGCGGCCGGATTTTCGATGGAGTAACGCACACCGGCCTGCGCCGCAAGATTCATCACCGCATCGAAGCGCTGTTCCTTGAACAGTCGCTCCATGCCGGCGCGATCGGCGATATCCAGTTTCTCGAATACGAAACGCTCATACTGTTTGCAGCGCGCCAGCCGCGCCTCCTTGAGCGTGACATCGTAATAATCGTTGAGATTGTCGACACCATAAACGGTGTCGCCGCGCTCCAGCAGGCGCAGTGCCAGGGTCGATCCAATAAAGCCGGCTACGCCGGTGATCATGACATGCATAAATTTAGAACTTCCTATTATATTATGTAGCGCGATATGGCGAAGTCGCCTTGCTCTATGGTGATACGTACGAAATGAACACGATGGCGTAGGTTTAATTTCATCTTGGCATCTGTGCGTGAGTTAATTGCCGGAAAGGCGAATGCAGGGTGACTTATTTTTCCACACGATTATAGATGTCCTCGAACCGCACGATGTCATCCTCGCCCAGATAACTGCCGGACTGCACCTCGATGATTTCGAGTGGAATCGCCCCGGGATTTTCCAGCCGGTGCTTCTCACCCAGCGGGATATAGGTCGACTGGTTTTCACTGAGAATGAACACCTCCTCGCCGCGCGTCACGCGCGCCGTGCCTGTGACTACGATCCAGTGCTCGGCGCGGTGATGGTGCATCTGCAATGACAAGGACGCGCCGGGATTGACCGTCAGACGCTTGACCTGAAAGCGCGGCGCGCTGTCCACACCTTCATAGGCACCCCAGGGCCGGTAGACCTTGCGATGGAATTTATGCTCGTCGCGGGCGCCGAGTTTGAGCTGCGCCACGATCTCCTTGACATCCTGCGCATGGCGCTTGCTGACGACCAGAACCGCATCCGAGGTTTCCACGATGACCGCATCCTGGATGCCCACCGCCGCCACCAGGCGATGGTGCGACATCAGCAGAGAATTGCGGGTGGCGTGCGTGAGCACGTCGCCGAGCACAACGTTGCCATCCATATCCGCGCTGCTGACATCGGCGAGCGACGACCAGGAGCCGATGTCCGACCAGCCGGCATCCAGAGCCACCACCGCGGCACGGTCGGTCTTCTCCATCACAGCGTAGTCGATGGAATCGCTGGGGCAGGCCTTGAACGCGGCCGCGTCGACACGTCGAAAATCGCTGTCTCGCGCGCCACGTTCATAGGCTGTCCGGCAGCTCTTCAAAATGTCGGGGCGATGCTGACCCAGCTCTTCCAGCCAGCGTGAAGGGCGCAGCATGAAAATGCCGCTGTTCCAAAGATAGGTCCCGGCGTCGAGATAACCACGCGCCGTGGCGGCATCGGGCTTCTCCACGAATTCGGCGACCTTGAACGCGCCCGCGCTGGACTCCAGGGCCGCGCCTTTGCGGATGTACCCATAACCGGTCTCGGCGTGCGTCGGCACGATACCGAAGGCGACCAACTGGCCGGCGGCGGCGAGTTGCGCGCCTTGCAGCACGGCGGCCTGAAACGCCGCGATATCCGGAATGACATGATCGGCGGGCATCACCAACATGATCTCGTCCTGACCCTGTTCGAGCAGGAACAAGGCGGCCAGCGTCAGCGCCGGCGCGGTATTACGGCCCATGGGCTCCAGCAGTATCGCAGCCGCCGGCTTGCCGATGCGGCGCAATTGTTCGGCGGTCAGAAACCGGTGTTCTTCATTGCAAACGAGTACCGGCGCCGCGACCGCCGGCAGGCCATCCAGACGGCAGGCGGTCTGTTCCAGAAGACTCTTGTCGCCGACCAGGGGCAGCAGGGGTTTCGGATAGTGTTCCCGGGACAGGGGCCACAGACGTGAACCGGCGCCACCGGAAAGAATTACCGGGTGTATCGTCAGAGTATTTGTCATAGATTTATTAGTATCCCATCAGTTTTTTGATGATAACGGTTTGCGCCTCTAACCGCCACAGGATCGCAACCCGCAGGTCGAGCTTGATCCACTCAGTAGCGGCATTGCCGGAAAGGCATTGAGGACAATAGGCGGCGCGCACGTCGCTGTGGAGGGTGGTTCGCGGCCCGCCCCTGTACCCCAGCCGCACTTGTTAGCATAAAAAAATGACACACGCACCCGCCACATGGTTTACTTGCGGGCGCTTTTTATCCATACCAAGATCGTCGACAATGCATGAACCCATCGCTCGCTGAATTCGACCTGCCAACCCTGGTCACCGCCCTGCTCGCTGTCCTCCCTGCCGCAGCGGTATTGCACACGCCGGAGGAACGGCGTCCCTACGAGTGCGACGGCCTCACGGCGTACCGGCGCCTGCCCGGCGTGGTGGTCTTGCCGGAGACTGTCGAACAGGTACAGCAGATCCTGCGCCTGTGCCAGGCCCGGCGCATTCCGGTGGTGGCGCGCGGCGCCGGCACCGGACTGTCCGGCGGTGCGCTACCCTTGGCCGAGGGTGTGCTGCTGAGTCTGGCGAAGTTCAACCGCATCCTGGAAATCGACCCCATGAACCGCACGGCGCGGGTGCAGCCGGGCGTGCGCAACCTCGCCATCTCCCAGGCCGCGGCGGCCCACGGTCTGTACTACGCACCCGACCCTTCGTCGCAGATCGCGTGCAGCATCGGCGGCAACGTGGCGGAAAATGCCGGCGGCGTGCATTGCCTCAAATACGGCCTGACCGTGCATAACGTCCTGCAACTCACCGTGCTCACCATGAGCGGCGATCTGCTGCGGATCGGCGGCGCGTCGCTGGATACGCCCGGCTACGATCTGCTCGCCCTGCTGCACGGTTCGGAAGGCATGCTCGGCGTGATACTCGAAGTCACCGTGAAATTGCTGCCGCTGCCGGAACGCGCCCAGGTGGTGCTGGCCGCCTTCGATGATGTCGCCAAGGCCGGCGCGGCCGTCGCCGCCATCATCGACGCGGGCATTCTGCCCGCCGGTCTGGAGATGATGGACAATCTCGCCATCCGCGCCGCCGAGGATTACGCCCACGCCGGCTATCCGACCGATGCCAAGGCCATACTGCTGTGCGAACTCGACGGCGTGAACGAAGAAGTCTCCGAACAGATTCGCGAGGTCCGCGCCGTCCTGACCCGCTGCGGTGCAACCGAAGTCCGCAGCGCGCGCGATGCCGCCGAACGCGCGCTGTTCTGGGCCGGCCGCAAGGGCGCCTTCCCAGCCGTCGGCCGGCTGGCTCCGGACTATTACTGCATGGACGGCACCATTCCGCGCCGCGCCCTGGCCGAGGTGCTGACACGCATCGGCGCCTGGTCGGATGAATTCGCATTGCCGGTGGCCAACGTTTTCCACGCCGGCGACGGCAACCTGCATCCCTTGATTCTGTACGACGCCAACAAACCCGGCGAACTGCAACGTGCCGAAGCCTTCGGTGCCCGGATTCTGGAATTGTGCGTCGCCGTCGGCGGCACCATCACCGGCGAACACGGCGTCGGCCTGGAGAAAATCGATCAGATGTGCGTGCAGTTCCGTGCGCCGGAACTGACGCAGTTCCATGCCGTGAAACACGCCTTCGATCCCGACGGCCTGCTCAATCCCGGCAAAGCGGTGCCGACGCTGGCACGCTGCGCCGAGTTCGGTGCCATGCACGTGCATGGCGGTCAAGTGCGCTTTCCGGATATCGAACGCTTTTGACACTTTCCGATCCGACATGACCGATACCACTACAACATTGCAAGATGCCGTGCGTAGCGCCGCAGCCAGCGGCACAGCGCTGCAACTCGTCGGCAGCGGCAGCAAAGCATTCTACGGACGCTCGACACAAGGTCTGCCGCTGCACCTCAACGCGCACCGCGGCATCGTCGACTACGAACCCAGCGAACTGGTGATCACGGCGCGCGCCGGCACGCCGCTTGCGGAAATCGAAGCCGCGCTGGCGGAACACAATCAGATGCTCGGCTTCGAGCCGCCGCACTGCGGCGGCGGTGCGACACTCGGCGGCGCGCTGGCCTGTGGCCTGTCCGGGCCGCGCCGGCCTTACGCGGGCGCGGCGCGCGACTTCGTGCTCGGCATGAAGATCATCACCGGCAACGGCGAGCTTCTTTCCTTCGGTGGCCAGGTGATGAAAAACGTTGCCGGCTACGATGTGTCGCGGCTCATGGTCGGCGCGCTCGGCACGCTGGGCGTGATAGTGGAAGCCTCGCTCAAGGTACTGCCGCGACCCGCCGAGGAACTGACCCTGGTGCGCGAAGCGGAGGCCGACGAGGCCATCCGCACCATGAATGAATGGGCCGGTCACGCCCTGCCTTTGTCGGCCTGTGCTTATGATGGCATATATTTGTATGCGCGCCTGTCCGGCACCGACACGGCCTTGCACGCCGCGCGCCTCAAACTCGGCGGCGAACTCATCGACGATGGAGCCGAATACTGGACGAGCGTGCGCGAACATCGGCATGGCTTCTTCAGCAGCGCCGCGCTGCTCTGGCGTCTGTCCGTGCCACCGGCCGTCGCTGCAATCGATCTGCCCGGACAATGGTTCATCGACTGGGGCGGTGCGCAACGCTGGCTGCGCAGCAGCGCGCCGCCCGATGACATCCGTGCCGCGGCGGCGCACGCCGGCGGACATGCCACGCTGTTTCGGGGTGGCGACCGCGCTGCGGTATTTCAGCCGCTCGCGGCGCCGCTGCTCGCCGTGCAGCGACGCCTCAAGCAATGCTTCGACCCACACGGCATCCTGAATCCCGGACGCCTGTATGCGGAACTGTGAGAGAACAATCCGTAAGCACGAGTCTGAGACCCGCTCCTACGTTAATTCTAAGGTTATGTAGGAACCATCCGGAGCTGATATGAACAAACCTGTGTTAGTTATCGGTAACAAGAACTATTCATCCTGGTCGCTGCGGCCCTGGCTGTTGCTGCGGCAGGCGGGAATCGACTTCGATGAAATCCGCATCAATCTCGGCGCGCAGGACCTGCGCGCGCAGGTCCTGCATTATTCGCCCTCGGGCCGTGTGCCGGTGCTGGTTGACGGCGCCGTCACGGTCTGGGATTCGCTGGCCATCGGCGAGTACCTTGCCGAATGCCATCCGCAATTGCAGCTCTGGCCATCGGACGTCGAGGCACGGGCTGTTGCGCGCTCAGTCAGTGCCGAGATGCATTCCGGTTTCGCCGCGCTGCGCGAGAATATGACGCTCAATTGCCGAAAATTCTTGCCGGATAAAGGACGCGCTCCCGGTGTTGCGGAGGACATCGCGCGCATCACCGCGATCTGGACGGACTGCCGTCAGCGCTTCGGACAGGACGGCGAATTCCTGTTCGGACGTTTCAGCATCGCCGACGCCATGTACGCGCCGGTGGCGCTGCGCTTTCGCACCTACGCCGTGGAACTCGATCCGGTCAGCGCGGCCTATGTACTAACTCTGTTGCAACTGCCCGCCATGCGGGATTGGGTTGCGCAGGCCAATATGGAAACCGAAGTGCTGGCCGCATTCGAGCGCTGACACCGATGCAAACCTCTTTGACAGAAACCCTACGCGCCACCGCCGACGGCCGTAACGCCGAAGCGATACTGCGTAGCTGTGTGCACTGCGGCTTCTGCAACGCCACCTGCCCGACCTATCAACTGCTGGGCGATGAGCTGGACGGGCCGCGCGGCCGCATCTATCTCATCAAGCAGGTGCTGGAAGGCGCCCCCGCCACGACCAGCACGCGACTGCATCTGGATCGTTGCCTTACCTGCCGTGCCTGCGAGACCACCTGCCCGTCCGGCGTGCGTTATGGTGAACTGCTCGATATCGGGCGCGCGCACATAGAAAAAGATACGCGTCGCTCGCTGCCAGCCACGGCGGTACGTTGGCTGCTGCGGCGCGTGCTGCCGTATACCGCGCGCTTCGCACTGCTGCTCAACATCGGTCAAGCACTCCGTCCGCTGCTGCCGCCGTCGTTGCGGGCATCCGTGCCGGCACAAGGCAGCGCACCCGACTGGCCGGTCAGCGCTCACCAACGGCGCGTGCTGCTGTTGGATGGTTGTGTCCAACCGGTGCTGGCGCCGGACATCAATGCCGCCGCCGCGCGCGTGCTCGATCGGCTCGGCATCACCGCCGTGCGCGTGCCGCAGGCCGGCTGCTGCGGCGCACTCAGCCATCACCTCAATGCCGTCGCCGAAGCACACATGCATATGCGCCATCAGATCGATGCCTTGTGGCCGCATATCGAAGCCGGTTGCGAAGCGATCATAAGCACCGCCAGCGGCTGCGGTGTACACATCAAAGAGTACGGTCGCCTGCTGCGCGATGATCCGGCCTACGCCGAGAAGGCCGCGCGCGTCGCCGCAATGTGCCGCGACATCGGCGAACTGCTCGTCAACGAAGACCTCAGCCGTTTAGCTGCGGTGCCGCACCTGCCGCGACGCATCGCGTTCCAATCGCCCTGCACCTTGCAGCATGGCCAACGCCTCAACGGCGCGGTCGAGAAATTACTGCAAAGTCTGGGTTTCGAACTGCTGCCGGTGGTCGATGCCCATCTGTGCTGCGGCTCGGCCGGCACCTATTCGATCCTGCAAAGTACACTGTCACGCCGTCTGCGCGATAACAAAGTCGCGACGCTGGAAGCGCACGCACCGGCACTGATCGCTACCGCCAACATCGGCTGTCTGATGCACTTGCAAGCTGCCGCGCGGGTGCCGGTCAGGCATTGGATCGAACTGCTGGGATAGCCTAGATCGCTGTTGGGCTGTTATCGCCGCGATCCGCTCAACCGACATTCACATGTCCTCCCGCTTGATGCACAATAAGCTCCGCCCTTTCGATCTCAGCATCCAGGATCCGCCATGTCACTACCCCTGCTCCTCGAACCCGATGACCTTGCCGCACGATTGGGTTCGCCTGATCTGTTGGTCGTCGATCTCAGCAAGGCGACCACCTATGCGCAGTATCATGTCCCCGGTGCCATGCATTTGGAGTATGCGCAGATCATCCACGGCCGTCCGCCAACACCCGGACTGTTACCGGATGACACGCAGCTCAGCCGCGCCTTCGCGTCGATCGGCCTGACACCTGCTACGCATGTGGTGGCGTACGACGATGAAGGCGGCGGCAAAGCGGCGCGGCTGCTGTGGACGCTGGATGTCATCGGCCATGCGCACGCCTCCTTGCTCAATGGCGGACTGCACGCCTGGGCCAACGAAGGGCATACGCACAATCACGCGCCGGTCGCTGTCACACCCAGCGATTACACCGTGAAGCGCACCAATCAGGGATTCGCCGACAAGGACTATGTGCTGTCACGACTGGGCCAGCCGGATGTCACACTGCTGGACGCGCGCAGCGCGGCCGAGTACAGCGGCGCAAAGGCCTTCGCGGCGCGCGGCGGTCACATCCCCGGCGCGATCAACATCGAATGGCTGGAAGCCATGGACCAGCAGCGCAATCTGCGTCTGAAACCGGCCGAGCAATTGCGCGCCCTGTTCGCGGCGCGCGGCGTGACACCCGATAAGGAAGTGATTACCTACTGCCAGACGCACCACCGCTCGGCGTTCAGTTACCTGGCACTGAAGTCCCTGGGCTATCCCAACATCAGAGGCTATGCAGGGTCGTGGTCGGAATGGGGCAATGATGCGGGCACGCCGGTAGAAACCTGAAGGTGCCTGTCGGCATTGAACCCAGGAGCGCCTACAAAAACCAATTAGCCACGGCACGGGTAAAGTCCGAATTATGCTCGGTAGGGCCGGCTTTAGCCGACTTATCGCCATGTTCCGACCGCACCGGCAGGCTGAAGCCCGCCCTACATGAAGTAATTGATCGGATATTCCCTGACTGCTATGGCAATTTGAAGAACTGCTCGCGGTAATGCAGCATTTCGCGGATCGAATCGCGTACATCATCCAGCGCCAGATGCGTGGAATTTTTGCTGTAGCCCTTGGCCACCACAGGCGCCCAGCGCTGGGCCAGTTCCTTGACCGTGCTGACATCCAGGTTGCGGTAATGGAAAAATCTTTCCAGATCGGGCATGCAGCGCGCCATGAAGCGCCGATCCTGGCAGATGCTGTTGCCGCACATCGGGGATTTTCCGGCCGGCACATGCTGCACGAGAAATTCAATGGTCTGGCGTTCCGCGTCCGCTTCAGTGAGGGTGCTGGCGCGCACCCGGTCGACCAGACCGGACTTGCCATGCTGATCGGTATTCCATTTGTCCATCGCGCTCAGCACCGCGTCGCTCTGGTGAATGGCCAGCACCGGGCCCTCGGCGATGATATTGAGCGTGGCATCGGTGACGATGGTGGCGATTTCGATGATCAGGTCACGGGTGGTGTCCAGCCCGGTCATCTCCAGGTCGATCCAGATCAGGTTATTGGGGTCTTGCGCCATGGTCGCTCGCTTTCGTAGTTACAGTGATTGTGGGCTTGAACCGCATTCTAGCAGACGTTAACCTGCACGGATCGAATCGCTGAGGATTAATCGCTTCCATGCCCCCTTTCACCACGCTGTTCCTGGCCGTGCTCGGCACCTCCACCCTGCTGCAGACCTGGCTGACGCGACGCCATATCGCCAACGTGCTGGCGCACCGCGCCGAAGTCCCCGCCGCGTTTCGCGACGCAATTCCGCTCGAAGCGCATCAGAAGGCCGCTGACTATACCGTGACCGGCGTGCGCTTCGGATTGTTCGAACTGCTGGTGAATGCGTTGTTCCTGCTGGCCTGGACCGTGGGTGGCGGCGTGGAACTGTTCGACCACTTCTGGCGCGGCATGGGCCTCGGACCACTACTCACCGGCGTGGCCGTGATCGTCAGCGCCGTGTTCGTCATGGGTCTGCTGGAACTGCCGCTGGCGGCGTGGCACACCTTCGCCATCGAACAGCGCTTCGGCTTCAATCACAGCACGCCGCGTTTGTTCCTGATCGATACCGTCAAACAGACACTGTTGTCGCTGGCTCTGGGCGTGCCGCTGGCGGCGGTCGCACTGTGGCTGATGAACAGCGCCGGCACCTTTTGGTGGCTGTATCTGTGGGTGGTGTGGATCAGTTTCAGTCTGATCATGATGTGGGCCTACCCGGCGTTCATCGCACCGTTGTTCAACAAGTTCACAGCACTTGAAGACGCTGCGCTGGCGACGCGCATCCAAGGCCTGCTGAGCAAATGCGGCTTCAAGAGTCAGGGCATCTTCGTCATGGACGGCTCGCGGCGCTCCGGACACGGCAATGCCTATTTCACCGGCCTGGGCGACAACAAACGCATCGTGTTCTTCGACACGCTGATCGCCACGCTGGAAGGCGCCGAAATCGAAGCCGTGCTGGCGCATGAACTGGGCCACTTCCGCCTCAAACATGTTATCAAGCGCATGGTGGTGATGGCGCTGATGAGTCTGGCCGGACTGGCCTTGCTCGGCTGGCTGGTGGGACAGCCCTGGTTCTATGCCGGTTTGGGCGTGCGCACGCCGTCGCATCATGCCGCGCTGCTGCTGTTCATGCTGGCCGCACCGGTATTCAGCTTCCTGCTGACACCGCTCATCGCGATGGCCTCGCGCAAGCACGAGTTCGAGGCCGATGCCTATGCCGCGCAACAGACCGATGCCAAGGAGTTGATCCACGCCCTGGTGAAACTGTACCGTGACAACGCCAATACGCTCACGCCCGATCCTTTGTATTCGGCGTTTCACGATTCGCATCCGCCGGCACCGGTGCGCATCGGCCGGCTGTCGGCTAAACTTGCCTGAACGTAGGGCGCGTACAACACGCCACTCCACCAATGGCGCGTGGTACGCGCCCTACATTGATGAGGAATGCCATGACCGATCTAGTCAATAAACACTGCCAGGCCTGCGAAGGCGGAGTTGCACCGCTCAACGCAGACCAGGCACGCACCATGCTCGGTGAAATCCATGCCGACTGGAAACTCAACGATGCCGGCAATGAAATCAGTCGAGCATTCAAGTTCAAGAACTATTATCAGACCATCTCCTTCGTCAATGCATCGGCCTGGGTATCCAACCAGGAAGACCATCACCCCGACCTCGAAGTCGGTTACAGCCGCTGCCTGGTGCGTTACAGCACGCACGCCATCGGCGGTCTCTCCGAGAACGACTTCATCTGCGCCGCCAAGATCGACGCACTGATCGCCGCCGCATGATGCCGTCGTGCGGCGCACAGTGACTCATGGCGCGGCGCCGACTCAGCGATCAGCAGCACAAACGCATCCAGGCGCGGCAGGACAGCCTGCGACAGCAACACACCGATGCCGGCAATGAAACTTCCAATGCCACAGCCGTAGAGCGCAGCGGTCTGGTAATCGCCGCGTTCGGCACCGCGCTCGTGGTTGAAGAACAGGACGGCGCACTCTGGCATTGCCAACTGCGCCGCGCCGTCGGCCGCGCCTTGTGCGGCGACCGGGTATTGTGGCAACCGCAGGGCGACGGGCAAGGCGTGGTGCTGACGGTATTGGCGCGCCGCAGCGAACTGGCCCGCCGCGAAGGCACCCGCCGCAAACTGATGGCGGCCAATGTCGATCGCCTCATCGTGGTATTCAGCGCGCAGATCGCGTTCAATGCGCTGAATCTGGATCGCATCCTGGTCGGCGCAAATATACAAGGCATCGAGCCTGTCATCGTGATCAACAAGGCCGATCTGCTGAATGACGCGCAACTGACGCAATGGCAAACGCAACTCGCGGTCTATCGGGCGTTGGGTTACACGGTGGTATTCACCAGCGTGGCGCGGCACACCGGTCTCGATGATCTGACCCGACAACTGAACGACCACACCAGCATCCTGCTCGGCGCGTCGGGCGTGGGCAAGTCCTCACTGGTGCAGTGCCTGCTGCCGCAACGCGAAATCCGCATCGGCGCCGTCTCCGAGGCCAGTGGCCGCGGCCGTCACACCACCAGTGCCGCGACCCTTTATCACTTGTCCGCCGGCGGCGATCTGATCGATGCCCCCGGCCTCAGCGATTTCGGCCCGGACCATGTCGCGGCCGAGCGCATCAGCGCGGCATTCCCGGAACTCCGTCCATTATTGGGCAGCTGCAAGTTTCGCGATTGCACGCACCGCAATGAACCGGGTTGCACGCTACTGGCGGGCTTGGAGAAGGGAGACATCTCGGCGGAAAGATTGGCCAGCATGCATGCTCTGATTGCGGAACAGGATGACGACGCGTGAACATCCACACTACAACGTACAGCACCCGCCCTCCAACAACGCACCGCCCGGACACAAAGAGAAAGTCCCCGCAGCCTGCGCGCTACGCCTGCCCCGGCATGTCTGCCTAACCCAACGGCTGATCCACCGGACAGATCCCGGTACTGCGACGCCGAAACAATCGCACTATCACTCCAGCCGTTTAGCAATAGCCTGCTCAATACGGCGATCCGGGACCAGCCACATGAGGGCAACGAAGACGTATATGCATTGCGACATCCACGAATAAACAAAGGCCATAGGAATCGCGATTGTATAAAGCAGGGGCGACGACTTACCCTTGAAATCTTTTCCAATCGCCCGCGCGAGCAGCGAGTCCTCCCCTTGACTGGCAATGATCGTCTGCTGTAATACCCAGTAGGCCACCCCCGCCATCAGCAACACTACGCCATACAGCGCCACGGGAACGGACAAGAAGTGATTTTCACCCATCCAGCCTGTAGCGAAGGGAAACAACGACAGCCAGAACAATAGATGCAGATTTGCCCACAGGATACCGCCGCTGATTCTCTCCACAGTGTGTAACATGTGGTGATGATTGTTCCAATAAATTCCGATGTAGACAAAACTGAGGACATAACTCAGAAACACCGGCAACAAAGGACTCAGCGCGGCTATCGCGTTGCCGTGCGGCACCTTCAACTCCAGCACCATGATGGTGATCATAATCGCTAGCACACCATCGCTGAAGGCTTCCAGTCGAGCTTTCCCCATCGCTACGCCTCCTCGGTTCAGATCCGGCCTTTAATACTAGGGCGAGGGGAATCGGCTTTTTCAGTGACGAATCACTCTTAGTGAAGATACCCTCGGCGCCGATCAACGCGCTTACCAATGCACCAGCAGCCGACCGCCTTCGATCTTGTGCTCGAAATGCCTGAGCGGACGGTCGCCCTTCTCGACACACTCGCCGCTGGCGATATCAAAGGCCCAATGATGCTTCGGACAAGTCAGGCGCTGACCTTCCAGTGCCAGATGCGGAATGTTGGTGACCTGATGCGGGCAGCGGCTGTCATAGACACGCAACACGCCGTCTTTGCTGTAGACAAACAGGTTGCGCCCGTCGCAATCGGCGTAGCTGATCTCGCCGGCCTTGATGTCGGCGGTGGCCATGACATCGTGCCAACGCGGAATGGCCTCGAACATCTCGGGCCGGAATTCCGGGATATCCATCTCCAAAATGATTTCCACCGCCCAGACAATCTTGGCCAGACCCAAGGCCGGGAAAGCCATCAGCAGCGCATCAAGCACTTCCCGCGCACTGCAACCGTTGCGCAGGGCGCGGGTCAAGTACTGACGAAAGCCGGTCTCGGTCTGGGAATGGACTTTGGTGATCACCGAGATCAGGTCGCGGGTCTTGGGGTCGAGGTGCTTGCCGGCCTCCTTGAGGAACTTGAAATACGGCAAGATGGCGTCGGGTACGGCCTTGATCAGGTAATTGAGTGCGTCACTCATGGGGCGAATCTCCGGTTTTTCGAGGTGTGGTCACGGTAGGCGGCGGCTGTTCTGATAATCTCCCAAGTTGCATAGCCGAAGCGGCGGCGCTCTACCCATTCCGCGGCTATCACGCTACACTGAGATCGTCACTTTAGCAGAATTTGTGGTTTGCAACGCCATCCACAAAACGGCGCGGCGGATTCGGATATTATCTTTATGGAATCTTTCAGGGGCATGTCACACATGATACCAGTTGTCCGTGTTCTCGCCATCGCAACACTTCTCTACCTGATACCGCTTCAGAATGTCGTCGCCGCCGCCTATAAATGGGTCGACGGCCAAGGCGAGACCCATTATTCCCAGTTGCCGCCCGCCGCAACCACTGTTGAAGTTATCAAGCCGCCGCCCGCGGCGGCCGATACAGCGCCGCAGATCGACACCGCGTCGCCGGAATCCGGCGCGGCGAACCCTTCCGACGCCGCCAAGGCCGAGGACACCGCCATCCGCGCCAAGAACTGCACGGTGGCTCGCAACAATCTGGCCGCCTTGCAAAGCGCCAACGCGGTGACCATCAAGGACACGAACGGCCTGCTACACACCCTCACACCGGCAGAGCGCGCGGCCCACACCGAGGACGCTGAAAAGAACATTAAAGATTTCTGCAAGGAATAACCGGAAAGCACATGCCCTACCTGAAAATTCAAACCAACGCTCCCATGGGCGCCATGGTCGGGCGCAAGCTGATTGGTGCCGCCTCGCAACTGCTGTCCGAATGCCTTGGCAAACCTGAACGCTACGTCATGGTGAGCCTGGTACCGGTCGCGCAGATGCTGTTCGCGGGCGAAGATGCCCCGCTCGCTTACCTCGAAGTGAAAAGCATCGGCCTACCGCGCAAGTTGACTGGCGACTTGTCCAAATCATTGTGCCGACTGCTGCGCGATATCCTTGGCATCGCAGCGACCCGCGTCTACATTGAATTCGCCGATGCCGAAGCTGACATGTGGGGCTGGAATGGGTCTACCTTCTAGATACCACAGCCGATAGTGGCGTTGGCGCCCGTCCAGTTGGGCACGCCCACGCGCAGTACCATTCCCCCTCGAAATTAGCCCGGCACCCTGTACGCGGCTGGTGCCGGCCGGCTAAACTGCATGCCTGTCGCCCGCCGACCATCGAGAAAAAAGAGTCCATCATGCGCGTATCCCGTTTTCCGCTCACCACCGTCAAGGAAACTCCTGCCGACGCCGAGATCATCAGCCATCAGCTCATGCTGCGCGCCGGCCTGATCCGCAAGCTCGCCGCTGGGCTCTACACTTGGCTGCCACTGGGCCTGCGTGTGCTGCGTAAGGTCGAGACCATCGTCCGCGATGAGATGAACCGCGCCGGCGCCCTGGAGGTACTGATGCCGGGTGTGCAGCCCGCCGAACTGTGGCAGGAATCGGGGCGCTGGGAACAATACGGACCGGAACTCCTGCGCATCAAGGACCGCCACCAACGCGAATTCTGCCTCGGCCCGACCCACGAAGAGATCATCACCGATCTGGCGCGCAACGAACTGCGCAGCTACAAGCAACTGCCCATCAACTACTACCAGATCCAGACCAAGTTCCGCGACGAAGTGCGGCCGCGCTTCGGCATCATGCGTGCCCGCGAGTTCAGCATGAAGGACGCCTATTCCTTCCATCTCGATCACGCCTCGCTGCAACAGACCTACGACGTGATGTATGACGCCTACACGCGCATCTTCGCGCGGTTGGGTCTTAAATTCCGCGCGGTGAATGCCGACACCGGCAGCATCGGTGGCAGCGTTTCGCATGAATTCCATGTCCTGGCAGCCTCCGGCGAGGACGCCATCGCCTTCTCCGATGGCAGTGACTATGCCGCCAATGTCGAACTGGCCGAGGCGTTGGCGCCTGCTGCACCGAGGCCGGCGCCGAGCGCGATGCTCCAGACAGTCGCTACGCCGGGACAACATTCGATCGAAGACATCAGCGCCTTCCTCAAGTGCGAATCGAACCGTTGTCTGAAAACGCTGCTGGTCACCGGCGTCGACGGCGGTGTCGTGGCACTGGTGTTGCGCGGCGATCACGAACTCAACAGTGTCAAGGCCGAAAAACTCGCGCAGGTCGCCAAGCCCTTGTGTTTTGCCAGCGCCGAGCAAGTCCAAGCGGCAGCCAGTTGCGCGCCGGGATCCGTGGGACCGCGCGGCCTCAGCATCCCGGTATTCGTCGACCGCGCCGCCGCGCATGTCGCTGATTTCGTCTGCGGCGCCAATCTGGACGGCCAGCACCTCATCGGCGTGAACTGGGGCCGCGACCTGCCGGAACCGATCAGCGTCGATCTGCGCAACGTCCGGGACGGCGACCCAAGCCCCGACGGCAAAGGCACGTTGGGCATCGCGCGCGGCATCGAGGTCGGTCACATCTTCCAGCTCGGCGATAAATACAGCAAGGCCATGAACGCCACGGTGGTCGATGAGCAAGGCCACATCGCCACCATGATCATGGGTTGCTACGGCATCGGCGTGACGCGCGTTGTGGCTGCCGCCATCGAACAGAACAACGACGCCCGCGGCATCATCTGGCCGCCACCCATCGCGCCTTTCCAGGTCGCATTGCTGCCGATGAACATGCACAAGTCACAGCGCCTGCGCGAAGCCGTCGATCAACTCTATCAGCAGTTGCTGGATGCCGACATCGAGGTCCTGCTCGACGACCGCGAAGCGCGGCCGGGTGTGATGTTCGCCGACATGGAACTGATCGGCATCCCGCAGCGTCTGGTGCTCGGTGAGAAGGGTCTCGATCAGGGGATAGTGGAATTCAAAGGCCGAACCGATGCGGAAAGCCGCAATATTCCGCTCGGGGAAGTGGTCGGGTTTTTGAAGGCCAGTCTTATTCGAGGCGAATAGCAGGAAATACCGAGGCCGTGCAACCCCCTTTGGGCCGAAACCCCTTAGTCCCTGCACCTCACCCTCCGCAAGGTGCAACGCCTCACCATGCCGACGCTTCCTATTCAGTGCTCGCCCTTGGTTCGCAGCAGACCGGCGAGGCGATTGCCTTGCTTCTGCGGCCCACCCTTGGGAAAGATTTTGTGTAGGTAAACATTGTTGCCCTTCTCTACTCCCCAGACTTCCTTGAAGTGCTGGATCATGTCACGCACCTGTGCCTGACGCGCGTGAAGTTCGTAATAATCGCGCAGATAACGTATCACGGCCCAATGCTCGCCGGTCAGCTCCAAACCATCGGCTTGTGCCAGCGCGCGGACAAATGACTCCGACCAATCATCGAGATTGACGAGATAGCCTTCGCTGTCGGTGAGCACCTCTCCGCCATTGACCTTCAGCGCACGCGTTTGCATGCCGGGATACGCGGTACTGCCGTGGGTATGTCCACCCGGCGAACCTTCTTCACCCACCGGTGAAGTATCCAGCAACGACCGCAGTTCGATCCTGATCTCCCCGTCCAGATAACCCTGATGGCGGGCGACGCCATCCACCATGATCTTACCCGGCATGGGCGCGGCGTCCTTGAACACGGCCACGCCGCTGCGGTCGGTCAGCGCCTGCAAGGGATGCAGCGGATCGGCATCCGGAATGATCGCCACCGACACGCGCTTGAAAGGTTCACCGGTAAATTTCATATTGACTTGCACTTTGATCATGAACGATCTCCTCTGCATGATGTTGAAACAGGAACCCAGGAACGGCGCCCTCACCCTTGTACACGTTTTGTATGGCCCATACATCGATTCGGTATAGACGGCGTCTCCAACCTTGACGTCCAGCCGCAATTTCATCGACGCCGACCACGAATCCGGATCGAGCGAGTAATCTCGTGGCTTTCAGCCAAACGGTGCATGTGAGCCGCCAATAAATCGCTGCGTGTCACTATGCCGATGATCTTGCCAACACTCTCGCGGGACACGACAATCAGACGTCCAACATTTTCGTTCACCATATGATCCTCGGCTTCGCGCAACGAGTTATCGGCGTAAACGACCAATGGGGGGCGTTTGATGATGTCGTGAACCAAGCGATCTTTGGCTACCGATTGGTCGAGCAGGTCGCGTCGCGTCACTATACCGCATAAGCGGTTTTGCGCGTCGACGACGGGGAAGCCTTGATGATGGGCGGGTTCCGTGTCGGACGCCAGCCAGGTGCGTACCGCATGCAAGGTCTCATCTGCCCGCAGCGACACGATAGAGCGCGTGGCGACAGCGCCGACCAGGATCCGACTCAGGAAGTCGGCGGAATATTCCTCGGGGACGCGCGCGCCGCGCCGCGCTATTTTCTCTGTCATGATAGTGTTGCGCATCAACAGACAGGATATGAGGTACGCGGCGGTACAGCCGCCGAGCAGCGGCAAAAAACCGAGCGGCTGCAAGGTCGTCTCCAGCGCGAACACCACCGACGTCAAAAACGCGCGCGACGCACCGGTGAACATGGCGGCCATTCCTACCAGCGCCGCGATGCGAACATCGATCCCGGCGGCGGGAGCGATCGCCGCCATGCCGCCACCGAGTGCTGCGCCGAGTGCGCCGCCGACAGTGAACAGCGGCGCCAATGTGCCGCCCGAAGTGCCGCTTCCCAGCGCCACCGACCACGAAATCAGCTTCATTACACACAGCAACAACACCGCACCACCGACCAGACGCCCGGAGAGAATCTGGTCGATATTGTCGTATCCGACGCCGAGCGTGTGGGGTGTGATCAGTCCGACGGTGCCGACCACAATACCGCCGAGCGCGGGCCACCACATCCAATGGATGGTTAGGCGCTTGAATGCGTCTTCGATGCCGTAGACGAGTCGCGTCACGCCGACCGCGGCGAGTCCGGCAACGCCACCCAACAGCACGTAAAACAACAAGGCCAACCCGCCGGGCGCGCTGATGCTCGGCATCGGGAACATGGGTGCCACTCCGGCGGCGGCGTAGCGCACACCGGCCGCAGTTACGCACGCCAGCGCTACCGGAATGATAGACCGTGGCCGAAGCTCGAAGAGCAGCAATTCCACGGCCAGAAGCACCGCCGACACCGGGCTGCCGAAGATCGCCGTCATGCCAGCGGCGGCACCGGCCGCAAGCAGCGTCTTGCGCTCGGTGGCCGTGGTGTAGAGCATCTGTCCCACAAGCGAGCCGAGCGCCCCACCTGTCGCTATGATCGGGCCTTCCGCGCCGAATGGACCACCAGTGCCGATGGCAACGGCCGCGGACAGCGGTTTCAGAAACGTCACTCTCGGCGCGATCCGGCTCTGGTTGTACAATACCTGTTCCATCGCTTCGGGAATGCCGTGGCCGCGGATAGCCTGGGAACCGTAACGGGCCATCAGACCTACAATCACACCGCCCAGTACCGGCAGGAGCACCACAAATCCCCCCAGGTGATTCTGCGCCGGCGAGGACAGCACCGTTGAGAAACGTCCGTAAAATGCCACGTTCGTGACCAGTCCGATTAGTGCGGTAAGGGCGCGCGCGCTGTACGCAGCCAGCGCACCGACACCGACAGCCGCTATGCTCAGCATCAAGACGCGCCTATCCACCAGCGTTGCCTGACGCGGTACCTGTACTGCCTCGAACGCCATGCCTAATGTGGGCGCGACCGGTAACCCGTCGGTAGTCGCGGCCGCCGCAAGCTCGCTGGCACTGGCGGCGGATCCGCTAGTGGGTGTTGTTGTCATGAGTCATTCAGCAGCTTTTAATGGGAATTTACTGGAAGTCCTGCACGGAAGTACCTCATGCATCTCTCGCCTGCGGAGAATTCGTACGAATCCAGTAAGGTAGGAACAACTGATAAATATCATTGCGGGAGTTGTATTTTCTATCCCACATGCTGACATAATTCACCTTTCCTCTTGTACTTGTATGCTTTCAGGTAATATAAGCCAGGACTAATGAAACACAAACGATAAATATTGGACCTTGGTATCGGGCGCTTCGATAGTAAATCCCATGGATATAGAGCAAGCACGTACATTTCTGGCGGTTGCCGCGAATGGCAGTTTTCTCGAAGCAGCGAGCCGTCTGCATATCACACAATCCACGGTCAGCGCGCGAATCCAGAACCTCGAAGATTATCTCGGTGCGAAATTATTCATACGCAATCGTGCGGGCGCCGTTCTGACACCGGCGGGAAAGCGTTTTTTGCGCCATGCCAAATCGCTCATCATCACGCTCGAACAGGCCCGACATGATGTCGGCTTGCCGAGCCGATTCCGGGCCAGCATCACGATCGGCGCGCGCATCGCTTTATGCGAGGGATTTTTACCGCAATGGGTCGCAATTATGCGCGAGATGGCGCCCGATATCTCGCTGCGCAATGAGATCGGTTTTGAAGAAGACCTGATGCGACGATTGGTGAAAGGGACATTGGACATCGGCTTGATGTACACGCCGCAGCACAGCCCGGGGCTGCAGGTCGAACATCTGTTCGATGAAACCCTGGTGTTATTGACCACCGACCCGGGTAAGCCATGGCCGGATCAGGATTACATCTATATAGACTGGGGGCCCGAATTCTACGCCAAGCACAACAACAGCTATCCGGAACTCGAACGTCCGGCGCAGGTTGCCAACATCGGCTGGCTGGGCGTGCAGTTGATTCTCAGCAATGGCGGATCGTGTTTTCTGCCGATACGCATGGCAAAGCCATTCATCGAGGCAGGCAAGCTGCATCGCGTTCCGCATAGTCCCGAGTTCCAGTTGCCCGCGTACATGGTATTTCCCCGCGACAACGAATCCACTGCGCTGGATCAAGCGTTGGCGGGCCTGCGTTCATTGGCCGCCGTGGAACGGGGTGCCGGCGCCGCCCCCCGCAGCCAGGCATCAGGAATAGATATCGTCGCGCGGCAACGGGGCTGAGACGCTGTCTGATACTGGCGCTATTGGCTTGCTCTCAAGCCTTGCGATCGAACAGTGCGATCGACTCCACGTGCGCCGTATGCGGGAACATATCCATCACCCCGGCGCTGCGCAGTTTGTAACCGTGCTCCTGCACCAGCAGTCCCGCATCGCGCGCCAGCGTGGCCGGATTGCAGGAGACATAGACGATGCGCCGCGCACCCAGCTTGGCGATCTGCGGCAGCAGTTCCAGCGCGCCGGTGCGCGGCGGGTCCAGCAGGATCTTGTCGTAATGTGTCAGCCACCAGGGCGCGGTGCCGACATCGCCGGACAGATCGGCGACGTGAAACTGCGCATTGCCGATGTCGTTGCGCCGGGCATTGTCGCGGGCGCGGCGGATCAGCGTCGCATCACCCTCCACACCCACGACTTCACGGGCGTGACGCGCCAGCGGCAGTGTGAAATTGCCAAGTCCACAGAACAGATCCAGCACCTTGTCGTCTGGTTCCAGCGCCAGCAGCTGCAGCGCACGATCCACCATGACCCGGTTGATCGGCATGTTCACCTGGGTGAAATCGTTCGGGGCGAAATGCAGTTCGACAGCATGCGCGGGCAAGCGATAGCTCAAGTCGGCACTCTCGGGCCAAAGCCGGAAGATGCTGTCCGGTCCGGCCGGTTGCAGGTAGATGTGCAGGCCATGCTCGGCGCCGAAGGCCTTGAGTTGCTCCATGTCGGAGTCGCTGAGCGCGACGATGTTACGGAATACCAGCGCGGTCGCGGCATCGCCCACCGCCACTTCGACCTGGGCAATGTGATCAAAACCCTGTAGCGCGCTGATCAATGCGTTCAGTATGCCGATGCGTGCGCCGATGGAGGGATGCAGGATATCGCAGCCATGCAGATCAGCCACGGCGGACTCGCCACGCTCGCGAAAGCCGATCAGCAGGCGGCCTTTCTTGAGCACATATTTGACGCTCAGCCGCGCCTTGCGCCGGTACCCCCAATGCGGACCGGTCAGCGGCTCAAGCACGGTTATCGGTTCGATCCTGCCGATATGACGCAGGCTATCCAGCAGCGCCTGTTGTTTAGTGCGCAGTTGCGCGGCGGGGTCCAGGTGCTGCAACGCACACCCGCCGCAGACGCCGAAATGCGCGCAGCGCGGCTCGACGCGTTCGGCGGATGTACTGAGCAACTCCAGCACCTTGGCGTCATCATGGCGCTTGTGGCGCTTGCGGTAGACCAGACGCACGGATTCGCCGGGCAGCGCGCCGTCGACGAATACCACCTTGCCCTCGACATGGGCCACCCCGCGGCCTTCATGGTTGAGCGATTCGATGACGGCCGTGACAGGGATCTGCGAAACGGGTTTTGCTTTATGACGGGCCATGGGTGAGGCATCGATACCAAATTGGTAGATCTGTTGTAGGGGTGCGCGGATAAGCAATTCAGCCTACCGACACACTATTTACTCGTAAGACAACGCCTTTATGTTTATGCTAGCTACTCTGCCAGGCAGCAAGAAATTCATTCAGGTGCGGCCGGTTGTCCTTGTCCAGCGTCTCGCGCACCAGTCGACATTCCCTCTCATGCGCCTCCGGCGACAATTTGCCACGTATCAATTGAAAGCGCAGGTAGACCAGATAGGTATTTAAAACATCGGTTTCGCAATAGTTGCGGATGCCTTCGAGTTCGCCATCCAGATAGGCATCCCAGACCTTGGCACCGCTCATGCCAAGTTTACCGGGCATTCCTAGCAACACGGCGATTTCATCGAGCGGCGCACTGGCGCGCGGCTGGTAGGCGGCCAGCACATCCATCAGGTCGGTATGGCGTTCGTGATAGCGGCTGAGGTAATTGTTCCAGCGGAAGCTCTGATCCTCGCCGCCGGTTTCCCAGTAACGCGGCGCGGCGATGCCGTACAGCAGCGCGCGGTAATGCAGCACCGGCAAATCGAAACCACCGCCGTTCCAACTCACCAGTATCGGCGTGAATTTGTCGATGCCGTCGAAGAAGCGCCGGATCAGCTCCGCCTCATCGGCGTGCGGATCGCCCAGCGACCAGACCTTGAAGGCATCGCGCGTGCGCAACACCACTGAAATCGCCACCACGCGGTGCAGGTGGTGCCGCAGAAAGTCCGAATCGCCGGTCTCTTGGCGGCGGCGGTTGAACATCGCCTGTCCGACCTCTTTGTCATTCAATCCGTCCAGGCCGTACAGGCGTCGGCCGCCGGCGACATCGGGTACGGTCTCGATATCGAATACGAAGACATTCATGAGTGAAATCCCGGTTCTGCTACCTGGCTGCGAGGGAACTGTCTGCTGGTTCATCCAGTAAGTATCCCCCGGCAAAGCCGGGGGCTTTAATTTGTGAGCCGCTCAAAG
>VFSW01000851.1_pt1 | contig 44982 bp, 34 predicted proteins | sample 5358111 | NCBI WGS metagenome assembly VFSW01 (sample SAMN11554181, study PRJNA540505) | mine drainage metagenome | isolation source: sediment from site ElyBrook_90M | place: USA: Ely Copper Mine, Vershire, VT | collected 2017
TGATCCAATCAAATCAGCATGATGATCGGTACAACCCCGAGGTTTCTAGGAGTGAATAAATTCCGATAGGATAGGCACGACGGCTTTACCACCCCAGCTCGAACCCGATGTTGCAAGGCTGGCTCTTCCCTGTATCACAGAGCCTGGACACCTTGCACGGCGCCTTGCATCCACGTTCGCGACAGAACGCACCCAGGAGGTCAACTGTGGCAGACTCATCCGACCTACGCTTCAAGCATTTGCGCGCTTCATCGCAGCCAAAGTCACCGGGCGAACTGGCTCCGGATCAGCACGCGCTCGACCTGGAACCTCTCAGTCCTGACCCGGTGAACCAGTCTCAATCCAAAAGCCGATTCAGCCGGCGGTCCTTTCTCTCCGGCTTGGGCGCCACCGGTGTTCTGGCCGGCGCCGCGCCGCTTGTTCAGGCTGCACCCTCAATCGCACCGGCACCGCAGGAGGCTGCTGCGGAGCCCGGAAGCGGCGCCTTGACCCTTCGTGTGAACGGAAAAGAGTACAAGCTGGCGGGGCTGGATACACGCGCCACACTCCTCGACACGCTGCGGGAGCGCATTCACCTGACCGGAACCAAGAAAGGGTGCGATCACGGGCAATGCGGTGCGTGCACCGTACACGTGAATGGACGGCGCGTGAATAGCTGCCTGTCGTTTGCGGTGATGCATGAGGGCGATGAGATTACCACCATCGAAGGCATCGGCCAGCCCGGGAATCTTCACCCTATGCAGGCGGCCTTTGTGGAGCACGACGGATACCAGTGCGGCTATTGCACGAGCGGTCAGATCATGAGCGCCGTGGCGCTGCTCAAGGAACCCATCGGTCCCGCTGATGAAGACATCAAGCACGCCATGGCTGGCAACATCTGCCGCTGCGGCGCTTACACCAACATCGTTGCCGCTGTCCGCCAGGTGCGGTCGGCGCGAGCCTGACGGAGGACACCAATGCAGACCTTTAACTACGTCAAGCCCGCCAGCATCGACAAGGCACTTGCCTCGGCCGATGGCGCCAAATTCATCGCCGGCGGCACCACGCTAGTCGACCTGATGAAGCTGAGTGTCGAGCAACCGAAGGGCCTCGTCGACATTAACCTTCTACCCTTGGAAAAGATCGAGCCTCTTCCCAGTGGCGGACTTCGCATAGGCGCCATGGTGCGGAACTCCGACCTGGCATGGAACCCCGAAGTGCAAAAGAACTACGCGGTGCTGTCGCAGGCGTTGCTCTCCGGGGCTTCGCCGCAGTTGCGGAACATGGCGACCACTGGCGGAAACCTGCTCCAGCGCACGCGCTGTGCCTATTTTCGCGAACCCAATGCGGGCACTCCCGGAGGCTATGGCTGCAACAAGCGGGCGCCGGGCACCGGCTGCGCGGCAATGGATGGCTACAACCGTATGCATGCGGTTCTCGGAACCAGCGACCAATGCATCGCGACTCACCCCTCAGATATGTGCGTGGCCATGGCTGCGCTCGAGGCAGTCATTCACGTGGAAGGCCCGAAAGGCAAGCGCACGATACCCTTCGCCGACTTCCATAAGCTGCCGGGAAACACACCCCATATTGAGAACGCGCTCGAGCCCGGTGAACTCGTGACCTATGTCGAATTGCCCAAGCCGATCGAGGGCGGCCGCAGTGTGTATTTGAAGCTTCGCGATCGTGCCAGCTATGAATTCGCGCTGGCATCCGCGGCCGTCGTAGTTAAGGTGGATGGCGGTCATATTCGCTACATTCGTGTGGCGATGGGTGGCGTGGGCACCAAGCCCTGGCGCTCGCATGAGGCTGAAGCAGCGCTACTGGGCAAATCAGTCGATGCGGCGCATTTCAAGACTGCTGCCGAGGCTGCGCTGGCCGGAGCCAAGCCGCGTACCGATAACGGATTCAAGGGGGAACTAGCCAGGCGTTGTCTTGTTCGCTCGTTGAAACTCGCAACCGCATAGTTCGTGAACTTGGGTGACCGCTTCCCTCCGAGTTCATGGATGGGCTTCGGATCAAACCTCAACTGCACGTTCGATCGAAGGAGTTTTGATATGGCGACGACGAATCTTTCGCAGGGGGCCGGCATCATCGGCGCTGCGGTGCCACGCATCGATGGACCTCTCAAAACCTCGGGCACCGCGAAATACGCGGTTGATCACAACTTTTCGAATCTCGCGCACGCGGTGGCCGTGCAGAGCACTATCGGCAAGGGCCGCATACGTTCGCTCGATGTGAGCGCTGCCGAAAAAACGCCCGGCGTGGTGCTGGTTCTGCATCACGGCAATCTGCAAAACGTCTACCGCACCTTCCCGCACCAGCAGGACGGAAGTATGGCCGAGACACGGCCGCCTTTCGACGACGACAAGATCTACTACTGGGGTCAGTATGTCGCGTTAGTGGTTGCTGAGACTCTGGAACAGGCCAGAGCAGGGGCCCAGGCGGTTCGCGTGGAGTACGACGTTGAAACGCCCGACGTGCGCACAGACCTGGGCGCTGATTTCGACGGGCGTCGCGAAAGCAGTTGGAAACGCGGCGACCCCGATAAGGCCCTTACTGAAGCACCGGTAGTTATCGATGAGACCTATGTCACCCCCGTCGAGACCCATAACCCCATGGAGATGCATGGCACGGTGGCAGTGTGGGATGGCGAGGGCTTTACCTTGTACGACTCGTCGCAGGGCGTGGTGGGCCATCGCACCGTGATGTCTGAGGTGCTCGGAGTTCCTCGAGAAAATCTGCGCACGATTTCACGGTTCGTCGGCTCGGGCTTTGGCGGCAAACTTTCTCCGTGGCCGCAGGCGACCCTGGCCGCAGCTGCGGCACGCGTCCTAAATCGTCCCGTGAAGTTCAGCGTCGACCGGCGCATGATGTTTTCTAGTGTAGGCCACCGCCCGCGCACCCAGCAGCGCATCCGCCTGGGTGCAACGCCGGATGGCAAACTCACCGCCATTCGCCACGATTTTCTGTCGGAAACCTCGCTGCTCGACGACTTTGTGGAGCACTGCGGCGAACAGACGCCCTTCCTGTATAGCTGCCCGAATCTTGAAGTCACCACCGGCATGGTGCGACGGAGCGTGGGCACTCCAGCACCGATGCGCGGCCCCGGTGCTGTGCCGGGACTGTTCGCTCTTGAGTCGGCTATGAACGAGCTGGCCATCAAGCTCAAGATGGATCCGGTAGAACTACGGCTCAAAAATGACGCCGATCGCGACGAGGGTAAAAATCTTCCCTTTTCATCGCGCCACCTCAAAGAGTGTTATCAGACCGGCGCGGAAAAAATCGGGTGGAAAAACAGGACGCCCGAAGTGGGCTCTATGCGCCGCAACGGTAAAGTGATCGGCATGGGCGTAGGCGGCGCATCTTGGGGCGCAGCGCGCATTCCCTGCACCGCCACGTTTGAGCTTTGTCCTAATGGCCGCGTATGCGTTCGCTGCGCAACGCAGGACATCGGCACCGGCACCTATACCCTTTTCGCCCAGATCGCGCATGAGAAGACAGGAGTTCCGCTCGATCGCATTGATGTGTTTCTGGGCGACTCAAACCTTCCGGATGGTCCCACCTCCGGCGGTTCCATGGTCACGAGCGCGATTTTGCCTGCTGCAGCGGCCGCTGCAAATCAAGCCGTAGGGCGACTCCTCAACGTCGCCGCACTCACGCCCGGCTCGCCCTTCCATGGCGCGCATCCTGATTCGCTGACTGTCGCAGATGGCCGCGTTGTTACCAAGCAGGGCCAGCCTCAGGTCGTCGGTGTCTCGTACAACGGCGGAGCAGGCCTCACCGCCAACGGACTGCCATTCGAAGACGTTCTGCGCATGGCAAATCTGAGCGGCATTACGGCAACGGGAAAAACATTTCCCTCATTCGAAGATCCGAAGACCAAGGGGTATTCCATGCATTCCTTTGGGGCACACTTCGCCGAAGTCGAATGGGACCCGGAGATTGCGCACCTTCGCGTGAGCCGAATCTTCTCTATTTTCGACTGCGGCCGCATCATCAACACCAAGGCGGGCGCCAACCAGATTCTCGGTGCCGCTGTCATGGGGCTGGGCATGTCGCTTTTCGAAGAGACACGCTACGATTCACGCACCGCGCAGCCCATTAACGGCAACTTCGCGGATTACCTCGTGCCTACTTGCGCGGATCTGCCCGACCTCGACGTCACCTTTCTTGATTATCCCGACCTACTCGTCAACGAATATGGCGCGCGCGGCATCGGGGAAATCGGAATGGCAGGAGTGGCCCCGGCCATAACCGATGCGGTTTATCACGCCACGGGCGTGCGCGTACGCGCACTCCCCGTGCGCATTGAAGATCTGTTGAAGTCGAAGGTTATCGAGGTTTGAGAGCACTTTCATGGAAAGCACGACGCGGGCTCTGCTGCGTTGAGTAAGAAAGGGCAAGTAATGAGTACGACAACGATTTCGGCCGCTGCATCTATCATCGGCGCGGCCACTCCGCGAATAGACGGGCCTCTCAAGACGACCGGCACGGCAGACTACTCTGCTGATTTTCACTTCGATCACATGATTTTTGCCGTACCGGTCTGCGCTACGGTCCCGAGTGCGCGCATTACGAAACTGGATGCCAGCCGGGCTGAAGGAATGCCCGGGGTCTTGCTAGTCCTGCACCACGGAAATATCGGCCCTCTGTTTCGCACCGTTCCCGGCGACGACAACGCGACGAACAGCGAAGTCCGCGCCCCCTTTGAAGACGAGATTGTTCGCCATTGGGGTCAATATGTCGCTGTAGCAATTGCTGAATCGCTGGAGCAGGCCACGGCGGCTGCCGCAGCGGTCACGGTGGAGTACGAAGCTCAACCCGCCAATCTAAAGACCAGCCTTGACGATTACTCCGGCAAGCGCAAATCCGTTTCCAAGCGCGGTGATCCCGATGCGGCCTTTGTCTCCGCACCAGTAAAAATCGACTACACCTACATCACACCGGTCGAGACGCACAGTCCCATCGAGATGCACGCTTCCGTTGTTACCTGGGAGGGCGATCATGTCACGCTCTACGAGACTTCGCAGGGCGTCGTGAACCATCGCGCTGTGATGGCCCAGGTACTCGGAATTCCGCTCGAAAATGTGCGTGTGATCACGCGCTTTCTCGGTTCGGGGTTCGGCGGAAAGCTTTTCCCCTGGCCACATGCCGCGATGGCAGCGGTTGCATCACGGAGACTCAATCGGCCGGTCAAGCTCAGCCTGTCCCGTCGCATGATGTTCTCGAACGTGGGCTATCGCCCGCGTACGGAGCAGCGCATCAAGCTTGGCGCCACCAAGGAAGGCAAACTGCTGGCGTTGCGTCACGACTATCTGAACGTCACGTCGCAGCTTGATGACTTTGATGAAGGTTGCGGCGAGGCGACGCCCTATCTCTATAGCGTAGCGAATCTTGAAGTCACAAGCGCGCAGCCGCGACGCCATGTTGGCGCGCCTATGTGGATGCGCGGTCCGGGCGCAGTGCCTGGCTTATACGCGCTTGAGGCCGGGATGAATGAACTTGCTGAGGCGTTGAACATGGACCCGCTTCAGCTACGACTTCTAAACGATGCCGACAAGGACGAGAGCAACAAGAACATTCCCTTTTCGTCGCGTCACTTCCGCGAATGTCTTGAAATCGGCGCAAAAAAGTTTGGGTGGGAGAAGCGCAACGCGGCCATTGGATCGATGCGCCGCGATGGCAAGATCCTCGGCTGGGGGCTTGCGGGTGCGAGTTGGGTTGCGATGCGCCTGCCTTGCACCGCGTCCGTCGAGTTCTGCGCCAACGGCCGTCTCTGTGTTCGCTGCGGCACGCAGGATATCGGGACGGGCACCTACACTATCTTCGCGCAGGTTTTGCATGAGAAGACGGGTGTTGCTCTCGAGCGCATCGATGTAATTATTGGCGACAGCGGTCTGCCCGCGGGCCCCATGTCCGGCGGATCGATGGTGACGGGTTCAGTTCTCAACGCAATCGCTTCCGGTGCTGAAGCGGCCATTAAGCGGTTGCAACAGGTGGCAACAGCAACCGCAGGCTCGCCGTATCACGAGGCCTCGCTTGAAACCATCTCTTTTTCGGCGGGCCGTCTGCATAGAAAAGATCAGGCTGCCACCGACGGAACCCACTTCGCCGACATTCTTCAGTTGGCCCGCCTCAACGGGCTGAGTGCTGAAGGCAAGACGATCCCAAGCTGGGAAGATCCCAAAGCAAAGGACGTTTCGCTGCATTCCTACGGGGCTCAGTTTGTCGAAGTCGAATGGGAGCCTGACATTGCTCGCCTGCGCGTCAGCCGCGTGGTTTCAGTCATTGACGCAGGCCGCATCATCAATCCCAAGGCCGCCGCCAATCAGATCTCCGGAGCAGTTGTGATGGGAGTCGGTATGGGGCTGCTTGAAGAAACCATCTACGATCATCGCACCGGTCAACCGATCAACGGGAGCATGGCTGATTACCTGGTTGCCACCTGTGCCGACTCGCCCGAAATCGATGTGACGTTCCTCGACTATCCAGACCCTGCCATGGGTGAATATGGAGCGCGGGGAGTGGGTGAGATTGGGCTCGCGGGCATAGCACCGGCAATCACCGCAGCTGTCTATCACGCGACGGGGGTGCGTGTGCGGGAGTTGCCGGTTCGCATCGAGCACCTGCTGCAATCTAAGATCGTAGAAGCATAAACTGGAGAGAATGACCGACCTCGAACACATCCTTCCGCTATGGAATGAACTGGAAGCCGGGGGGGCAGACTATGTGTTGGCTACTGTTGTTGCGGTCGAGGGTTCAAGCTACCGCAAGCCCGGTGCCCGCATGCTGCTGGCGCAGGATGGCCGCCGCGCCGGCACCGTAAGCGGCGGATGTCTCGAAGCAGAAGTGATGCGCCGCGCATGGTGGCTCACTAACGCCGGCCCGGTTGTCGAGCGTTACTCCACCCTCGAAGACGACGGCGATCTTCCTTATGGGTCGGGCTGCGGAGGCATCGTCTACATTCTCCTGGAGCGTCGCGAAACGGCTAGCCCGCTGATCCATGCGCTCAAGTCTGCATTCGATGCGCGGATGCCTTTGTCCATTGCGGTTTTTCTGGAAGGACCTTTCATCGGACGACGTGCATTTGCGGGTCTCGAGTCAGTCACGACGCGCAATAACAACGCAGGCGAGAGCGCGAATATCAGAGCTGGGGAGGCCGTCGCTCTCCAGGCCGAACTGCAACTTCTGGCCATGGATGCCCTGAATCGACGGGAGTCGATCGATCGAGTCATTCGCATCGATGGCACGCCGACTCGCGCGTGGGCCGATTTCCGCACAGCGAGGCCGGGCCTGTGGGTCTTCGGCGCGGGAGACGACGCCAAACCATTAGTTCAATTCGCCCGGGAACTGGGCTGGTTTGTCGCAGTGGCTGACGGTCGATCTCATCTTGCAACGCAAAGCCGATTTCCGGCCGCAGACGAAATCCATTCGCTTCCGATCGATGAATTACCCGCAGCTGCCGACAAATATCTTCCGATGCTTGCCAGCGATGCGGCCATCCTTGTCACTCACAGTTTCGAACAGGACACACGGATCCTGGCATCGCTGCTGAAGAACTCGCGCGAATTCTCAGTGGCTTACGTCGGAGTGCTTGGACCTCAACGCAGAACACGTGAAGCACTTGCGGAAGCCGCGCGTTTGCTCCATCTTGACCCCATCGCCAGCCGCATTGAACATTGGCTCACGCAAATCTACGCGCCCATGGTACTCGATCTCGGCGCCGACACTCCAGCCTCCATCGCTCTATCCATCCTCGCCGAGGTGCTGCGGACCTTGAATACGGCAACCGCACTTCCCCTGCGCCACGTTCGCGCCACCAGCGTGATCGTCGCTCAGGATTGACCTCCGGGCTCGGAATCAGGCAGCCTTCGCCGCGAGGTGTGCTTCCAGCACTTCGAGGAACTTTGCCAACCATGCTGGATGGGCAGGCCATGCAGGCCCGGTCACAAGGTTGCCATCGACCACCGCGCCAGTAATGTCAACCTTGACGAACGTTCCGCCAGCCAGCTCAACCTCAGGCGCGCAGGCCGGATAAGCATTCAACTTGCGTCCCTTGAGTATCCCTGCGGCCGCCAGCAGTTGCGGACCATGGCACAGTGCGGCAATGGGCTTCCTCACCTTATCCAAATAACGGACGATGTCCAGCACATTTTCATTCAAGCGAAGGTATTCCGGCGCCCGTCCGCCTGGAACGACAAGGCCATCGTAGTCCGCCGCTTTGACTTCGTCGAAGGTGGCATTCAGGACGAAATTGTGACCGCGCTTTTCGGAGTAGGTTTGATCGCCCTCGAAATCATGAATCGCTGTACGCACCGATTCGCCCTTTTTCTTGCCGGGGCAGATCGCATCAACCGTGTGACCCACCATTTGCAGGGCCTGGAATGGAACCATGATTTCGTAATCCTCAACAAAATCTCCGGCTAGTAACAAGAGCTTTGCAGATTTCATCGCATTGATCTCCTATGAAAAGTTTGCCACGCGCGCCTTGGTCTTCGCCACCGGATCGAACAAGATCATCGGCACACCATAATCTGATGGCCATCTGAACTCATTGATTCACACTCAAACAGACTCACTTCCCGAACATAAATTCAATTCTTCAGGCTCTTGCCCTAGAATTCAGTCATGGCCGACTCTCCAACAACGCTGGACGAACTGAATGCTCGCATAATCGGCTGCGAGCGCTGTCCGCGACTGCGCGAATATTGCTCGCAAGTGGCCAACGTGCGACGCCGCGCGTACGCCGATCAGGAGTATTGGGGCAGGCCGGTTCCTTCGTTTGGCGACCCGAGCGCGCGTGTGCTCGTACTGGGACTCGCGCCTGGAGCACATGGTTCGAATCGCACTGGGCGTCCATTCACAGGGGATGGCTCAGGTGACTTTCTCTATCCGGTCCTCTATGATGCCGGCTTCGCTTCTCAGCCTCGCGCCCTTTCCCGCAACGATGGGATGAAGCTCAGTGGCCTATGGATTACCGCAGTGGCACGCTGCGCGCCGCCGGCCAATAAGCCGACGCCAGAGGAACTTCGTAACTGCTCTTCGTGGCTTGACGAAGAGATGCGTCTGCTGAAGGAAATGCAGGTTGTCGTTTGTCTTGGCCGCATCGCCTTTGAAGGCATGCTCGCCTGGGCGCTCCGCCATGGCCATGTTCCATCGCGTTCGGGTTATACCTTCGGACACGGGGCGGAATATGTTCTACCTAATGGATTGGCGGTCATCGCCAGCTATCATCCATCGCTGCAGAACACTAACACGGGGAAGCTTACGCGGCCCATGTTTCTCGCCATATTTGTGCGCGCACGCCAACTTGCAGGACTTACAATTGCTGTTCCAGCTTCGAATGAGGTGATCAATGTCCAGGATTTTTCTTAGAATACTTTCGATGGCCCTCCTGTCAATCGTTCTCTGGGCGCCGAGAGGAGCGCAATCGCAGGACATAAAATCTGATCACTGGTCTCAAGCCGACCTACTTGAGCGTGCCAAACATCTGCGGCAGTTAGCTGACCAAGGAAAAGGCTCGGCGAGCGAAACACTCGAAAAGTATCCACATCACTACACTATGCTTGCGTTTCGCAATCGGAGCGGTGGAGGCGAAGTGCACCAGAATTTCGCTGACATCTTCTACATCCTCGACGGACACGTCACTCTGCTCACAGGCGGCGAGGTTGTTGATGCGAAGAGCACGGGGCCCGGAGAAACACTCGGTACATCGGTGAAAGGCGGATCAAGCCAGGACTTGAAATCAGGTGACGTGGTCCATATACCTGCGGCGACGCCCCATCAGATGCTGCTTAAGGCAGGAGACACCGTGACCTACTTTGTGGTGAAAGTTCAAGAGAACCAGTAACGAAGAACACGCAATGCCATAATCTTTGCGATTATCAATTGAGCAATACATAATGCAAACCGCGATGCACAGTTCAAGTCCCCCGTTGCGGATGATCGACAATTTCAGCGGCCAGCCTGTGATTGAAAGCAAAAAGTGCCAGCTCCAGGCGACTGGAGACGCCGGCTTTGTCGAAGATGTTCTTCAAGTTGCGCTTTACCGTTTCTTCGGTGATGCCGCAATCCTCCGCGATCTCTTTATTAGTGAGCCCATGGGCGATGAGTTTTACAATTTGCAACTCCCGCGATGTAAGACCGAACGAATTCGCAGGAGGTTTATTTACCTCGTCCGTCAACTCCTTTAATACCTGAACGAGATTGGCTACCGGTTTGCGCCCAAGCCAGTAGTGCCCCTGCATAACAGTGAAGATGCACGTCGCCAGATCAGCGACCATAGCGTTCTTAAGCATGACGCCGCGTGCGCCTAGTTGCAGTGCCTCCAGAATTTCTCGCTGACTTATCGCCGATGTGAGGAGGATCGTCTTGGTGGGGACCTCGATTGTGGTGAGTGCCCGCAGCGTATCCAGTCCGGGAAGGGACGGCATGTTCAAGTCGAGAAGAAGTATGTCCGGGTTGAGTTCCTTCATTTCTCGAATGGCTTCCTTGCCATCGGATGCTTCTCCAACTACCACGCAGCCGTTATCGCCCTGGAGCATGCGACGAACACCAAAGCGGACTACGGGATGATCGTCAGCAATGAGGATTCGGATCGGCCGGCTGGCTTGTTGACTTTTGTCCTTTGTCCTGCCGGCGCGCTCCACTTCTCGACTCAGTTGCGCGATAAGGGTCCTTACCCGGCCTTCCTGCTCTAAACGCGCGGCGAACTCAATCTCGGAAAAGATCGACGTTATTACGCTAGCTCCCACCGTTGTGCTGCCGCCTTTCAAACGATGGGCAAGACGCATCAATTCGCGGAAGTCTGAGTTCATCGCAGCATTTTGAATATCTTTTACGTCGGAGTCCACTTGAAGTTGAAATTCCGCCATAAGTTCAGCTACCAGTTCTTCGCCGCCGATACGTCGAAGTTCCTCGAGTTGCTTAGCCTGGGTGCGCGATTCGTTTTCAATCTCCAACCCCTGCTCCGCATCAGGTTGCTCGGGATGCTCCATAATCCATCTGTCGAGCGCATCCTTGAGGCCACCAATCCGAATAGGCTTGGCAATGTATTCATCCATTCCAGCCTCAAGGCAAATCTCACGATCACCCTGCATTGCGTTCGCAGTCATCGCTATGATCGTCGGTCCTCCCGGCCGCGGCCAAACTTTCCTGACGTGCCGCGTCGCATCAAGCCCGTTCATCTCCGGCATCTGCACATCCATCAGAACGATGTCATATCTCTGCCGGCGCAGGGCATCCAGCACTTCAATTCCATTTCCCACCACGTCTGCCCGATATCCAAGACTCTTGATCATCTTCACGGCCACCTTTTGATTGATGGGATTGTCTTCGGCGACAAGTATGCGAATGTGGCGGCGAGGCGCTGGAGTCTCCGATTCGTCGACGTTCGCAATCGGGCCAACCGGGATGGAAACGCCAAACAGGTCTCCGAAAACAATGTCGAAATTTGCTGTCTTTACCGGTTTGGTGAGCCATCCTGCCGGGGTCAAAGCCTGTTCGATTTCGTTTGTGCGTTGCCCCAGCGAACCCAGGAGCACGAGTCGAGGATTGGGCTTCCGGCTTCGATTTAAGGCCTCCACAAACGCATCTCCTTCCCTCACCGCGATTTTGGCGCTGGCAACAACGGCATCGAAATCTTCCTGCTGGAGCGCGTGCCAAGCAGTACCCGTCGACGCCGCAGAGGAGACCTTCATTCCGCGACGCTCAGCAAGGCTCTGGAAACTTTGGCGGAGGATGGAACTCTCTTCGATCACCAACAATGAGCGCCCTGAGAAGTCAGGCCCGCGGCGTGTCAATCTGCGGTCCTCTGCGCGGACCTGGAGCGTAAAGAAGAAGGTTGCTCCCTTCTCGGGCTCGCTCTCGACCCAAAGGCTCCCATTCATTAAATTGGCCAGTCGCTTGCTGATTGCAAGCCCTAATCCTGTCCCGCCAAACTGCCGGGAAATCGAGCTGTCCGCTTGTGTGAAAGGCTGAAATAAGCGTTCGATTCTGTCTGCGGGAATACCAATCCCGGTGTCCTTCACGGTAAAACAAAGCTGTAAATCTTTGCCTTCGGCCCGATCCACCTTAAGAGAGACGACGACTTCGCCCTCGGTTGTGAATTTGACCGCGTTGGAAAGAAGATTCACCAGTACCTGGCGGATTCGCGCAGCATCGGCCACGACACATGCGGGCACATCACGATCGACCACATATCCGATTTCCAGCCCCTTGCCAGCAGCAGACGCCGATACAAGGTCGAGAGATTCCTCGATGCATGAGCGCAGGTCGATGTAGGTTTCTTCCAGATCGAGGCGGGATGATTCAATTTTCGAGAAGTCAAGAATGTCGTTGATGATTCCTAAAAGGCTCTCGCCTGAGAAGCGCACTGCTTCGGCATATTCTCGCTGTTCTCGGGATAGGGACGTCTCCAGCAGAAGGCCCGTCATCCCAATGATTGCGTTCATAGGGGTGCGGATTTCATGGCTCATGGTGGCAACAAAATCCCCCTTCGCTCGATTTGCCGCCTCCGCGACGTCTTTTGCCTTTTGGAGTCCTATTTCGGCCTCGCGACTGGCCGTGATGTCAATGAGCGTGCCAGATAAACCGGCCGCTTTCCCGCTAATGTCGTCCGTCAGCCGGGCGAATGCCTCCAGCCAGCGAAAGCCTCCGGCTTTTCTTCGAAACCGCAATTCGGTAGCGCAGTTGGCCGCCGTGCCTTTCATAAGAGGGCCGAGCTTCATCTGGCAAAGCAGGCGATCTTCGGGGTAGACGTAATTCTCAATAGGATTGCCGAGGGTTTCATCCAAGGCGAAGCCCGTGATATCTGTCCACGCTGGGTTCACAAAGACGAAGCGGGCGCTTTCATCAAGTTGGAATATAACTTCTTTGATATTGTCTACCACTGAGCGATACCGGTTCTCGCTCTCACGCAGGGCCTTTTCATTGGCCTTGCGGGCGCTGATATCGTGGAGTACACCTGTAAAGCGAATATGTCCCCCTGCGGAGGATTCCCCTACCGCAAGGTAAACAGGAATGGACGATCCATCCTTCATGCGTCCGAGCATTTCACGACCCGTGCCAATGATGCGGGGACTCTGGCCCTGGATATAACTATTGACGAAACCGTCGTGCTGGTCCGCATCTTCATCGTGCATCAGGTGCTTTACGGGCTTGCCAATCAGTTCGCCTGGCCCATATCCAAATATCCTTTCCGCGGCCGGATTGGCGAGCTCGATCGTTCCCTTTTCATCGATGGTGATGATTCCGTCGGGGGCCGTGTCAAGAATAGTCCGGGTGAGGGCCTGGGTTCTTTCAATCTCTGTGTATTGCTCGGCGAGGCGCTGATTCGCCGCCGCCAGCAAGGAACTCTTCTGCTCCAGCACTTCCGTGAGCCGATTCAAGTCTTCTACAGAGCGAGACATGGACTGCAGGACATGCATGAGATCAACCACAGGATCGTGCAGCGCGAAATCGTTGATGGAAAGACCGTGCTTGCTAATCGCCCCGGGATCGGACAGCCACGGCGAACATAGAAATACGAGCAGATCTTTTTTGCGCGAGAACACCATCTGGCCGCGCAGGAGCAATTCGGAATGTCGGTCTTTCAGAACGAAGAGTTGGTTGAGATGACTTGCGATATCCGCGAATGTCTTTACCCCCACCGGAGTTCTTATCTCGAAGAGTTCGCTCAACTCCCTGCCGGTTTCCACCTGCGGGCAGATGCGCTTAATGACCCGTCCCCAGTGACGAAACATCAAGTTCGCGTCGAAAGCAACATGAAAAGGAAAGACAGTATCGAAGACCTCGGTTGAGATATTCAGTGCCGGTACGGGCAGACTCATGGCAGGGCGGTCTCCCACTCCACCAGAAATAAATCGTAGTCTCGTCCATTGCCGGATGCAGCCTCCTGCTCCACGCGGACCGGCGTTGCAAATCTCTCTCCCAGCCCTTCGAGTAAGCCGATAACAAAGGGCGCGAAGCCTGCACGATCGGAGTAATACTGCAATCGAAGTGATCCCGGAGTTACCTCCAGGCAGTTGAAACGGGGAGGACGCAAATGGGGAAAAATCAAAGATATCCTGGTGTGAAATGACGGCAGGTTTTCGAGGAATTCCGGCAAGCTCCCACCGCCCGCATTCAGTAATTCTCCGTACCCCTCTTGCGCAGTCTTCAGCACCCAATGACGGCCAAAGTCCCTGAGGATCTGATCACCGGAACAATCAAGGATATTGCTCGCAGCGGCGACCAGCGCGAACGTAGTTTCATCAGGGTAAGCGCTGTTGCTGATAAACACCTCGACGCCGACTCCGCTCTTCTGCCGGATGGTTTCCCATGATGCCCGGCCGAAACGCTCAACAATCATGTCCTCAAGCGCTCTGTTCACCATGCCGTACATCGCGATTCGCCACCTTCCGCACATACAGATTTTATTGCGGGTCCTGAAGACCGCGCGTCTTGGTCCCACCACTTCAAAACGAACGAATTTGCCGGTCTGGGTGTTGCCGGATTATTGGCACGACTCGATGCCATTGTCAACAGCTACGTCGATTACTTAGGTGCCTGCCCGTTCTCGCCTCGATTCATAGATCCCGTGGAAGCACTGAGACAGTCTTGTTACTGTTTCGTTTTGCGCCGGACTTCGCCATAGTGTTCCATCCCGCGCGGATCGGCCAATTCACAAGATTGATTGCTCCAACGTGATTCCACTTTGTTTAGAACGACATGGAACTTACTTTCTAATTGGCGGCCTATCTGCAGGGATTACCGCCAGGAAACCGATCAAGCAAAGGAGTTATCCATTTCAAGTTGGGCGATAAGATGACAGGGCTGCATCCATTTCACCTCAGACTCCTTGGCAGACTTGTAGCCGGAGCTTTCTATTCCTGCAAGGTCAAGGCGTCCGCGCTTGGGGCGCTCTTCGTCCTGGGTGCAGGGACTATGCTTGCCTCCCCGACATCTGAGGTTCCATGGCGGCAACTCCACTTTCGCGTTGGAAATCAACCCGCGATGCGCGATGTGCCCCGCATCGGCCTGAATCTCAGCGGGCGAACTTCGTGGGGAGCCGAACAGTACATGGCTAACGTGCTGGCGAACCCTGGATTCGAACCCACGCTTGACGGAGCACTCGCGATTGTTCGCGAGGTCAACGGCGCCGAGTTCACAGACGATGCCGCCGGGCTGGCCCGTGCAAGCGGTTTTTGGAAGGATGCGGCCTTTTCTGTGCGGACCGGCTCACTCGCGGGTCTCACCGGACGCATCCTCGATTCGGACGTTTGGAAAGACTACCCACATTTTCGAACTGACCATCGATTGGCCGGGTTGAAAGCGGGTGATGTCGTCGCTGTCTCCCGAGAGGGCGCTGAGGGACTTCCGGCACAGTGGTGGTGGCAGAATCCGAATCGAATTCGGACCAGTACGTTACACCCGGCACAGTCTCCAGGAGTTCAGTCTCTCGTCATGGACCCCGTGGGGACGGAGGCGGTAGTTGCCGTCTCGTATGTGGACATGATCGGCGACCGTGCCGGAAAGTTGCTCCCCCTGCGCGGTCAATGGGAGGCGGATTTCTGGGCAAAATCAGAGGGGGCAGGCCAGTTGACCGTTCAACTGCGAAGAATCAATGCGGCGCCATTTCTTCACCAGACGATCCACCCATCCAAAGAGTGGCACCACTATCAATTCCGCTTCATGCCGCGTGATCATGCAGCGCCGGCTGGACTTGAGTTCAGGTTGGAAGCCATTGGAGCCGGATCCCACGTCTGGATCGATGACGTCTCCCTCTCGTCGAGCGAAGCCTCGCCTTCTGGTGTTCGCCCTGAAGTCGTCGAGACTCTGAAGGAGCTTCATCCTGGATATCTGCGAGACTGGCAAGGTCAACTCGGAGACACATTTGCCAACCGTATCGCGCCGCCAGGCGCCCGTCGCCCGGTTCGGTATCGCCCTAGTGACGAAACGGCCTTTGGTTACTCGCTGCCGGAGTTTGCGGAGCTTTGTCATCTCGTAGGAGCGAATCCCTGGATCGTCTTACCCACGACGCTGCGCGATGACGAATGGACGTCTGCCGGTGCATGGCTGCATGCCGCGCTTGACCATTACGGGTTTCGAGAGATTGTCGTTGAGTTCGGCAATGAGAATTGGAATTCCCTATTCCGGCCTGCGGGGGTGCTGGACCCCAGCAGGCTGGGAGAGGCGGCGCAGCGCGGCTTTCGCCTTCTCGAGGTGGCAGCGGGCGAAGATTCGCGTATCCTTCCGGCGCTTGGCGGCCAGTTTGTGAATCCAGCACCGATGAGTCAGGCGTTGCGCAAGGATCCTGCCACTCGACTGATAGGGATCGCTCCGTATTATGGCAGGGACATTCATCACGCGGCAAGGACCGAAGATGAAATTAAGCAGCTATTTTGGGTTGACGACGAACAATTTGATTCCGTCGATAAAATCGCCCGGGAGAGCCGGAAGCAGGCTGCTATCTACGAGATGAACGCGCACAGTCTGGGAGCCAGCGATACGCCCGAAGACGTGTCGGGACTGGTCACAAGTGCTGCGTCAGGTTCAGCAATTCTTTATCACTCTTTGATTGCGATGAATCATGGAATCTATCGACAGTGCCTCTACTCCCTGGCTGGTTTCGACACCTTTCGCAGCGACGGCAAGCTCGTTCGTCTCTTTGGGTTGTCCCGTGATTTGGCCGGCCCGGGACACCTGCGTCCGACTGGCCTTGCCATGGAAATGGCAAACCGGTCGTTAGGCGGCGATGCTTTCGACGTCACCTTGATGGGGCCGATCCCGGTTTCGAGCGAGCCGGTCGTTGCCATACGCGCTTTCCTCAGCAACGGGCATTGGAGCATCATCGCGGCTTCCGGATCGGATCGGGATTATGACGTCACGGTCGAACTGCCTCCGGGATCCGGCGAGCCTCCGCACCATCTGCTTAAGCTGAAAAGCCTCGGACCGCTATCAAATAACGAGTCGGCAGAAGAGGTAGTGCTCGAAGAGCAGCCTCTCGCCATACAGGGAGGCAGTGTCCATTTCCACCTCGCGCCCTACGGTGCAGTGACAGCTTACACCGAGCCAGCAGGTGTTCCGAATTGAAACGAGCCGCGACAGTCCCGGTAAAACACTTCCAAGGTCAATCCACCAATAAACCCCTAATTCAAAAACACTTAGCACTGATATTCGTTTTTGCACGCGAATTGCACTATCGGTACTAAAGGAACAATCATGTCAGATCATCAACAGGTTCGAGGCAAGCTGTTACGCAACATACGCAGCGAGGCGGGGGCCCGCGTTCTTTATCTCGCAACGCGCTTCTTCATTCCGCCCTTCGTCCTGGCGCATATCGGGATGCAGGCCTATGGTCTCTATGGAACGTTCTTCATCCTGGTCGCCTATATCGGCATCTCGACCGTAGGATTTTCAAGCGCATACATCAAGTATGTCGCCGAGTTCGCGGCCGGCAAGCGCTACGATGAAGCCAATCGCCTCCTGTCCGCAGGGATCTTTATTACTACGCCGATCGCGTTAGCAGTATTCACGGCCTTTGCCTTCAGTTGGAGCCATGTTGCGGCGATCATGCACGTTCCGCCGGCGATGGCGTCTGATGCACGCTTCCTTGCTTTTACCATCGTGGGCAGCTTTCTTATGTGTCTGGGGCTTTCCGCCTTCCGTGATGCGTTGAGTGGATTGCAGATGATCAACGTTGTACAACGAATCTGGATCGCCTCGTTCGTTGTCGAAACCGCACTCATCTTCATCCTGGTCAGTCGTGGTTGGGGCTTGCGCGGTATGGGAATCGCCTTTGTGGCCCGTTCAGTTATCGATCTTGGTTTCAGCGCCGTGGTTGCGTATCGCACCATCCCATGGCTGCGGGTCTCGGTGCGACTTGTGGATCGCACCGCGCTTCATCGCCTGCTTTCCTTTGGCAGCGTTGTCCAGATCAATAGCCTTCTTGCCATATTTCTCAACACGGTCGAGCGTGTCATTGCCACTCCACTGTGTGGACTCGCCGCTGCGGGGTTGCTCGACATAAGCACTCGCTTACCTTATATGGCGCTCTCTGTGCCTGGTGCTTTCGTTGGCGCCGCTCTGCCTTCCATCTCGGATTTGCAGGGACGTGATGCCACGGGTGAACACAAACATGATCTGGTAAGGCACGTTTACCTGACCTGCACTCGCTACATGAATGCGATCTCGGGCTCGCTGCTCGGCTTCATGGCAGTGGTTGGAGCACCGGTTCTGGCATTCTGGCTCAAACAGGTTCCAGAGGGATCGATTCTGCTGATGATCGCCTTTTCCGTTGCGTCGCAGTTTCACTTGATGACCGGTCCCGGCACATCCATGGTCAAAGGCATTGGAAAGCCGCGCATGGAGTTTCATTACAGCATTGCGAATATCCTGGCTCTGCTGATCACTTTGCCTCTGTCACGGTTCTTCTTCCGCTCGTGGAGCGCGACGAGTGTCGGCATCGCAGTCGCCGCTGCAACCATCATCGCCGCAATTTACTTCATTTCTGTCGCTAATCGAACTCTCCAAATAAACCCCGTCCACTTCTTGCGGCATTCTGTGTTTCCCGGCGTCCTACCGTATGCTGCTGCATTTGTCTCAGGGCTGCCCATGCGTCTGATTGCTGTTCCCCAAGGCCGTATTCTGCTCGGCCTCTGGCTCGGCTGCCGCTTCACCATCTTTGCGTCAATCCTTGCCGCTCTTTGGTGGTTCCTCGCAGCTCGCCCTAATGAGAAATCCGCTATATTGCGTCGCATCCCGTTGCAGCGCAATCCGATGCCCGCACAAGCATGAACAGCAATCTCAGGCAACCAATTGCCAGACTTTGAGAATGTTCGGGGTCACTTGCTTGTTGTACTTGTTTCAGGAAAACTGGAGATGCCCTCGCTGGAGCCAGGGCATCTTTTTGGATGACTAACGAGCCTTAGGCGCACTCGAATGAGGAGCGCCATGAAGGACTTCATTGATTGATTTGATGAGAGTTTGATTCAATCAGCTGCGCGCCTGACCGTGGCAAATCTCAAACACGCTGCGTTGGTCTCAGTACCCGGCGAATTCGGCGGCCAACGTTGATAAGTCCGCTCACAAGCGGCAACTGGTCGTACCAGGCGGCGCTGATATCACTCCTTGACTGACGCTGAAAGCCGAGCCGGGGTGAGGCTATCAAGGTACGTACATCCGGGTTTTGTGCCCGGAACATGCAGAGCGCTCCGTCGTAGTGCTGAGGGCCTCCAAGCGGGTCTCCAGCCTGGCGATTCTGCACACTCTGCAAAAACTCGACAAGTCGAGGCAACACACGGCCATGAACGGCATAAAAATAAGCAGTCATCAGAGGTTTGTCAGTGAGTTCCAGCGCGAAATGACGTGACGTCCATTCGTCCTCCAGGTGACCCAGGTAAAGCAAGTCCCAGTCTGCAGCGGCGATCAGCGACAGTGCCTGCTCTTGGAAATGCTTAAAGTCGGGCGCAAAATCCAAGTCATCTTCCAGTATCAGCACATTGGGATCGCCGGCACGCAGGGCCTGGTCGAGGATTTTAAAGTGGCTCTGAAAGCATCCGCGCGCTCCGGCGCTCGGCCAGTCCCCCGCCTCAACGGCGCGCTCAGCCGGAAAAAATTCGGCACGCATACCTGCGCCTTTCAATTGAAATTGCATCTGGCGTCGCCGGTCGCGTCGCTCCGGCAGGTTTATTACCTGCACATTTTCAAAAACGTCGTTGAAATTCATAACTGATTCCTCATGCACGGGCAATGCCAAACAATTGCCACGAATCGCCTTTGGACCTGTCGTATTCCGGAACAAGTGATTTGGCCATTGTTCTATTTCGGGCGATGGAGCAAGCAGATCGCCGCATAAAATCCAGCAAAATCCTGGCATGTCACGTGCATTGACACATGCGACATGAATCCGCGCATAGCCTATCTCGTCAGCCGCTATCCAGCGATTTCGCACACCTTCATACTGCGCGAAGTGCTGGCGCTGCGCCAGCGCGGCTTTGAAATCTACACTGCTTCGATCAATTCCCCCGACCGGCGCTCCGAAGCTCTAACTGAAGATGAGCGCCGAGAGGCCGCGACCACGTTTTACATCAAATCCGCAGGGCTAGGGCGGATCCTAAAAGCGCACATCTACGTTTTGGCGACGTCGCCCCTGCGGTTTATTGCCACTTTGATGTATGCCTTGCGCCTGGGCGGTGCCGACCTGCACGCGATGCTGTTCGGTGCATTTTACTTTGTAGAAGCTGTCGTGCTCGGAGACTGGATGCGGTGCAATCGGCTGGCACACGTCCATGTACATTTCGCAACTCCCGCAGCGACGGTAGCTCTCATTGCCAGTCGTCTTCGCCCAATTGAATTCTCCCTGACTGTCCACGGTCCCGACGAGTTTTACGAAGTGGAGAGATTTCACCTTGCAGAGAAGATACGGCATGCGCGCTTCGTTTGCGCCATTGGTCAGTACTGCCGCAGCCAGCTCATGAAAGTCAGCAAGCCTGAGCACTGGCACAAGTTCGAGATATCCCCGCTAGGCGTCGATCCCAAGCTTTTCCACCCGATTTCGCATGAGCGGGTCGCCAACGAATTCAGCATCCTCTGTATCGGACGATTGGTTGCAGCCAAGGGCCAGGCGATTCTTCTCGAAGCAGTCGCGACCCTGATTCGGACGGGAAGCAATGTCAAACTTACGTTAGTGGGTGATGGACCGGACCGCGCCGGACTTGAACGTCAAGCCTTCGATCTCGGCATATCGGCCTCGGTGCAATTCACTGGATCTGTGAATCAGGACTCGATACGCCCTCTCTACCAACGTGCCGATGTCTTCGTTTTGCCCAGCTTCGCAGAAGGAATTCCGGTTGTACTCATGGAAGCAATGGCAATGAGCATTCCCTGCATCAGCACCACGATTGCGGGCATTCCCGAATTGATCACATCCGGCCGCGAGGGAATCCTCGTTCCTCCTTCAGATCCAGCGTTGCTGGCTGGCGCGATCTCCATTCTCAAGGATGGCCCCGCCCTTGCCGCCCGCATTGCAGGACGCGGCCGCCAGAAGGTTTGTCGCGACTACAGCCTGGCAATAAACATTGACAGGCTTGCAGCGATTTTTCGTCGCCGCTTAAACGATGCGCAACTGGACTATACCCCGGAAGAGGTAACAGCTTGACTGCTGGCACAATTCTGAACTATTTCGCCGCCGTATCCGCCGTGGTGTCGCTTCCTGGCTCGGTGGAACTTGCGCAACTGACTTTAGGATCGCTGCTGCCCGCACGACCTGAAAAGGTTGGAACAGAGAAGCTCATACGACTGGCTGTGGTGATACCGGCGCACAACGAAAAGGACGTGATCGCAGCCTGCCTTGACAGCCTGCTCGCTTCCGGGCCATCGTGCTGCCCTGTCGACGTCTTCGTAGTAGCCGACAACTGCACCGACGAGACCGCGGACATTGCGCGTAACAAGGGCGTAACCGTTATCGAGCGCACCGATCAGACTCGCCGGGGAAAGGGCTTTGCCCTGGAATTCGCCTTTAACTATTTGCGCCGCGGATATGACGCCTTCGTCGTGATTGATGCCGATTCTACGGTTCCTCATGGATTTCTGGATCACTTTCGCTGTGCTTTCAGCCGGGGAGCCGAAGCTGTGCAGTGTGTCTACCTGGTAGCCAACTCTGAACAGTCCGGCAGCACTCGCTTAATGGACCTCAGCCTTCGCGCTTTCAACAAAGTGCGTCCACGTGGTCGCCAGCGGTGGGGACAGTCTGTCGGCATCCTGGGCAACGGATTTGCCCTAAGCCGAAGCACCCTCGAAAGAGTGCCTTATGTAGCCAAGTCGGTCGTTGAAGATTTGGAATATCACCTCGAACTGCTTCAGGCAGGCATTCGCGTCGAATTCCTCTCCAGGGTTCAGGTAAGCGGTCTCGTGCCGTCAAAGGGGTCCGCACGCAGCACTCAACGGGCGCGTTGGGAGGGAGGCCGTCTGCGCATGATTCGGGAATTCGTGCCTCGCCTGCTGTTGAAAGTCCTTACCGGTCATACAGAATGCATAGAACCGCTGCTTGAGTTGCTTCTGCTGCCGCTGAGCTTTCATATCCTGTTGCTCGTGATGGCGGCGGCTGCGGGGAAAGGGATTTGGCGGTCTCTGGCGCTGGCGGGGCTGGCGATTCTCCTGTTTCATCTCAGCGCCGCCGTCGCCGCCGGAACCTCTTGGCGGCGAGACCTCCGCGCCATCGCAACCGTGCCCTTCTACGTACTCTGGAAAATCACTCGTCTTCCCATGATTGTCGCGTCCTCATTGCGAGGTGCCGCCTGGGTGCGCACCGCTCGCGCCGCCAAGGAGGGAGCATGAGGGATAACCAGAATGAGCTCAAGCTCTCCGTCGTAATCGTCAGCTTCAACACACGTGAACTCTTGCGTGAATGTTTGCAAACGGTTTTCCAACAGACCGGCGTCAGTTATGAAGTGATCGTGGTGGACAATGCCTCCCAGGATGGGTCGTTGGCGATGGTCGAGCGCGAGTTTCCGTCTGCGATTGCGATGCAGGCTGGAGCCAACCTGGGCTTTGCTGCCGCCAACAACCTCGCATTTCGCCTCGCACGCGGCAAGTACGTTGTGATTCTTAACTCGGACGCGTTCCTTTCGCCAAACACCCTCGCTTCCGCAGCGGCCGCAATGGAATCCTCGCCTCAAACAGGACTCGCAGGCGGGCGCCTTGTCGGCCGAGATGGCGGATTGCAACCATCCGCCCGACTATTTCCATCACCGCTCAATGATTTGCTGAGCATGACCGGCCTGGCCGCGCGCTTTCCTAAATCTCGCTTTTTCGGCCGCTGCGACCGCACATGGGCTGACCCCATGACGCCAACCGATACGGACTGGGTACCGGGTGCATTCTCGATAATTCGCCATGACGTCCTTAAGCAGATCGGATACTTCGATGAGAACTTCTTTCTTTATTACGAGGAAGTAGACCTCTGTCGTCGCATCCGTCTCGCGGGATTCAAAGTGTCGTACTGGCCGAAGCTGGAAGTTGTTCACATTGGAGGCGAGTCATCTCGCCAGGTTAAGCGACTCTCGCTTTCGTCCTCTGGATCGCAATTAACACTCTGGCGAATGCGCAGCGCATTGCTCTATTACCGAAAGCATCACCCGCGCCTGACTTGGGTTGTAATGACGATTGAAACAGCCTGGCATCGTGCACGCGCCCTCAGGAATCGCTTACACAGCCATGGCGAGGCGCTGGCAAAGTTGGCTGAATCCGAAGCTATCCTTCATTACTTCGGAACAGCATGGAAGGAAACTCGCGGGGGGCGTGTGTCGCCCACCCGCCCCTGGTAGATCTATGTTCGAGAACGTGGTTGAAGATTGCAGGATGTACGACTGGGAACTCTCGCGCCAGGGCCTGTGGGTCATGCTTCCGTATCGATTCGGACGATGGCGTTACTCGATTCGTTCGAGAATTGTGCGCCTGCCGTTTTCATTCGTGTACCGGATTCTGAAGCTGGCATCCCAGATCCTCACGGGGATCGATCTACCCTGCGAGGCTACCGTCGGACGGCGATTCCGGATTGAGCACTTCGGAGACATCATCATCAGTGGCGATACCGTCATGGGCGATGACGTCGTCATCCGTAACGGCGTTACCATCGGTCTGAAGAAGATCGGCGATCCAGGCTCGCCCGTCATAGGCAACCGCGTAGAAATTGGCGCGGGAGCCAAGGTCCTGGGGCGCATTCGCATCGGCGATGATGTACAGATCGGTGCCAATGCTGTTGTCATTCGTGACGTTCCCTCTGGCCACATAGCCGTGGGTATCCCTGCCAAAAACTTCCCTCGCAAGGACATAGCTTCAGAAAGCCCGTCCTGAGTCTGGAACACCTGTTTCGTTTCGTGTCAGCACATCTATCGGAGTGTCACACTTCACAGCAGCCGGGCTACTGGCTGCATTTTAAGTTCATCTCCTTAAGTAATTGACATATAGATCTTTACTTCAAATTACCCTTTGGCAATCAGGATGCATTCTGGTTGGCATGGGTTTCCCACGCACATTCAAGCTCGTTGGTGACCGGCCGTGTCGCGGGGTTCACGCATTTGTCTTTTCAATGATCGCCGTTATGGCTTGTCTCACCGCGTACTCCCAGGAGGCCGCCACAAGCCCAACACTGTTTCTCCCTCGCCAGCCCGAACACGCCGTCACCCCGCTCGATATGCTTCACGAATTCGACGCTCAACCGGAGACCGACTATCGGCTCGCCGAGGGTGACGAGATTAAGCTCGATGTTTGGGGCCGGCCAGAACTCAGCGGGAAGCATGTTGTTGGCCCCGACGGCAAAATCACGCTTCCCTATGCCGGCACCCTCAAAGTCGTTGACCTGACTCGCAGTGAGGTTGAATCAGCGTCCCTGAAGATTTGGCGGGACTACTACGAAGACCTCAAAGTCACTGTCAGCGTAGAGCACTATGAAGGCAATCGAATTTTCGTTCTAGGTAGAGTCGCAGCACCGGGAGTTCTGCATTTTGACCGACAGCCAACGGTGCTTGAGGCGGTCGCGCGAGCGGGCGGAATGCCGACCGTTGGATCATCAAATGAAAAGCCCGGACTGCGGCGCTGCATACTCTTCCGCGGCTCAGACAAGGTCGCATGGATCGACCTGCATAGTCTGCTCACGGGGGCGAATACGGCTTTCAACATTCATCTCCAGCGCGACGATACGTTATATCTGCCCGATGGTGACGATCAGCTCGTATACGTCATGGGTGAGGTTCTTCGCCCTGGTGCAATCAATCTCACTCCCAATATGACCTTTATGGACGCGCTTGCTCAAGCTGGTGGCCCAACCAAAGATGGGTCTTCGAAAATTCATCTCGTCCGCCACTCTGCGGGAATCGACCGTGAAATCGCGATGAATCAGATTGTCAAGAATGGCCCCAGTCCGGATGTAACGCTGCGCGACGGCGACATCATCTACGTCCCACGCACTGGCCTTGCCAAAGTCGGATACGTCATGCAGCAACTGAGCCCGGCCACCACCTATCTCCTGTTCGCCACGGGAATAACGAGCTTTGTCCCATGACCAACGAGCCGATCAATAAGGGGACGCAGGAGGAGCCGCCTACCGGATCAGGACGCAAGATCAATGTCATGGGTGCGCTCCGCCGGCAGTGGATCAAAGGGCTCATCGCCTTTTGTGTGGTCGTGCTGCTCGGTTCTCCGTTTGCATGGAAGAAAGGAAAGGCGCACTATCGGGCTGAAGGCGCCATCTACATTTCGCCGCACAATATACGAAACCTGGATGCCGACGAAGAACAGGAGATCCAGTCCAACACGCAGTTCCGCGAATTCATGGAGCAACAGGCGCACACCATCAATCGCTACGACATCATTTTGCCCATCGTGACGGACGGCGCGCCCGGTGCTCACTTCTTCCGCTACAAAAACGAGGATGACCGGCGCGCAACCGATCGGCTGCGTGGCGCGCTCCAAATTGCCGCGGTTCCCGACACCTATCAGATGACCGTTGCCCTCGAAGGCGATACGCCACGAGGTCTGGCGGAGGTCGTTAATGCAGTGATGGAGAACTATGTCCAGGTGGCTCGCAAAGAGATGTATTACGACAGTGATACGAGGCTGAGCAATCTGGATGAAGAAAAAAATCGCATCAAAGACGAGATCGCCAAGGCGATCGAGCAGCGCGACCAGGTTGCGGCAAAACTCGGAACTACACTCTTCAATGCGGGTGTGATCAATAACTATGAGAAAATCGCCGGCGACAACATGTCTGCCCTGCTGGATGCTCGCCGCCAACGTCTAACGGCGGAGGCCGCTCTTGGAGCGAAAGGTAGCACTTCCGAGATCGAGGAGGGCATTCAGGCGGTAGCAGCCCAGCAGGCCAACAGCGATCCAGCCCTTACAAGTTATCGCTCGGCTCTCATTGCGCGTCGGGCTGAACTCGTTCTGAAGATCCAGGGCCTGGCTCCCAAGCACCCAGGCCGCATTGAAGCGGAGAAAGACATTGCCGGTATCGATGATGAACTCAAACGCGCAGCGACCGAAGCAAGAAAGCTCGCGGCGGCTAACCTGCACGATGTTGAGCGCGGCAAAGTCGCCCAGAGTGCGGCCCTCGAAAATAGCTTGTCCCGCGAGGCGGATGACATCCAGGCCCGGGCCAACAACTATATGCGCAACTATCAGCTTGCCATCAATATCGGTGACGAACTCGAACGTCTGAACAAGCGTCTTAACGCTACCGAAGAGCGGATCAGTACGCTGCAACTGGAAGTCAAGTCACCGGGCAGCGTGCGCATCTTTTCTCCAGCCATGACGCCGCAGTTCCCCGTGACAGGCGGACGCAAGAAACTGCTCGCAATCGTCCTGCTCGTCGCTTTGGTGCTATCCGTCGCCCTGCCTGTCGCATTCGACTTCCTTGACCCCGCCGTGCGCTCCGCTGGCGAACTTGAAGCGGTCCTCGGCCTTCCTGTTACCGGTTGGCTCCCTTGCTTTAGACGGTCCGAGCCGGTCGCCGATGAAGTGCTCCGGCTTGCCGTTACTCTGCGTCGGCACATCAAAGATCTCAGCTCTGGCGCGCTCGTAATCTCTGCTCTCCGCCACGGCTCTGGCTCAAGCACAATTGCACTACTCGTCGGAAAATCTCTTGATCTTCTCGGTGTACGCACCCTCGTGATTGAAATCAATCCCCAGACTCCCGACGTACGCTATATCGAGGGCGGCAATCGCCCCGGATATGCGCAATGGATCGGCAGCCAGGCGAATCTTCAGGACTGCGTGAATCCGGCGACAACACTGTTGCCTGCCCGCATTTCGACCGGGAGCGCGGCGCAAGAACTCGCCCTGATGTCTGGGAACGCGATCCGGATTCTCATCGACGAGGCGCGCAAGGATTTTGACCTGGTGCTGATCGATGCCGCGCCTATTGGACTATCACTTCTGACCGAAGAACTGGTCCGCGATCTGGACTCCATACTTCTTGTGTCTCAGGCTCATGTCGACAATCGCAAAGAGATAAAGGCGACGATGAAGGTCATCGAGCGCCTGCGACCGCGAACTTTCGGATCAATCATCAATAAAGTCCCTGCGGGAAGCGGAAAGGCGCCCAATGATACCCCTGATCTACTCTCTGCACAGTGCTAACTTGTACGGGACCGAACGGATGGCACTGGCCACGGCACAAGCCCTCGGGCCCGAGTTCTTCGTTGTCATCATTGCTCCTGAGGGGCCGGTGCATGAGGAAGCCCGCCGCCTGGGTTTCAAAACTATCGTTTATCGCAGCGCGATCCAGTATCTATGGGCAATCCGCCCGTACTATGCTGCCAACCGAAGAGTTCTCTCAATCAATACACGCGTCGTGCACTCGGTAGCTGCTTCAATATGGGAACGCCTGTACTGGCGCAAGCCTGCCAACCTGCAAGTGGTACATGGAGGAGTCGAGGAACGTCTCAGCTACGGCCGCAAGAAGCTACTCCGCTATTTCGGAGTGAAACAGGTGGCTGTTTCGAATTATGTCAAGAGCCGCCTCGTCGCAAACGGTTCCGACCCCAGCACGGTAAGGGTCATCGAAAATTTCCTCACTCCCGATCGCATCCATCTTGCACTCATGCGTCCGGCTTTTACCGCTCCCGGCGTCCGGCGCGTTCTTATCGTGTCAAGGCTCGACCCGATCAAGCGCATAGATCTGCTCATGGATGCAATCGATTTGGATTCCTCGCTTCGCAAGGTAGAGTTTCGAATCCTGGGCAGTGGTCAGGACGAGCAACGCCTGCGCAAGCGAGCACTTACGATGTATCCAAATGTAACTTTCCTCGGCTTCCGTACGAATGCGGCTGAAGAGATGGCGCATGCCGATATGTTCTTACACCTCTGCTCTGAAGAACCTTTTGGCCTCGCCATTCTTGAAGCAATGGCCGCGGGCTTGCCGATCCTGGTTCCTGATCAGGGAGGCGCAGCGGACATTGTCGTTCCCGGCATTTCAGGAATGCACTTCGTTTCTGATGACGCCAAAAGTTTGGCGGATAAATTGCAATTCTTTATGACAGCAAGCGCAGATCGCCTGAATCAGTTGGCCGGCGGAGCCATAGAAAGGCTCAACGCTAACTATTCTGCCACATACGGCGCAAGGCAATACCGCAAGCTGATTGAGGAATGCTGGGCATGAACAACGCTGTGTCAATCGTCATCATCGGCAGAAACGAAGGGGACAGGCTGGTTCGATGCCTCGAGTCCGTTCGCGCCATGGTGGGTAAGGGTTCCACAACCGAGATCGTCTACGTGGATTCAGAATCCAGTGACGGGAGCATTTCCTGCGCACTTCACTTTGGCGCCAGTGTTGTTCCGCTGCTCGGGCGCTGTTCCGCCGCGAGAGCCCGCAATGCCGGATGGCGAGCGGCTAACGGGGAATGGATCCTTTTCCTTGACGGCGATACAGTTGTCCATCCTGATTTCTTGACTGCGGCGCTTCCTCATATGCATAGACCGTCAATCGCTGCTATCTGGGGACACCGCCGTGAACTGCGTCCAGAAGCAAACCTGTATCACCGCGTCCTTGATCTGGATTGGATCTATGCTCCTGGAATCAGCGAATTCTGCGGCGGCGATGCACTCATGCGGCGATCGGCCCTGGACTTGGTGAACGGCTTTGATGACACATTGATCGCAGGCGAGGAACCCGAGCTTTGCGCGCGCTTGCGCGGTCATGGGTACCAAATTCTTCATATCGATGCACCCATGACAGGCCACGACCTCTCAATCACTCGCTTTTCGCAATATTGGAAACACGCTGTCCGTGCGGGCTATGCCTACGCTCAGTTGGAACAGCGTACACGCGACTACGAGCAACCAATGTGGCGCGGCGAAACAGCGAGAAATGCCGTTCGCGCGATCGCCTTGACGGGACTGCTCGTCATCTTTCCATTCTGCGGTCTTTTGTTGTTGAACTGGCTCCCACTCGCCTTCGGACTCACACTCATAGCCATCCTGGTAGTGCGCAGCGCACTTCGTGCCCGTTGGAAGGGCGCAAATTCATTGACGCTTCTGTGCTACGCGGTACACAGTCATTTTCAGCAGTTTCCGATCCTTGCAGGACAACTCGCTTACCGGCGCGATGTGGCTCACGATCATCGCCGGGGACTGATCGAATATAAATGAATCGCCTGATTAAAAGAGCGGTCTCCGCCGCACTCATCGCCATCCTCCGTCCTACTCGCGGGCTATTCGAAGGTATCGCGAGAATATTCGCCTTTGCGCGCTTTGCAGCCGGACTAAAGGGGCACCTTGATCCATCTGTTGTGGTTCTGGGTGCGCCTGAAATTCGTGGAACGGGCAACATCGTTGCTGGACGAGACCTGATGCTTTATCGCGAACTTTATCTGGAAACACAGGAACTCGGAAAGATCGAAATCGGAGATCGTGCAGTAATTTCTCGCGGGGTGCATATTGTCAGCTTTTACTCAGTCAATATCGGTGCAGACGTCATGATTGGAGAATATGTGAGTATTCGCGACGCTAATCATGTTTACGGTTCCGGCACGATTCGCTCAGCAGGTCATACTGGCGGCGCGATCACGATAGGATCGAACGCGTGGATCGGCCGAGGGGCGGTCATCCTCGCAGGAGTAAGCATAGGTGAGAACTCCGTCGTCGCCGCGAATGCGGTCGTCACACGCGAAGTCGCGCCAAACGCCGTCGTTGCAGGGGTTCCCGCTCGGCCACTGACCCGTGAGCGTGTGGCATGAAACGGATCCTGCTCAGCGCCTATCAGTGCGCACCCGGTGCTGGAAGTGTTTCTCAGATTGGCTGGGAGTGGTATTCTCGCCTGGTCTCGACCACACAGGTCACGCTTGCCACTCATGTACGTAACCGGCCGTTGCTGGAGCGCGCCGGGGCACCGCTCCCCAACTCTGAAATCATCTACATCGACACCGAGTGGCTCGCGGCTCCGCTCTACTCAGCGGCCAAGCGACTCTTTCCTAACAGCGAGCACACGGTATTCCTGCTTTCGTCCCTTGATTTTTTCGCGTATGACGCGGCGCTCGTCCGCACGGCGCGCAAGCGTATGAAGTGCGGTACGCGATGGGATTTAGTTCATGCAGTCACTCCTGTCTCACCGTCTTCATTTACGCGTCTCCCAAGCCTTGGCTTGCCTGTCGTTCGCGGACCGCTCAATGGCGGCCTTCGCACCCCGTCCCAATTCCCTGAATTGATGAAGGCAGACAGCGCCTGGCTCTACTCTGTGCGCGATCTTACCCGCCCAGTCCGTTCACTTCTCGGCCGCAGCACCGCCGGTGACGTGGTGTTCGCCGCAAACGATGCGACTCGCAATAGCCTGACCAGGCGCGAACGGACAGCGGCACGCTCCATGATGGAGATCGCGGTAGATCCTGATCAGTTCACTGCGACGGCGTGGCCCGCTGCGCCTTCAAAAATCAATCCTCTACGTCTCGTCTTCGTGGGCCGTTTGATTCCAGCCAAGGCACTCTCGCTCCTCCTGGATGCCATGATCGAACTCAAAGATGAATACCCGATTCATCTCGATGTCATTGGCGATGGGCCGATGCGCGACACTTGGGAGCGGCAGGCTGTCCCTCTGCTCCGCAATGTGTGCTTCGCAGGTGCTCAGGGAGCTGCTTATGTTGCACGGGCCATCGAGCGTTCTCATGCACTGTGCCTGCCAAGTGTGCGCGAATCAGGCGGCGCCGTGCTGCTTGAGGCGATGAGTTGCGCGCGGCCGGTCATCGGTATCGCATTGGGAGGACCAGGCGGCATCATCACTCCTGAGCTTGGCTTTCTTGTTCAGCCCCTCAATTCCCGCTCAGTCATCGACGGGCTCAAAGAAGTAATGAAGGACATCTTCGCCAATCCTGCGGCATGGAACGAACGCGGCCGCCGTGGCCGCCAGGCTGCTGAAACGGTTCATTCCTGGGATGCGAGGCTGAGAAATATGCGCGCACTCTACGACGAACTGGCTCCCGCCCAAATGTTGGGTCATGGATGATGAATTCTCCCATCAAATACCTGCTTGTCACGCAGATTCCTTTTACCCGGAATGCGGCAGGCGACCCCGTAGTCGATCAGCTCTGGGGCCGCGATCTGCTGGCGCTTGCTGAGTCGTTCGGGTCGGTTCGCGTCGCAGCGCCAGCAATTCCTGCCTCTGAGAATCTCAAGACCTGGGGGCCCGATGCCGCTCCATTGCCGGAAGGTTGTGGTGTCACGTTTGCAGGCTTTCCCATGATCATGTCGAGGCTGGATCGTTGGAGGTGGCTGGCTATACGTGCATTGCTTCGCCGTGAGGTCAGAAATGCCGATCTTGTCCATTCTTCGAATCTGTTCGCGCCGTGGCTGGGCCTTCGCTACGCTCACGACTTGGCTGGCAAACTTGGCAAGAAAACTCTGGTTGTCGTCGCCGAAGACTTCGTGGACATGCTCGAATGGGAGTGGGTGCGCACGGCCTCCTCAAAATTTCAGCGCATGCGTCGCACGGCCCAACTGCGTTCGCTCGAGAAAACGGTGCGACGGATGGTTGCCACCGCTTCTCTCACCTTTCTGCATACTCCTGCGGCCGTCGAACGATTCCGTCTTTCCGCCGCGAATGGCATAGCCATTCGCCAGGCGCTTCATGACAGTGACGATGTCATTTCCCTCGATCGCATGGAGGAGCGTCTCGCCACCTTGACTACAGACCGTCCGCTCCGCATCGCTGCCGCTTGTCGCCACTCCAGCTTGAAAGGTCTGGAAATGCTGATTCTGGCAATTGGACTGCTTCGGGAACGTGGCATCAGGGTCGAAGCCGTGCTCTACGGACAAGGGCCGAATACCGAAAAGCTCCGATTTCTCATCAAATCCCGTAGTCTCAAAGATCAGGTCACGCTTCCGGGATCTGTGTCGCCCGGCGCGCCTTTGTATGAAGCTCTAGGGAAGTTTGATCTGTTCTCAATGGTGCACCGGACGACGGATTTTGGGCGTGCCTTCTGGGACGCGATGGCCTGCGCTCTACCCGTCGTGGCGTTCCGCACTCCCGCCGCTCAGGATACGGTCTGTGATGGGCTCGACGGTTTCATAACTCCGATGGACGATCCGCAGAGCCTGGCGGAAAAGCTGGCTCATCTTCATGAAAATCGTCAATTGCTCGTCGATTCCGCCCGTGCCGCTCGACGCCGCGCCATGGATAACACCCGCACGGCATGGTTCAATATGCGCGCGCGCTGGATCAAAGACCTGTTCCTGACTACAGGAGGGGTGACTGAGTGACCTGACGGCGGACTGGTTCGCACTTCAGCCAGCACCGAGACCTAACTGGATTAGGAGCACATGCCAGTTCTCGATCGCTTCAGATACCTGGCGAATTTCACCAGCCTTACAATGGATTTCCATCGTTCGGGCGAGATGGCCCAGATCAGCTAGGCCGAAGTATTCGGCCGTTCCTTTGTAGTTGTGAGCGATGCGCCCCAACTCATCCAGCCGGTGCTCCTCCAGCAGACTTGCAAACCGACCCGTATCTGTCCTCAGGTTCGCTTCGAAATCTGGAAGCATCTCCTCGAAGAATGGGTCCAGCCGCTCTCTCCAGTGCGCATCCACTAACGGCAAAGCCCCCTGCTGATTACAAGCCTAATTTGACTGACGGAGTTCATCGATCTTGCCTTCAAGTCCAAATCTTTTCAGCATCCGATAGAAACGCGTCCTTCCAATATTCAACTCGCGCATCGCCGCAGAGGCATTCCCTTCGTGCTTGGTCAGCGCGTTCACAAGCAGACGACGGGAAAACTCTTCCAGAGTCGTGTCATTTACATCATCCGGCTCAAGCTCAACAACAGCAGCGCTGACTTTAGCAGGTGGCGTTGCCATTCGGATCCGTTCAGGCAGATCCTCTAACTGAATTTCGGTTCCATTGCAAAGCACGAGTGCACGCTGTATCAGGTTTTGAAGTTCGCGGACGTTGCCGGGCCAGTCGTACTGCATCACGCGCTCAAGTGCAGCCGCCGATACGCCTGCCACGCGCCCCTCGCCCAACTGGCGGATAAATGTGCGCGCAAGTGCTGGAATATCGTCACGCCTCTGGCGGAGCGGCGGCAGTTCCAGTTCAAATACCGCCAGCCGGAAATACAGATCCTGCCGGAACCGATTTTGCCTGACCTCTTCTTCCAGATTGCAATGTGACGCCGTCACCAGTCGAAAATCCGACCCTAGTTTGGCGCTGCCGCCAACGCGTTGGAACGTCCTCTCCTGCAACACACGCAACAACTTCACCTGCACCTGAAGCGACAATTCGCCGATCTCGTCAAGAAAAAGCGTGCCCCGATTCGCCTCCTCAAAACGTCCGATTCGACGATTGACTGCGCCTGTGAACGAACCCTTCTCGTGACCGAAAAGCTCCGATTCCATCAGTGTTTCGGGAACAGCCGCCAAATTGACCGCCACAAAAGGACCTTTGCTCCGGCTCCCATTAGTATGAATCGCCCGCGCAATCAGTTCTTTGCCGGTTCCGCTCTCGCCATGAATCAAAACTGTCACGTTGCTCACGCAGAGCTTGTCAAGTTGGCGAAATACAGCCTTCATCGGCTGCGAATTGCCCACAATGCCGGGGTACCCCCGGCCCTCCACTTCACGTTCGAGTTGAGAGACACGCAACGCCAGGCGGCCGACTTCAACAGCGTTGGCGATCGTGGTCAGCAGTTTGGTCTGGTCCAGCGGCTTGGTCAGATAGTCCCGCGCACCAAGGCGCATTGCCTTCACTACGCTATCCACCGCATCATCGGCGGTCAACACGATCACCGGCAGCATCGGATTGTGGTCATGAACCTGCTCGAGGGTGTTCATGCCTCCAAATCCGGGCATGTTTAGATCCAGGCAGATGGCAGAGGGCACTTCTTCGCTTAGTGCTTCCAGACAAGCTTCGCCGCTCTCCAGGAGCATCACTTCATAGCCGGCGCGCGTTAACCAGCGCTCCACGATCATGCGCTGATTGGGGTCGTCGTCCACGACAAATATCGGGCCACTGGCGGCTTCGCTCATGGTAGTGGAAACTCGCACTCATTCTATATGAATGGCCTGACGCCTCAACCCTGATTTTAAGATCTCCATTGCTTTCGGATAGTTACGAGATTTTTGTGGGCACCGGTCATCGCGGCAGCGACAGAGGCCCGGCAAGTGTCCGATGGTGCGGGAGCACGAATCAATTCAGTCAAATGACTATAGTGCTATGCGAAGTACAACCTTCAGTTAGCTCAATATTCCCGATATGTCATTGCACATGGTTACGGAGGAGACCACTATCTCTTCAGGTGACAGTATGAACTTACAACTGACTACACCCGCGCGCACCGACGACCTGGATCTAGCTTGCACAAAAATTCGCGATGATTTTGAGGACTGCCCTGAACTTCTGACCACCATATCTGAATTGTTTCGCACGAATTATCCTCTCGATTTGCTGACTCTGCGCGCAGCTTTGACGTCGCGAGAGAATGCTAAAGTCGCGTTCCTTGCGCACAAGATCAGAGGATCGGTCTTGTGTTTTCACCAAGATAACGCGGCTAACATTGCCACCATGCTGGAAGAAAAGGCACAAAGAAATGATCTTAACGACACCGAGAGCCTGATGGAGTCTCTGACGAAAACCTATGATCACGTTTGCATCAGCCTGGAGCGCGCAGAGCAATTGCTCGTCGGGTGCGCAGCAAAGAATGATTGAAGATCTTAACCGGGTGACACATATCACAGCCTCGAGTGATAACGAGTGGTACACCCAGAACTAAAGCAAGCTCGCCACTTATGTGAGTTTTCGTTTCTGTGATTAGCTCTGGAGACCCAAATCGGGTAGCTGATCTGCGAAATATGAGTGCAGTCTGGAGGAGCCTTGGCCGGCCAATTAATTCCTAAAATACTGGTCGCAGAGGATGAAAGGCACATTGCCCGGTTTCTGGAATTTGTGCTCCAGAAGGAGGGTTTCGTGGTCGAAACGGTTCTGGATGGTTTTAGCGCGGAGCAGAAGATAGAAACCACTAATTATTCCGCAATCCTGCTTGATCTTGGTTTGCCCCGTCGGTCCGGATTCGAAGTCCTGAGTTTTGTACGTTCGCTGGATCGGCCATACAAGCCGATTGTGATTGTTCTGACTGCCAAGTCTTCCGGTGATGTGTTGAGCCAGGTTTTGGAAGCGGGAGCTGACGCATACTGCCCAAAACCGGTTGCCCCATCGACTCTGCTCAATAAGCTGAAGGAACTCGGGGTCACCTGCGAGAGTCGTCGGAGTTCGAGCACAGTGAGCCATGAAGCGAAGTAGGTCAATTCGATGATTACCACGCTCACAACAGGTTCAGAGCGATCCGAGGCCATGCAGTCGCAGCTTCGGGACGAGTTGCTTCGCCGCTTGCACCGCTGCGCATCGGCTGCACACATCGGAGTGGCCTTTGAGTCTCCGCAAAGACCGCGAGAGTGGTTGGTACCCTGCTTTCGCGGTCCCTGCACTGTTCCTCCTGATATTTCCCTTATGGCATGCACAAACAGCGCCGTGCACCGCATTGTCCGCCTGCACCCAGACGAACAAACGGGCAGCCACCTTATCCTGTGCGCAAAAGATGAGGCTTCTACAGCTTTCTTCAATCTGATCCAGGAACTCGCCAAGTGCGTAAATGAAATGGATGAGACGTCGAGCCGCGAAGATCTACTGCTCCAGGAGTTGGCCTCTAGCTGGGAGACACTTGCGGCGCTGTATGAGAGCAGCCTCGACCTGCAAAGCAGTGACAATCTTCAGACTGTGATCGATCGACTGCTCGACCGCTCCGTCGTCGCTGGCTCTGATGTGGCGGCTATTCTCTGGATTCTGGAAAACGGAACGTTCCGGGTTGCAGCAGAACGCCGCTGCCATACTTCAGAAGTACGCACGGGATCTACCGGTCTGATGGGTGAGGCCAGGAAACGCGCCGCTCCAATGGTGCTTGATGGCAACTCGGACGAACGGCTCAATGCCCATATCGAACCTGAATTGCGGGAAGCGGGACCAATCGTAATGATCCCGGTGCACACGCGCAAAGGACTTGAAGCGCTCTTGCAAGTCTGGAGAAGTCCCGGCAGTCCCGCGTTCGAATCGCCGGCGGTTAGGCTGCTTGAGGCCATTGCCCTTATGGCTGCAAACGCTATCGAGAACGAAAGGCTTCATCGCGCAGCGTTAGAAGGTGAGCGTATGCGGCAGGAGATGGAGATTGGCGCCAGCATTCAGCAACACCTGCTTTTGGGCGAACACCCTCAAGGAATCTCGGGGGTGCAGATCGCTAACTACATGCTGCCCTCGCTGGAAGTCGGAGGGGATTTCTACCAGTTCGTCAGGCACTCGGATACCTGTTTCGACGCCATCGTCGGCGATGTAATGGGAAAAGGCGTTGGAGCTGCGCTTATGGGCGCTGCGACCAAGAGCAACTTGCTGCGAGTTATTGCGGAGTCCAGAGGCAGTTGCGATACCAATCGACTGCTGCAGCCGGAAGAGATTGTCACAGCGACGAATCAATATATGAGCGATCAACTGATGCAGCTCAACAGCTTCGTCACACTGTTTTATGCCCGTTTCGACCTGCTGGCCCATACCCTGACATATGTTGACGCTGGACACACCCAACCGCTGCACTACATCCGTCAGTCGCAATCAATCAACCTTCTTTACGGCGAAGCGTTTCCTTTGGGCTTCACCGCTAATGAAACTTATCGACAATCGGTAGTTCGGTTTGAGCCGGAAGATATTGTCTTGATTTATAGCGATGGCATGTCTGAGGCCTCGAACGCCGCGGGCCAGATGTTTGGTGCGGATCGCATCAGGCTGTTTCTCGACAAAAACGCGCTGCGATGCGGCTCTGAAATCGCAAATGGGATCAGTGATGAAGTCATCATCTTCAGGGGCTCACGCGAACTCGAAGATGACCTCACCTGTCTGGTGATCAAAATGAACGGCGAAAACAAAGGCCTCCCCGCATGTCGCGTCCAAATCGTCGCTGACACTGAGGAACTGGAGAAACTGAGGGACTGGTTGGCGAGCAGCCTGCAAACCGTTTTTCCCGGAACCATTTCGGACGACGTACTGTTCAACATTCAGCTTGCTGTGCAGGAGGCCGCCACCAATATCATCTTCCACGGAATTCAGCCAGGTTCATCCAATGAAATCGCTATCAAGATTCTTTCTGATGGCTCAACAGTTCACATCGAGTTGGATTATGAAGGAGTCCCTTTCACGCCGGATGATATTCCGCCTCCCGCCTTCGATGGATCTCGCGATCACGGTTTTGGTCTCTTCCTCATAAAGCAATTGATGGACGAAGTCATGTACACATACTCATGCGGTCGCAACACAATCGCACTCACCAAGAAAATCTCCTAAGGAAAATCCGAATGATCAAATTTACCGAAATAAATCAAACGCTGGTCGTTGAATTTCAGGACAAGACTCTTGACGCCCGCTCCAGCAAGGAATTCCGGCGGGATATTCAAGAGAAATTGGATTCACATAAACAGGTCGTTCTCGACCTTGCGACTCTGACCTTTGTAGACAGCTCAGGTTTAGGCTCATTACTCTCTTGCCTGCGCCAGGTAACCGGCAACGGCGGAGATCTCAAGCTATGCGCATTGACTGCACAGGTCCGCTCTGTCTTTCAGTTGGTTCGTATGCACCGGCTATTCGATATCTACAACACTCGAGATGAAGCCATCCAGGCATTCAACTCCTAGAGATCATCGACGCCCAATTTCAGAATCTATGAATGCTACCTCCAACTCGAAAAGCAGAAACGCTGCTAACGCACAACGCCTGGATTTACTGGAAGAACTCTCGCGTCTCTATTCCATCCAGCGAATGGGGCATGCTTCTATCTTCCGCAGAGCAAGATTGCTCCATAAGACGTACGCGTGGCGTGGGGTGGTTTCCGGAGCTAACGCTCTCAAGCGATTACTCGACATTGTCGTATCGCTTGCCATGTTGACGGCACTTTCAATCTTGTTCCTGTTTGTCGCCATTTCAATCAAGCTCACCGATCGCGGACCAATACTGTTTTGGCAGACTCGCGTGGGCAAATGGGGGCGAGAGTTTCCGTTCCCTAAGTTCCGCTCCATGGTCGTTAACGCAGAGCAGCTAAAAGACCAGTTGCTTAAGCAAAACCAGCACTCGGATTCCAAAACATTCAAAATGAAGCGCGATCCCCGCATCACCTGGATCGGACGAATCATTCGCAAACTCAGCATTGATGAACTGCCTCAACTCTGGTGTGTCCTCAAGGGCGACATGTCATTGGTGGGGCCGCGGCCTCCCTTACCCCGTGAGGTATCTCTGTATTCGCTCGCCGATCGGAGACGGCTCGATGTCACCCCAGGGCTGACATGCATATGGCAAGTTAGCGGCCGCGGAGACATTCCCTTTCCACAGCAGGTGGAACTGGACGTTCAGTACATCAATAGCCGCGATTTCTGGAATGACCTGCGGATTTTGATCATGACCGTACCGGCCGTCTTGCTCGGAAAGGGCGCCTACTAACATCGATGAAGACCAAAGCCAGTTTACGAACAGAAACAGAAGCGGAATTGGGCGTAGAATTCGCGCGCTATTCGCGATCCGGAATCCTGTGGCGCCGCGTTCGGCGTGGATCACTCGGAGGTCTTTGGCGGCTTCTGCTTGTTTTGAACGGGTGGGGAAAACGTGCCTTTGATATCTTCGCGTCACTCGCTGGTCTCGCCGTATTAGCACCATTGCTCGCGTCCATTGCTTTAGTGAAAATCGTGAAAAGGCAGCGCCTTTTTGCTGTCGATGTGAGAAACGGCCGTTGGGGCGTCCCATTTCATCTGATTGAATTCGACCTTACCGGACGATTCGGTTTGTTGCTATGTCGATTCGGAATTCAACGACTTCCGCGCCTGATTAATGTCGTCCGCGGAGATATGTCCTTGATTGGTCCACCCGCGTCCCGGCCCAATGAATTGGGCATGCGGCAGCGAGCCCTCCAGAAACGCTCAAGCGTTAGGCCGGGACTGGTATCACTTTGGTGGCTGCGCAAGCGTGCCAACATCGATTTCACGTCAGAGTTAGAGATGGATCTGGAGTATATAGATCGGCAGACGGTTCGCGGGGATCTCGGCATCGCCCTCCGCACCCTTCCCGCTATCCTCTACGGTTCGGGGTCAACATTTGCTCCTGAGCGGGTAGACGTCCTGGGCGTGCCAATGCTCAACCTCACCATGGACGAAGCACTTGAATACATTTTGGACGCCGCTCGCAGTTCAGCCCCGAAACAACTTTGCTTCGTTAACACCGATTGCGTTAACAAGGCGCAGAACAGTCCGCAGTACGCCGCCAGACTCCGGGCCGCGGACGCAGTACTGGCAGACGGAATAGGGATTCGCATAGCCGGGAAGATTCTGCATCAGGAGATACGCCAGAACGTCAACGGCACAGATTTGTTTCCGTTGCTCTGCGGTCGCATCGAAGGCAGCGACCTTGGGTTATTTCTTCTGGGCGCAAAGCCCGGCGTTGTGGAATCTGTTCGCGATTGGGTGACCCGCAATTATCCGCGCGCCAGGGTGAGCGGTGTGCACCACGGGTACTTCAGCACAGAGGAGCAGGAAGATGTCTTGCGCGAGATCCGGCAGTCCGGGGCACAGATTCTTCTCGTCGCATTTGGTGCACCTCGACAGGACTTGTGGATCGGCGAGCATCTCGCCGAGACAGGTGTGGGTATTGCTATGGGAGTGGGCGGCCTTTTCGACTTCTACTCCGGACGTATACCGCGGGCACCGCAGTGGATGCGCGAATTGAGTCTTGAGTGGGCATTTCGCCTGTGGCAGGAGCCGTCCCGTATGTGGAAGCGGTACCTTCTCGGCAACATCATCTTCCTGTCACGCGTGCTGTGGTCGATGTTGAATAGGCGGAATGCGCACGCCTCCCAAACGGAAATGTGAGGTTAACTTATGCGAGCCGTCATTATCGCCACCGGCGAGAAGGAAGCAGTTCAGGGCATAAAGCTCAGGCAGGTTACTCCCCTGCTGCCCTGCGTCGATCGCCCTATCTTGCAGCACGTGATTGAAGTACTTGTCGAGCAGGGTGTCACTGAATTTGAATTCGTTCTGCATGAAGCTCCGGAGGAGATCGAAGCTTTTCTTGGAGATGGCAAGCGTTGGGGAAGCCACTTTACCTTTCAATTGGCGCGCAATGCTGAACATCCATACAGGATCTTGAAGCTTCTCAATCACAGCGGTCCTTTGGTGCTGGCCCACGCGGATTGCCTACCCAACCTGGCACGGGGTGAGTTAGTCTCTGCGAAGCCTGGCAGCAGCGTATTGTTTTGCTCGACCGACGGAGCCCCTGAAAACACTGCCGCGTGGACGGGTTGGGCACTCCTTGATCGTGAAATCGTCAGTTCCTTACCAATGGACTTAGATAGGGCCCGGCTTGAGGCCTTTCTCGTCGATAAACTTGGCGCCGAGGGAGTTCGGCTCGTCTCGGAATCCCTGGAACTGGGAACTCTGAAAGGAATTTTAGAAGCACAGCGAAGCTTCCTCAGCAACCGTTTCACAGGACTTCACCTCGCAGCGCGTCAGGCAGACCCAGAGGTTTGGATTGCTCGAAATGTGGTCATTCATCCGACCGCCAAACTCGTCGCTCCTCTATTCATCGGCGAAAATTCACGGGTAGGCGCGGGCGCGCGGATCGGTCCAAATGCCGTAATCGGCCATGATACGGTCGTTGATCGTCATACATCGGTTCAGGATGCCGCCCTTCTTCCAGGTTCTTACTGCGGCGAAGGGCTCGAACTCGACCAGGTCTTCGTCGATCGCAACCGCCTGATCAACGTGAGCCTCTCAACAGAAGTGCATATCTCCGACAGTTTCATTCACGGGACCATGAAAGGATCGAACAAGCGAGGTTGGGCGGCTCAGCTTTCATCGCGATGCGCGGCCTCTGTTTTATTCATCCTGACATTTCCGCTGCTGGCTCTGGTTTGGCTGATACGGCGCAATTCGCTCTTTGAGCGCGAGGCCGTCATACTGCCGGCTGGTCAAGAAGACAAAACATGGAGCACGTTTCCGCTCTACACCTTCCGGAATGGGGACGAGAAAACTGACGGCAAAGGCTGGCGTTTTCTCCTGTTCGATATCCTGCCTAATTTGAGCCAGATCGCCAGAGGGAGAATCCAATTTGTCGGTGTTCAGCCGCGCAGCCCCCAGGAAATTGACGGGCTTCCAGAAGACTGGCGCGCGCTCTACCTGCAATCACGCGCCGGGTTGATCACTGAAGCCGGCGTATTGCATGGATCCACGGCGACCGAAGATGAGGTCTACTCCTCCGAAGTCTATTACTCTGCGATGGCAAGTACACGACATGATCTCGGGCTGGCCTTACGATTTCTTGCCCGGACGGTCCACCTTGCATAGGAAGTCTTCTTTGCGGTTTGTCAGGACCACCTCGCTGCTAACGGTGCTACTGGCATTCGCGGTCCCGTGGATCGCGGCACAACTCGCGTCAGCTATGAAGGCTGGCCCGCTTCCCACACTAACTAGAGTTGAACAGTTAAGGAAGTTGTCGTTCGAGGAAGCAAACCGCGGATATCCGATACACCTGCGTGCGGTTGTTACCTACTACGATTCGCGCGAGCCTACTTTTGAAGATGACAGTCTGCCTGGGCCGCCGACACCGAGCATGTTTATCCAGGACTCGACTGCGGGCATTTTCGTAAATTTGCCTTTAGACCACCCATCGCCGCATGCCGGCGACTTGATTGAAATCGATGGGGTGTCCGAACAACCCGATGTTGCTCCGCAGATCGGAAATCCTCGTTGGAAAGGTATCGGCCATGCTCCCTTCCCAACCCCTCGTCGAAGTTCCTTTGAAGAGATGGCAGGCGGCGCGGAAGATAGCCAATGGGAAGAGATCCACGGTATTGTCCGCAAAACTGAGATACGCTCTGACTTCTTAATCATGGATGTTGCGGTGAGTGGAGGGCGGGTCCGCGTGATGGTACCCGATTATCATGATGGATTGCCCGTCAACCTTGTTGACAGTGAAATACGCATCCGGGGGGCTTGCGGAGCGCTCTTTAATAAACGAAATCAGATCATTGGCGTGTTGCTCAATGTCCCTCGTTTTGATCTGATAAGCGTCACTCGACCCGCGCCCGCAAGTCCCTTCAAAGTGCCGCCCACGCTCCTTAACAGCGTCCAGAGATATTCGGACGCTTCGAGTTTCGGACATCGAATCCATGTTCGCGGGACTGTTACCCTATGGCAACCGGGGCACCTGCTGTACATTATCGACACGCGCGGATCATTGCGCGTAGAGACCAGGCAGACCACATCCCTTCACGCAGGAGACTATATCGATGTCATCGGCTTTCCTGCCATCTCAGATTTCCGCCCTATACTCGACGACGCCGAGTATAGGTTGATTTCTCCCGGGCTGGTTCCATCGGCCCAACCTGTTACCGTCGATCAAATCCTGAAAGGTGATTACGACGGATCCCTGATAAGGATCGAAGCCCGCTTGATCGAAAAGGCACTTCCGGGCGCTTCGCAAACCCTCGTACTTCAATCCGACGGCCAAGTCTTCAGCGCTTTGAACCTTCAAATCAAGAAGGATGGACGGTATAGCTCGCCGCCAGTTGGCAGTCTGATCCAAATCACCGGCGTCCCTGAAGTTCAAACAGATGAGAATGGGCGCAACCAATCATTTCGGCTGCTTATCGATCATGCGTCCGATGTCGTCGTTCTGCGGAAGCCTTCGTGGTTCACCCCGCGCCATGGGCTACAGGCACTCGGTAGCATCCTTTTCGCGTTCCTGGTCGTGTTCGGCTGGATGCTTGCCCTGAGGCGACGCGTGGCTCAACAGGCGGCTACTATCAGGGAGAAACAAAAGCGCGAGTTTGACCTCGAGACGCAATATCGCGAGATTTTTGAAAACGCCAACGATCTGGTAGTAAGTATCGACCGCAACGGACGGTTCATGTACGCCAACCCGGCGGCGCGCCGAACTCTCGGTTACAGCGAACCGGAGTTGAAGGTCATCAGCTTTGTTGATCTGACTCCAGAAGAAAAAAAAGGGCAGGCAGCACGGCTGCTTCAGAGCCTGGTAGAAGGTCAGGAAATCAAGACCATCGAACTTAGTCTTATCACCAAGTTCGGTTCGCCTGTGATTCTTGAGGGAATCAACAACAGTCATTTCTCGGAAGGACAATTCGTTTCGGCGCGTGGAATTTTTCGAGACATTACGGAGCAATTAAAACACCGGCGCGAACTGGAATTGGCAAAGGACAAAGCAGAAGCAGCCAACCAGGCCAAGACTGACTTCCTGGCTAACATGAGCCACGAAATCCGCACCCCGATGAATGGAGTCATTGGTACATTGGAGTTGGTGCTTGATACTGACCTTGATTCGGCCCAGAGACAGTACCTCGAGTTGGCCAAAGATTCGAGCGACTCGCTGCTGGCTATCATCAATGACATTCTCGATTTCTCTAAAATAGAATCAGGCAAACTGGAGTTGGTTCACTTCGACTTTAATCTTTACGATGTCGTGGGTGAGACCCTCAAAGCCCTTTCTCTGCGAGCTCATCAAAAGGGGCTCGAATTGGCTTACTCTATCGAAGCAGATGTACCTGAATTCACCAAAGGCGATCCTGGGAGATTGCGCCAGATTCTGATTAACCTTGTCGGCAACGCCATCAAGTTCACGCAAAAAGGCGAGATTCTGGTAAAGATCGAATGCCTCTCGAAAAATGCCAAATCGTCAGAACTGCTTTTCACGATTGCCGATTCCGGCATAGGCATCGCTCCCGAGAAACAGAACGAGATCTTTGAGGCTTTCACACAGGTAGACAATAGCACTACGCGACAGTTTGGGGGCACAGGCCTTGGACTATCCATCTCGACGCGTCTAGTCAGCATGATGGGCGGCAGCATCTGGGTGGAAAGCACATTGGGGGTTGGAACCACTTTCAGATTCACCGCCCGGTTCGAGGCAATACTTGCACCAAGAGCTTCAGACTCGGTAGTCGAAGGCCTGGACTTAACCGCGATTCCCATTCTGGTAGTGGATGACAACAAGACAAATCGTCACATTCTCTTTGAGACGGTGAGCTCTTGGGGAATGCAATGCCAGGCAGTTGCGAGCGCATCCGAAGGCTTGGAACTCCTCAGTGAGGCTCATGCAGCCGGCACACCATACCCAATTGTCTTAACTGACTGCAACATGCCAGAGATGGATGGGTTTGATTTTGCCAACGCTATCCGCCACAACGTCAATTTGGCTGGGGCATTCATTCTGATGCTTACATCTGCCGATCGTGATGGAGACATCAAACGCTGCCGTTCCTTGGGAATCGACAGGTATCTTGTCAAACCCATAGGGAAATCAGAGCTGCTTAATGCCATCGTGGCACTCATGCACGAACGCAATCACGAGACCTCAATAGATCGCGAAGAGTCAACTTCAAAGTCAATTGCAAATCCGCCGTGCAACCCACTTCACATCTTGATCGCCGAGGACACACCAGTAAACCAGATGCTTTTGCGTCTGGTTCTTCAGAAAATGGGACACACAACCGTAACGGCGTCTGATGGCCTCAGCGCTTTGGAGTGCGCTTCCCGCGAGTCATTTGATCTCATCTTCATGGATGTGCAGATGCCCGTGATGGACGGCTTGACCGCCACAGCAGCGATTCGTAAAGCGGAGGAAGTCAATGGCGGCCATGTTCCGATCTATGCGATGACAGCTCATGCTTTGCAAGGTGATCGGGAGCGGTGCATCGCAGCCGGCATGGACGGCTATGTCAGCAAGCCTGCTAAACGTTCGGAAATCGCCAACGTGATTAGTAGCATTCAAAAGCATGAAGGGTACGTCGCTTCCGTCGAAGCTACAGATCTTTTCTGACTTAGCTTCAATACATATCACTGCCGTTACAGCAGGAAGCGGCTAGGCCGCGCCGGCGATGAACCGCACAAGGGGGCTCCGACGCGGCCATTCGTTGTGCCGCACGGACAGTCTGCCCGTATGCGCCACGGTAC
>VFSW01000852.1_pt1 | contig 44958 bp, 31 predicted proteins | sample 5358111 | NCBI WGS metagenome assembly VFSW01 (sample SAMN11554181, study PRJNA540505) | mine drainage metagenome | isolation source: sediment from site ElyBrook_90M | place: USA: Ely Copper Mine, Vershire, VT | collected 2017
CCTGTAGGTGGGCAGAGAATCCCCTCGCCGTTGAGCAGGGATCGTGAGGTTGGCGCTCATCCAACGAGACCAATTCAACACGCAGCGGGGCACGGTGCGCCGGGGCCGGGGCGTGCGGCGGGGTCCGGTGCGGCACGTGCAGGAGCAGTAGGCAGCGATATTATCGAGCTTTCACCCGCGACTCCCAGGCAGGGACAGGGACGTACCACGAAGAAATTGCCGATAGAGACGGGCACAGGCGGTGGGAGAGCTGCCGTAGCGGGTATCGGTGCGGGAGCTGGTGTTGCGGCAGCGGCGGCAGCAGGACGAGGGCGGAGTATGACCCATCCACCGCAGAGAAGTACAGCCAGGCGGTCGCGTCGTCATCCAGTACGCAATACGCTCATTGTATTGGTCCTACTGCTGTTGACTTTGCTGATTGCCTGTGGTAGTTTTGCATATATTCAGCCGAAGATGGTACAAGCGTGGGTGCAGCAGGCCGGGTTGAGTAAATACGTTCCCAAGATTAGCTTGCAGTCAGGGGTAACGGTGACTGTTGTGCCTGCCAGTCAAGTGGTTTCCGATAGTTTTGTTGTTGCGGGTCTTCCGGGCAGTGCTGATGCGACTAAATTGCAGATCAACACACGCTCGTTGTCTTATACAACACCCTTAGCGACCAGCCCAGTGACAGCAACAGGTGTGAAAAGTACCAACCCGATTGCTGCGAACGGGAAATTGACGTTTTACAACTATGGAACCATTCAAACGCAGGTCAATGGACAAACGGTTTTCACAGGGGCTGATGGCGTAAGCGTTGTGACGACCTCTGTCGCAGTCTTGCCAGCGGGAGTGATTACTGGGACGACCCTGACACCAGGTGTTGTTTCGGTGTCAGCGGTAGCTCTAAAAGCAGGGGCAAGTGGCAATATCGCGACCTTAGATATCAATGGCACGTGTTGTGTGGCAAATGGGTCGATCATTGTCAAAAACCAATCGGTCTTCACGGGTGGGCAAGATGCGCAGCATTATGCGTTTATTCAAGTGGCGGATGTGAATGCGGCTATTGCGGCCATCCAACCTGGGTTGATTACGAAGGCGCAGACAGGGCTAAAAGGCCAATTGCAGACGGGTGAATTGTTGGCGGGTAACCCGCAGTGTACGCCCAAGTCTTCGGTCGATCAGCCGACAGGCGATACGGGTAAGGCGATCCCTTCGGCAACGGCAAGCGTCTCGGTGACGTGTACGGCGCAAGCGTATAAGCAAGCCGATCTGAACGCGCTGGCCCAGACGTTTTTGGCGAAAAAGGTGACGGCTGATCCTACATTAGGGCCAAATTATGGACCTGTGGGCGAGATTATCACTACGACGACGGTAGAAGGCGTCAATCAAGGCATTGTCTCGTTCCTGTTGAGTGCGAAACAGGTCTGGGCCTATCAGTTTAATGCCACACAAAAGCAGGCATTGGCAACCTTGATAAAGGGTTTGAGTGCGGCACAGGCGGTGACAAAACTTAAAAGCCAGCCGGGTATAAGCAATGCAACAATTCCGAATGGGGTAACGACATTGTCGACAGATGCCACGCTAATCACAATTGAGATCCAGACGCCAGCAGGTCTCTCAGGTGGGTCGGGAGGAAGTACCACGCCGACAGTGCCAGCGGGAACTGGGACGCCGATACAGGGAAACGGCAGTATCCCATTTATCGCGTAGGAAAGGATAAACGCTCAATATGCTGTCTCTGGAAGGCAAGCAACTTGGAAACTATGATGTTATCCAGCGCATTCGCGTAGGGGGTATGGGTGCGGTCTATGAAGGCAGGCAGCGTACCGCGTTTGGGCGGCGCGTAGCCATCAAGGTAATTCTTGGCGACTATGCTACCGACGCTGATATGCGTCGCCGTTTTGCACGCGAGGCGCGCACAGTGGCGCGTCTTCAGCATCCGCACATTCTCCCGTTAATCGAATTTGGCGATGAGCAGAGTATTCTCTATCTCGTCATGCCTTTTATTGATGGCGGAACGTTGACTAGCTATCTCAGGCATAATCTGCTCGACCTAAGTGAGGTCGTTGCTATCTATCAACAATTGTTGGACGCGGTGGAGTATGCCCATGAACAAGGGTTGATTCACCGCGACATCAAATCTTCAAATGTGTTGTTGGAGCAGAGACGCAGTGGTCCACCGCATGTCTATCTGGCAGATTTCGGTCTGGTACGAACCTCGCGCCAGACGGGTGAAAATCCGGGCAAAACAATTCCCCTTGATCAAATTCCCGGCACGCCGCACTATATGGCTCCTGAGCAGACACGCGGTATTGTGACGCCGGCGACGGATATCTATGCTCTTGGGGTGCTGCTTTACCAGATGCTTACTGGCATGTTGCCCTACCATGACGAGGATGATGTGCGTGTGATTCAAATGCATCTCTTTTCACCTATTCCCGTGCCATCCGCGCAAGACGCTTCGATTCCGCGTGAATTGGACGAGGTTGTGCGCATGGCAATGGCAAAACGGCCTGAAACGCGCTACAAAACCATTGCACAACTGCGCGCTGCGTTTTTAGCGGCCACCAATGGGTCGACGATCGTTGGGAGTGAAGAGGTGACGGTGCGCGAGGCAGAGAAACGGCTGCCGCCAAAACGGCGAAACTCACAATCCCTGATGTTTATCGATTCGCAAGAGTTTTCTGTCCCACCAGTGCCTGCTCCAGAGCCACGTCGTCCACGCCAAGCGGCCCCCATGCCAATAGTGGTGCGTGAGCGTGCAAAAGAGCCACAACGTATCACGGAAACGGTGAAAAATCGCCCGCATGTGACGCAGCGCATCACGGAAGAGCCGGTCAATGTCCGTCGAAAACGCTCGGCGCGGCTCTGGCTGGCCACAATGTTTGTCCCATTAGTGCTGATTATTCTGCTTCTCATGCCACGCGTCTTAAATTTCAGCTTTTTCCCTTCTGGTTTCCCGGTCTTTGGCACGCCCCCAGTGGCAATGGTCTATGTGACCGCCCAGACAAAACAGGTGCAGGATACCTATGTGTTGACGGCCTCACCAGCTGTGCAAGTGCCGGAATTAGCGACTCACACTATTCCTGATCGTCTGATACAGCAAACGTTGAGCGATACACGCCTCGTGCAGACGACGGGGACAAAGACGCTGGCGGGGATATCCGCCCATGGCGTGATTCTTTTTCTCAACAGTGGCAGTATGCCGATGGTGTTTCCCGCCCAGTTTCCATTGACCTCAACACAAGGCGTGCGTGTTCAGCTTGTGCAAGGGGTTGTTGTACCGCCAAGTGAGAATGGGCAGGCAGGGAATGCGAATGCAGATGCCGTCGCAGTCAATGCGGGGACAAGTGGGAATATTGCAGCGCATGCTTTGGATGGCACCTGTTGTAGTGCCAATGTGTCCGCGACGAATCTTTCCCCTTTCACTGGTGGTGTGGACGCTCAAACGGTTCACGTGGTTGCACAGGCGGACTTGGATGGGGCGCAATCTACCGCTGAAAGTATGTTGCAGAGTAAAATACAGCAACAGTTGCAAAAGCAATTGCATGCAAATGAATCTCTGGCAGGGCAACCATCTTATACTGTAATTGTATCCTCAGACAATCCTGTGGGAACGCAAAGCGATCAGGTACAGGTGACGACGAAGCTAAGTGCGACTGCGATTGTGTATAATAATCTGATTGCCGATCATATCACTACACAGCTTTTTAGCAAGCAAGAGGTACAGTTATTGGGTGTATCCTACCAGCTACAAGGAACACCATCTATTGTGGCTCGCCAGGTGGTAACACAAGGCCAAAATGGATTGACCTATTTGAATGTAACGGTGCGTGGTAGTTGGCTCTATGTATTTTCCACGCCACAGGTAGATCAGTGGCGTCAATCGATTAAAGGGGCAACGGTCGCGGCAGCGTTGGCCTATCTCAATGCACAAACAGGCATCAGTGCCGTACAGATTCGTTTGCCTTTTGGGGCAGATCATTTCCCCACCTCAATTGACGAAATTAGAGTGATCGCGATCGTGAATAGCTGAGCATGCTATCTCATGTTTTCGTGATATAATCTGCTTTATAGTTGTGTTTTATGTCTGTGCTATACTGTGTTCAATCTATCCCTGGCAATGGATACTGTAACCACAGCAGCTTCTGTGGTCCATAGCACGGCTGATCGATAAAAAGGGTATTTCCATGACTGAAGAGCAGAATGAGCCTGGGCCGAGTGGGATGCGTTACTATAACTCTATGCTAGATTTGATGGGGAAGACGCCTCTTGTACGGCTTCAGCGCGTTGCGAGTGATGTTCCGGCGTTAATATTGGCAAAGATGGAAATGTTTAATCCTGGTGGTAGTGTGAAAGACCGGATTGCTCCGGCGATGATCGAGTATTGTGAGAAGGAGGGGCTATTGCGTCCGGGTGGAACAATAGTGGAACCCACCAGTGGCAATACTGGGCATGGTCTGGCAATCGCAGCGGCAATCAAGGGCTATCACTGTATTTTTGTCATGACCGATAAGGTAAGTGAGGAGAAGCGTAGCCTCTTGCGGGCCTATGGGGCCGAGGTGGTAATTTGCCCCAGTAGCGTGACCCACGAGTCGCCGGACTATTATAAAAATGTTGCCTATCGTCTGGCAAAGGAGATTCCGGGAGCGTGTTGTCCCGACCAGTATGCCAATCCGGCTAACCCGGAGACCCATTATAGAACGACAGGGCCGGAGATCTGGAACGATACGGCTGGTCGCATTACCGCATTTGTCGCGGGTATCGGCACGGGCGGGACGATTTCAGGAACGGCCCGTTTCCTCAAAGAGAAGAATCCTGCCATTCAAGTGATTGGTGCGGATCCGCCGGGGTCTGTCTATTCGGGCGATACGCCAAAACCGTATAAGGTTGAAGGTATTGGCATGGACCTCTATCCACATAACTATGATCCGTCACTGGTCGATGATTTTGTGCGCGTCGATGATCGTACCTCGTTCTACTGGGCACGGCGGCTTGCTCGCGAAGAAGGCATCTTAACGGGTGGTTCAGCTGGCACTGCCTTGGCGGCAGCCCTGACCTATGCACGTCGCTTGACCGCACGCGATGTGGTGGTTGTCTTGTTGCCGGACACCGGACGTGGCTACCTGAGCAAAGTCTTTAACGATACCTGGATGCGTGAAAACAATCTGCTGATGTCTGCTGAAACTGCGCAGCCAACATTGCGCGATGTACTGGCCTATCGGCGCAATAACTCGCGCAGTATGCCGATGGTTGTCAGTGTTAGCATAACAGATTCGGTGGCTGATGCAGTTGAGTTGTTGCGTCGCTATGGCATTAGCCAGACGCCAGTGGTAGAACATGGACAGATGGTAGGCAGTTTGAGCGAAGATTTGCTGCTGCGGCGTCTTGCCAGCGGCGAGCCACTGGGGCAGCTTTCTGTGCGACAGGTGCAGGGGCCACCGTTCCCACAACTTGAGGCAGATGCGCCAGCCCGCGAAGCCTATACGCTGTTTAGTAGTGGCCAATCAGCGGTCGCAGTGATGAATAACCACATCCTTGAGGGGATTGTCACGAAGAGTGATCTGCTCGAGTTTTGGGCAAATACACGCGGTGAGTAGTTTGTATGCTAGAGCGAGAGACACGGCGGATAGCATTGAATAGAGAGCGTGGGTAAGAAGAAGCGCATGCAACAGGGAACACAACATACATACATCGTGGGCGATGTTCACGGACAATTGAAGAAACTAGAGAAATTGCTGGAAGAAGCGGGCTTGATCGATCACAAACATCACTGGCATGGCGGAACGTCAACGCTCTGGTTCATGGGCGATTTTGTAGATCGCGGTGCTGATGGCATTGCGGTTGTGGATCTGGTGATGCGTCTGCAAAAAGAGGCGACTGCTGCAGGGGGCATGGTCGCCTCTGTCCTAGGCAATCACGAGATGCTTCTGCTTGCCGCCTATCGCTTTGGACGCCGTTCAACTGGCCTGGGCAGCAATTTTATCTCGCGCTGGAAAATGAATGGCGGTAATCGCAAAGACCTGGCAAGCTTGACAACGGCCCATCTCGAATGGCTTGCCAATTTACCGCCAATGGCTTTCGTTGCCAATCGCCTGTTACTGCATGCTGATGCGACCTTTTACATTAAGTATGGTCGCTCAATTGACGAAGTGAATGCTACGTTTGCGAAATTGCTGCATCGCAGTGATACGTTGGCCTGGGAAGAACTTCTGGAAGAGTTTGCCCGACGTGGAGCCTTTTATCATGCACTAGAAGGTGAGGATATTGCACGTCGCTTTCTCAATATTTTTGGTGGTCAACAAATCATTCATGGGCATACGCCAATTAGTGCTGTGTTAGGCCAACAAGCCAAGAAAGTTACCGCTCCCTGGGTCTATGCGCAAGAATTATGTGTGAATGTGGATGGGGGCATGTTTCTTGGCGGTCCAGGTTTTGTGTATCGCTTATCACCCGTTGCTTGAAATTTTAGGGAATGGAAACGCCCTACGAGGTATCTGCTCTTCTCCACCTTCACGGTCGATGCGTTGAACGAGACACATCTTGTTGCTCATACAGCAGGTGAGGCATTTGATGCCCAACGCCACGAATTGAGTCGTGCCATTAAAGCAGTCACCTGGCATGAAGTTGCTATTGTGCCAACAGATGATGGATATAAAACCAGCCTCATTTTTGATATCTAACGAGCATCGCGCTCTCTTCTCATCGTCGGTTGCCGCCAGAGCCGCACTGCTGCTAAGAAGTCGATTACTGCCAATGAATTGATGGCCTTACTCGATGTACGTGGGGTGACTGTGCGCGTGCATCGAGTAAAAATCTCTTGCCAGAAGAGGCTCCAGCTGCTTATGAAGACGCGCGGCAGGTTGTCAACTTCGTGCATAATGTGGGTCTGGCAACGCTTGTAACGCGTCTCAAACCCGTCATCGTTATCAAAGGTGGATAGTCGGGCACTGTGCCACGCAGCATGAGAGATATGATTGATTGCATCTCTCGTGCGGCCTGATAGTACATGGTTTGTGAAAGGGCCTATGCTATGCAGAGATACAGAGGAAGACTGGATGCCTATACCACCTATCTTATTTTCACCGGAATGTTCTCCCTCTTTCTCGCGCTGATTCAGACTGTCAACCTCGTCTATCAAGTCGAGGTAGCCCATCTCAATCCGCTGCAATTAGTGCTGGTTGGTACTGCGCTGGAGAGTGTGTGTTTTATTTTTCAAGTGCCAACGGGTGTGTTAGCTGATGTCTATAGTCGTCGTTTGGCGATTATTGCAGGTACGCTTATTTTGGGTGCAGGCTATGTACTGGAGGGTTCTATCCCCCAATTTTTGATGATTATGATCGGGCAGGCAATGTTCGGCATTGGCGCGACATTGATTGATGGGGCAGAACAGGCCTGGATTGCCGACGAAGTAGGGGAGAGCGACATTGGGCGTGTATTTATCCGTAGCTCTCAAATCGGGCTACTGGGAGGACTACTCGGCGCGCTACTGAGTGTCGTTCTGGCAAGTCAGCGGCTTAATTTGCCCATTGTCCTGGGCGGAAGTCTGGTGATGCTGTTGGCTATATTCTTATTTTTTGTCATGCCAGAGAATAATTTTCATATAGCCGAAAAAGATCAACGGCATTCCTGGCGCGCATTGGGCAAGACCTTTACGGATGGTCTCAGTGCTGTGCGTATGCGTCCTGTTCTCACGATGATTCTGCTTGTCGGGCTGTTTTATGGCTTATACAGTGAAGGTGTTGATCGTTTGAGTGCGGCCCATCTGCTCAATGATTACGTCTTTCCGACGTTCTGGCATCTCAAGCCTGTCGTCTGGTTTGGTGTTTTTAGTGTCGTGGGAACACTGCTCTCGCTTGGCGGAACCGAAATTGTCCGACGACATGTGAATATGAACAATCAGCGTGTACTCTTGATCGCATTGTTTGTACTGAACAGCGCAATGGTGCTATTGCTCTTACTTTTCGCGCTAGCGGGCAATTTCCCTCTGGTTGTGCTGGCATATCTCGGTTTTGGAGCGGCACGTAGTATCAATCAACCGATCTATACAACGTGGTTGACGCAAAATATTGATGCGAAAGTGCGCGCTACGGTGATCTCGATGGGCGGGCAGGTAGATGCGCTGGGTCAGATTATCGGGGGACCGCCTGTTGGCTATGTTGGCTCGCTGTTCTCCTTACGGGCTGCCCTTGTTGCTAGTAGCATCATTCTCGCGCCAGTATTATTCTTGTTCGCTCTTGTCGTGCGTAAAAGCAAAAACACTCTGCCTGCATAGCAACCCTTTCAGTCCTACTCTGTTGTCAGAATGGGGTGAGATTGTTATACTGCTTCAGAGAAGGGAAGAGGTGGAGTGTTATAAGGTTCTGGGTGAATAGTATGTTAAGAGGAGAAATTAATACATGAAGGCGTTAGTGACGGGGGCAGCTGGTTTTCTGGGTGGTCATCTAATAGATATGTTGTTAGAGCGTGGCGATGAAGTCCGTGCAATGGTGCGACCTGTTGAAGATATTAGCTATTTGCAAACACTGAAAGGCGTAGAGATTGTAAAAGGTGACTTGACCGATGTTGAGTCACTGAAACGGGCGGTAAAGGGCGTGCAGCGCGTCTATAATATTGCCGCGAAGACGGGTCCCTGGGGTTTGGAAGAGGTCTATCATGCTGTTAACGTGCGTGGTCTGACCGATCTGATACTGGCTGCGATGGACGCGGGCGTCGAGCGGATTGTGCATACCAGCTCGATCACTGTCTATGGGCATCATCTGAGTGGGATTGTAACCGAGGACCATCCCTATCACGCGGAAGATAATCCCTACAGCCGCACCAAGATTGCGGGTGAACGTCTGATTGCTGAGATGGTACGCGAACAGGGTGCGCCAGTGGTGATTGTGCGACCTGCCTGGATTTATGGGCCACGTGACAATGCGAGCTTTGGACGTTTTGTGGCCCTGGTAGATTCTGGCAAGGGTTTTCTTGTCGGCTCTGGTGAGAATATTGTGCCAGTGGTGTATGTGCGTGATGTCGCGCAAGGTCTGATAAAAGCGGGCGATGCAGGTAACGAAGCGATTGGGCGGGCGTATACGTTGGCGGATGATCGACGTGTTACACAGGCTGAGTACTTCAATACCATCGCGGATGCGTTGATGGTTCCGCATATCGCGATAAAAATCCCTTATACGCCGATGTATTCGGCTGCCCGAGCGGCAGAGGTTATTTGGGAGGCGTTGGGACGGCGCAATAGTACACCGCCGCCTGCAACAACGTATGGCATTACCTTGCTAGGAGGCGATCAGTGTTTCTCGATTGAGCGCGCGCGCCGCGAACTGGGTTATCAGCCAGAGTTCGATATGAAACGTGGCGTGACTGAGGGCGTGCGCTGGTACGTGCGTGAGAAGCAGGCACGAGCAAATGCGCAGGGGCGTGAAACCGTCAAAGCCTAAATGAAATAACTACGCAACAAAAGGCGTACTGGAAGGAAAGACTCCTCCCACGTACGCTTTTTTATTGCGTAGTTATTCTAGTGCAAACTGTGCTTCTGTACTTACCGTAGAGGGAACATGTTTACGCTGTCGTACTTGAAACCAGTTGAAAAAGTAGGCCAATGTGACAAGCACGAAAAGTGCGTTACGGAGTGTTACCGCCTCGAAATAGCCTGGGACAAAAGGAATTTGCAGTGGATTTACGGGCTTAGAGTAGAGATCAATGTAGATGAATGTGGTAATAGAAGAGAGAAGACCCCAACAGACGAGCCAGAAAGGATCGCTTGCATCGGCGTAAGCAAGCAGCGGCATGACCCAAATAAGATACTGAGGGCTAAAGACCTTCCCAGTTGCAATGAACACAAGGAGTAATGCAATACTTGCCTGGGTGATATCTAACTTGCCACGCCACTGCATATATATAGTATACACGAATCCAAGCAGAAAGAGAAGCAGGCAAAGAGAAGATGCTATTCCGTCAAAGGGGCTAAGGATGTTGAGCGAGCCAAAAGTGTACACGATTTGAAGCGGATAGCCTAAATGAGCGGAGAGATAGAGAAAAGTGCTACTCATTGCTTCGATTTGGATGGGGCGTTGTGCGAAGTAGGTAAGCTGATCGAGAATGGCTCCCTGGAAATTCATGAGGGCAAAAATACCGGTGATTCCACCAATGATAGCGAGAAAAATGAACACATTTTTCCAATACCAATGGAAAATGTTATGTATGTCTGCCCAAAGTTGTGTGTATAGTATATAGAGTGACCTGTGTGTAGATGGAAGAAGGAAGCGTTTTCTTGCCTGCTGCTCTGCGATAAAGAGTGGTGGTAGGAGTAGAATAGGATAGATTTTTAACAAGACTCCAAAGGCGAGTGCAATATAGGCAGCGGTCCAGTGTTTGCGTTCTGCGGCAATGATACACAGTAGTGTGAGGGTGGCGGGAACCAGATCATAACGTACTTGTGCGGTTGCCAATGCGCCAATAAACAGGTAGAGAGCAAAAATAAGCGCGGAACCACGTGGGCCATAGCGCATCATGAGCCAGTAGAGCAAGCCAGCGACCAGCGACATCAGAAGAGCGAAAGCGAGTTGATAGTAGGCGATGGGGGCGATGAGTGCGATGGAAAACGGTAAAAGAGCGAGAGGGGGATACTCTAATGGTAGCATATGAAAAGGGGAAGCGGCGGTAGTAAGGTGCAGAAAGTTACATTGTAGCGATGGTAATAATTGTGTGGCGGAACTACCCAACCAGAAGGTTAAGGCATAGCATTGATAGCGGGCAGGGTCGGTATTGAGCAGAAAAATTTGCCATGACGTGCCGCAGAAAATCGCGAAATTCACGAAAGTGATGGCGATATAGGCTTGCATGCCATGCTGGGCGAACAGGGAGTCTTGTACCGATGCAAGGAATTTTTTGAAGCCACTTGCATGTGTTTGTTGTATCTGTTCTTGTAGCAAAAGCGTATTCTTTCCACTATGTTCCATTGACAGCATCTCGTGTGCGGTGCTAAAATTTCAACGTGTTGCACCATATCTGGCAAAGATGCCTGTATGTGTTTGGCAAAATATGCATATTGCAAGACGAATGGTATGCAAAACAAGTAACGTCCACTTGCGCTTACCAGTGGTAGGACGCACGGTTATTTGTGGAAGGATAACATGTATCATGGATAGTAGAAATCGCACCGCAACAAAGACGCTCAAAGTTGGCGATGTCGCGCCTGATTTTACTCTCAAGACGGCGGAGCGCGCGGATTGGCGTCTCAGCGATTTTCGCGGCAAGAAAAATGTTGTACTGGCCTTTGTGCCGTTTGCGTTTAGTAGCGTCTGTTCGGCCCAATTACCTTCGTATGAGGCGGACCTGAGCCGTTTCCAGGATTTTGATACTGAAGTAGTATCAGTCAGCATGGACAGTCCGTATGCGTTGGGCGCATGGGAGAAGTCGATGCATACCACGTTCCCGCTGCTTTCAGATTTCTATCCACAGGGCCAGGTGGTTGATCTCTATGGTGTGCGTCATCAGGCTGGTATGCCGGAACGTTCACTGCTTGTGATCGACAAAGAGGGGATTATTCGCTATATCGAGGTAGTTTATACACCTGGTGAGATGCCCGATAACGAAGACCTCTTTGAGGCACTGCGCAAGCTTTAGAAGCGTAATTACTCCTGCTATGCAGATCCGAAGAAGGCCGCCTTATCACTATGTATTGTGACAAGGCGGCCTTCTTCGGATTTTTTGTTCTCCACCCCTCGGCTCGACTGGGAGTGCCATCACGGGGTGGGAATGCTCAGGCTTTACGCAGTTCCAGCGCAACTACTGGGATAGTACGGGTGGTTTTTGCTTGATAGGTAGCAAAAGATTGCATTTGTTCGGCCTGTTGCGCATAGAGCTGATCTCTCTGCTCGCCGCTTATGACAGAAGCCTGTGCCGCAAACTTTTCGCGGCCTACCTCAACGATTACTTCAGGGTGAGCAAGGAGGTTGTAGTACCAGTCAGGGTTGCTTGGGGCTCCCCCTTTGGAGGCAAAAACCATCAGACGTTCGCCATCTGCTAAGTAGACCAGGGGTGTTGTGCGTTGCAGACCACTTTTCGCGCCGGTGGTGGTCAGCAGAAGTAAAGGTCTTCCCTCAAAAGGGCCACCGACTTTGCCTCCATGCGTGCGAAATTCCTCGATGATTTTGCTATTCCAGTTATTGGTTTCTGTTCGATCTGGCATATCTTTACTGCTTTCTTGTGCTGATTTTTTATGATTGTTCTCTCATCCCTCGCGCAACTCAATGGGTTGCCATTGGCTGCTATCATAGTCAGGATATGCGATCTCCCACAGGTGTCCAGGCTCTTCGCGCGCCTCCCAGCGACGTAATGCATCGAGCAGAACCTTGCGTTGCAGATCGCTCTGGTGTGGCCCCCCAAGGCTGTTTCCCAACTTGAAGTGAACAGGAGCAAGCGCTCGTGGCGGTCCTGCTTGTTGTGACTGGTCGGGGGCAACGGTAATGAGGACGGTGGGAATGCCGACCATTTCGATTTCGCGCTGGATGGCAACAACTACCCTGTGACACAAAGGGCATCCAGCGGTAAGAATGACCCCATCGGCTTTTGAACGTAAGATAATCTTCGCCATTTCAGGTGCGGCACGTTCGTATAAATCACGGAATTGCTGCGTATATCCCATGAAACCAAGATGTTTGTCACTGACTCCTTTGATAATGCCCTCATCCGCAAGTTCACGGAGGCGATCAATAGGAAACACCACATTGCTATCTAGATCCGCATCGCGGTGGTCATAGTGTTCATGGATGACCATCAGTTGATTGGCTTGCACATCCCCTGGAATGAGCCGCCAGCTATTGTCACCTTCTATATCGAAAGGTTCTTGGTCACGTAATTGGACCCCAGCGGTCGTGATTAGCGCAAAAACTGTGTCTTTGAGTTCTCGGTTGCGTGGCGTATAGGGAATGCATCGTTTGGACATTGCCATGCTTATTGCTTCTCCTTGTATGAACATTGATTAGGGGAGGCTTGTATGCTGCTATGAAAGTATACGACACCAGAGGCTAAGCCAGCAACTGCATCGGTCAGTCTTACGCTTGACAAATGCAATAACAATATGCTATATTGTATAATAGCAGATAGCTATATTGTAGTGCTGGTGAAAGAGAAAAAAGGACGTAAGCGGACGCATTTCGCTCATTCTCTGCTGGGATTGCTGTGCTGTATGGTTATCTCAGAGCGCATAAAAATGGAAAAGGAGCAACCAGATGCATGTACGCGCTATCTGGACATGGCGAGCTATGTTGCAGTATGTCTTACAACGTTGCGCAGGTTTTGCAGTTGTCATGGTATTGTGTTCACTGGCTTTTGGCGTACATTCTGCACAAGCAGCATCCCCACATGTCGATGTGATGCTACTGAATAGTGATATTAGCCCGGCGTCGTTACGTTTTTTGAGTAGTGCGCTTAGTGCTGCGGAGCAAGATGGAGCAAGGGCGTTAGTGATCGAGATTGATACGCCGGGCGGTGATATTGACTCGATGAAAAGCATGACACAGGAAGAGCTTGCCAGTAGTGTGCCTGTGATCACCTATGTTGCTCCAACAGGTGGACGGGCAGCGTCAGCGGGAGCGTTTGTGGCCCTGGCTGCGCCAATTGTGGCGATGGCTCCCACAACGCGCATTGGAGCTTCTAGTCCGGTTACGAGTACGGGGGCGGATATTGGCAGTACACTGAAGGCGAAGATCGAGAATGATCTGGTTGCTGCCATTACAGGTTTTCAGCATCGTTATGGACGCAACGAGACATTGGCAGCATCAATGGTGACATCTGCAAAATCATTTGATGATGCAACCGCTATCAGCACACATCTCGTTGATTTGGGGGCGAACAGCGTGCCAGCTTTGCTCAATGCAGTGAATGGCGAAACGATCTCTCTCTCTGCTGGTCATGCTGTAACGCTGAACACAGCCGGTGTTGGCATCAACACAATAGAATCTTCGTGGTTTGATGCATTCTATGCTTTTTTACTTGATCCGAACGTATCATTTCTACTTTTTGTAGTTGCTTTGATTGGTATCTATCTGGAGATTGCCCATCCGGGAACGATTGTGCCGGGTGTAACAGGTGCCCTTGCCCTGTTACTCTTCTTTTTCTCGATTGGATCGCTCACCCCTAACTGGGTAGGACTGGCATTGATGGCTCTTGCATTTGTCTTTCTCGTGCTAGATGTGCGTTTGCCAACACATGGTGTTCTAAGCGCAGGAGCGGTGATTGCCCTTGTCGTTGGTGCGATGCTTTTCTTTAACGGGAATAATACATATGGTGGGCCGCAACTGAATATGTGGGTTGTCTATCTTATGGCAGGCGTGATTGGAGCCATCGGTTTTACGCTGGTAACAGTCATTGTGCGTGTGCAAAGGTTACGGGTGACAACGGGTGTAGAAGGCATGATTGGGTGTCGTGCGACAGCACTGACACCATTGCTGCCAGAAGGGCGCGTGCGTTATGGCGGTGAAGACTGGGCGGCAACCCTGGAAGCACCAGCGACCTCGGCTGATGAAGGCTCAGAAGTGCAGATTGTTGCAGTTGATGGATTGCGCTTGCATGTGCGTCTGCTCCACACTTTTATGCAGCCTCATGTAGGGACAGATACAGATAGAGAGATGATAGTTCCACAAGAGAGCGGGAACCTCTAAAGGAGGCGTATGATGGGGACATTTATACTTGTCGTGATTGTTGCAATTGTGCTGATTGTAATTTTGCTTTTGCTCTCGGCCATTCGGGTAGTGCAACAATACGAACGTGGTGTGATTTTCGTGCTTGGACGATTGATTGGTGCAAAAGGGCCGGGATTATTTCTCGTTCCTCCGTTCATTTCGCGCATGATGCGTGTAGACCTGCGTATTGTCACGCTTAATGTGCCGCCGCAAGAGGTGATAACCCGCGATAATGTGACGATTAAGGTGACAGCGGTACTCTACTTCTATGTTGTAGACCCGGTGGCAGCGGTTGTCAATGTGATGAATTTTATGCAAGCGACGACACAAATTGGGCAGACGACATTGCGCAATGTGATGGGCCAGGCTGAACTGGACGAATTGCTCGCGCAACGCAACAAAATCAATCGTGAGCTGCAAACGATCATCGATGAACATACAGAGCGTTGGGGTGTCAAAGTGACAGCGGTGGAGATTAAGGATATCGAGCTACCAGCCACGATGCAGCGGGCGATGGCAAAGCAAGCGGAAGCCGAGCGTGAGAAACGAGCGAAGATTATCCATGCACAGGGTGAATTGCAAGCATCAGTACAACTTGCCGAGGCGGCGGCCATTATTGGTTCGCAACCGAGTGCATTACAGCTCCGCTATTTGCAAACATTGACGGAGATTGCCGTTGAGAAGAACTCAACGATTATTTTTCCGTTACCAATAGACCTGATTCAGCCGATGATACGGCTCATGCAGGCGCATACCGATATGGGTGCGCAAGAGCATAATGGGGATGTACATGCAACGATACCCGTTCCGCCGATAACACCACGCTAGTGGGCGACTAGATGAGCAGAGAACAAAAGAGGAGGGAGAGTATCATCTCCTCTTTTGTTGCTGTGATGCTTAGCTGCCTGATGTTTCATCGCGTTTTGCTCGTAGATACTCGGAACACGTGCGATAGGTTTCCTCAGGAATAAGGCCCTTCGACATGTAATGATTGAGCATGACATCGAGTTTTAGGATGCTCATCAGATTATATCCGTGATAACGTAGTCGTCCAGCCGCGCCATGTTCACGGTCTATGAGTACAATAACATCTTTGACTTTGATCTCATTCTCTTCAAGAAGAGTGGCAGTCTCTAGTACGCTGCTGCCTCGGGTAATGAGATCATCAATGATGAGAGCGGTATCGCTTGTCGTAAAGCGGCCTTCAATGCCACGTTTGCCGGTTCCCTCTGGGCGTGTGCGCGCATAGATGAGCGGGGTATCCGTTTCGAGGGAATAGGCAGAGGCGAGCAATAGCCCACCGACTGGTACGCCAGCAACGAGGCTGAAGGGGTGAACACGTGGACGACGTAGTGATTGAGCGAGATTTATTTCTTGCTGCATTAATTTACTGGCAACACGCAGCGCGACGGGATGACTGATGAGGACCTTGGGGTTCACAAAGACGGGGGAACTGACAGCAGATTCGCTGACGGTAAAGCTCCCGAACTGGACGCCTCCCAGATCAAACAATATTTGCGCTAGCCAGAGATTGTCCAATGACTGCTCTTTCGCCACCTAAACATCCTTTCTCTTTGAAGAGTAACCTGTTTCTTCAGTATATCATATGTCGTTGGGGCCGCCAACTGTTGAAACACTCTTGCATTGCACGCGGTGCTATGATACCCTAGTCAGGTAATGAGAGACGGCTGTTAACTGGTCAGGTGAAATACGATGCCAATTGTTAGCTTATCACAGGTGGGGAAATCGTTTGGTGCGGAACGCATCTTTGCGCAGGTAAATTTTCAGATCAACGAACACGACCGCATTGGTCTGGTTGGCCCCAATGGGGCCGGGAAATCTACAATGCTCAACATCCTTGCGGGTCGTGAGCAGGAAGATGAGGGCACTATTGCGGTTGCACGCTCGACACGCATCGGTTACCTCGCACAGATGGTAGATTTTCAGCCACACAATACGTTGCGCGAAGAGATGCTGAGCGTGTTCGCGGAATTGCGTGTCTGGGAACAAGAATTGCACGCGTTGGCACAAGAAATGGCTGTACCTATGATACAAGAAGATAGCCAGTTACATGCACAGTTGTTAGCGCGCTATGACGATCTCCAGATGCGCTATGAGCATGGTGGTGGCTACACCTATGAAAATCGGGTCGAGCAAGTGCTGGATGGGCTAGGGTTTACCCGTGAGCAACAGGCGGCTCCGGTAATGAATCTGAGTGGTGGGCAGCAAACACGTGCTGCGCTGGGTAAGCTCTTATTACAAGATATCGACCTGCTATTACTCGACGAACCGACGAACCATCTTGATCTGGATGCCCTGGAATGGCTAGAAACCTATTTGAGTAGCTGGAAAGGTGCGCTGGTTGTGGTGGCGCATGATCGCTACTTCCTTGATAAAATTGTTTCGCGCACCATAGAGCTAGCCTTTGGGCGTATTGAAGAATATCCGGGAAACTATACAAAATATCTTGAGTTGCGTGAAGAACGGATGGACCGCCGCGTGCGCGAATATGAGGCGCAACAGGCATATATTGCTCACACGGAAGAGTTTATTCGTCGCTATAAAGCAGGTCAACGCAGTCGAGAGGCGCGTGGGCGGCAGACATTGCTCAACCGCATGGCACGTGTAGAGCGTCCACAAGATTTTCCCGAACTGGCTTTTGAGTTTACACCTGTGACTGACAGTGGGCTGGTGGTGGTTGCCATGCAGAAACTTACCGTTGGCTATGGAAGCGATACCCGTTCACCTTCGCAGACGGGTATGCCGATGGCATTAATGAACGTGAATGAGGTCGAGTTAGTTCGTGGTGATCGTGTTGGGTTGCTTGGTCCAAATGGCTCGGGCAAGACCACGTTGTTGCGTACCTTGATTGGTGAGCTGGCGGCGCTGAGTGGTCAAGTGCAAATGGGGCATAACGTGCGCATTGGGTATTATTCGCAAACTCATACGGGCTTAAATATGGCAAATAGCGTGCTTGATGAGATTCGTGAGGTGAGTACGTTCAGCGAAGAGGGAGCGCGTGGTTTTCTTGGGCGTTTTCTGTTTTCGGGTGATGATGTTTTTAAAGCGATTAGTATGCTGAGTGGTGGCGAGCGTAGTCGTGTTGCGTTGGCAAAACTCACCTTGCAAGGGTCAAATTTTATGGTTTTGGATGAGCCAACGAACCATCTTGACTTGCAATCGCGCCAATTACTTGAAGAGGTGCTTGGCGAATATGAGGGAACGCTCTTATTTGTCTCGCATGACCGCTATTTTATTGACCGTCTGGCGACAAAAGTGTGGGTGGTCGAACAAGGAACGCTGATTCCTTATTTGGGCAACTATACCGAGTATCGCATGCACAAGCAGCAAATTGTGCAAAATACGCTTGTTGCGCCTGCAAAAAAATCCAGCGTAGAGAACACAAAAACGGTGGCAGCGGCAAAAACGTCTGGAAAGAAGGGCGCGAAAGTTAAAGCACGCACTGTTGAGGATGTGGAGGGTGATATTGAGAAGGCCGAAACGCAGATAAAAGAGATTGAAGCGGCTCTGGAAGTGGCCGCCCTCAATGCAGATGCTGCTCAACTGACGCAATTGACAGCTGATTATGAACAGGTAAAAGCCCGTGTTGAGCAATTGATGAACGAATGGGAACACCTTGCGGATATGGCCTCATAGCGCAGCATTGTCAGCCATAGCGGCGATGATAGCAAGCGTAAAGCTAGCGATGTTTGCGCACCCCTCTAACAATCCCGACGATCAGGCCGCCACTGGCCAGTACAAATGGCAGGATAGCCGCCAGCAGAAGCCAGCCGCCAGTAAATATAAATGGCACAAAGAGATTGGGATGGTTGCCGATAGCCGCAAAAATTCTGCTTTGAAGGGGTTTATACAGAACGCTCCCGAGCAGGGCGGCAGTGATGAGTGAAAATAATAGTGTCAGAAACATCCGAGAAAAGCCATAGCGGTACGCTCCTCGTGCCGCGTTTACGCAGAGAAGTGCCAGGCCCAGACTGAGCAGTAGTAATCCCAGAAGGGTTGGTAGGTGTGAGAAGATCAATATACCGCCTCCTGCCAGCCCCAGGACGACGCCGGTGAACTGCACAAGAAATCCTAGTAGGAATGAGCGACCATTCTCCTTGGGGGGCGTGGTCGTCTGTGAAAATGCTTGGGCCTGCATACTCCCGCTTGCCTGTGCCGTTGCCATGGCTGCCATGATAGTGTTCTTAATGGTATAGGACTCTGTGTTTTTTGCGTCTAGCTCGATGGCATGTTGGATGGCAGCAAAGGCCGGTTGGTATTGACCAATATTGCTGAGCAAGACGGCGCGCAGACTCCAGATCAGGGCATTGTATGGCTCGAGTTGAGTGAGCTGTTCGACAACGACCAGTGCTTCCTGGAAATGACCAAGTGTGCCAAGCAGTTGCCCTTTCAAGAGCAAGGCTGTCGTCGCTTGTGGTTGTATCTGTAGGACTTGATTGGTGATAGCCAATGCCTCAACTGGATGTTGCATGCGCACTGCCTGCTGGGCTTGTTCCAAAAGAATCTTGCATTGTTGTTCAGTGGTACCAACTGAAGTCAGACCAGATGTGTTGCGTGGTGCAGTTTGTTGTGTCAATGTTGCTGTTGCATGCGTTTGTGGTGGCACTCCTGTTGGAGCAGTGGATGTGGCGTAGGGTCCTGTAGAGGGGGAAAAAGGTGTAGCAGTTTGAGTTTGGAATGGTGGTTGAGGTGTAAGATTGATGGGCAGATCGCCAGTCAAGGTGAAGGGGGTTCGTTCTTGCCCAAAAAGTGTAGGGGCATATTGTGCGCTCAAAGATGTGGACAGGAATGTATGGAGTTGGTGCAAGGTAATTGTGCCAGTGCTTGGGTCGTTGGCTGGTCCGCATAAACCGAGAATGCTGCGATACATGAAGACTCCGAGGCCGCGCTCACCTTGTTCTGGTAGTTGTTCATTGCCACGTGAGGAGCAGAGAAAGAGACGATTGTTTTGTTGCTCAGGAATATTGGGGAGTGTGGAAGCCAAGAGGGGGCGGTAGTCATGGGAAGTTGCACTGCGCATCTGCCATGCGGAACCCGTGTGCATACAATCGAGGATGATGAGAATGTGAGCGGCTCGACTGCGTGCCAGGATGTGGCGTGCTAATGATGGTAGATGTAAGGCGGTTGAGGGGTCCTGGTAGAATGTATTGGTGCAAGCCAGATAACCATCACCGCTGCGTTCGTCCACGAAGGCATGTCCAGCAAAATAGATGAGGATGGAGTCATCAGGGGCGACGGTATTGATGCAGTGATGCATGAGGAGTGCTTCGAGTAGTTCGCGGGTTGCATGTGTGCCTTGCACGTGTTGCACATCAGCCGGTGACCATTTGCCGCCTTGCGTATTGACCAGCCATTGAGCAAGAGCGCGTGCATCATTTTCGGCAAATTGAAGCGGTCGAAATGCAGCATCTTGATAGTTATTGATTCCTATAATAAGTCCTAAACGTTTGCCCATTTGGCTCTCCTTACGCCCCTGGATGTTCTGTTGCCTTGCTATTGTACGATAGAGTATAGGTATTGAGGAAATAAACTCGTGAGAAAAGGTACTTTTGGCGGTGATTTTCGCCTGCGCACACTGTAATATACTCATGTGAACGTACCTGTTCTGAAAGGATGAAGAGCGGTGCCACGTATTATCGGATTAACGGGTAATATTGCTTGCGGTAAAACATCGGTTGGTGGCATGTTGCGTGGGTTAGGGGCGGAACGCTATATTGATGCGGATGCCGTGGTGCATCATTTATATGAAGCGGGCCAACCAATTGCTGTACAGGTGACAGAGGCATTTGGCGCGCAGGTTGTCGCAAACGATGGCAGCATCGACCGTAAGGCCTTAGGGGCCATTGTCTTTCAAGATGCGGAAGCCATGAAACGCTTAGAGGGTATTGTACATCCGGCGGTAGGCAAGGCCTTGATGCATGAGTTAGGGCAGGTGAGTGCGCACGGGATTGCGATTATTGATGCAGTGAAGTTGCTGGAAAGTAGTTCAGGTGCGCTTTGCCAAAGTAAGTGGTTGGTGATGTGTCCTGAGGAGCAAGAGAAGCAGCGTTTGATGGGGCGCAATCACTTTAGCGATGAGGAGGCATGGGCGCGTATCCGAGCGCAGCCCGCTGTGGCACCGCGTCTTATGCTGGTAGATGAGGTGATTGACAATAGTGGTTCTCTTGAGGAGACATACCGTCAGGTACAGGCAGCCTTCGAGCGTTTCTGTCAGAAATTTCCTGAATAGTGCGCTTGCAATATTTTTGAGAGGAAAGCTGGCAGAGCCAGAAAAACTCTAGCGTAAATGTATTGACAGCTATCAGGATAGCACGTATAATCTCACCAGTCATAGCTCCCATGCTCTATCAACGTCGTTTGTACCATCTATTGTATGTGTAAGAGGCCGATGGTTATCGGTTTTTATCGAAATGGAATGGTAGAGGTTGCGCTGGTGAGGTTTACCAAAGTGAGGACGTATATTATCATCATAGGAGGAAGTAGTTGTTGAGAATAGCTCTCTGCGATTTTAATTCCTCTTCCGATAACCAGTACGACGTATTTGGTATTGCTGAAGGAGGCTAACTGCGATATGCAGAAGAGTTGGTCACGTATTTTCGCGTTGACAATGGGCATTCCCCTATTGCTAGCGATTTTGTCAGCTTGTGGGGCCGGCACTACAACCGGAACTGGCAGTGCAACATCGACCGCGAACAAAATCATTAAGATTGCGACAGATTTCCCTGTATCGGGTAAAGACACCAGTAGTGGTAAACCAGCGGAGAATGGTGCAGCCCTGGCGGTTGCGCAGGCAAACTCGAGTAATGCGATCCCAGGATATACACTGGTGTTTGTACCAAAAGATGACGTGGGTGTGAGTGGTATCCATGATCCTGCTGTTGGTGTGCAGAACGTTAAGGCTTTGATTGGTGATGCGCTAGTCGCTGGTATTGTCGGTCCATTCAATAGTAATGTGGCAAAGGCCGAAATGCCGGTAACAAATCAGGCTCCAATCGCAATGATTAGCCCATCGAATACCAATCCCTGTTTGACAAAGAACACGGCAGCTTCCGGCTGTAGTGGTGCAAATGACCAATTGGCGACGTTGCGACCGACAGGGAAAGTTACCTACTTCCGTGTTGCGACAACGGACGATCACCAGGGTCCGGCCAATGCTGACTACTTGTATAAGACGCTGAACTATCGTAAGGTCTATGTCATTGACGACGCAGAAACCTATGGTATTGGTATCTCAGCGAACTTTGAGAAGGAATGGAAGGCTCTGGGCGGCACTCTGCTCGGCCATAGCAGTGAGCAAAGCTCGACAACTTCGTATGTTTCGTTGCTAACACAGATTGCTGCTCAAAAACCTGACGTCATCTACTTTGGTGGTCTTGACTCTACTGGCGGTATCCTGCTGCGTCAGCAGATGTTGCAGGTTCCTGGCTTGCAGAATACGCCATTCGCTGGTGGTGATGGTCTGGTTACTAGCACCTTTGCAACTACCATTGGTTTGAACAATGGTGGTCCAATCTACGCAACGGTCGCAACAACCGATGCGTCGAACACATCATCTGCGCAGAGCTTTATCCAACAGTACGACAAAACCTATGGTGCTGCTGCTCTCGGCGCGTACAGCGCGGCAGCTTATGACTGCACCAACATTCTGATCCAGGCGATTAAGACCGCGATTAGCAATGGCGCGACTGTTCCGACAAACTCCAACGACGCGGCAGGCGCGAAAACGTTCCGCCAGTCTGTGATCAATGCTATTCAGAACATCTCATTCACTGGTGCATTAGGGGCACAGGCATTTGACTCCAATGGTGATACGACAAACCGCGTGATCACCATTTACAAACTTGCTGCCAATACCAGTGGCAAGCCTGACTGGATTTATGCGACAGCGGTTACTGTTTCGTAAGTTCATTGTCTGCTGCCTGATCGGTATGGTACAGAAGAGCGTCTTGTACAGACACATCTGATGCTGATAGTGTTGACCTATCCGGCTTTCAGACGATATGAGGGGAAGCGAGCATAACAGAGGATACTCCTCTGTTATGCTGTTTCCCTTCTTCATACTGTATGCTTTCTGATGGAAGGTGGTAATCCACGTATGACGTTATTTTTACAAGAATTAATTGTGGGACTGGCAACAGGAGCAATTTATGCTCTTATTGCTCTTGGCTATACAATGGTGTATGGAATCATTGAACTGATTAATTTCGCTCATGGCGACGTTTTCATGATTGGAACCCTCGTTTCTATTGTTGTGCTGAACTTCTTTGGTGTGACCTCCTCATCCAAACCCACCGGCTTTGCTCTTGTTGCTATTTTGGTTGCAACGTGCCTGATCTCCATGCTGGTCTGCGCTGTCTTAGGCGTGACCATTGAGCGGATTGCCTATCGGCCCTTGCGTAACGCACCACGTCTGGCTCCTCTGATCACTGCGATAGGTGTATCGCTCGTCCTAGAAGATATGGGAAAGCTTTGGAAGGGCGTGAACTTCATCTCTTTCCCTCAGATTTTCCCCATTGTCAACTATGATATTGGTCCTGTGACTGTCAGTAGCGTCAATATTCTCGTCTTGGTAGTGGCCCTTCTGCTCATGGTGGGCTTGCAACTGCTTGTTTCAAGAACGAGTATTGGGCGTGCGATGCGCGCAGTTGCGCAAGACCGAGAAGCGGCAGCTTTAATGGGTGTCAATGTAGACTTTATCATTGCCTTCACCTTTTTCATTGGGGCGGCGCTGGCCGGAGCAGCGGGCTTTGTGTATGGGTTGCAATACGGTAGTACGGTCTTCTATATCGGCTTTCAGCTCGGCTTGATTGCGTTCACGGCGGCAGTCCTGGGTGGTATTGGTAATATCGCGGGAGCAATGTTGGGCGGCATTGTGATTGGTGTCGTAGAGGCACTCGCGACGCTTATTCCTGATACGGTGTTACCGCATGGTGGTGCGGCCTGGACCCGCGCAATTATTTTTGCGATCCTGATTCTGATCCTGGTGTTTCGTCCTTCGGGGCTTCTGGGGCAACAGACACCGGAAAAAGTTTGATGCTGCGCGCAGCTTATTAACCTGAAAAATGGAGTGATACTCGCATGGCTGTATCAAGAAATGCGCCAACGCTTTTCCCGGCGGGCGATACGCGCAATCTGCTCATAAAATGGGTTGTTGCTCTAGTCATTCCCGTCGTGGTCTTTATCTCCTTCTTTGGTGAGGCGGTAGTAAATACTATCGTTTCTCCCTCCACCGCTACTCTTGGTGTGCCGACAGACCCCTTGTCTTTGACGCTGGTTGCGATCTTTACCGTCATCTTTTATGTAACAATCATTGGGCTGGCGGGCTATCTCGTGGCAACCGATACAGGGAAACAAGGGATGTTAAGTGTGTGGTTGGACATGCTGGCTTTCATGGTTGTTCCGATTGTACTCGTGTATTTGCAAGGATTAATTATTGGTCTGGCTCTGAGTGCCATCGTTTGGGCGATCTACTTCCTTGTGAAAAACCTATTCAAACGCAATAAAGCCGTCGTAGCTGCCGTTGCGCCAAGTGCGCATCGCTTAGACAGTGACGAGCGAGACACCGTGCGACATCGTGCAATGATAGGGGCATTCTGGTTTGCGGTTGTTTTAAGCGTGGCCTGGCTTGTCCTAGACCTGAGCTACATTATCAACGGGCAACTGTCTACGATACTAATTATCTATGTGGTCGTGCGTACATTCGTGTTGCCAATTCTTGGCTATGGTGTCGGGCATCTGAGTGGAATTGTGACGCTATATCTTGCCAGACCAGCCAAGAAGAAGCCTACTGCGAATGGTGCAAGCCAGAATGGTCAGAAACAGAAGGCTGCGCAGGCAAGCACGACCTCTGTGTTTAGTGACCTACCCTTGAAGAGTTCGGGTGCGCGTCGTTTCTTCCTGACCCTGGTGCTGGCCTTTATCCTCTTTTACCCTATTCTCGACCCATTTTTGTTTGGCTCCGGTACAGATGGCCGTCTAGCTGGCTATGGTGACGCTGGCTACTACGTGATTCTTGCACTTGGCCTGAATATTGTCGTCGGCTTTGCCGGTCTGCTCGATCTGGGTTATGTGGCATTCTTTGCCATTGGCTCTTATGTATGGGGTATTGTTGGTTCAAATCAGCTTTCCGTGATTACGGGTATTCCGATCAATGTGGCAATTCTGCCCTGGCTCTTTTGGCCGATGCTGATTGTCACGGCCCTGATCGCCGCCTTTTGGGGTGTGCTGCTCGGTGCGCCAACCTTGCGCTTACGCGGGGACTACCTGGCAATTGTGACGCTGGGTTTTGGTGAGATTGTGCCAATTGTTTTCTTGGAGTTGGACAAATATACCAATGGTGCTAATGGTATCGTCGGTGTCCAACCGCCAGCATTTCCGGGTGTTGATTGGTCAAGCTCTACCCCTTACTACTACTTGATTTTGGCGTTGATTGCGCTCGTGATTTTTGCCAATGTTCGTCTTCGCGACTCACGCCTGGGGCGGGCTTGGGTGGCAATTCGCGAAGATGAAATTGCGGCGGCATCCTCAGGTATCAATCTGGTAAATACGAAACTGTTCGCTTTTGCGGCTGGTGCGTTTTTCTCTGGTATTGCGGGAGCCTATCATGCAGCCAAATTGGGTAGTGTCTCGCCCGACAATTTTAGTTTTGGAGACTCAGTGATCTATCTGGCGATGGTCGTCATTGGCGGCATTGGCAGTATTCCGGGCGTAATCGTGGGTGCGCTAGCCGTGTATGCGATCAATGAGTTTATCCTGGCGCAACTGGATACCCTGGCAGCCGACCCGACCAATTTTATCCATCAGATCTCTCTGGCCATTACCAGCGTTATTCCCGGTTTCACGTTCGGTAATATTCGTAATCTGACCTTTGGGGTGATTCTGATTGTGATTATGATCTTCCGTCCAGAGGGGTTAATCCCAAATGCGCGCAGGCGGCGTGAGTTGCACCGCACCGAGGCTGATTCGTTTGAACTTGAGCCGTTAGAGGTTCCACCAGGTGCGCCAGACTTTGAGTCTGAAGTGCATGTTGAGTAGTCGTAAAGAGGATATTCATGAGCATTGCAGCAGAGAATATGCATACCGGAACGCCACTTCTGGAACTGAGTCAGGTGACAAAGCGATTTGGTGGCCTAACGGCAGTGAAGGATGTGAGTTTTAACATCTGGCCTAAAGAGATCATTAGCGTGATTGGTCCAAATGGTGCTGGCAAAACAACCGTCTTTAATCTGATTACCGGCATCTATGTCCCTACTTCTGGCGATATTCTTTTGCAAGGAAAGTCACTGCTCGGTCTCAAGCCGAATGAGGTCGTTGTGCGTGGCATCACGCGCACATTCCAAAATATTCGTCTGTTTAATAATATGACGGTCTTGGAGAATGTGCTGGTAGGTGAGCATACACAGTTAAAAGCCTCTGTGTTGGGATCGCTCTTCCACACTCCACGTGTGGTACGTGAGGAGAGCGAGGCACGCAGACGCGCTCTTGAGCTACTGTCGTTCTTTGGTAATGTGTTGGTAGAACGACAAGATGAGTATGTGATCAATCTTTCTTATGCCGACCGCCGCCGTGTGGAAATTGCGCGTGCGCTGGCTGCAAATCCAAAGCTGTTGTTGCTAGACGAGCCAACCGCTGGCATGAATGAGGCCGAAACATTAGATGCGGTGAAGTACATTCGCCGTTTGCGCGACGAGTTAGGGTTGACTATTCTGTTGATCGAACATAAGTTGGCAGTAACGATGGGCATGTCTGATCGTATTGCTGTGTTAGATTATGGGCAAAAAATCGCAGAAGGTCTACCGGAAGAAGTGCGGCGCGACGAGCGTGTGATTACAGCCTATCTGGGGAAATCGAAAACGGGCGATGAACATGTCACCGAACTATAGGCTACCCGGTAGTATCGAGTGGCAAAGAGGAACAGGTAACGGAGCGAACAATGTCTACGATGTTACGACTAGTTGATATAGATGCGTATTATGGCCCAAGCCAAGTGTTACATAGTATATCGCTTGAGGTCAACAAAGGCGAGATTGTTTGTCTGCTAGGAGCGAATGCCGCAGGTAAGACAACAACGATGAAGACGATCTTTGGTTTGGTGCGTGCCAAACATGGCAAGATTGAGTTTGATGGGCAATCGATAGAAAAGCGTCTCCCAGGTGATATTGTACGCTCTGGTCTGGTCTTGGTCCCGGAAGCACGCCGTATTTTTGCGCGCATGACGGTGCTAGAAAATTTGCAAATGGGAGCGTATAGTCGCAGTAGCCACAGTGAAATTGCGGCTGATCTCGATCACGTCTGCCAGATTTTTCCGCGCATCAAAGAACGTTTGAAACAAATTGCGGGCACAATGTCGGGTGGTGAACAGCAAATGTTGGCAATGGGACGTGCCTTGATGTCACGTCCGCGCATGATCTGTATGGACGAACCGTCGATGGGTCTTTCTCCTATCCTTGTAGAGACGGTCTTTGATACCGTGAAGCAAATTCGGAGTGAGGGTGTGACGATCTTCCTGGTTGAGCAGAATGCTTCAATGGCACTCGGCCTGGCAGATCGTGGCTATGTTATCCAGACCGGTAATATTGTTTTGAGCGATACTGCTGCAAATCTGCTGCAAAATGATCAGGTTCGGCAGGCCTATCTTGGTGGTGCATAGGGTGTGCATGCGCGTTTTGCCTGCTTATTGGCTTGGCAAAACGCGCATGCTGTTGCTCTGGCTCAGTGTTGGTCGAGCTTGCGATGAAGCTCCTCGATGCGTAGAATAACGTCTTTGAGTGTTGTGACGCGCAAGTCCTCCATGTCTTCGCGTAGCGTCTCCAGGCGTTCCAATAATTCCATGTCATCATATTCTTCGTCGTCAAACAGTATCTCATCCTCTTCTGTTGCGGGATGTGCTTGATTGTCAGGGTTTGGTTTGTTCACGTGATGGCTCCTTCAATGTGTCGGTAGATATAATCCTTACGAAAAAAGAAACGAAGTATTGGCATTTTCATAACTCCAGCCGGCCTGTGTGTCATTCCCCGTATCGACCAGTGTTGGCTGTCCCTGGATGGCTCCATGTGGGTCGATGGTTACGGTATAGAGAGCTTGTTGAGATGTCAGCTCTTGGCCTTGCCAGTGAAAACGATTATGTGTAAGGAAAAGAAAATGTCTGCTATCGCTAGACCAGATCGAGTTGGCAATAGGATGTAGCAACGCATATGGTCCAAGGAAGGATGGTGAAGATGCTGGTTGCTGTCCATCTGTGCTGTCACTCAGGAGGACCTGGCGTTGCTCCGTGGCAAGTGAGACGAGTGAGAGCGTGTGTAGGCCATCAAAGACAACAAATTGGCTGTCCGGTGACCAGTAGGGAATGCTTTGGGCATCGCTGGTGATTGTAAATGAGGTCATGTGCTGTATGTTAAGGAACGTATAGCTTGTGCCTGTCGTATATAAAACAGTATTTCCATCAGGCGACCAGGCAAATTGTGTACAGGAGCAGGTAGTCAAGGATGTTGTGTGGCCATCAGCGGCACGGTAAAGCAGTTGTATAGAGGGTATCGTCGTGTTTTGTGCTATGGTTGGTGCTGACTGTGTTGTGAGAGCCGGAAGAGCATAGAGTATGCCGGGCGTTTGATGAGCAGGTTGCCAGAGGAGACGTTCTTGTGTTGCGGGTAGAGGGTGGGCCGGAAGGGGGTTGGCAATCAGCTTCTGAAGATTTGTGCCGACAAGTGTGAGGGTAAAGACGCCATGTTGAGAATTTTCTAGTGCCGTATTTTGTGCGGAAAGTGAGGGGATAGAGAAACTACTCGGTAGTGTTTTGGTAGCGATGCCGCCCGGCTGGTCATTCTGGGAGACAAGCCAGACAACATTGAGAGGGTTGTTGGTGGTTAGTCCTTCCTGACGATAGAGGAGGTGGGTACTATTGGCATTCCACATGAGACTGCTATAGCGGAGGTCGGGGCTGGAAAACATGGTAGGAATGGGAGAACCGCCATCGACGCCAATCGTATTAATCGTGCTGGGGAGGTCCCCTGGCTCGCCTGTCAGTGGATTGATGCTAAGATGTTTCCCAGCGGCGGTCTGAGCGAAATCTGCGTCGAGTGCGCGGTATGCGAGGATATGATGGTCAGGAGACCAACTATAGTCGAGAGCAGGCAGTGAGTCACTCACAATGGCAAAAGCGTTAGAGCCATCAGGGTCGATAGTCCAAAGGTGCCCATGGCGGAGAAACGCGATTTCGTTTCCGCCCAGATGCCCTGGGCTACAGGAGACGAATGTTGTTAGTACGAATAGTAGCAGCAGGCTACTGCGGAAATGTTTTATCATACATCACATGAGTATCCGAAAATCTTGAAAGGACTGTCATAGGTAACATCGCTATGCATCATGCGTCTGCCAGCAGCTACGGGTATATGCACTGTTTTGTTACTCTGTCTATGATAACATTTTTGCTAGGGAGTGCAATAGCGTTTTGTCTGAGGAAACAGGCATCGTGAAACTAAAAAAAATTTTGTCGGTGTTTAGAATGCGGCGTGAACGAGACTGGAGAAGCTATAGCACAGATACGTTGCTAGCGGCGTGTAGTGCGTTGCTTGTCACGGGTGGTATCTACATCTGGCAACTCTATCCGAAGATTCCCAATATCTCGCTACTGTATCTTTTACTTGTCTTAGGTTTGGCAAGCACGCGTGGACGATATGCTGCGATTGTGACGGCAGTAGTGGCGTTTTTTGCCTTTGATTTTTTTCTTGTTCCGCCACTTTATACATTCACCATTGGAAAATTTGATGAGTGGTTGGCTCTGTTTATCTTCCTTGCGACCGCAATTATCACGGGGCAACTGGCCGCGGCGATGCGTCAGCGCGCTGAACAGGCTAGTCAACGTGAGCGTGAAACACATGCATTGTACAGGTTAGTGAGTGCCACGAACAGCGAAGATATACTGGAGCGGCAACTGCATATTGTGGCGCATGCTATTGTGGAAAGTTTTGCCATTGATGGCATCTATGATAGTGCTATCTTATTGCCAGATAAGCACGGTAAAATGGCCTTATTAGCCTGTACGTATCAATCTGTACGCTCTACGGATTTGTCGCAAGAGGAGGAAACTGCGGCAGAAATGGTGATGAGCCAGGGTTTAGCCATCGATATTTGCCGTGACCATAGGGGATACGGTGACAAGCCAGACGCCATTAAGGAAGATGGTGCAAGCGAGCAGCTAAGCGTACATCGGCAGCCAATGGGTGCGGAGAGTTATGTACGGCTGCTGCCTTTGCGCGTTGGTATGCGAAATGTTGGCGTCATGCGTTTACGTATGCGGGGCGATGTACAACCGTTTGAACACGAGCAAGTTCCGAGCATTGAGCGTGTTAGCAATGACTCGCGCACCGCATTTTTCTGGTCGTTTTTGGAGCAGGCTGCATCGATCATTGAGCATGCGCGTTTGCATCAAGAGAGTCTTCAGGTAGAACTCTTGAAACGGACGGACGAATTGCGTGCAGCGTTACTGTCATCGGTGTCACATGATCTGCGCACGCCCCTTTCATCGATTAAGGCGTCGGCCAGTAGCTTGCTGCAAGACGATGTACAGTGGGATGAGGAGGCACGTCGTAGCTTTGCGTTGGCGATTGAGCGGGAAGCAGATCGTTTGAATCGTTTGGTAGGGAATCTACTGGATATGTCACGCATTGAAGGCGGTGCGCTGAAACCAGAGAAGGAGTGGTATCCGATAGAGGCACTTATTCATGATGTATTGGGCCATATGGAGATGCTTTTGAAAGATCGTACTGTACAGGTGGCCTTGCCGCCCGACTTGCCACCAGTAGAAATAGACTATTTGCAAATAGACCAGGTAGTGACAAATCTATTAGAGAATGCTGCACGTCACACGCCAGTGGGAACACCAATTGAGATCAGCGCGGAGGTAGGTGAGAGGCAGCTTGTGATTAGCGTGGCAGATCATGGGCTGGGTATTCCTGCGAAAGATCGCGAGCGCATTTTTGATAAATTTTATAGCGTCACGGGTGGGCAACGTAAAGGGTTGCTTGGATCAGGGCTGGGTTTGGCTGTCTGTCGAGGGCTGATAGAGGCGCATGGTGGACATATCTGGGTGACACCACGTGTTGGGGGCGGCGCGATCTTTCAATTTTCATTACCTATTTATAGGGAGGAAATAAGGCATGACTAAGAGCGGGGCACGTATTCTTGTGGTTGACGATGAGATAGAAATCCTGCGCGCATTGCAGCGGAGTTTAGCGGCCCATGGTTTCGAAGTATTTACTGCGAATAGCGGAGAAGATGCGTTAGAAGAAATTGGGCGTCATCGACCGGACCTGATGCTGCTAGATTTGGGATTGCCGGGCATCAGTGGTTTGGAGGTATGCCGTCAGGTCCGTTTGTCATCGAATCTCCCAATCATTGTCTTATCGGTGAAAGATACCGAGCGTGACAAAGTATTAGCTCTGGACTTGGGTGCAGATGATTATGTCTCGAAGCCATTTGGCATGAATGAGGTGTTGGCACGGATGCGCGTTGCGTTGCGTCACAGTGCGCAAGTACAAGCCGGTGTCGAACCATCTTTTACGGCAGGGCCGTTAAAGGTCGATTTTGCGCAAAGGCAGGTGCAGGTGAGTGGTCAAGAGGTGAAACTGACGCCGACGGAATACGATCTGTTAAAAGCGTTGATTAAGAATAGTGGGAAGATTATGACCCGTCAGATGTTACTTTCACAAGTGTGGGGAACGGGCTATGGAACCGAAGCGCATTATCTCCATGTCTATATCGGGCAACTACGTCGCAAGATTGAGCCGGACCCAACCCATCCACGTTTTATCCTCACGATATCGGGTGTTGGGTATCGCTTTAGTCCCGATGAGGAAGGCTCTTAACAACTCTTGAGAAGATGCATGAGGGCCTTCCTCGCTCTTAGGAATAGACGTGCCGCTAGGGTTGCCAGCTTTTGAGCAGGTGCGCGACCTTCCCTTCAGTGGTAATTTCGTAGCGAATGCGGTCTGGGTTAATATTTTTGAACTGGCTCTCCTCTTTTGCCGCGACAACAGTATCGTGGGGATGGATAACCTGCCAGGCATAGGTGACGATATTGGGTTTGTCCTGCAAGTAGATAAAGTGGCGATGGGGGATTTTTGCCTTAATCGCCATGCTCTCGGCCTTTCCGAAATATTCCTTGGCCTTCGGATCATCCAGGTAGGGGTCTACAATCTCCATCATGCGTGGCATCATCAGACGTTCCAGTGGCTGACCAACATAGAGAAAGACGAGAGAGCGTGCTTGCTCTTGGCCACTCATCTGTGCGCTATGAATGGCGGCCTGAATAACGGCATTATTATGGCCGTTTTCAGCAGTCAGAATAGCCAGTGTGGAATCAGGAAGCCGTTGATCTACATGAGTCATCACGACAGGGACAGGGACGTGCCCTCTGCGTTTCTGGGATGCATAGTTGATATAGGCAATGACCAGACCAATGATGGTCACGCTGCCGCCGAAGCCCGTTGCAAGTGGCTTTGTCACCAAGTTGGTAGACCAAGCGAGAATAACGAGCAAGCTGGTTAAGATACCCAGGAAAAAGTCTATTTTGAACCACAGTCCCCTTTTCTGTTCGGGCTTCTCTGCTTGATAGTGAGCGTGTGTAGGGGAGGCGAGATGACCATTTTGCAGTGAGGCTATGGTTGTTTCTGGTACGAGAGGGACCAATCCCAGCGTCTTCCCATTCTGGTGTGATGGTGTGTCCTCTGTGTTTTGCTGTGCTTGCTCGTCTTTGTCTGTAAGAGGCTGGCGACGGGCAGATACCTTTTTGTTGGCTGTACGCCATTCGCGATAGCGCACGATATCCAGGCTGACGCAAGTCAATGAGAATGCGCCGAGTAAGCCAAAGGCATACATATCTCCAAGCAAGTTAATGTTACCAAGGACCGCGATGAGGATAGCAATGGGAATACCTGTTGCTAGCATAATAGAGTAGTGCGGTGTACCGCGCAATTTGTTGCGCTTGAGTACAAAGCCTGGCAAAAACTCCATGCTGGAAAGTGCCATAAACACGTGGTAGGCTCCGATAATGGCAGTGTTACTGGCGAAGATGAGGAGCGCACTGGCACTGATGGCAACTTCGATTTGCAGAAAAGTACCCCACCCACCGATCCAGTGGCCGGCAAGCAACGAGATGAGCTGGGTAGAAAGAACGGCATCCTTTGCTTGGTTTGGCTGGAGGATGGTAGACAGCATGGTGAGAACTGGGCTAGTGATACCAACTGTCAAGACGACCAGTAAAAGCGCAGTGCCTGCAACTTTCTTATGCGGGGTTTTCATCACGGGCGAAAGCTGTGAAATGCTTTCCAAGCCCGAAAAGGCGAGGAACGAGCCTGCGAAACCGATAAGGAGCGTCCCCAGGCCAAGCGTATGTCCGCGAAACATTGCTGGGAAAAGCGCGAAGAATTGCGCGAAACTCATATGGGTGAAAACAGTAATCAGGATGGCGATATCGCTGACGAAGGCGATGAATGCTCCTACCAGGCTGACCTTTGCACTCTCGCTGATGCCAACCCAGTTGAGTAGGCCAAGCAGGATCAAGATACCGATGGTGATGGGCAGAAGATAGGGCGCGATTTTTGCGAAAACAATGCTTAGATATTGCATACCTGAGAGAGAACTAATGGCGGCTGTCAAGAAGTAATCGACGAGGATGAACATACCGCCTAATGCGCCTGCCCAGGGCGTGATGGCCGTAGCTGATACTGTGACGACGCCGCCTCCTTGAGGATAGCGTTGTGTCACTTCAGCATACTTGAGCGTTAGTAAAACGAAGACCGACATCGTGAGAAACACGAAGAAGCCTGCTAACGAGCCAATATCGGCTGTGTTGTAGAGAATGCCGGGAACATAATAGACCGAGGTTCCGATGTCAGCGAAGACAACGGCCCAACACAAAATCGGGCCGAGCATATTTCCGCTATGAGTATGCTCGTCCCCCCCGGTACTTGAGATCTCTTTTGCCACAGATTCCTGTGCCATAACAATCTGTCGTCCTTTATACGGGAAAATCGCGCCATTCGCGCACTTTCAAAACGATAAATCCTTGGACTGCTAACAGTGGATCAGGATTCATCTGTTTTATAGTGTAGCATAGCTGTGCGAAACAATCAAAATGCCTTGAGCGAATCTTCCAAAATATTGAGCAAATCTTTAGGTGATTGCCTAATCTTCTGATTGTATCCTGATGATTCCCTCTTTATAATTATGGCAAGACTAGGCTATTTCTCACACACTGAGAAAATTCTTGAAATGTTTACGAATAAAATTTGCACCAGAGGGACTGTGATTTTCTTCTTAATAGCAAAGAGTTGCTTGCTCGCTATCTATGCTCAATCTTCCACACTTATTTTTCTTCGTGTTCCTATCCATCATGTAAATAGATGAAAGATCATCCCGTTGTCTACGTTAGTCAGACCTACTCGCCAGCAATGACATTGGCATTGCTGTGTTCCTGGTGAGTATTTGTATACTTAAAACATACTACTTCATATGTAAGATGAAGCACTGTGGTCTCATCTTCGTTCGCAGAGGAGCAAACGGCATTTGTTTCATCATTGACATAAAAGGAAAAAACTATGGAACCAATCAAAGAGTCTTCAGAAAGTAAGGACGCTATTGAACGGGAGAAAGAAGCCAGTTTGCTTAAGGAAGACCCTGCTCTGCTTGCTCGCACAGAAATCCTGCGCGGAAAATACCCTGGGCAGGAACGGATACGGACTACCATACGTAGTCATGAGCCGTTTCAACGTGTCGGAGCTGGCCTGCTGAAGGTAACGGATGAAGCTCTACGCCCGAAAAGTGCGTCTGAGCGCGTTACTTACGCGATCAAACGCTTTTTTATTGGAACACCGATAGCGACCTCGGAGGCCGAACACGAGCGTCTGACCAAGTTTAAAGCTCTGGCGGTTCTTTCATCAGATGCGATTTCGTCGGTTGCTTATGCGACAGAAGCGATTTTAGCAACCGTTATTGTGGCTGGTTCTGGCGCGTTGCATCTCACTTTGCCAATCAGTATTGCCATTGTGACGCTGCTGGCGATTGTGGCACTTTCTTATCGGCAGACGATTCCCGCATACCCAAGTGGTGGTGGATCATATATCGTCGCGAAGGATAATCTGGGGACCTTAGCAGGGCTGATTGCTGCCGCATCGCTTTTAATCGATTATGTGTTAACGGTCTCGGTGAGCGTGGCTTCCGGCGTGCAAAATCTTGCGTCGCTTTTTACCGCATTATCACCTTATGTGGTATTGATCGATGTGGCTTTGGTTATTCTGATTACTATTGTCAATCTGCGTGGCGTGCGTGAATCTGGTTCGGTGTTTGCCATTCCGACCTATGTTTTCATCGGAAGTGCGCTACTGATGATTATTGTAGGTCTTGTCAAAATTTATATCCTGCATTATCAACCCACCCATAGTAATTTTCCCGTTGTGGCGGGAACGGAAGGATTAACGCTCTTTCTGATCCTGAAGTCATTTGCTGCTGGCTGTTCCGCCATGACAGGCGTTGAAGCGATCTCTAATGGTATTCCGGTTTTTAAGAAGCCGGAGACGCACAACGCGGCGGTGACGCTTACCTGGATGGCGGTGATCCTGGGTGTCCTTTTTATTGGCATTACATCACTTGCCATGTCATTTCATGTTGAGGCAGTGGCTAGTGGTAACCCAACAGTGATTGCGCAGATTGCATCGCAGGTCTTCTCTGGACCACTCGCTTTTATGTATCCAGTGTTTCAGTTGTCAGTGCTATTCATTCTGACGCTCGCAGCAAATACAAGCTATGCAGATTTTCCACGTCTCTCGTCGCTGCTGGCACGTGACAACTTTATGCCGCACCAGTTTGCCTTTCGTGGTGATCGCCTGGCCTTCTCTTATGGCATTACCTTTCTGGCTTTTATGGCAGCCTTGCTGTTGATCGTTTTTCATGGTGATACTACGCACTTGATCGATCTCTATGCAGTCGGTGTGTTTATGTCATTCACGCTCTCGCAAGCAGGCATGGTGTTACACTGGTGGCGTGCGCGCACGGAGCATAAAGGGTGGCAGAGGAGCATGGCGATTAATGGTCTGGGAGCGGTGACCACTTTGCTGGTGGCGGCAGTGATTGCAACCACCAAATTTCTGGAGGGTGCATGGATTGTTGTGATCCTGATCCCGCTCCTCGTCTTGATGTTTGTCGGCATTCACAAACATTACACGCGTGTTGAACGTGAACGCACCACCAATGTTCCGTCCTCGCCTAAACAGATCAAGCATCTGTTTGTTGTGCCTATCGCGGGTATGGACAGTGTCTCTATCCAAAGCCTTTCGTATGCTCGTTCGATTACGCCGCACGTGATCGCAGTGCATGTGGCAATAGATGAAAATGATGCTGAACGGGTGCATGAGGAATGGAATCACTGGCGGCCAAATATTGCAGAAAACGAAAAAACAGAATTAGTTGTGATTGATTCGCCGTATCGCTCGTTGGCGCGTCCTTTGATGGAGTACATCGATGCGGTGCATGAGTTGTACCAGGATTATACGTTGACTGTGCTACTTCCTGAGTTTGTGGTCTCGCATTGGTGGGAGTATATTCTTCATAACCAGACGGCATTTCAGTTAAAGGCCGCCCTGCTCTTCCGGCCTGGTATTATTGTAACAAATATGCCACAACACCTGCTAGAAACCCCCGCGTAGTACTCTGTCAGGTTGCACGGAAGGGTCGTACATAACATCCCTCGTGAGTGTCATGTACGACCCTTCCGTGCAACTCACGTTTGACAACGTAGTAGCCCTGCTAACGATGAGGTGGTGTGTGTTTGTGGTTGCACTTGCGTTTTCTTGTTTCAAGCGGTAGAATCAATATGGTTCCACTAATGTTTGGTAGTGTGAAAGCATGTAGTATGATACCCCGTCTTTGGGTGCGTGATGCCAGATGTGGCAAAAGAGGTCAGATCGGTATCCTATCTTCGTTCTAAGACATGCGATACACAAAGCCAATCCCCAAGAAAGGTAGCACAAAACCGAATGACCATTACTACTCGACCTCGCACAATCGGCGAGTTGCGTGAAAGTGGATATAAGGTACTTACTATCAAAGAGGAGTTGCGCAAGAACCTCATTCAGAAGATTAAAAGTGGGGAAGAGTTGTTCCCTGGCATTATAGGTTATGAGGATACGGTGATTCCTCAAGTTGAGAATGCCATCCTCTCCGGTCAGGATATCATCTTTCTGGGTGAGCGTGGTCAGGCCAAGACTCGTATGGCGCGTAGCCTGGTCAATTTGCTGGATGAAGTGGTTCCTGTCATTACAGGCTGTGAAATCAATGATGATCCATACGCCCCTATTTGTAAGGCGTGTCGCGATAAAATAGAGCGTGATGGTGATCGGGTTGCAATTTCTTGGTTGCCGCGTGACCAACGGTATGGTGAGAAATTGGCGACCCCCGATATCACTATCTCAGACCTGGTGGGTGAGGTAGACCCTGTGCGCGTTGCTGAGGGCCGTTATCTCTCGGATGAATTGACGATTCATTATGGGATGATTCCGCGCACGCATCGTGGCATTTTCTGTATTAACGAGTTGCCGGACCTGGCGGAGCGCATTCAGGTCGGTTTGCTCAATATTATGGAAGAGCGCGATGTACAGATTCGCGGCTATAAGATTCGTTTGCCGCTAGATGTCTACGTTGTTGCCAGTGCCAATCCAGAAGACTACACCAATCGTGGACGGATTATTACGCCACTTAAGGACCGCATTGGTTCTGAGATTCGCACGCACTATCCGCGCACGATTGAGCATGAGATCCAGATCATGGAGGCGGAGAGTAGCCATTTCCCCACTGAGGGCATGGATATTGTGTATCCCCAATTCATGAAGGAAATCATCGCGGAAGTAACGCACATGGCACGTCGTAGCAATGATATTAGTCAGCGTTCCGGTGTCAGTGTGCGCGTCTCTGTCTCGAACTATGAGAACGTGTTGAGCAATGCCTGTCGTCGCTCGTTACGTCTCAATGAACGCTATGTAGCTCCACGTGTCAGTGATCTCTCCGCAATTATTGCCTCGACCAGCGGTAAAATAGAACTAGACACGGTAGGAGATATCAAAGAAGAGCGTGTGGTGCAGAAGATCGTCAATGCGGCTATTCTCGGCGTCTTTGGTGAATATTTTGAGCCAAAGGAGTTTGATCAGCTTGTTGCCGGTTTTGAGCGTGGCCTTTCGGTACAGGTTGGCAATGATATGCCATCGATGGAGTACGTGACGCAACTCTCGAAGGTTGGTGGCCTGAGTAAAGCTATTGACAAATTGAACGGACGTGGCAACCCTGCCAGTATCGCCTCTTCCATCGAGTTTATTCTCGACGGATTGCACCTGAACCGCCGTCTTAATAAGGATGAAGTCAACGGTCAAGTTCGCTATCGGCGTTAGACACTAAAGGAACCCGCGATATGTTTGAACGTTTCTACAAAAATCGCTATGGGTACTCGCGTTGGGATGGCACTCAACGCATTGAAGGGCTGGATGCGGACGATATCTTGAAGGCCCTCTCCGATGATTATCTGGAGAACGGCAACTTGCAACAAGCGTTGCAACGTCTGATGCGTGAGGGCGTGCAGAGCGAAGATGGGCGCAAGGCGATGGGCTTGCGTGAGATGATGGAGCACCTGCGCAACATGCGTAGCGAGCAACTGAACCGCTATAATATGGCTTCGGGCGTCATGGATGATCTCCGCCAAAAGCTCGAAGAGATCAAGCAGCTGGAACGCGATGGTATCCAGCGTCGTCTGGATGATCCACAGGGCCAGCAAGAGCAGGGCGATAGGCAGCAAGAGCAGGGCCAGCATCAGCCAATGGATAGCCAAGCAAGTCAGCAAGGCCAACCGGGGCAACCCCAAAGTGGTATGCAAGGTCAGCAAGGCCAACAACAGGAGCAATCTGGTCAGGGTAATGGTGAACTGACCCCTGACCAGATGCACAAGATGTTGGAGATGATTGCCAAACGCAAACAGGAGTATCTAGATAAACTGCCGCAGGATATTCCAGGGCAGATCAAGAGCCTTTCTGAGTACGATTTTATGAATGAAGAGGCGCGTCAGAAATTCAAAGACCTGGTGGATGGTCTGCAACAGCAGATGATGCAGCAATTCTTTCAAGGCATGCAGCAATCGTTGCAGAATATGACGCCCGAAGATATTGCGAAAATGCGTGAAATGATTCGCGATCTGAATAAAATGTTGCGCGAGCGACAGGAGGGCCGCGAACCGGATTTTGACGCATTTATGCAGAAGCATGGTCAGTACTTTCCAGGGGTCAACTCGTTGGATGATCTGATCGAGCAAATGCAGCAGCAGATGGCCGCCATGCAAGGTATCATGGAGAATCTTTCGCCTGAACAGCGTCAAGAGTTGCAAGACCTGATGGATCAGTTAATGGGCGATGATCGTATCCGTGTTGACATGATGGAGTTGGCGCAAAATATGCAGGCTATCGCCCCCCCAGATGAGATGCGCACACGCTTCCCGTTTCGGGGCAATGAGACATTGCCGTTGAATGAAGCGATGCGTATGATGGGTCGCCTTCAGCAGATGGAGGGTCTGGAAGATCAATTTCAGGAGGCTCGGCGTCTTGACGAGTTGAGTGCGATTGACAGCGAGAAGGTCAAAGAGTTGCTGGGCGACGAGGAATATCAGTCGGTTGAGCAACTGAAAGACCTGATGAAGACGCTGGAGGATGCGGGCTATATTCAGAAGAAGGGCAATCGCTGGGAATTAACGGCGCGTGGCATCCGTAAAATTGGGCAAAAGGCACTTCAGGACATTTTTGAGAAGATGAAGCGAGACGGGTTTGGGCGGCATATCAGTCCCTTTCGAGGGGTTGGCGGAGAGCGCACAGACGAAAGCAAGCCCTATCAGTTTGGCGATCCCTTCTTGCTCGATTTAGAGAAGACGCTGATGAACTCGTTGCATCGGCGTGGCACAGGGACGCCTGTACAGTTGGCTCAAGATGATTTTGAGGTCTATCGCACCGAGTTCACAACACAATCGTCAACTGTACTAATGATTGATATGAGCTTGAGCATGATCTACAATGGCTGCCAGCAGGCCGCCAAGAAGGTCGCGGTCGCTCTGGAAAGTCTGATTCGCTCGCAATTCCCGCGTGATAATCTCTATATCGTGGGCTTCTCATTTGTAGCGCGTGAATACAAGCCAAACGAACTGATCGAGTTAAGCCGCTATGATAATGATCGTGGAACCAACATGGCGCATGGTTTGATGCTGGCACGCAAGTTGCTGGCGCGTCATCGGGGCGTTAACAAGCAGATCATTATGATTACCGACGGCGGCCCAACCGTCTGGTACGAAGAGAAAATGGGTGGTTGGCAATTTTCTTACCCAAGTCCCTTTGCCGAGCAGCAGACGCTACTTGAGGCGCAACGCTGCACACGTGAGGGCATTACCATCAATACGTTCATGCTTTATGACGATGATTGGATGGTGGCCTTTGTCAACCAGATGGCGGAAGTCAATCATGGGCGTACTTTTTATGCCGACAAGGACAATCTCGGCGAGTACCTGTTGGTTGACTACCTGAATAGTAAGAAGAAAATTGTTTCGTAGATGACGGAAAGAGGATCAGCGGCTTTTCAGGAAGGTATTCAGCAGTTGCGTCTGACGCTCAATGAGGAGCAATATGCGCAAATGCTGTATTATCAGCAAGCATTGCTTGAATGGAATACCCGTTTTAACCTGACTGCGATTACTGATGCTGAGGAAGTGTTGCTCAAACACTTCCTCGACTCGTTATCACTGCTTCGTGTGTATGACCATCCACAGTGCCATCTTCTTGATATCGGCACAGGGGCAGGTTTCCCTGGCCTTGTTCTCAAAATCGTGCGCCCTGACTGGCATGTAACGCTATTGGAAGCGACAGGCAAGAAAGTTACCTTTTTACAACATGTGATTGATACGCTGGGTTTAGCGCATGTGGTTGCGCTGCACGGACGGGCTGAAGAGTTCGCTCATAAACAGATGTATCGTGGACATTTTGATCTGGTGACTGCACGGGCGGTAGCATCACTGGCAAGTTTGTTGGAATATGGCGCGCCCTATTGCCGCGTTGGCGGTTTGCTTATTTTCCCCAAAAAAGGTGATCTCGCGGAAGAATTGGCGCAGGGAAGACGTGCCGCCGGTCAGGTGGGAGCTATGCTACTGGCCGATGACACTGTCACGTTGCCCGGTTTAGCTGATGGACGCCGTTTGCTGGTCTGGCAGCAGCAGAAGCCATGTCCTACGCAATTCCCTCGCAGTGGAGCGATGATGGCAAAGAAGCCGCTTGGCTCAGGATAACATCCTGAGCTGCGTGGGTCTAAACGCTCTACCGATGGGCAGGAGCAGAACAGGATGCTGCATGCTCTGAGCATACAGCATCCTGTTCTGCTTTAAGCAAGACGTGGTGTGCTATCTTGCTCTTGCATCGTACCTCTACCGATGCGAGGGTAGCTTGGCTAGCGCATGGCATTCCTGGGGTAGCGGGCATCGTACTCAGGGAGTTGTAAGACATTCTGGATTTGAATCGTTTTGCCACGTTGTGGGCTAACAGAGATCATCGCGATAGGTGTTTCTATCAAGGTTTCCAGACGTTTTAAGTAGGATTTGGCGGCGGCAGGTAAATCTTCATAGTGTGTGATGCCAGAGGTGTTGCTTTGCCATCCCTCCACCTCTTCATAGATGGGTTCACATGCTGCTAGGTTGCTGAGTGTTGCGGGTAAGCTATGCACGATTTTGCCACGTAGATTATAAGCTGTACAGATTTTGATGGTTGGGAACGTATCAAGAACATCGAGCTTTGTGATAACAGCAGCGTCTAATCCGTTAATTTGGGCTACGAAGCGGCCCGCGACAGCATCAAACCAACCGCAGCGACGTTCGCGACCCGTGTTGGTACCATATTCGTGCCCGCGATCTCGCAAAATGTGTCCGATATCATCGAAGAGTCCTGTTGGCATAGGGCCGCTGCCAACGCGCGTGATATAGGCCTTGTAGACACCAATGACGCGATCAATTGAGCGCGGTGGTAGACCGGCCCCGACGGCAGCATTCGCAGCCATGGTCGAAGAAGAGGTGACGAATGGATATGTGCCAAAGTCGATATCCAGCAATGCGCCTTGTGCCCCTTCAAGCAGGATGGTTTTGTGGTCAAAGAGGGCATTGTGGAGCATGTTTTGCGTGTCGGCGATATATCCACGTAATTGCTGCCCATAGCCAAAATATTCTCCATGGATCTCTTCTAGTGAGAGAGGCGGCTGCCCATAAATTTGCGTAATCATACGATTTTTCTGCTGTAAAATGCTTGAGAGTTTGGCGCGGAAAGTGTCCACGTCGAGCAGGTCGGCCATGCGAATGCCGTTGCGGGCATGTTTATCGACGTAGGCTGGACCAATGCCGCGCTGTGTGCTATCAATTTTATCCTCGCCACGTGCCTCTTCTTCCAGGCGGTCGAGCAAGAAATGATAAGGCATCACGACGTGAGCGCGTTCGCTAATAAAGAGACGTGACACATCGATGCCCTGACGCTGAAGCTGCTCCATTTCTTCGATCAGGCCTTTGGGGTCTACGACAACGCCATTGCCAATAATACAGGTTGTGTTGGGGTAAAGAATACCCGATGGCACAAGGCGAAAAGAAAATTCACCGTTGTCATGTACCACACGATGACCTGCATTGCTGCCGCCTTGATAGCGCACAACAAAGTCGGCACTCATAGAGAGTTCATCGACTAATTTGCCCTTGCCTTCATCTCCCCATTGGGCTCCAATGACTGCAACTGCCACCATAATACTGTTCCTTTCAGCTTTTTAGACTCTACGATCCTCTATAGCCAGGTATCACCCTTACGTTGCGTATTCAGGAATATGATATAACCATCGTTACGATATCCTACAACGTTTCTGGCTGTCAATGTTCAGCCCCCCTGTTGGAGGTAATTCAACAGAAGTTGATCGGTGATCTGTTCAATAGGCGCGCGGTCGTCGGTGAACACAATGCCGCCATTGGCATGACCACGTGTAACTACGGGTAACACTTCGCTAGCAACCTGACCGATGATGGTTGTGGGTGCGAATTGTGTGAGATTGGCCTGAAAATTTGCGATTGACGTAGGTTGCATGGTTGCCATGATTTCCGTATTGAATGTGCCAGGCACATTGAAAACATAGACACTTGGGAAAACCTGACTCATGGTATTGACAAATGCCTGCACCAGACGAAAATCGTGTGTCGTATGCCCCGTGTTGAGGGCTACCACGCCTGTTGGTGATAAGTGCGCACGGACGATAGAAAAGAACTCTTTGGTGGTGAGTTGAAACGGAATGTAGGGTTGTTCAAAAGCGTCAATGGCAAGTACGTCATAATGTGCATGCGTGGTTTCGAGGAAAGTGCGGCCATCCTGGGTATACACATGTAGGTTGGGTTCGGTCATGTTGAAATATGTGCGCCCAACTTGTACGATGCTCGGATCGATTTCCACGCCGTCTATACGGACTGGGCCATAGACCTGCGTAAATTGGTGCGCAATCGTGCCGCCAGCCAGGCCGATAATGCCAATGCGCTGTAATTGCTGTGGCGTAAAGCCTTTGTTAAAATAGGGGGCGGCAAGAAAATAATCCCAGTACCAACCTGTTAACACTTTGTTGGGATCGGGATAATAAATAGAATGGATAGCGTCGCCTTCGTTCAAGATCAATTCTCGCGTACCATCGGGTAACTGTGTGACCTGAATGTAATTATAGAGTGATTCCTGATGATAGATCAGGTTGGGGATGTCTTTCAGCGGCCCTAGTGGCAAAATGAGTGCGATTAGTACGAGGAAGAAAGCGGGACGCAAGCGTGGGCGCAGGCTCCAAAGCGAGGCCGCAAAGAGTAGTGCGCCAAAGATAAGCAATGTGCGACGAACACCGAAGGTCGGGATGAGCCAGAGAACGGGCAGGAACGCGCCAAGAATACTCCCGGCAGTCGAAATGGCATAGAGTGAGCCGCTTTCGCGCCCACTTGTGCGGATCGTCTGTGTCATTAAACGAATGGCGAAAGGCGAGACGATGCCGAGGAGCGTGACGGGAATGGCGAAGAGCAGCATGGTGCCTAGCAGGGAGCCGAGAAAAATGCCAACAGAGAGTTGAGCCATTCCAGTGACCGCCAGGTTGAGTACGCTCTGACTGACAAAGGGAAGAATAGATGTGGCCAGTGCGGTCGCTGCTGTGAGTAGACAGAGAACAGATGTTGAGGGGTAGCGGTCCGCGAGGCGACCGCCGATGAAGTAGCCCAGTGTCAGGTAGAGCAGAATAAGGCCGATGAGGACGCCCCAGATGTAGAGCGATGTCCCAAAATACGCTCCTAGAAGACGCGAGGCACACATCTCAAGGGCGAGACTGGTCATGCCACTGATAAATACCAGAATGAAAAGAGAATATTTCACCGCTGCTCCTGTCTCGTTCGCTATTGGAATTGGAATTTTCCGAGCATAGTTTCAAAAAATTGTGTATTGATACTATCGAACTGGGTATCGGGAGCCTCAAGTTCGATGATGTATGCTTTGCCTTGATGCACGGTGGCGTCAACGATGACGCGCTCCAATTGCCCGTTCAGTTGAAAGGTGGCAGTGGATGTGGCCCATGTTTCGCCACTAATCGTAGTGATTGTGGTTGGCACTGTGATCGTATATCCTGCTTTGGTCGCGAAATTGGCTTGCAGATCGTTGGCAACAATAGTGTTGGCCGTATCAGACGAAGGGCCTGGTGCTTTGAAAGCGGCATAGATATCAGTTTGTGCAGGGTTCGTAAACTGCATGCCCGGGGCACTCTGGGCTGGTCCCACAGACCAAGTTTGCGGATATTCGACCTGAAAACCATTACTGATACACACATCGTTACACCAGAGAAAACCAACATCGGGCGTGAGTGTTGGTACGACTGTTGGTGAGGGTGTCAATGTTGGCTGTGGTGTCGGTGTATCAACCACTGTTGGGGTGGGCGATGGTATGCTGGTTGCTGCGTTCGTGGGCATGGCCGTTGGCGATGGCGCAACTGCTCCTGTACTGCTGGTTGTTGATGGATTGGGATTAGGGTGTCCTTTCAGCACGTAGAAGATGCCCAGGCCGGCAACGACGATTAGCGCGAACACAACACACATGCTAATGACGATGATCAGTGCCCCATTGTATTTTTTTTGGGGTACTGGTGGCGTGAGCCTGCTACGATTGCCATACTCGTACGCTGG